>Ga0214921_10008875_pt1 | contig 12877 bp, 10 predicted proteins | sample LL1505_MetaG_FD_177992 | JGI IMG/M metagenome (GOLD analysis project Ga0214921, IMG submission 177992) | Freshwater microbial communities from Lake Lanier, Atlanta, Georgia, United States - LL-1505 | ecosystem: Environmental > Aquatic > Freshwater > Lake | place: USA: Georgia | collected... | reverse complement strand
CCATCATTTTCTTCTTCAAAATTAATCTGAATTAAAGCAATTTTCTTTGTATTAAATTCACAATCAATACATACATATAATTTTTTAGGTGATTGTTCAGCTTTTTTTATATATGTATTCATAAAATCATTAAAAAATTCAGGATGTTCTTGAAGTGCTTTGGTATTTAATAAATAAACCTTATAATCCTTATTTATTTTAATATTAAACATATCATTATTTATTGTACGAATAGATTTCATCTTATAATTATAAAAGAATAAAAAAATAAAGATTAAAGTTTAAAAAGTATATGATTTAGTGTATGAAACTTTATCTATATATTCTTTTATTAAAGAATATGAAGCTACACCAATATGAGAAAATAATATTCTAAATATTAATCCTTCTAATTCAAACTTACCAATAAAAAAATCATATAAACCAAATGCTAATTGCAGGAAAGTAAAACGTGTAATTGTATCTTTAAAACGTATCATTTCAATTTGATTTTCTTTAATTTTATTATAGCTTTTATACATTATATAAATATATGCAATAAATACGAGTATTAACTTATACATATTATACATATTAAAAAAAATATAGTTTATTCAATTAATTATTATTTTATATATATAAATTATTATATTTCATAATATATATATATGTCAAATACACGCAATATAACATGGATAGTTATAACTGTTATTTTATTCGTATTATTAACACCTGGAGTATTAATAACAATTCCACCATTTCGTATCACTGAAATGAAATGGGCAGCAACTGATCCTTCATCATTACTTCCTATTTTAATACATGGTATAATATTTGCATCAATTTTAGTATCTTTAAAAAGTTTTGTAAGAAAAGTACAAAAAAAAGCTAAAGCTACCGGTCAATCATTAATTAAAACTGTCGCTACCAACATAACTAAAAATGTTAAAAGTGTTGCTTCTAAAGTAACTGGTGGTGCTATTTCTTCTCCATCACCTTCTCCTGTAGCATCTCCTACCCCAACTGTAACTCCCACTACCAGCCCAACTGTAACTCCCACTCCTAATAAACCAGTAACTACAGCTACTTCTAGCCCAGCTACTTCTACCCCTGCAACTTCTCCTAAGAAATAAATTATTTAAAAATATTTAATTAAATATTTTTTAAAAATTTATACATTATCTTCTATTTCTTCTATCTAAGAAGGTTCTTACTGCAGCAACATCATTCGAATTAATTGCAATATTAGCTTGTTCTACTGGTTTTGCTTCTTCTGATACTGTATCTGGTTTTGCTTCTTCTGGTACTGTATCTGGTTTTACTTCTACTGCTTCTACTGCTTCTACTGTATCTGGTTTTACTGTATCTGGTTTTACTACTGATGTAACATCATGTACAATTGTTGGTAATGTTGCTAAACTAGTATGTAAGGGTGCAAATGACATAATTTCATTTTGTTTTTGAAGCATTTGAACTTGAACTTGAGAAAGTAATGCATTTTGTTTCTCTGCTAATGCAGATCCGATTGAAGGTGGTAATGCTTGAATTAATGATTGGTTGGCTTGAATTGCCTGGGCTTTATATGCTTCTGCTTGAGCTTTTGCTTGAGCTAAAGCAGCTTGAGCTTCACTAGGTAATATTGAAGATGGATCATCCATTGCTTTATTAAGTTTTGCTTTGTCAGCTTCTGAAATTGGTAATGCATTTGCAAATTTAGCAATATTTTCTTTATTATCTTTTACTTTATTAATTAATCCACCTAAAGTTCCTCCATTACGCATGTATGCAATAACTCCTGCAATTGCTCCTAATCCAACAATACCAAGTGCAACTGATCCGACTATAGTTGCAGTAGAAGATCCACTAGACATCATTGATGTTGCAAAGCCTAATAATCCACCAGTTGCATTAGAACCTACAGATGGATAAGCAGTGTAATAATATAATGGTGTTGATGTAGCTGATACATTTACAGGACTAGTTGTTGGCCATGCTGTAATCATAAATAAAGGAGTTCCTGTAGCTGTTAATGTTGTTGTAGATGATGTAGTAGGCCATGCAGTAATTTGAAATAATGGTGTACCAGTAAGTGTATTTGTTGATGTAGGTGTTGCTGTTGCAGTAAGAGTTGTGGTTGAAGTAGCAGTTAATGTAGTTGTTGTTGATGAAGTTATAGTTGATGTAGCAGTAAGTGTATTAGTTGAAGATAAAGATGGTGTTGTAGTAGATGAAGCAGTAGGTGGAAGGGCAGTTGGTGAAATAGATGCAACTTCATTACCTACTGTAAAATCTACACCACATACTTGAGGTAAAGATAGCGTAGCAGAATAAACACAAGTTGGATTTTCATTAACACCACTCATCTGCATGGTTGGGCCACAGGCTAAAGTAAGCTTGAAGGTACGACTGCATGTAGGAGATACTGCAGCTTCAGGACCATATAATTGGTAAGTATATTGTCCATTTGAAGATTGATAACCACTAAAAGATCCACAAGGATTTCCTGCATTTTGATTTTGCATACAAGATTGATACATAACTATTGTATAACCAGGTGGATTGAATGTTTGACCATTTAATAAGGTGTACAAGGAAGAAGGACCATTATTAGCAAGAGTGCTTAAAAATGTTGCTGCTAGAGTAACTAATCTAAAAAACATATATATATATATTAAATAATAAATAATAAAATTAAATATTATTTTGATATAATAATTACAATAAAATAAATGTACCTACTAAGGAACCAATAATTAAATCATTATCTAAATTATTATATGTCTTTAATTCTAACTTACTCAACTCCTTAATAATACTCTTTTTAATATCCTTTTTTTCTATCAATAAATTTATAATATAATGAATAACTTCTGTTAAATTATATTCATGCAAATTTATAATATCTTTAATCATTTGAAATTTTTTAATAAAACTATTCTTACTTTTTAATTCTTCTAATATTAATTCTATATCAGATTGATTAATCATATTAAATAATAAATTTACATCATTTGTTTTTGATAATTTTCGAAATGTTGTTAAACATTGCAACATATTTATTCCTTTTCTTAAATCACCATCTGATTTAATAACAATTTTATCAATTACATCATCTTCTAAATCAACTTTTTCTTTATCCATAATATCATATAATTTATCTAATATATAATCTGTATTAAGTGGTTCAAATCTAAAGGCTAAACATCTACTTCTTAATGCTGGAGTAATTTTAGTAATATAATTACAAATCAAACAAAAACGAGTATTTTCTGTATAATTTTCTATAATACGTCTTAGTGCAAATTGTCCATCTAATGTCATTGAATCAACTTCATCTAATATTACAATTTTATACATGTTTTTTTTACTAAACATCTTATATAAATTATTATTAGTTGAACAAAATTCTTTAATCTGTTCTCTTACAACATTTATACCACGATCATCACTGCCATTAAGTTCTAAGATCATATGTCTATAAAACTTACCATATATTTTTTTAGCAAATGCTAATATAGTTGATGTTTTGCCAGTACCAGATGATCCAAATAAAATTATATGAGGTAATGAATTTTTTTCAACCATATTATTAAGAATTGAAATAACTTGAGTATTACCAACAATTTCATTAACACTATTTGGTCGATATTTTTCTATCCATGGTAGTGTATTTACTAAATCATTTGTAGTCATTATAATAAATAGGTATATTAGTTTATATTAAGATTATATAGTAAATTGTTTAAATCTTTATTTTTCATTTTTTATATATACACATAGTATAAATAAATGACACAAATTCCTATTTTATTATCAGTATTAGGAAAATTTAATTTATCACCAAATGTTTTACCTTATAATTTAACTGATTTAAATAAGGATTCCTTACAATTAAGATATGATCAGAATTTACTAAATCAATATTATAAATTTGGTAATGCAATTGCACAGAATTGTTTTTTAAAATTAGATTATATTCCTTCAGAAATTTTTTACAGTAATCGATGGGTTATTGCAAATTTCAATAATAAAGAAGTACTAGTTTTTTATGAGAATGATGGAGATGTAATTATGAGAAAACTATAGTTTTAAATAATAGTTTTTAATGATAGTTTTTTATCTTTATATACCTCATAAAGATATCAAAATAAAAAATTGATTAACTTATATATTATTATAAAGAATTAATAATATATAAATATTATGAGTTTATTTACAAAAAATGATGCTATACTCCAATATGATAAATTAAATAATACTAAAAAAAATATAGACCTATATTTATTTCAAGAGGATGTACATAAGAATGGTAAGAAACAATTCTTAGTAAAATCGACTAAAGATATCTTTACTAAAATGAAGGATAAACGTAATAATCATTATTATGAATTTTGGAAAAAAGATAGTTTATTAAAATTTGCTCTTGACATTGATATTCCTAAAGATAAAATTTCTTATGAACAAAGTCAAGATATTCTTAAGAAGAACATAACAGATACTATTTATTATGCAGAACAATTTTATGATCATGTTTATGATATTTCGGATGTTATTGTACTTGAAACACTTCCACAAGAACTTAGTGATAAAAAATATTCTTATCATGTAGTTTTTGATGGTTTGATTTTTGCATCTCATTTAGTATGTAAAGATTTTTTTAGAAGAATGAAAGCAGAATCTGAAATGTTTGGTTGTGATGAAAGTATATATAACCTAGGATGTCTTAGAATTATGGGATCATCTAAAAAGGGACAAGATCGTATTTTAGCTGCTGTACAATATAAGATTGATGGAAAAAATACTAAAGTTGGAGATGATCTTAATTTTTTTAGGAATTCATTAATTACATTTACAGAAAATATTAAAGGAGATAATTTTATTAGTGAATCAGACATCGAGAATAAACATGAAGATTTAGTAGATTCAAAAGATGCAGAACAATTAATAAAAGCAGATATTTCACAAATTAATATTGAAAGTATTTTAGATAAATTACCTATTGAAATGTGTGATGATTATGCACAATGGATTCGTATTGGTATGATTTTATATAATACTGGTAAGAAAGCAGGTGTAGATTTATTTGATATGTTTAATAAATGGTCTAGTAAATCTAAAAAATATAAAGGAAATGCAGATATTAAAAAGTATTGGAAACAATTAGAGAATAATAAAAGTAAATCTAAAGTTGGTATTGGTAGTTTAATTTTTGAAGCTAAAAAGAATGGAATAGATGGATTTTTTAAGAATGGAAAGAAATCAAATGAAGTTATTGTTAGTGAATATCCTAAAAAGGAAATTACTCTTACTGATAGAAAAGATATCAAATATCTAAATCAACGATATTTAACTCCTGAATTATTTACTGAACATTTTGATTCAAGATTGCTTGCAGTGCAAAGTGAAAAAGGTACTGGTAAAACTTCTAATCTAATTGAAGCATATTTTAAGAATGGATTAATTACAGATGATATGAATATCTTATTAATTTCTAGTAGAAGAACATTTGGAGCAAAATTACTAGGAGATCTAACAAAGTATGGATTTAAACTTTATTCAGATTTTGAAGACCAATATATTACTCATAATAGAATTATTTGTCAAATTGATTCTCTATTACGATTAGATAGAAATAAATATAATGTTATTATTGTTGATGAATGTGAATCACTTGCAAGATATATGACATCCGCACATTTTACAAAAAATAATAAAGCTTCAATGGTAATTAACATGTATCAATCATATTTAAATTCTGCAGACAATGTTTATATTTTAGATGCAGATTTAAGTGATAGATGTATTAATTATTATCAAAAAGTGATGCAATTACCTGATGACGAAGTATCTATTATTGTAAATAAGTACGAACTATATACTGATTACACTGTAAACTACATGAGATTTAATGATTGGGTAAATCAAGTTATGAATGATATTGAAAAGAATAAAAAGCTTGTATTAGCTATGGCATCAAATGCTAAAGGAAAAGATCTACGAGACATAATAGTAGAAAAATATCCTAGCAAAAAAATTCTATTTTTGAATAGAGAAGTAGATGATAAAGAAAAAATTAATATTGTAAGTCATGTAGATGAACAATGGTCTAAATATGATATTGTTATTTACACTCCATCAGTTTGTATGGGTGTGTCTTTTGATAAAGTAAATTATTTTGATGCAATTTATGCATATGGATGTGAAGGATCACTTGGATCTCAAGAATTTTGTCAAATGATTCATCGTGTAAGACATCCTAAAAATAAGATTATCTATTTATCATTTGACAAGTATGAAGAATTTTCAGAAGATAATAAAGTTACGTATGAACAAACTGAAGAATTAATTTGCAATGATTATTATTTAACTAATTATGATATGCATACTAATATTATTCCACATAGAATTAAGAATGTTGGTAAAATGGATAAATATTTAAAATTTGTTGATGGAGGAGTTGGAGAAGTGATTGAATATTCTAATGAAAAAGTAAACTCTAAATCAGTTAAAAAAGAAGACTTAGATTCAGAAATTTCGAGTCACCGCAATCAAAGAGTCATCTATTATCCATATAAACAAGAACCAGAATATGAATTGTATGTAAAGAATTGCATCGAAGTTATCGAAAATAAGAACAACTTTTGTTGGTGTGTTTTTGGTTATTTAAAATTTAAAAATTATAAATTAGAATACCTAAAAGTAGAGGACTCAGTAGTAGTAGAGTATGCCAAATTATTGAGAGAAAAGAAGAAAGAAAGAGTAGAACGAGAAAAGGAAGATTATTTTACACGTATAGTTGATATTCCAGATATTAATGAGAATGAATATTACGAACTTAAGAGAAAACGAGAAGAATTAAGAACGGAAGAAGAAAGAATGAAAATGAAAAGATTTCAATTTAAACGATGTTTTGATATTGAAATATTTGGTGAAGATACTGAGAAAACTAAACAATTATTTGAATTGTATGATGATCCAATGAAGAAGAAACATTTTAGAAATTTGAGATGTATTCTAAGTACAGATGAACAAAAAACAGAAGATAAATTAGTTAGATTAAGAGATAAAATTAAGAATGATAATTATCGTAAGAGTGCTTATGCAGATTTAATTTCAACTAATTTTTATACAACTCATAAATTTGCAAATGATTTTATTGATATGTTAGGTTTTAATATTAATGATTTATCCAAAACAATCACTCAAGATGAACTATCGATGAGAATTGAAGATATTAAAGATGCTTACAATGATGAATATAATAATATATGCTATAAATTTAACTGCAAGATTAAAAATAAGAATTTTGTAGAACTAGATGATAAAGAAGGCTTAATGTTTATTAAGAAAATTATTAATAGTCAATATGGATTTGAGATTAAGAAAGATACTGATAGTTATAAAATGGTTATTCCAAATGAAGGTGAAGTTAATATGTGGAATAAATTGTATGAATATAAGAATAATAAAGCAGCAGTAAATGAAGGATTAAATGATTTGATTAAACCAATTAATATAAATGATCACTTAGATGAGGTATTTATTGAAGATTAATTTATTAGATTTTTAGATTTTTAGATTTTTAGATTTTATAATATATATAAATAGTTATTAATATATATTATAAAGCATACAGCATGTTCTCTTTAACTAATTCATCTCCTAAAATTGACCAACCGAAAAATTTAAATTTACAATTAAAGGCACATCAAAAAACTGCTATTTATCATATGAATAAACTAGAAACTGATCGATATATAGAACATGATTATGATGAAGATGGATTTTCATTATCATATTATCAATTAAAGACCCTTGGATTAGTACCAAATGATATTAAAAATATCAAAATTAAAACTTCATATGGAATATTAGCTGATAAAGTAGGTAGTGGGAAGACATTGATGGTTGTTGGTTTAATTAATAATAGGGTTCAATTACCGGATTGTGAAAAGATATTATCATCAGCATTATATAGTAGTATTACTATTCAAGATAATAAAAAATGTTTAAAAACAAATTTAATCCTAGTACCACATTCTTTGACATCACAATGGGAAGAAGCATTTAGTAAATCAAGTTTAAAGTATTATGTTATTTCTAAACGTAAAGATATTGATTATCTAGAATTTGACGATTATATTGATGATGTTTGTGAAGCACTAGTTATTAATGAAGATCAATGTTTACAATATTATGATGCAATTGTTTGTAGTGCTAATATGTTTTCAGACTACTACGATAAATTTAAACATACCAAGTATAGTAGAATTATTATTGATGAAGTAATTCAAATTAAACTACCAACTGATTTTAATTGGTGTTGTAATTTTGCATGGTTTATTACTGCAACTCCGAGTGGATTATATTATGTTAGAAGACATTATATTAAAGAATTAATTGGTGGTATGTCATCATATCATAATCTATTAAGTGTAAAAAATAATGATGAATATGTTAATGACTCAATGAAATTACCGAATATAGTGTATAAGAAGATTAAATGTTTAACACCCAAAGAACTATTAATTATAAAAGATTTTATTCCTACTGAAATTGTTAATATGATTAATGGTAATAATATTCAGGAGGCATTAAAACGATTAAATTGTAATATTGATACAACAGATAACATCTACAGTATTATAACTAAAAGAACTCAATTAGATATAGATGACGAAGTGGCTAAATTAGAATATATTCAGAAAAAAAATTATGTAGATCCGGAATTAAAGAAGGATAATATAAAAACATCTGAAGAAAAAATTAAAAAATTACAAACTCGTCTAAAAGATATCAAAGAAAGAATCGAAAGTTTTAAAGACGATAATTGTCCAATTTGTTTTGACAATAGTAATAAGCCGGTAATTGTAAGTTGTTGTAATAATATGGTTTGTTTAAAATGCTTAGTTAATGTAAAAAATTTATGTCCATTTTGCAGAATAGTTATAACAACTGATAAGATGAATATTTTAGATAATACAATTAAAAATAAACCAAAAGAAGATAAAAAAGAAGAGAAACTTAAAAACAAGATAGAAAATTTAATTAATTTAATTAAATCTAATATGAAAGGAAAATATTTAGTGTTTAGTTCTTATGATGAGACTTTTAATGATATTATAAAAGAATTTGATAAAAATAAAATAAGATATTCAACAATTTTGGGGAGTGTATCTCATATTAATAATGTAATTGATGATTTTACTTCAGGAATAATAAATGTAGTAATGATGAATGCTAAACATTATGGTTCTGGATTAAATTTACAAATGGCGACTGATGTAGTATTATATCATGAAATGCCTAAGGAACTTGAGACTCAAGTTATTGGAAGAGCTCAACGATTAGGAAGAACAACTAGTTTAAATGTGCATTATTTATTGCATGAAAATGAAAAATGTAATAGTGAAAGTGGATTAAGTTATGAAGCAGAAGATTTTAGAGGTGGGGATGAAGAGAATATTATTTAATTATTCATCACCTCCCTTATTAAACATTGGTGCAATAAATTTATCATAGGTTAAATAACTAGAAATAATAAAATAATAAATTAAAATAAAAGTTAAAAGAAGTAAAACAATATTAATTAATTTTTTTAGTGTTTCTTTATTATTATTAGTTAATTTTATTTGAGATTTTGAAGAAACTGTATTCATTTATATATATTATAAATATAATTTTTTTAGTATTATATTTTATATATATGGAATCTTATAAACAAAAGTATTTAAAGTACAAAAACAAATATCTTGAATTAAAAGGGGGAGCAAATATGCATCATTATAAAAATAAAAATTTAGGATTAAATGGAGGGGCTGTACCAGATGCTGCAACAATTGCAGCATTAAGAGCATCATTATTGACAGCAGCTGATATAAGAACTGCTATTTTAAATAATGGACGTGTATATAATACATATCATTTATATGAACCAATTGCAGGAAATCCACTCCAAGAAAATTCAGTATTAAGAAAATTAAAAGCAGTTCCCCATCCACTTAAGAGAGCAGATCATATAATTAATTGTGAAGATTTTAATAATATTTATTTTACTAGTGATATCCATTCAGATTATCGTAAATTTATTCAAATATTAAAGTCAATTAATATGGTAAGAAATCTAGATGATTATGAAGAATCGTATGATGTTTTAAATCCAGCAAATCCTCGAAATAATGATATTTATGATTTAAGAATAATAGAAGATGTTGATTGGAATTTAGGAGAAGGTGTTCTTTTAGTAATTGTCGGAGATATTGTTGATGGTAAACGTGATATAGGTCAACAAGTAGATGATAATAGAGGTAATTTTGAATTTTTATTATTATGTTTTCTATATAATTTAAGAATAAAAGCTCGAATACAAGGTTCAGAAATTTTATATACTATTGGAAATCATGATTTTCATACAGTAATTGAAAATCATTCTCCGATTCGTTCTTTGTTTCTAGGGATTTATGTAACTAATGAAGCAAATATTTTTTTTAATAATCACATTTATAGAAAACGAGCATTATATCCATTTTTTGATTTAAATCCTTATTATTTATTAACTTTTAACGTTGGCGGTGTCCCACAAATGGGATGTATTCATGCAGGATTTCATAGACAAACTGATGCATTCGGAGAAGATGCTGCGACAAGACAATTAAGATTTAGAATAGAAGCACTTCAAATGGGAATTAATGCTGGTAACAGATTAGATTCAATAACTAATCTAGATTTTGATTTAGTTAGATCAGGTGATGGATTAGAATTAAACGATATTGGAGGTGGATTATGGGCAAGAACATATGGTTTTCAAGGTCCTGCTCGTGGAGCCGCTGATCCAGTTCGTAGACCTGGTCAACCACTAAATATGGGAAGTTGTAATCGTTTAACTGCTGCTGATTATCCTTTTATTGTGGTTGGTCATTGTCCAACTACACATACAGTTGATAGACCATTAGATATTATGTTTTATGATCAAGAATTACCTGCAGCACAACGTAAATATCAAGGATGTTCTATTTTTGATGGAAAATATTTTACTAGCCATACTAATGGTCAAGGTATAGGTCAAAATTGGATAAATGAATTTGCTTCTGATCTATATGATCCAGTAACTGATACAAAACAAATTTATGATAATACACGTCCTCAAGACTATGTAAAAACTGCTGCTAATAAATATTTAGAAAATGGTATTGGTTGTGTAGTAACTGATTGTGAAGATGCTAATGGAGCTCCAAGACTTGCTTTTGTAGATACTGCTATGTCTAATGGATTTAGATATGGAGTATCAAGAAAGGATTACCTTGATGCATCTGCTGCTATTACTGCTGCTGCTGCTGGTGGTCCTGCATCTACTTACGCTCAGAGAAATAAAGTAGCAGAAGACAGAATAAAATTAGATAATAAATTACGAACAATAAAAATTCTAAAATTAACACATGTAAAAAGAAATCCTGTTCTAGGAGCACCACCTGTAGTACCAGGTCCAAATGTAAATGAAAGATATTATAATAAAATAGAAAGTGTTTCTGCTGGTTTAGTACAAGCTGGAGTAGCATTACCTGCTCCAGTTATTCTTTATGAATCTCCTCATGCTGTAGCAGTAGAAGCAGCAAATGCTGCTGATCTAGCAGTGCCAGTCATCGCACCATAAAATAAATGAATTAAATACAACAAGCAATTCCGTCAACTAAATCTCTTGTTCTAGTATACCATTTAGAATTCAAATTACTAAAACTAATTAGTTCTGGATTATTAGTTGGTATTTTTATTTTTATTAGATAATAATTTAATTCTGGATTATTATCAATAAACTTTTTTCGAAGATTAGTTAACATACTAAATTGAGTTTCTGAAAGTCTATCTAATTCTGATGTATTCATTGATGGTTTAATTGGACGTTTTGTTTTTATAAGATCTAATTTATCATCTTTATAGCTAGTTATCCAATGATAAATATTTGATTGGTCTACTTTCTTTTCCATAATTTCATAATTTGGAATGGTTTCAAACTCGTGATTAGTTTCTAATTGATCAGCCATTTTTAAATAATCTGTATTATTTGTATTGACTCTTATATAAGATGCTACTTCATTGCGATATTCTGGATCATTAAAGTAAATAGAAATTTTTGTACTATATCTATCAATCTGTTCTATCCAAATTTTGTAATCGTGTACATATTTTACATAAGATGCTTTATATGCATTATATTTTTCAGTATATTCTGAAAGAATTGCTGATATATCGTCTGATATTATTGTTAAATCAATTTCAAGTTTAATAATTTCAAATTGAATTTTTGAAAATATTTCTACTAAATTTTTTGCATTTAGGAATATCTTAAGAGAATCTTTGAGTTCATTAAGATATTCTAGTTCAAGAGTTCCTAAAAATGGAACCCCTGTTATCTCACCAAAATCATTGATTCCAATATATAAAGTAGCATAAGGATCTTCACCTTTCATATTTCCAAAAGCCGAAATATATTTAGGTACATAAAATTTGAAATAATGATTTAGATTGCTTAGAATAACATCATTGAAATTTTCAATTAGTTTACCAGTCTTTACAAGTTCAATAATTTCTTCTACTGTACAAAAAGATATTGGATCTTGTTTTATTGAGAATTCTTTAAATTCATCAGTCTTTGACTCGGGCTTACCAATATTACCTCCTAGAACATGAGCCATAAAGTTCTAAGTGTTTAATGAACCTAATAGTCAATATGAATATAAGTATAAATTTTCAATTTTATAGGTATATTCTTTTTTTAACTAATAACTATTTAAAAATATAAATTTTATTAAGTATATAATGAAATTTATATGCTATAATTTTTTACCAGTATTAGCTGATTATATATTTGATTTACCTATAGACAGATATAATGAATACGGAA
>Ga0214921_10008873_pt1 | contig 12883 bp, 10 predicted proteins | sample LL1505_MetaG_FD_177992 | JGI IMG/M metagenome (GOLD analysis project Ga0214921, IMG submission 177992) | Freshwater microbial communities from Lake Lanier, Atlanta, Georgia, United States - LL-1505 | ecosystem: Environmental > Aquatic > Freshwater > Lake | place: USA: Georgia | collected... | reverse complement strand
TTCTGGTGTGATGTGGCACAACCGGCTCGGACTGATGGGGCACTACTACGGCGGGATGCTCGACATCTACTCCGACCTCACGCAGCAGTGCGCCTCTTTCGGCGGGCACATGGAGATCATCGAGGTGGAGGAACTGGCGTCGCTGCGTCGCGACGTCACGCCTGCCGAGATCGCGGCCCGCGTGGCGCATTTCGAGCAGGCATTCGCGGTGCAGCCGGACTGTTCGCAGGCAGAGCTCGAGCGGGCGGCGCGGACATCGGTGGCGCTCGACCGACTGGTGGCCGAGCACGCGTTGGGCTCGATGGCCTACTACCACATGGGCACTGGGAGCGAGGACAACGAAGACGCGATCAGCTCGATCATCCTCGGGAATTCGCTGCTCACCGCCCGCGGCGTGCCCGTGGCGGGAGAATACGAGGTGAAGAATGCCCAGGCCATGAAGATCCTCGACAGCTTCGGCGTGGGTGGCTCGTTCACTGAATACTACGCGATCGATTGGCGCGACGACGTCGTGCTGATGGGCCACGATGGCCCCGGCCACATCGCCATCGCGGAGGGAAAAACGAAGGTGCGGCCACTGGCCGTCTATCACGGCAAGGTGGGCCGCGGACTGAGCGTGGAGATGTGCGTGAAGCACGGACCGGTCACGCTGCTCAGCGTGGTGCAGACGGTGGACGGTCGGCTCATATTTCTCGTCGCGGAAGGAGAGAGCGTGCCGGGACCGATCCTCGAAATCGGCAACACGAATTCCCGCTACAGGTTCACGATCGGCGCCCGGCGGTTCGTGAACGAATGGAACATCCACGGCCCAGCCCACCACTGCGCGGTGGGCGTCGGCCACATCGCGCAGAAGATCGAAAAACTCGGGAAGCTGCTCAGAATGGAAACCGTCATCGTCTGCTGAAGGCACGGTCTGCCGAACCATGGTTTCACTCGGAGTGCTCCTGCACGCCATCGGCGGATTCGCCGCGGGCACATTTTACCTGCCGCTCAGCAGGATTCGCGGCTGGTCGTGGGAAAGCGGCTGGCTGATCAACGGTATTTTCTCGTGGCTGATCGCGCCCTTGGTCGTGGCCTGGATCGTCGTGCCGGATCTGCGCGGGCTGCTCGCCGCGGTGCCGTCGGCCACGCTCGGCTGGACGTACCTATTCGGCCTCCTCTGGGGCATCGGCGGGCTGACCTTCGGGCTCTCATGCCGCTACCTCGGACTGTCGCTCGGCTACGCGATGGCCCTCGGATTCTGTGCCGTCTTTGGGACCATCGTGCCGCCGATCTACGAGGGCACATTCGGCTCCCTGCTTGGTCAGGTGCCGGGGCTCGTGCTGCTCGGTGGACTGTGCGTCTGCCTGCTGGGCATCGGCGTGTGCGGCGCCGCAGGCATGGCCAAGGAGCACGATCTGGCCGCCGCCAACACGTCGGACCGGGCGGCGGATTTCAGCTTTGCCAAAGGCTTTTTCGTCGCGATCTTCGCGGGTCTGATGAGCGCCTGCATGTCGTTCGGTTTCGCTGCCGGGGCTCCGATCGCGGAGTTGGCGACGCGCCACGGCGTCGCGGAACTCTGGAAAAACACCCCGGTGCTCGTCGTGATCCTGGTGGGCGGGTTCACCAGCAACGCCATCTGGTGTCTCCTCCTCAATGCCAGGCATCGCAGCTTCGGCGACTACCTCGGCCGCACCGCGGCACCGACAGCGGTCAATTATCTGCTGGCCGCCGCGGCGGGCGTGACCTGGTATCTGCAGTTCATGTTCTACGGCATGGGCTCGACACAAATGGGCTCGTACGACTTCAGCAGTTGGACGCTCCATATGGCTTTTATCATCGTCTTCAGCAACCTCTGGGCGATCCTCCTCGGCGAGTGGCGGGAGGCGAAGTCTCGCACGCTGCGGCTGATCATCACGGGCATCGCGATTGTCTTTCTGAGCACACTCGTGGTCGGGTTGAGCAACTACCTCGCCTGCAACAGCGGCGCGAGCCGGCACTGAAAGCGTCTGACCGAGCCTGCCCAGCGAGGGTCAGACGCGGCAGCGTGGGCAGCTCCATACCTCCCGACGACCATGCGTGATGGAGCCATCGCTGTCGCAAAATGCGGCTTTTATGTCGCCCGATCGCGTTGACTGCCGGCGCGTTCGGCGCGAAGCTTTTTACGGAGCCTGAGAGGCGTCGCGCCTTCCGCTTTCTGGACGGCACGTGTCATGGCGTCGGGGCTCGAAAAGCCGGATGCCGAGACGATTTCAGAGACGGAGAGATCGGTGTCGATGAGCAGCCGCTTCACGCGGTCGAGACGGCAGCGAAGGATCTCCTCGCGAACCGTCCGACCGAGGGCCTCCTGAAACCTCCGCTCCAACGAACGGGATGTGATATGCAGCATTTTTGCCAGGGACGCCACGGAGAGTTGCAGGTGGCTGCCGCTCCAAATCACCCGCAGGCCATCGCTCACGACACGATCGGTCAGCGCCGTGACATCGCGCGGCCCCTGCAGGATCAACTGGTGGGTCTCCTCGGGCGTGGCCGCGAGGATCGCGGCCAGGATCTCCAGCACATTCGCGGCGATCAGATGAGGAAACCCAGCCGGCGCAGCCCGCAGGCGGTCCATCAACACATGAAATGGCGAGAGGATTGACTCATGCAGCCCGGATCTCAAGACCGGTTGATCAGGGGAGAAAAACCGGTTGAGCACCAGTCGCTCGACCTGCTCGCCGCTGAAACCAACCCAAAATTCCTCCCAACCCACACTCTTCTCGGGACGGTAACGATGCCACACGCCGGGAAACAGGAGCAGGGCCGTGCCTGCCACGATCCGCTGGAGTCCCGTGACGCCAGTCTCAAACACTCCCTCGCCCGCGGCGACGTAGACGATCTGGTACTCGGGAAGGCTGCGGCCCTTCTGCCAACTGAAGTCGTAGAGCTCCGGATGGCCGGCGGGCGGGTAGGCACCGCCGGGGGGAATGACGGCGTGGCCGGCGCCGCAGACATGCAGCCCCCATTGGAGGTCACGCGGCCGGACGGGCAGGTAACGGAAATCGGATGTGGTTGGCGACTTTCCCATGCCATTGCTCCCACGGTAGCCCCGAGCGCGGCCATTGTTCTGCATGGCACCTCGCCACGACACAATAGCATCGACAAGGCTGTTCGTCTCGCACGGGAACAGTATGCCACCCTGGGAGTCGATGTCGACGCCGCGATCGCCGCGCTGTCCCGAATCCCGATCTCGCTCCACTGCTGGCAAGGGGATGACGTCACGGGCTTCGAACAGCAACTCGGCCCACCAGGAGGCGGCCTGGCGGTAACCGGAAATCACCCGGGGCGCGCCCGATCGCCCGAAGAACTCCGCGCCGATCTCGATGCGGCCCTGGCGGTGATCCCGGGTCGGCACCGGGTGAACCTTCATGCTCTCTACGGCGAATTCGGAGGCGCCCGAGTCGATCGAGATGCCATCGGCCCCGAGCACTTTCACAACTGGATCGAGTGGGCGAGGGAGCGCGGCCTCGGCCTCGACTTCAACCCTACCTGTTTTGCCCACCCCAAGGCGGCCGACGGTTTCACGCTCTCGCATCGCGACGCTGGGATCCGAGATTTCTGGATCGAGCACTGCCGACGCGCCCGCGCTATCGGCGCCGCGTTCGGGGCAGCACTCGGCACGCCCTGCGTGACCAACGTCTGGATCCCCGACGGCTTCAAGGACACGCCCGCCGACCGCGCGGGTCCGCGTGAACGCCTCGCCGCATCGCTCGATCAGGTCTTCGCAAAACCTCTGCCTCCTACCCACAATCTCGACGCGGTCGAGCCGAAGCTCTTCGGCATCGGCTCGGAAAGCTGCACCGTCGGATCGGCGGAGTTTTACCTGAGCTACTGCATCACCCGCGGAAAACTGCTCTGCCTCGACGCAGGCCACTTCCATCCCACCGAATCGATCGCCGACAAGATTTCGAGCGTCATGCTCTACCTTCCCGAAATTCTTCTGCACGTCAGTCGGGGTGTCCGCTGGGACAGTGACCATGTCGTCACGCTCACCGACGACCTCTTTTCCATCGCGAGGGAAATCGTTGCGGTCGGCAACCCGTCCCGCGTGCACATCGGGCTCGATTATTTCGATGCCAGCATCAACCGGATCGCTGCCTGGACAATCGGCACGCGAAACATGCTGAAGGCCCTGCTCTTCGCGCTCCTTGAACCACCGGCGATCCGCGAGGCGGAGGCCGTGGCCGACACGACGACCCGGCTCGTCCTGCAGGAGGAGGCCAAGGGCTTGCCATTCGCCGCGGTTTGGGATCATTACTGCGAACTGCAGGGCGTTCCGGTCGGCGCCGAGTGGCTCGAGCCCATCCAGCGTTATGAGCAGGAAGTGACGGGGAAGAGACGATGAACGCCACTGCCTCACTCCACGCAACCGACACCGACACAAGCACGTCGCGGGCGGGATCGGAATTCGAACGCGAGCGGGTGCCCGACAGCGAGCTCAAGGGGCCGTCCGCCTTTTGGGGCATGTATGCCGGCGAGCATACGGCCGGCACCGAGTTCATGATCGGTCCACTCTTCGTTGCCTGGGGGGCCAGTGCGGCCGGCCTGATCTTCGGCCTGCTTCTGGGCAACCTGTTGGCTGTGCTCACGTGGCGTTACCTGACGGCGGTTATCGCCTGCGATGAACGGCTCACGCTCTATTACAAGATGGAAAAAATCGCCGGTCGTAACCTCGTCGCCATCTACAACCTCGCCAACGGCCTGCTCTTCTGCTTCCTGGCGGGTTCGATGATCACCGTCTCGGCAACGGCCGTGGGGCCATTGTTTCCGGCCGGCATGATCGAGATGCCGACGTTTGATTCGACGCTGCCGACCGGGCCGGCTTGGATCGCCTCCTGCATCGTGATCGGCGCGGCGATGACGCTTGTGGCGCTCAAGGGCTACGGAGTGGTCGCCCAGATGGGCCATTACGCCGCGCCCTGGATGTTTCTCGTGTTCCTGGCCTGCGCCTGCGTGACGCTCGGCAAGCTGCATTCACTCGATGTCTGGCAGTTGCTGACACCGCCTCCCGGCACCGAACAGAAAATCAGCTTTCTCGGCATCGTGTTCTTCTCCTGGTTCTGCAACGCGGCGATGCACATCGGCATGGCCGACCTCTCCGTACTGCGGTTCGCCAGGAAGCCGACCGCCGGCTGGGCGAGCGCGTCCGGAATGTTCCTGGGCCACTACGTGGCGTGGATCTGCGCTGCCTTGCTGCTCGTCTACTGGGTTCGTGCCCACGGGATCGATCCCACCAAGGGCAAGGATCCCGGCACGATGGTCGACGACGCCGTGGGCTGGGCCGGACTCATCTGCGTCATCATCGCGGGCTGGACAACGGCAAATCCCACGATCTACCGCGCGGGCCTCGCTTTTCAGGGCATGCTCCCTGGAATCTCGCGAACCACCGCCACGTTGATGGCTGGCGCTCTGTGCATCGCGGCCGGAATTTTTCCCGCGTTCGCCATGAATCTGCTCTCTTTCGTGGGGCTCTACGGCACCGTGCTTGCACCCGTGGGGGCGATTATCGTCGTCGACCATTTTCTGGCCGACCGCCTCGGCATCCCACGTGATCCGGCGGAGCACACGGGCTCGACCTTCAACGTCAATGTGCTTCTTGCCTGGCTGATTCCGGTGGCAGTGGCGCTTTACTGCTACCGGGTCCACAACGTGTTCGCGTCGTACCTGCCGCTGCCCAGCGCTCTCGCCTGCGGCTTCCTCTACTATCTCCTTTCCAAAATGTCATCTGGCCGGGCAGCGGCCGCCCGGACGTAAGCAGCGACACCAAGGAACTTTCATGCGAACCATCGCCACATGCCTGGGACTGGCCGCACTGGCCGGCACGATCGTGCCAGCCGTCCTCTTCATGCTGCATGCCGTTCCGCTCGATGCGGTGAAGTCGATCATGCTGCTCTCCACGATCGTGTGGTTCGCGGTGGCCCCGTTCTGGATGAAGGTCACCTGAGCCGCGGCGGCAGCGGCCGACGCGAAAAGGACGTGGACGGATTTTTCCGCCGACGGGTAGCCTTGGAATCGATGCGGCTCCCGGCACGCCGCCCGACTCCCGGCGCGTTCGCCGCCTTTTGTCCGACCTTTGCTGCATGCTGCTCAACGTTGTCTACCTCATCGCCTTCGTATTCCTCCTGCCCTGGGTGGCGTGGCGGAAGCTCTCGGGCGGGCGACCGGTGGCCGCCCCGTGGACCCGTTTCACCGGCGGCATCCCTCCCCTACCCATCTGCGACGCGGGCGTTTCCCGCATCTGGTTCCACGGTGTCAGCGTTGGCGAGGTCCAGCTGCTCTCCGTGCTCGCCGCCGAAATTCGCAGGCAGGCCGACGCAGCAGGCCGGTCGGTCGACTGTGTCATCTCCAGTTCCACGACGACGGGACTCGACGTGGCCGCCAAGCGGTTCGGCGACGACCGCGCCTTCCCCTGCCCACTCGACTTCACCTGGGCCGTGAACCGCGCGCTCGATCGCGTGCGTCCTGATCTCCTCGTGCTGGGTGAACTGGAACTCTGGCCAAACCTGCTCGCCTGTGCCCATGCCCGCGGCATCCCGGTCGTCGTGGCCAACGCACGGATGAGCGAGACAAGCGCGCAAGGCTACGGTCGGATTCGCCCGCTCGTGCGCAGGATGCTCGCAAAGGTGTCGCTCGTGATCGCACGATCGCAGGAGGATGCCGATCGCTTCACTTCCTTCGCGCCGCCGGGAGGTTGCGACGTGATCGTCACCGGCTCGATGAAGTTCGACGGCGTGAAGGGCGATCGTCGGGTAACGGAGGTGACGAAGCTGCGCGACTTGGCAGGCTTCCGCGATGACGACGTGGTGTTTCTCGCCGGCAGCACGCAGGCCCCCGAGGAGCAGCTCGCTCTCGATGCTTTCGCCGCTGCGGCGACGCGGCACCCGCGGCTGCGGCTCGTGATCGTGCCGCGGCATGTTGAACGCACCCCCGAGATCGTGGCCCTCCTCGATCGGTCGGGCGTCCGCTGGCAACTGCGAAGCCGGCTCGGGTCTCCAGACGGCCCGCTGCTCGCCGATCCAGAGGCACGTGTGCTGCTCGTCGACACAACGGGCGAACTGGGCTGGTGGTGGGGCACCGCTCGCATCGCCTTCGTGGGGGGCAGCCTCGACGGGAAACGTGGCGGCCAGAACATGCTGGAGCCGGCGGCCTACGGAGCGGCTATCTCGTTTGGCCCCTCCACCCGCAACTTTCGCGACGAGGTGAGGCGGCTTCTGGCGGCCGATGCCGCGGTGGTGGTCGCCGATGGGCCAGCCCTGACAGCGTTCGTGCAAAAGTGCCTCGATACCGAGGGGTTTGCAACCGATCTGGGCCACCGCGCGGCCGATCTTGTCGCCTCGCAACGGGGCTCGACGGCGGCCACCGCCGGGGCGATCCTGCGAAAACTGCCCGCGAAGAGGCCCTGATTTCAAGGTTGCCAAGGTCACGCCGGCTGCCAATAATCCATGTTTCTGATTCGCACAGCTTTTTCCCTTTACACCTGCACGAGGCACCAGCCGTGGCACAAGGCAAGTATCTGTTCACCAGTGAGTCGGTCAGCATGGGCCATCCGGATAAGTTGGCCGACCAGATCTCCGACGGCGTGCTCGACGCCTACCTCGCGCAGGACCCGCGGAGCCGCGTGGCGTGCGAGACGATGGTGACCACGGGCCTGGCCGTCATCGCCGGCGAGATCACCTCGCGTGGCACGATCGACTACCAGCAGGTGGTCCGCGATGTCATCCGCCAGGTCGGCTACACAGACGATGAAATGGGCATCGCCGCCGACACCTGCTCCGTGCTGGTGGCCGTGGGCAAGCAGAGCGGCGACATCGCCATGGGCGTCAACGAGGATGAGACCACCGGCAAGGACATCGGCGCCGGCGACCAGGGGCTGATGTTCGGCTACGCCTGCAATGAAACCCCCGAACTGATGCCGCTGCCGATCGCCCTGTCGCATCGCATTCTGAACCGGCTCACCGAGGCCCGGCAGAAGAAGGAAGTCGACTGGCTGCGGCCCGACTCAAAGAGCCAGGTCACGATCGAATACGAGGGCAACAAGCCCGTTCGTGTCGACACGGTGGTGGTCTCGACCCAGCACGCCCCCCACGTCTCGAACGAAGAGATCCAGAACTTCATCGTCAACAAGATCATCAAGCCGCTGCTGCCGAAGGATCTCGACACGAGCAACATCACCTACCACATCAACCCCACAGGTCGGTTCGTGGTGGGCGGCCCCCACGGCGACTGCGGCCTCACGGGCCGGAAGATCATCGTCGACACCTACGGCGGCTGGGGCCGCCACGGTGGCGGCGCCTTCTCCGGCAAGGACCCGACGAAGGTGGACCGGAGCGCCGCCTACATGGCCCGCCACGTCGCCAAGAACATCGTTGCGTCCGGCCTCGCCGACCGCTGCGAAGTGCAGCTCGCCTACGCCATCGGCGTGAGCGAACCGGTGAGCGTGCATGTCGACACCGAAGGCACCGGGAAGATCGAAGACGCACGGCTCTGCGAACTGGCCCGCGAGTTCTTTCCGCTGACGCCACGCGGCATCATCGACTACCTCGACCTGCGTCGGCCGATCTACCGCAAGACCGCCGCCGGCGGCCACTTCGGTCGAGACGGCTTCTCCTGGGAGCAGACCGAACGGGCCAAGGATCTGGCGAAGGCTGCCAAGTCGGGCGTTGCGGTCGGCTGAGCCAGCGAGCCCGCATCAGCATCAGGATCATCCGTGTTGCAACGATCACCAGCCATGGACGGCTCCCCGTGCGCACGCACGGGCGAGCGACTGGATGGTCTGACCGTTGTCGCTGCGGCATTCCTGCCCCGGCTGCTGTCCATCATTGCGATGCTCGCCGGTGCCTTGGCCGTGGGCTGCGGTGCCGTGCTCGTGCTACGGAAATTCGCAGGTGCCATGGTGGCCCCACCTGGCCCGGAAGCGGTTCTGGCGGTCTGTGGTGCCGGGCTGTTGCTGGTTGCCGTCGGCGACCTGGCGATGCGATCGTTGGCAGCCCGGGCCTCTGGCCCGGCCATGCCGTGGCTGCCGGCAGCGCTCGCGCGGCTCGGCCTGCTCATGGCCGTGGCCGCGGTCAGTCTGCCGCTGCGTATGACATCGCCCTTGGATGCCCTCACCACGATCGCGGCGCTCGTCCTCTCGCTCGTGGTCATGGTCCAAGGGCCGGTCGCGGGGCTGATCCGTGGCCGTCTCAGCCAGGGACGATCCGCCGCTGCGAACCGCGGGCAGGCGGAACCCACGGACGCAACGCACCCGTCGGCAACCGTGCCGACGGCCGTCCCATCACAGCCCGTACCCCTTCATCCCACGAATCGGTCCTGGGTTGAGCAGGGGACGATGGCGACCCCGCCGGCAGGCAACCTCCTCCAACGGTTTGAGCGGCTGGCACTGCCAGACGGCGGCGAATGCGTCTGTGGAAGGCTTTCCGTGGTGGTGCCGGAAGGATCGCGATTGGGATACGCACACGTCGGCTTTTGTCCGCCGCTGGCGTCGCAGCCCACGGTCGACGTCTCCACCGACTATGATGGCGTCGAGGCCGTGGTCTCGGCTGCGGAGGTGCTCCCGTGGGGTGCACGCATCGAGTGCCGGCTCGACGAGCCGGCCGAAGAGACGGTAGAGATTCCTGTGGATATCCTGGCGAAGTCGCCGGCTTGAGGCTGGAAACACGCTGGAATCACGTTGGGATCCTGACGCTGGCATCCTGAAGAAGGCTCCACTGCCGACACACACTCCGCATCGCACACTCCGCACACCATTCGCATGGCACGCTGGCCTCAACACCTCTGGACGACGCTCTTCACCTACACGGTGATCTTTGTCGGTTTCCCGCTCCTCTGCCTGATGTTCTGGAGGTGGGTCCGCGGATGAATCCTCCACCGGATCTCGTCGCCACCCTTGCACGTGCGAGGCAGCAGCATCTGCTGGCCTTCTGGACCAGGCTCGACGAGCCTGCCCAGCGGGCCTTCGCCGCCCAACTGGAGGCGGTCGACTGGCCGCTGGTCGAACAGATGCAGCGACTCGCTGCCGGCGACGGTCACGGTCGCAAACCGCCCGTCGATCTCTCCGCCGCCATCACGCCCCCCTGCCTGCGACTGGGCGATGCCAGCAATCGCATCCCGCCGGCGAACGCCATCCGCCGCGGCAGCGAGGCGCTCGGGGCCGGACAGATCGGCGCGATCCTCGTGGCCGGTGGGCAGGGCACCCGTCTGGGCTGCCACGGGCCCAAGGGGCTCTGCACGATCGGCCCGGTGTCAAAGGCCAATCTCTTTGAAGTGCTTTTCGGCAAGCTCGTCGCCGTCCGTCGGCGGTATGGCCGCGACGTGCCGCTGGCGATCATGACCAGTTCCGCCACGGATGCGGAAACGCGATCGTTTCTCGCCGACCACGCCTGCTGCGGCCTCGCTCCCGACCGCGTCTTCGTCTTCCGCCAGCACGACCTGCCGGCGCTCGACGCCGCCACCGGCACATTGCTGCTCGACGGTCCCGGCCATCTGGCACTCGCGCCCGATGGCCACGGCGGCATGCTCGTGGCCTTGGCCGAAGCAGGCGGGCTCGACTGGTTCGGCAGTCAGGGCGTGGAGCATGTCGTCAGCTTTCAGGTCGACAACCCGCTCGCCATGCCCTTGGCGGCAGAGTTCCTCGGCTATCACCTCCTCTCCAGCGCCGACTTCAGCACGCAGGTGGTCCGCAAGCAGGCACCGGGTGAACGGGTCGGTGTCGTCGTCGACTGCGACGGCCGGCACAGGGTCGTCGAATACAGCGATCTGCCGGCGGATCGTGCCGCCGAGCGGCTGCCCGATGGCCGGCTCCGATTCCACGCCGGCAGCATCGCGGTGCACGCGTTTGCGAAGGCGTTTCTCGATCGGGTGGCCGCGCGACACGACTCGCTGCCCCTCCACCTGGCCTCCAAGGCCGTTCCCTTTCTCGATGCCAGCGGCAGCCGTGTCGTGCCGCCGGTTCCCAACGCCATCAAGTTCGAGCGTTTTATCTTCGACCTGATGCCGCTGGCCCAACGGGTATGCGTCGTCGAAATCGAGGCATCCGAGGGATTTGCGCCGCTGAAGAATCCGACCGGTGCGGCCAGCGATACCGTTGAGCACGTACACGGAGCGATGGTGTCCCACGCCCGCCGTCTGCTCGCGAAGGCGGGAGTCACGGTCGCCGACGGCGTCGATGTTGAACTGGCCGCGAACCGCATCATCGACGAGACTGATATCGCTGGCCTGCTGGAGGCAGGCACGCTGCTCGAAAAACCCGTCGTGGTTGGCGGCTGAAGAGACCGCCACCACAGTTCACCATCTGCCCAGACTGCACAGAAGAACCCTGAACGGAGAGAGGCATTCCATGCTGCACGCAATCGTCATGGCCGGAGGATCCGGCACTCGCTTCTGGCCCGCCAGCCGCGCCGCCCTGCCCAAGCAACTTCTGCCTTTGGCGGGCGAGAAGACCCTGCTCGAAGACACGGTCGATCGCCTCGACGGCCTCGTGCCTCCAGACCGCGTCATGGTGGTCACCGCGGGCCGCCTGCTCGACACGGTGCGGCGGCAACTGCCACAGGTGCCGGATGCGGGCCTCGTCGGCGAGCCCTGCAAGCGCGACACCGCTCCCTGCATCGGGCTGGCAGCGCTCCTCGTCTCACGGCACGACCCCGACGCGATCATGGCGGTCATGCCCTCAGACCATGTGATCCGCCCGGTTGAGGGTTTTCGGGCCGCGATCCGGCAGGCTGCCACGCTCGTCGAGCAGTCTCCCGGCAGGCTCGTCACCTTCGGCATCAAGCCGACCTACCCAGCTGAATGCTTCGGCTACGTCCAGCAGGGTGAGGCACTGCCAGCTGCCGCGGCGGGCGGCGCCGCGACGGTGCACGCAGTGGCGCAGTTCCGTGAAAAACCCCCTGCCGCCGTGGCCCAGGAGTATCTGAAAGCGGGCACCTACCTCTGGAACGGCGGCATCTTCGTCTGGAAGGCGGCCACCATTCTTTCCCTGCTCGCCGAGCGGCAACCGGAGTGCCTCGCCCACCTCCGCCGCATCGCCGACGCCTGGGACACCCCCGCCCGCGACACGGTGTTTGCGGAGGAATTCGCCGCCATCAAGGGGATCTCGATCGATTACGCGGTGCTCGAGCACGCCCCTGATGTGGTCGTCATCGAGGCGCCGTTCACGTGGGACGACCTGGGCGGCTGGTCGGCCGTGGCCCGCCAGCGGGGCGAGGATGCCGACGGCAACACGATTGTGGGCAAGCACTTGGGAATCGAGTCATCTCGGACGATCGTGCATGCCGGTGGCGACCATCTGGTCGTCACGATGGGCCTGACGGATATGCTGGTGGTACACACGCCCGATGCCACGCTGGTCGCCCACCGGGCCCACGAGGAGGCGGTGCGAAAAGTGGTGGCAGAACTCGAAAAACGGGGCTGGACGGAATTTCTATGAGTATCGCTTCTCCTTCTCGACTGCTGATGGCAGGCTGGCTCGCCTGGAGCCTGTCTTTTCCTGCGGCAGTACGGGCGGAGGAGATGCCGATCGATTCCGCGAAGGCGACGTCAGAGACACCTGCCGCGACGAGCGACGCCGACTGGATGAAGATCCTGCGACGCTCGGGCGACTCCCTGCAATGGTCCGACGACATCATCCGGCACGACTGGCGGCTGCAGCGCCGGCCCGGTGCCGATCGCTGTCGCATTCTCGATCCGCGGGATGAGGTCGTGCAGGAAGGATCGCGACAGGCATGTCTCGATGCCTTGACGACGCTCGAGCAGGCCGGACGGGTTCCCGCGGTGAGCGGCCCGACAGTGATCGTGCTGCACGGTCTCGGCGAAGGTCGCCGTTCGATGCGTCCGCTCGTGGAATACCTGCGGAACAACATCGACGCCA
>Ga0214921_10008872_pt1 | contig 12884 bp, 7 predicted proteins | sample LL1505_MetaG_FD_177992 | JGI IMG/M metagenome (GOLD analysis project Ga0214921, IMG submission 177992) | Freshwater microbial communities from Lake Lanier, Atlanta, Georgia, United States - LL-1505 | ecosystem: Environmental > Aquatic > Freshwater > Lake | place: USA: Georgia | collected 2015-05-28 | reverse complement strand
AAGTGCGTTAAACTTGCAAGGGCTGCGTTAGACAAAAAATTACCAGATGATGTAGAGGATGCAATTTTCGGTGATACTAAAGGCAATCCCTCACACAGTTATATGTCTTCTGATGAGATTGATGCTGTAGAAAATCGTTCGCCTGAAGGCTTAAAAAAACTAAGAAAGCATTGGTATTTAGAGCGCGATTCTTCGTTACCAAAGGAAGCAAAAAGAATTTTTTTAAAAAAACATGGTGAGCTTTTTTGCGAGGTATGTGGGATCCGTCCAGTAGCCACCTATGGTCATCCACTTGTAGATGCTCATCATAAACTACCTTTGAGCAAGTATGCCGAAAATGGTAAAATAAATACATCACCTTCAGACTTTTCAATACTGTGTCCAAACTGCCATCGTGCCGTTCATAAACAGGACGATTGCGATATTAATGAAGTAGTTAAAAAGTTAAATAATTCTGGCATCATTTTCAGAAAAATTTAGTTCAGTTCCTAAAATTAGTCTTTTTTAGCAAAGAAATGTTCCTGTATTAATTTAAAAATAGTTTGAACAGTGGGTACGACTATGCTGTTTCCAAATTGTTTATAAAGTTGGCTTTCAGAGACTCCTATTTTTATTAACTCATCAGTTTTCATAATAGTTTTACCGCGTTTAAACCCCATTATTTTTGCACACTCAGTTGGGGTAAGTTTCCTAACCCTGCCATCAATTAAATATGCTCCAGTTTTTGCTGCTAGTCCGCCTCCATGTGCAGAGAACGTGGTCGCTTGACCGTATACACTATAAATGCGCTCACCTTGTCGCCCTCTGCGTGGATCACCTTCTTTACCAATTTCACCTATTTGGATTGGTTTTAAATTCTTATTTTTTTTGGCTTGTTTATTGAGTTTATTGAGAGTCCTGAAACTTGTCATTATTCTATTTTTGGGAATTATGTATCTGCTTACTTCACTCGTATTCAATGACTCTAAAAAACTATGAACTGTTTTTCCATTTGGTTTTGATTTCTCAAGTTCTTCGAGCGCTTTATTAAACTGTTCGATTTCGGTTTTATTTGGAAAAGATGCGTTATGTATTGCAATAAGATAAATACGTTCACGTTTAGTGGCCGCACCGTGGAAGCCAGAGTTCAAAACAATAGTCGATAAAGTATAACCAATATCTCGAAATTCATTATTAATTGTCTGTAATGTTTGTCCTTCTGTTTCACCATGCTTTTTTAAGTTTTTAACGTTCTCTAGAAAAACTATTTTGACTGGTTTTTTGTGCTCAATTTTATTTTTAAGAATATCGATTATTCTGTAGAAAAGTATCCCTCTCGAGTCTGCAAAACCTTGTCTTTTTCCTGATATACTGAAAGCTTGGCAGGGAAATCCGCCGCAAAGCACATCATGATCAGGTATTTTACTTATTTGTGACTCGTGTGTGATTGTGTTGATATCTCCAAATGGAATTTTACCAAAATTGTAATAATAACTTATACGGGCATACTTATCTTTTTCGCAGCTGAATGTACATGTTCCGCTAGAATTTTCACCGGCGAGCCTGAACCCTCCAATCCCCGCAAATAAATCAACAAAGCTAAACTTTGTGGATTTTGTTTTTTTTCTTAAAACACCAGCTATTTTTTTCGTATCTTTAAGTATTTTAGTATAATTTTCTGTTTGCTCGGGCGTAGCTACTTTGTTATCGATTCTTAAGTCGCACATTTTATGCGTCACAGTAGCCAACTCATCCAAGTCATCATCAGATAAATTAATCAACAAATTCTCTTTTTTTGGCTGCATGTAGTAATTCAACTATTGGTGTCGTACGTCAATTCGTCAAGTGTTCCAATCTTACTTAATACTTAATGTAAATGATTCAAATTTCTCCAAAATGTCATCACAATCTAAAACCGTAAACTTAAAACTATATTTTCCTGATGCTAACGGTGGTCCAAACGTTGGACCCAGTGATGCCGGCGCACAGTTTTTTGCTGGAAATCTTATGGCTAACCTTGCACGAGAATGCGCACAGAATGCGATCGACGCACGTAAGAGCGATAAAGAACCTATTAAATTGAGTTTCAAACAAGTGCAAATCGCAGCAAGTGATATACCTGAATATGACTCAGGTTTAAAAAATGCGTGGCAGGCTGCAGATAAGCGATGGAGCAATAATGGAAAAGACTATCAAGATATTTTTACCGAAGCAAAGTCTGTCTTGAATTACTCTAAAGTTCCAGTGCTTGTAATTTCAGATTATAAGACAAAAGGACTAGACGGTATTTCGGATAGATCTGATGACAGTAAGGGGTCATGGACTCGCCTTGTTAGATCTACTGGTGTTGCAAATAGCAGCAAAGGTGCCGGCGGAGCATTTGGTATCGGTAAGATGGCTCCATTTGCTTGTTCTGCGCTTCGGACTGTTTTTTATCAAACTTGCTCCAAGGATGGTTGGGGCTTCCAGGGCGTAGTTCGTCTGATGACCCATCGCGATTCAAAATCTGAGCGCACCTTACAATCATTTGGAATGATAGGTCAAAAAGGGAATGACAAACGAGAGAAACATGAAATTTCCTTACCAATTATATTGAGAGACGAAGTCCCGAAAGTATTTCGCGAGTCTCGCAGCACCAATACATTTGGAACTGATATTTTCATAATGGGTTTTGTTTGTAGTGATGACTGGAAGATGCAGGTAATGGCGGCTTTAATCACGAATTTTTTTCCAGCGATTATCGATAATTATGCTGAATTTGAGATTCAAGATGAGAAGATTAATAAAGATAATATTCTTGTACAACTTGCATCTCTTAAAAAAGAAGCAATAAGATCTAAGTTAGATGATCTTGTTAAAGAACTAGAGCATACCTATTGGTATATTAAGGCTATGGCAAACAGGGCTGATAGTGTTGATTACACTAAGGTTAAAGAATTTGTACACTTTGGAAGTGTTGGTTTAGGAATAGTACAGGCAACAAAGGAAGAAATTAAAGCCCATGGACAGCTTCCAGGGCGATGTTTTATGTGCCGTAGTAATCGTATGAAAATTTTCTCAAAGTCCTACCAATTGGCATTTCCATTTGCTGCTTTTATGATTTGTGATGATGAATCCGGCAATGAGTTACTGCGTCGACTAGAACCTCCTACCCACAATGCATGGGAGAAGGATCGCGATAAATCAAAAAATAAAGAGCACTATGCAGAACTTAATAGAATCTACGCTTGGATTCGTGAGGAGGTCGCAAAACTTGCTCCACCTGTAAGCGATGAATCTTTAACACTGGAATCGGTTGCGCGTGCAATTAAGGGTCTTAATCTTCCTGAAGAGAATGCAGGTGATATTGGCGGTAACGACGCGGAAAGTTTAATCAAAAAGGGTATTAAACGGTCACCTTTTACCAAAACTTCATACAATTCATCTGAGAGTGGTGGTGGCGGAGGTGGTGGCGGAGGTGGCGCTATTGATAAAGAGAAAAAATATTCAAAAGTAGATATCAACTCATCATTTGTATATCGAGGAAATGGTAGGTATGTCCTCAGGGTTACACCTAAAACTGAAACCAAGTTTTTGGGGAATGAAATATTGAAATTATTCGCTATTAATTTCAACGGTTCTAAAGACGTTATTGCATTTACAGTCGAAAAACCAAATTCCGATGATCGGGTTGAACGACTAAATGCTACACGGACCTCAGATAGTAAATTCGCTGATATTAATATTCCACTTGGACATAGTGGCGAAATCGCAATTGTCATTAAAACTGAAGTCGATTTACTTAGTCTTACGGCTGAATTATTTAAGCCCATCGTTCCCGGACAAGAACTGATAGTTAAAACTAATAAAAATAATAAGACCAAAAAATAATTTATAATTCATGCCAAATTTACCATATCCTGTGCTTTGCCCTCTAGAGCTTGTAGATGATGTTCGCAATGATCTAGAATTTGATCCGACCTTATTCGGAAAAATTGACCTGGACGGTAGTCCGGATGAGAATAGTCGAAACTTTACTTTTTCTATTACTTTTCAGAATGATACAATCAAAACATATATAAAAGAGGGTAAGGCAAGGATTTCGCTTATTTTAGAAGCGAAGACAAGTTTAGCACGAAAAGCTTTCGTTATCAATTTAGATAAATGTAAGACCGATAGTGGTAAGTATATATTTGGCCCGATTAGTCTTGATGAGTGCGGTATTGCACTGCCTGCAGAAGCCACAATTTTTATCGCGAGTGTATCTGAAATTGCTGACTACAAACTACCAGGTGCACCTGGTTCGATGGGTAGAAATGATGGAGTTAAATTGCCCAAAGGTGCTATTATCGGCTATTCTCTTGTTCTACCTTTATTGCCACGATTAGAGAAAGCCTCATCTATAATTGAAATTAAATTAAAAGAAAGTCTTCTGCCGCTCGATTCTCCCGAAATTTCATACTTTAATAGCGAAAAAATTCTAGTCTATTTAGATCCACGTTCATATGCCATATTTGCTAATCTGAAGGACAATTCTGCTTTTGGGCCAGTAATTACCTACTCGATGGTTATGCCGGCACTAATTCAAGCAGTTACAACTATTATGATTAAAACAGAAGAATTTGACGAAGCCGTGATGGAACGAGGATGGTACAAAAGTCTAGAAGTTGCGATCAAAGCGCTGAGAGATGACTCTAATAATGGAATTACTGATCAATCTACGCCCTATGACGTGGCACACCAAATCATGAAAAGCCATCTTGGAATTTTTGATGCTTTAAACAAACTATCATCGCCAACCACTGAATTAGAATGAATATTTTCACCAAACGAGGTCATCAGGAAGTCACCGAGTATCTGACTAACTATTGTAAAGAGATTAGGGATCTTTCCAAGAAAGGTCATTCGTTTGTTCCAATTGAAAAATTAGATATAATATCTAGTAGTTCACTTTGTGAGAAAGTTCAGTCAAGTGGTGCATGGCTTCGTCCGGCCGAAGGTGCTATAAGACCACTTAATTTTTCGACACATAAGGCCAGTGAGTTATTGCAGTCTTTGCGATTAACTAAAGATGCTAATGGTAAGAGCGACAAAAATTTATCTGATTTTAAGGCATCACTTATTATTTACGGTGCGTTAAAGGATTTGCCGATTACTGCATCCGTTGACTGGACCCTTTGGTGTGGGTTGGCATTTGGTGACTGCTCTGAATATATGAAAGAACGATGGAATGTTCCACCGCCTTCATTAAATATTATTTCAGTTGTTACACAGTCGGATTCAGACGAGAGCGAGTCAGAGGACGAAATTGAGGGTAAACCTAAAAAGATAACTGACCCAATTAAGAGGGCACAAGGTATACTATTGCAGCGATGGATAGGACATGGTGCCGGGACGACAGCACTGACTCGACATGGTGTTGGCAGATTATGGTGGATTGCACGTGTTGCTGATATGGCATCGAAAGAGCCTGAAGCTAAAGGTAAGTCGATGGAACATTACCTTAGAATCCTATATGCTGATCAAAATATCCAGTGGAGTATAGTCCTTCGTCGTTATGGAGCGATGTCGAGGTTGGTAAGCGTTTTACTTGATAAAATTTACAAAGATTATTTAGAGTCAGATAGCTCCGATGATATGCCTTACAAATTAAAAAAAGGCAGGACCATAAATGATGTTAAACAGTTTACCAAACTTTTGAATACATCTGCAGGTGGTTCTTTATATGACCTTAAAGATTATACAGAGATGATGGAAGATGTTGTTCAATTTGAACAATTGGCAAAGAATGCTTAGAGAAAAGAAGTTATAGAATTTTTCTCTAATTTATTTCCATATCCGAGGATAATTTTATTACCTCTTTTTTTTGCGTGGCTTGTATTCTTTTTGTATTTCGTGTGCAAATACCAGTGTTTCATCCATTTCCTTTGGTGATATAATCACGGGCCAATAGAAGGGCTTACCGCGATCGGAGTCGCCCCAGCCTTGTTCCTTTAGGCCGCTCTGTTTGACTAAGATGATACCAGGAGCGTGAGTGGCTGATTCACGGATACGAACAAGGTCAGTCGATGACGTATCAGGAGCGTCGCTGTAAATATTGCCACGTTTGTATTTACTAAGGTTGCGCGTGGCATCCCATAGGCCGAGAGCCAGAATCCACACTTTTCCCTTCTGTTCCGGGTCTTTAGATTTCAGGCTCATCATTGATAGAGCCTCTATTGTATGGTCCCAGACGAATAGTTCTGCATCTTTAGCCATTTCAAGTGTGGGCTCGATTGTCTTCAGAATCTTAATGGCATCTTTAAGGTCCACCATGAAAGGTTTGGTATGATCATTGGTCGCGTTTGGATGATTCGACAGGATGTCGTCCACTTTTCTGATGGCTGGCTTTAGGTCTTCGTTGTTGGCTAAGTCGAAACCGACGGGAAGCTCGCGTGAGTGAGATTTGTAAGTGGATAGTTCGGAGAGCATGACCTTGTTTGGGCTACAGGGTATAACTGCACCGTCTTCATCCTTAGTTACGCATACAAGTGGTGCTGCAGGATCGAGTTCAAGGCGTGTACGTAGGCTTTCGTCAAACTTATGAATCTTCACAAGTGCGTCGCGAGTTTTTGCACCGGTATAAAGCCTTGTGAAGACAAGGTCATCTTTGTTTCTATAGCCCATGATGCGCATGTGCTGGAGGACGGTGTCTTGCTGGAACTTCTGAGGTTGGCGGCCGTAGAAGAAGCTTATCATGTTTGGAATGGTAAGGCCTCGATCCAAGACGTTGCCTCCAATGAAGACGGTCATTAAGCTGCTCAAGGTTAGCTCGCCGGTGCTCTGGCTAAGTAGTGCTTCAGTATCTTTATCTGAATTAACAACCACCGGCTGTACAAAATTGGCTCTTATGGCTGTCTTGGCCGTGTAGATGATAATATCTTTTTCGGGAATTTTGAAGTTCTGTTTCTTAGTTTCAGACGCGAGGTTATCGTATGCCTCTTCAAGTAGCTTATCTGCTTCTGGTGAACCGTTTTTTACCCATTCGTTAAGTTTTTTGAGAATCTCCTTCACTAGGTCCTCTTGCCATTCGTGTGCAGTTTTTCCAACCTGAGTATGGATCAGGAGGCTATACTTCTTTTTAACATCACCACGTCTCTCTTGTGAGGTCTGAAGAATGCTTGCTCCGATTATAAAATTACAGATGGATTCCCTTAACGCCTTAGAATTCTTTGAAGTCATCACCTCTTCGAGTTTAAGTCGGCCATGGTTTCTGCTGGAGCCGATTGCAACCAGCTCACCTTCGGTGATATTTCTTAGTGTATAATATGAAGAATGTTTCTCGTTAGAGATGTCGCCGAAGAAGTAATCAGACCCAACGTAGCCTTCTCCAGTTGGTACGAGCGAAGTAAATGCTGGACGCATTGGCTTGAATTGACGGTCAGGAGTTTTAATTTCTACCGGTTGTAGGTAGAGGCAGTAAGGTGTGGCTGTGACTTGGAGGAATGAACTATCTTCGCGGATGTCGCGCACTTCGTTGATCTGCGAGGGAATGGTGGTAGGTATACCGTTCTTGAAAGAAACGCTGACATTGTCAGCCTCGTCATCGACTATTAGCAGGCGCTTGATTTTCAACTCCCCATCTAAGGTGTTATTGAATAGGTTGAGAAGATGGTCTAGATTTGTTTTTTCTTTTTTAACAACCAGCACGATTTTTTGGCTAGCCTGGTAAGGTGTTAGCCCACGATCCTTAATATCCATAATGTCAAAGGCTAACAGCTGATCTTTGCTGACGAACTCATCAAAGTCTCGGTTCACACGTTTCAGAGTTTGCGTCGCCAGTGGGACGTTATTTTTGGTTAGGATGATGACGATGTCGTATCCATTGTCGAAGGCTAGGGCCATGATACCCTCGAAAGTGCGCGTCTTGCCCGATTGGATCTTGCCTAGCAGCATTGCTGGACGTCGTGTATCAGCGGTGTTGGCGAGAAGCTGACCGACCGTCTTGGTGATGCAGGTGATGTGTTCTGTGCCGTAGTTCTGAGTCTGTTTGAAGCGGGGAAAAAATTGCCCACTAATGTTTGGCTCGATATAGGGGATGTGAGTCATGGTTTATGGTATTTATTATTGGGCGAAAAGTTTCAAGATGCTCTTGAGTGCGTTGAGAGGGTTGACGTCATCGTTGATTAACTTGTGAACGGCTCGATGACAGCACGGGCAGAGCATGGCGAAATCCTCCGGCTTGGTTTTGCGTACACCATCAGCCAGAGGAATACGGTGGTGGGCTTCAATTAGGTCTAATCCTCTGTAGTCTTTTTCTGGAATAGTTCCGCAAGTTTCGCACGCTATCATCCCGGACTTAGATTTTTTACGGGCTAAGTCTTTGGCTAATTTAGCTATCTTTGCGTCACGTTCAGTGCTTAGGTGTGATCGCAGTACTTTGCCGCCCTCAAGATATTCAATGTCTGGTGAGTTGTCTTTACCGAGTTGTATAGGTTCGTTCGTTAGCGGAGCATCGATGAACTTTTTCAGAATAGGAAGCAGGTTGTCGCGCTTAGTAATTTCGCGGAAAAGTTGATTGTCTCCCTTGCCGATACGAAAAGCATCTTCTCCATTTTTTATTTCGTGCCATTTAACTCCAATCTGATGTATGCCGGCTTTAATGATATTTTCTCTGGTAGGATTTTTTACTGATCGTAGTTGATATTCACTATTAATTACACCCCATGCATAAAGATTTCTGTTTAGGGACTCGAGAAATACAATGTCGCCAATTTTTGCCTCATGAGCCATTCGCCAAACTTGGGCACCAAATTTTGTGCTATGGGGTGGAAAAAGAGTTGTAAATTTCGCTATTTTCCGTGCCTCTTCTAGGGAGATATTTCTTGGATCGAAATTTGCAGGCGAAAAGCAAAACTCGCCGTTTTCAATATGTAATTCAGGGGTAGTCCATACTTTGGCTAGCCAATATTTTCTACCAATAGTCTTAGATGGTGGGTGCTTCATGTCTGGGGACATACCTTTTACTTTATTAACTTATCCAGGCAAACATAATATTTATATAATAATAGTAGTAATTATATACTGTGTTCTCTGGAAATTAAGTGATCGATTTAAGCAGAGTAATGTAAGTTGCAATTCGCCTTATGGTATTCATATTTTAAATATGAATTCTTGGTACAAATCGACCAAAGAGGCTTTTTTGACCTCCAGTGTTGCCGATATTTATTTTCAGTTAGATAAGTCAGCTAGACTTGATGGTTACTCCATTGAATTGGAGCAAAAAGAAGAATGGGAAGCGACTATACTTAGCGTTAAAGATGCACTCAAGTATCCTGGACTAGACTCGATCAAAGGAGTTTTGCTTGAGTACAATTTCAGACGCCGGGGGCTTCGTATAGACTTTGTATTATTGGCACCAGGAATCACTTTTGTTTTAGAATTCAAACGAGGTGATATTTCTGGCTCTGCAAGAGACCAAGTAATGCGCTATGCAAAGAATCTGATAGAATTTCATGAATTAACTCAATCGCTAGCACCAATAGTTTACCCAATTCTAGTCACGCGAGAGGGTGAGGTTGTTAACCCTGGTCAATTGGGGATGAGTCGGAATCGTCCTAATCTTAATGCTGTTCCACTTTCCTGTCGTGTGGAGAAGCTTGGCGAAGTACTTAAATCTGCATTAGACTTTTTGCATAAAGAGGGAAAGTGTCCGACAGTTGAAGAGTGGGACTCTGCCGCATTTTCTCCGTCTACACAAATTATTGATGCGGCAATTACTTTATATGGTGGTCATGATGTTACCGCCATTAAGGAACACGCCAATTCGGCATATGATATAGCTAAATGTAGTGAAGCCGTAAAGGAAACGATTCGTAGATTTACATCTGAAGGCGTGAATGGGATAATAGTTGTTACAGGTCACCCCGGTGCAGGAAAAACATTGGTTGGATTAAACACAGTATTTTCAAAGGAATTTATCTCACAATCAGTATTTGTGACCGGTAATGCACCGTTAGTAAGTGTATTAACAGCAGCACTTTCACAATCTTACCGAAAATTCACGAATAAGAAATGGGAGGACTCACTTGCTGGATTTCCTCGAGATGAGGACAGTTTCATTGAGGACTCTACCACCTTTAATATAGTCTGTGCACATCATTTTCTAGGTGATAAAGAGGGGCAATCATATGTTCCTAATGAAGGCAGAATTTTAGTTTTTGATGAAGCTCAGCGAACTCTAAGCGAAGGTAAGGAAGTAAATCGAGAGCGACTCAAAAAAGATGAAGCATTTCTCATAATTGAAAAAATGAGTAAAAGACCTGGAGCTATCATTGTTCTTTTACTTGGACATAATCAAAATATTAACACTAACGAACTTGGTGCTTCTATTTGGTTTGAGGCCGCGATTAAATACGGCTGGAAGTTGGCGATATCAGAGGAATCTTCACGATTACCAGAAATACATAGTGCATATATTAATTTTAAAAACTCGCCGTTGATGACTCCTATATACGGAACTCATCTTAAGATTTCCGTTCGTAATCGTGCAAATATTGAGCCATGGGTGCGTGCAGTTTTAGAATTGAATAATCCCGAGGCTGCTAGATCTATCATAAATTCTTCAGCGACCGACAAGTACCCGGTTAAAGTTTTGTTGAGTCGTAATCTCGAGCAGTGTAGACGTTACATTAGAACACATAGTGATCTCTTTGATGAGCGTGCTGGAATATTAGCAGCAGGACAGGGCAGGCGTTTGCGCGCAGAAGGTATTCGACCCGATTTTAAGCCTGATATAGCTGATTGGATGTTGCGGCCGTCTTCAGATATTAGGTCATCTAACATGCTAGAGGAGGTGCAAAACCAATATCAGGTGCAAGGATTAGAGATCGATCATTCGATAGTTTGTTGGGATTTGGATATGAGGCGGGATTCGGGACGTTGGGCTTCTTACAGAATAAAAGGTTCTGAATGGCAACATGCTGATAAAGAACTTGAGGCGAGACTGAATAGTTATCGTGTTTTGCTTACACGAAGCAGGCTCACTATGATTATATTCGTCCCGCTAGGTGCTGATCCATCGGTAGACGCTACTAGGGATTCGAGTATGTATCAGGAGATTGCCGACTACCTTCAGGAGTGTGGGGCAATTTTAATAACATAGTATTTATATAAGAAAAAGCAGTTAATCCAATTAAACTTTTGCTTTCTGATTGTATTATCGCAAAAGTAGGCTGATCGACAAATAGGGAATACATGTTTAAAAAGGATGATCCAGTTTATCATACAGCTAATCCAGGTAGGGTGGGCTTCTTCACTGGAAATGTGAGAGAGAAAGAGTCCGGCAAAATGATTGAGGTAGAGTTTCCAAACGGCGAGAAATCTTTCTACTTCGAACACTATATTAGACCAGTTTCCAAAAACAAAAAATCACTTACTGAGCAAATAGTCGACGGAGAGTTTGGAAGAGACGTGGATCTCCGAAGGAAAATGACTTTCGAAAAGCTTAGGGGTACCTTGTCTGAGTTTATTTACTCTATGGACGCGGCGGAGATCGATTTCATGCCTTACCAGTATAAGCCGGTTTTAAAATTTATTGATTCGCCTACAGAACGTCTCTTGATTGCAGATGAGGTGGGGTTGGGAAAAACAATCGAAGCAGCACTTGTTTGGCAGGAGTTACAATCGCGCCGGGATGCAAAACGGCTGATTGTCTTTTGCCCAAAAACTTTAGCTGAAAACTGGCGGTCAGAGTTACGGTCCAAATTTTCTATTAACGCCGAAATAGTAAACAGTGAAAAACTAAATGATTACTATCTTGAGTTATTAAAATATGGGTCGAGCAAAAGATTCGTGATTATAGCAACTTACAGTAGTGTACGTGGAAGCGCCTATGATTTTGAACTAATAAATCAGGAGGAAGAGCCCAAAAGTAGAACGGGTAAAATGATAAACCATTGGCTAAATTGGGATGAAGATTTTAACTTCGCCGATTTGGTTATCTTTGATGAGGCCCACATTCTTAGGAATTCTGGCTCATTAACTTCAAAAACTGCAAAGTGCCTTTCTAATGCTGTTCACGGTATATTATGTGTATCGGCTACGCCTATAAATAATTCAGATAATGATTTAAGAACGCTTTTGAAGATTTTAGATCCAGGAGTTTTTGAAAACGAACAAGTGTTTACAGAGTTAGTTAAAGCAAATGAGCCAACATTGCATGCGATTAACTGCCTCATGCAGACGCCCCCGCAGCTTTTAAAGGCTAAGGGACTTATCTCAGAATTAAAAATGTCTGCTTATATATCAGATTCAGACCTATTACCTATTTTTGAAAATCTTCTCAATCAGGCAATAATCACAGACGCTGCTGGAAATAAAGAATCTAGTGCGGAGTTTTTAGTCAAAGCCCAGAGCACGCTTGAGCAGTTAAATGTTCTAGGAAGTTATATTTCTCGGACTAAACGCAAACAAGTTAAGGAGATGCCAGCAATTCGTAAGCCATTAGTTATAGCTGTTAAGCTAACTCCCATGGAGGCCAGATTCTATGAGGCAGTTACTAACATCGTTCGTAAAAGACTACTACTAGTCTCGGGTAAGATTACAAAAGGCTCAGCTCTGACACTTGGATCTATAGTTCCTCAATTAAGAATGTCTAGTTGTATACCGGCTATGGTTAAGGTGTATAGTCGAGCGGGAGAAGAGTCATTTATTGAGGACCTCCGCGCGACTTTTTCTACAGAGTCCGAGGCTGATGACCAAGACGATGAAAATGGAGACGACGAGAGTCTTGAGTATAAGAAAGAAATGGTGGAGCTTATTGCTAATTACTCTTCCTATAATTTCGAAGAAAATGATTCAAAATTTAAAGAACTTATACGTGTCCTAACCGATCCTGTTTATTTGGGTAACGAAAATAAAATCATAATTTTTAGTTATTTTAGGGG
>Ga0214921_10008871_pt1 | contig 12887 bp, 8 predicted proteins | sample LL1505_MetaG_FD_177992 | JGI IMG/M metagenome (GOLD analysis project Ga0214921, IMG submission 177992) | Freshwater microbial communities from Lake Lanier, Atlanta, Georgia, United States - LL-1505 | ecosystem: Environmental > Aquatic > Freshwater > Lake | place: USA: Georgia | collected 2015-05-28 | reverse complement strand
ATATTTGGTAAAAAAATAATCATGTTCCCATAATACAATAATACATTTAGATTGTTTTTCTATTTCAGCAGCAGAATTAGAATAATTTATAACTTTATCAATAAATTTAATATCAAAAAGTTGGTTAGGAAATAAAATAAGTAAACTCATTAGTTGTATTTAAATTAATGATATAATATTTTATATTGTTAAATTAAATCAAATTAAATCAAATTAAATCAAATTAAATCAAATTAAATCAAATTAATTACTATTTTGACAATTAACATGAAACCAGCAATATAATTTACCATCTGATATGTATTTAAATGCTGCCTTTTTGACACATCCATATTCTAGATTTGAACAATTAGCATTATAAGGGGGAATTAATCTATTATATTTTGTATTATTTTCTGGAGATTCGAGAATCTGATCTTGGTGCTGATATTGGCACGGATCTTGGTGCTGATCTCGAGACTGATCTTGAGACTGATCTGAATCTGTTAATACTTCGTGTTCTGATAAATTCTTTGATAGTTTTTTTAAATTATCCAAAAATTTATCAGAATCATTTTTGAACCAATCATATTGTTGTAAAAAATCAAGAATATTTTTATATTTATTATATGTACTATCAATTAATTGATAATTTACATTACTAATACCTTGAGGCAAATAGAAGATATTTGTATTTAATATAGATGAAGACATTTTTATTAAGAATATAATATTTAAATAATATTAATCATTATATAATTTAGAAAATGATTATCAATTTTTTTTATAAGATTCTGGATTTATTTTAATCTAGATTCTAGATTTTAGATTAAGATAAATTAATATTTATTTGTTATATTCTTTGAATAATCTATATTATTCGGTTTTATATCATCTTTCATATTTTTTTCCATATATTTTTTCATAAATTTATTGTTTTTATGAATATTTATATTTATAGTTTTTTTACTTTTTACATAAATTTGATCATAAATATAATCATTTATATTCTCTATATTAAGATTATCAGTAATATTATTTTCAGCAGAGTTACTCACGGTTTCATTTAATACAAATACATCACATTTAATCAACTGCTGTTGATTAATATGTTGTAGATTAAAATTACTTAAACTTTTGTGTGGAAAGCATATTACTTTTTTGGCTCCTTCTCTTTTTTAGCAGGAGCTTTAGTTTTACATGTTGGTTCTTCATTTTCATCAGATTTAGCGGCAGCCTTAGAAACAGTTTTTTTAGGTGCTGCTTTAGTTGGTTCTACGGCTGCTGGTGTTGCATCATTATCATTTTTAGTCTTAGCAGCAGTTTTTTTAGCTACCGTTGCTGGTGGTTGATTATCATCTTCTTCGGGTTCATTAACAGTTTTTTTCGCAACAGGTTTTTTAGCTGCAGCTGGTGCAGTAGCAGGTATAGCTTTAGGCTTATCTGTCGGTTTCTTAGTAGGTTTATCATCATCCTCCTCTTCTGACTCTTCATTATACTCTTCTGGTTCTTCAACTGGTTGTTTAACTTTTTTAGCAGCAGATTTAGCGGCAGGTTTAGGCTTAGCATCAGTTTTTTTAGTAGGAACTTCTACAACTTTTTCATCAGCTGAATCTTCTGATTCTTGTGACGCATCATCGTAAGATTTAGGTTTAGCGGAAGGTTTAGCGGAAGGTTTGGTAACAGGTTTAGCGGCAGGTTTGGTAACAGGTTTATCAGCAGGTTTATCAGCAGGTTTATCAGCAGGTTTGGGAGCAGGTTTGGTAACAGGTTTGGTAGCAGCAGGTTTAGTAGCAACTTGATCTTGTTCATCATCTTCTGACTCTTCTGAGTCAGAAGAGTCAGGTTTAGCGGCAGGTTTAGCGGCAGGTTTAGCGGCAGGTTTAGGAGCAGGTTTAGCGGCGGGTTTAGCAGCAGGTTTGTGAACAGGTTTCGCAGGTAATGTTGCTTCTTCATCTTCAGATTCATCATCTTGTACTTTAACATCAGCTTTTTGCATAATAGCAGCCCGTAAAGTTTCACTCAATGATTTACATTCATTAAGACTTGTCACATGATTTGAAATTGATACTAACATGTTATTATAATTATCAATTAATTCTTTAGTTGACATTTTAGATAAATCAGCACTTTTTAGTACTTCTAAATTAGAATGAAAATTTGACATTATTTATATAATATTTAATATTTTATTATTAATAATAATTTATCCTAATAAATAAAAAAATCAATTTTTTTAATGGTTAGATTGACATTTTAACCCATCTTATTATATATGACATTTAAGTCATTAAAGAATATTTGACTTAAATAATCACCTTTATTAATATATGGATTATACCATATATTGATATCTATATCAGAATCAATTAATAACTCATCATTTAATATAATATATCGTTTTAGATTGAATTGTTTTTTACTAATAATAAGTAATTGAATAAAGAAATCACTTATCTTTAAATATTCCCTTGGAATCTCCTTTAGTTTATTAAACTTTAACTGCAAATAAATATATACACAATATGTATCCAAATTATCAATAATGTCCATTTTTATAATAACTTGTTCTGTTGATTTGTCAATTGGTTCGGTTGATTGGCCAATTGGTTCGGTTGATTGATCAATTGGTTCGGTTGATTGGTCAATTGGTTCGGTTGATTGGTCAATTGGTTCGGTTGATTGAACAACTTTATCTGATCTAAATAAATACATACTTAGATTAATATCATAAGTATTTGTTGTTGTTGATAATTTTAAACTATATATGTTAGATTCTTGATCTAAGTTAATAATTTTTAATTCTGGATTAAATGTTGTTCCATTTATTTTATAAATACTATCTGTTAAATAATTTATATTGATTTTATCATTAGTCAGTAAGCTTAACTTTTTTTGATAATTATAGGAAGTCATTGTATAATTATCTATTAATAAAGTATTATTATAATTCGATACATATATTATTGGATAATGTGTTAAAAATATATTCATCTGTATATCTTCCATATAATTTTGACAAACTAATGATCCATTATTGATAATTTGATAATTTATCAAATTATCAAAAGAATCCAATGAATTAATAAATTTAATCAAATCATTTGAAAAATATGACCATTTTGAAACATACATATATGCATTATCTAATTTGTTCTTTAGAAAATATATTTTATAATAATCTGTTACAGATTGTGTAATAAAATAATTAGTTATTTCTTTGAATCTATTTAATGCGAAATCATCTGGAATAACAAATGTATTCAATAATTTATTTTGATCTAATTCCTTATAAAGACAAATATCAATATATTGATAATTTAATTTAGAAAAGATAGATGGAGAAATTATATTAAGAAACTCCATTTTTGACAATATATCATATGACTCTTTTAATTTATTTTCATCAATATTATAATAATTTAAAATTGTATATATCTTTGAAATATTCATTATCTGATTTTGAAAATTTGTTTCAATAAATTTTAACAATTTACTAATATCATATATACAATCTAATATTATAAACATATTTGTAGTATTTGTAGTATTTGTACTTAATAGTTCTATTTTTAAATCTATTGTTTGAATTTGATGACCTAAATCTAATAATAATATCTTATTTTGAATAAATAATGAATAATATAATGATGTTTTATTAGAACTGTCAAATAAAATTATAATTGGCCAAATGTTTGGAACAAAATATGCAATATAAGATGAAATAAAAATACTGTAAATATTTTTAATATTCACATTTATTTTGTTTATTTTGTTGTTAGAATTAATATTAATTATATTAAGATCAGACATATTATAATTATTTAATACTATTATTTTCAAGAAAAAATAATCAGAAAAATAATTAAATTAAATCAAACCAACACAAACCAAATAATTTTTTCTGATTAATATTTATAAATATGCTTGAATTGTTTGAATTATTTAATTTAAAAAAAACATCAAAATGGTTTATTATTTTTATTGTTATTCTTATTATCTATATTTTATATCAAAATACTAAATCAAATCTTAAAGAAAATTTTGCATTCGTACCATGGAATATGGGTACTCGTTTCTATCCTTCCTATGATTTAAGAGGTTATCCACATACTGGTCATACTTTGTCTCATCCCTTGATTTATCCCTGGAATTATCCATATCCTGGTTATCCGTATTTATATTGGTCACCTTATTTCTATGAAGCAAGTGGTAAATATAGATTTGATCCTAAATATTCAAAATTATTAAACGAATCTCAACGTAGAGTATTAACATCTTAAATTCATATGGATGACATTTTTAATTGGTTACAATTTTATTATCTACATATTAATTATATAAAAAATGGATTCAAAAAGTTTTTGGTATAATATTGGATTATGTTTTCAATTCGCATATCCTTATTATGGTTATCCATATATTGGATATCCATATGGATCTTCTTATTATGAAGATCCATATTCGTATCAGACAGATTACCAATATAAATACAATTCTAAATAATTCCTACTGTTAAGAAAAGTCTAGCAAATTTTTTAACCTATCGGTTTTGTTTGATTGATTGATTGTTTATTTATTTATTTATTTATTTATTTATTTATTTATTTATTTATTTATTTATGATCAATAATTGGTCAAAAATAAATAAACAAAAATCAAACGGTTAACATTTATTAATAGTTATAATTTTTATTATATGAATATTAATTATATAATAATGGATTCAAAAACTTTATGGCGTAGTATTGCGTTATCAAATACTAATACATTACGTATCAATAACATTTCAAATGAAAAAATCAGTTTAGATTTTGTTAGAAATCTTTGCATTCTTTATCTGAATGAGACTAATAAAGATACTAACAAATTTTCTGAATTTAACACTGCTGCTGACTTTTATTCTAAATTAATTCCAAAATTAGTTGTAAATGGTGTTGTTGATGATTATCAAAAACAATCATACAAAATTATTATTACTGCTTTAAATGATATTACTAATACTAGTAATCAAACATATAAATTAACTGATTCTAATTCTATGATTAGTCAAATTAAGGTCGCATTAGATAAATATAATACCGATAAACTAACTTATGATAAATTAAAGACAGCATCTGAAACTTTTAAAGCTGCATATAATACTGCAGCAACTGGATCAACAAATAATACAACTGCAATAACCAATGCAGCGACTAGTGCAGATAATGCCGCAAATGAATATAAAGCTTATCCTACAGTTGCCGATGCTTATTCTAAAGCAGCTACTGCTATTAGACTTGTTATATCAACAGCTTCTGATGTAACAACTGCTGTAGCGAATTCAGATGCCGGTGCAACTAACTCAAGCTTAACTTCTGTCGAAAAGGCTGATCTTGTTGATAAAGCTAACAAATCTAAAGAGATTGCTAGTAAAGCTATAAGCGATGCAGCAGCTGCTACGAATGCTGCAAATACTGCAGCAATTGGATGTTTAGCTTCAATAAATTCTCAACAACCAACAGTTAATGTAAATGTATCTTCTTTATTAACATCAATTAACAACAATAATTTAATTATTATAAGTAATATGTCTTCTATTCTACCTGCTGAAGTATCGAAATTAAATCTTACATTAAATTCTTGGTCAGATATTTCGAAAACAATTGATACTTATGTTAAATCAACTTATGATAAAGCAGATTATAATACAATTAATTCGTTATTTACATCAAATGGTGCAATTTCTTCGTTATATTTTGCTTTAAATAAACAAATAACAGATTTACTTACTAATTATATGACACTTGATTCGAATACAAATACCAAAAATAGTGATGTAAATACTTATGCTGGAACAAATACATTCGTCGACTATAAAATTAAATTATATGAAGCTTTGGTAGAAAATATAACTTCATACAATTTAAGATCAAAATATGATGAAAATCTTACAAGTAAAACAATGGACCCTACAAGTAATATAACATCAATGTTAGAAGTTGTAAATATAGATAAACCATGCTTTGGTACAACATATTTCTATGGTTCAAATATAGATTATAAAGATCCAACAATTGATTTTGATAAAAATAATAAATCTAATTTATATAATCAAAATGTATTTATTGCATCTATGTTAGAATTATCTGAAAAAATAAAGAATTTAGCTTATGAAACTAATAAACGCTTTGTTTTACCAAACGGTTTTATGGGCAGATGTAAAATAGATTATGGTAATGGTATCGTTAAATATGGTATTTTTGCCTTAGTAAATCCGACTTTAGCAGATAGCAATAAAACTGTACAAAAAAAATCAATTGATTTATTAGAACCATTTGGTATGATATACATGACATATAATCCATATGGTGAATCTATGCCTATAGTCGGTTACTTACCTACATTCTAATTTGATTTCAAATTTAATTTTACAAAAAATTAACTCAAACATTTTATTATAGTTAATGTTTAAGTCTAATAATTTAATTGATCAAAATAATTTTGCGAAAATTATAGGAAAATCTAATATTTCCAAACTAGAAATTATTAATTATGAAAATAAAATAAACTGTGAAAAATTAATAATTTCTATGGGAAAAATTATTCAAGAAGAAATTATTAGTATCGATAGATCAGAACCATTATTTAATAGTTGTGAAACATTCTATAAATATATTATATTAAAATTATGTGTTGGTGAAATAAAAAATGACGAATTAATACCAAATATTGACTTAATTAATCAAATTAATAATTTTTGCAAAATAATTGATAAATGTACAAATGATTTAATATATACTTATTTTTATGTTTATTCTATGAGTATGATTAAATCAAAATCAATTAACATCTTACCATTTGGAGAGTATTATCCAGATAAAAAATTAATTACAGATATGTCAAATTCCACCGATATATCTAATATAAATAATGATGTAAATAATTACTCAAATACAATTATTCTAACAATTAATAAAATAATAAACCTATTACAAAAAATTAAAACAAATAATTTAAATACACAAAAAATTATTGATAATTCAATTGTTGATATGAATAATTGTATTAATTTATATACAAATAATATCGAACCTAATTGTATTGGATTATTTAAATGTATTAATACTGTGGTTTATACTAAATTTTTACAACAAACAACATATATTATTGGTCTAAATCTTTTTTATAAATTAGATACTATCTATACAACTAATTATTATAATAAGAATAATTTAATAAATCCATCAGATACAAATAATTTAATAAATTCAATAGATACAGATATATTACTTAATCTATTAAATGATCAGATATATATATTACTTAATCTAAAATATATTGAATCATATTTATTTAATATATTAGATCCTAATGATAAAACACAAATTACTAATCTATATTCTTTAATAAAAACAAATATATCTATTAATGATCTACTAAATAAAATACAATTAAATGAATATTCATTAGCAAATATTGACAATTTTATGATTTATAATTTACAACATTATATTTATTTCTATTTAAACGATTTTATATGGTCTAAAAATCAACTAAGTTTTGAATTAATATCATTAGTTAAAAATTGTCTAAATTTTAAGTCTAACTTAATTGAATTAAATAATAATTCTGCTGCTTATATAACTGCAAATGGTGGGACAATAGAAAATTTAAATAAAGTAATTGGATATTATTATGGGGACAATGATATTTATTTGGAAGATATTGTATTGGGATTTCTTTTTAATCCTATTGATGAAAAAATGTTATCAGTTATAAAAAGTTTTATTATTGATAAAAATGATTTATTATTTTTGAATGCTTTAAAAATATATATTCTTCCATCGTATGAAGGAACTAATATAATTAATTCATTTGACCTAATCTTATATAAACTAATTATTGAAACTATTATAAGAAAACTGCAATATATGTGTTTTAAAACATTAAAAGATTGGTTTAAAAATCTTACTTTCGGTGATTCATATGAATTATATAAAAAAATTAAATCAGAATTAACAATAAATAAATTAGATCCAAATTCTGATTTAAAAAAAATGTTAATTCCTGTATATTCAGTTATAGTTGGTGATTATTTGCCAGCATTTAAATATTTAGAAAAAAGTTCCGTTCAACAATTATCAGACATTATAAATAATCCGATATCAGATTTCGTTAAACAGTTAAAAACAACTAATTCTGATGATTTAATAGAATTTATCAAACAATTAACACCAAATGGTTTAACAGAATTACCAATAATCATAAATTATTGGCAATATTTGTTTGATACTAGTTTATATATTATTAATACATTTAATCTGGTAACAAACAATCCTGATTTAATAATTGATTATCAAAAAACTTCCATAGAATATAAAATTACACTATATTATACATGTTTAGAAAAAATAATTAAACTAAAGAAAATTGAATCAATAAACATTAACAAAAATATTATATCAATCGAAGAACTATATAATATAATTAAAACTGCTTATGTTATAAATGATGATATATCTATTAAAAAAAATTTGTTTAATATGATATTTAAATATTATCATCAAATTAAAAATTTATCATATGATCTAGAATTAGAAGTATTTAATATATTAAAAATTAAATCCGATCCAAATATTGTTTTAATATTAAATAATTTATTTTTTTATGGATATGAAACAAACCTACCAATAAAAGAATTTGTTGAAAAAGACATATTTATTGAGTTAAACAATATGACCAAAATTATGTTTTATAATTATTTTTTCCATATTCAATTTAAATATCATAATAAAATTATGATATTATTGGTAAATAAGATGAATGTTGATTATTTAAAATCCTTACAACAAATTTTTATTAAATCTCTTGGAAATAAATATGTTAAATTAAAATATGATTATTATGCAGGAACATCTACCATAAGTAATGTTTTTCAGTATATTAATACAGAAAAAGTAGATTTTCTATTACAGATATTAAATGGTTTTCTTAATCTTATATCAAAAAATGATATCAATAATTTGGAAAATATTTTTAATGATTTTATGACTGATATTAATATAAATATTATTAATGATATGGCCAATCTAATGTCATTTAATTTCGCAAATGATTTTGATAAAATAAATAATTTAATTATATCATCTGATTCTGAATATGCCAATTATGTAAATATATTAAAAATGTCTATAAATTTATGTCCAAATATAACAACACAATTCGATCCAAATTGTAGATATAATATTCAACCTAGTTGTGATATATCTTTTGACATCTATAAAGATTATTATAAAAAAAATAATGAATATTTGAATAAATTAATTAATATTATTTCTAATGAAACCAATCAAAATAATATTAATGATTCAAATATATTATCATTACATAATAATAATATTTATAATAGTTTAATTAATATGGTTACATCAAAAAAAACTGACCTTTTAAATCTTCCAAATAAATACGAATATATTAGTGATATATTAAAAATAATATCATCAAATAATTTATCATTTAATTATGTTTATTTTAAAAATAAAACAATATTAGAATGTAGAGATAAAGATAAAGACTCAGATATTTTAATTAATTCATTAAATGAATTATTTAATACGATATTTTTATTAGAGAAAAAAAAAGATAATGGATATGTTGGAAATTCTAAATTAAAATACAAAAATAATGTTGTTAAAAATATTGTTTTCTGTATTATATGTCCCAATACTTATTTTAATCAAAATAAAATTAAAACAAAAATTAATATTATGGACGAAATCGGTATGTTTTATTGTTCATATAATCCTTATAATGAATAAACTAAATAACTTAATCTTTTAATTGTCTAATTATTTTTTTACTAAGATTAGAATTATCAAAAATATTCTCATCTTCATCGGCTTCATTATTATTTATTATATCTGAACCTGTATCTGATCCTATTTCTGATTCTGTGTCTGAAATAGTATCTGTATCTCTAACTGATTTTAATTTTGATACTGTATTATTTGATTCATTTTGTTCTGTTGATTTAGAAATTATTAACTTATCGCTAGATTCTATTATTAATGTTTCCAAATATGATACTAAATCTTCAATACTATCATAATGTTCTAATTTATAACGTAATTTAGCATGAGAAAACTTTTTATCTAACTTATTTATACGTTCTATTAGTATTTGATCAATTATTTCAATTTGATAATATTGCTTAATAATATTCTCAATATCGATATTAGTTGCATAATCAAATTTAACTAAACTCAATCTACCATCCCTATATAGAGCAGGATCAATATTATCAATGTTGTTAGTAGTTCCAACAATAATTAGACCTGCATAATTACCGATTCCATCAAATCTACTTAGTAATGTATCCAAACTAAGTTTATCTTTGACAATTTCACATGCAATCTCATCATCATCATCTGATTTTTTTATAAATTTGTTTATATTATTATTTTCATCAGAGTGATTCATAATATTTTCATAATCTTTTGATTTAGGTTTTCTGTTCAATTTAGTACCTATATCTAATTCATCAAATAGAATAATAATATTATGTGGATAGAATTTGATATTATTAATATGTGTGAGAGTTAAAATTGCTTCTAATTCATTATTTGTTTTAACACGACTGAGTGGTACTTCAATAATATGTCTCTTGTCAAAATCAGACATTCCCATTACTGTTGCAGTTTTACCAGTACCTGGTTTTCCATAAAACAGATATCCTTTCTTTCTTTTGAGACCAGTTCTCTTATAATAATCAGTATCATGTAAACGCTTTATGTCTTTGATTAACATTTCTTTATTAGAATGATAAATTGTTTCAAATGTTTCATAATTTTTATTGTCAGGATTTGAAAAATCAGAAATAAGTTTAGTACTAAATACTAACTTATTAGAGTGTTTACCTTGGTAGATAAAATGATATGTTTTATTTTTTGATTTTGAAGAAGTATATTTCTCATATTCTAAAATACATTTTGTGATAAAATCTTGTACATGTGTCGAATCGTGTTTATATGACTTAATTATCATCACAATCTTCCAATTTAATACGGATTTTTTTTCAATTTGTGAATTATCAGTATGAATATCCTCTGTATAAATGCTGACATAAATATCATCATCTACTAAAATATTATGAGAATCGCCTAAGATATAATTAGGTGATGTGTCATTGTCTAACATATCTCTAATTTCATCAGAAAAAAATATACCATTACGTTTAGAGTTAAAATATCTGAAGTTTTTTGATTTATTTTTTGCGTAAATGTAATAATTAATGGCTGTCATATTGTGTGGATATTCAAAAGTATATAATCCATTATTCAAAAATTCCCAACCAACAATCTCTATATTAGTATATTTTGGTTTAATTTTATTTATTAGATAATTTAAACCTCGGGGAACAACATGTATAACTTTGTCCCTGACAAAATTAAATAAACCCATCACCAAAATTAATGTCAGAATCTCATATGTGAAAATTCCATTGCCAAGATCAATCTTGGACATATAATTCATTAAAATCATATTGCTTATATCAAACATTATTAATATACTTATGTTATTGTGTTAATATTTAATTATTATTAAATAAAGATTTATCAATTTTTTTTATTCATTTTTATATAATGAATAAACCAAAAAATATAGTATATAAATTAATAAAAAAAATGTATCAAAAGAAGATAAGTTAGTGTTAAGAAAAGTCCGGTAAAATCCGGACATTTACCGGACTTTTCTTAACACTACATAAAACCAGACATTTTAGCTATTGCATAATAACGAAGACACATCTCTAACCTAAGGAGAGAAGAAATTAGTAAGATATTATTTAAGATATTAATGAATTATTTGCTAGTTTAGAAATTTAAGACTTACTAATCTAAATTCAAAATATATTGATGTTTTAAATGTATAATTTTTTTGTGGCACCATGTAGTTACAAAAATATAAAATCTCATATAAATCTCATAATAATACAATCAAAAAAATGCCAAATTTTTGTGGCACCATGTAGTCATAATTTATTATCATATACACAATAATACACTAAAAATTATAAGAGGTAATCATTTTTATTAGATTAGAACAAAACCATTCAAAATATTTTTTCGAACAGTTAAATGTTTAAAATATTTTTTTTGGCCAAAAAATATTTCTCCTCCGTAAAAAATGCCAAATTTTTGTGGCACCATGTAGTTATGATTTTTTTGTGGCACCATGTAGTTACAAAAAAGTATGAAAATACCATAAAAATACCATAAAAATGCCATAAAAATGCCATAAAAAATTTGTAAGATGTTAAAAAAAATATTCTAGTTTTATAATAAAAATAGGATACAAATGATTTTTGAATGTGACAGGTGCCACAAAATTTTTTCGAAAAAATATAATTATGATAAACATTTGGGACGCAAAATACAATGTAATATAGAGGAAGAATTGATTTTAGGTCGAGACGAATATATAAAAAATGAAGAAGAAGAAGAAGATAATTTATTATCCATTTTGGATAATAAAGTAATAAAAAAGGATAATTTATTATCCAAAATGGATAATAAATTATCCAAAAAGGATAATAAATTATCATGTCAAATAATTGATGATAATTCGTTAAAATGTTTATTATGTGATAGATTATATAAACATTTATCAGGTTTATGTAAACATAAAAAACAAAAACATCCAAATTATAAAAATGAAGTAATAAAAAAAGAATTAAATGAATTAAAACAAGTAAAAGATTTATTAATTGAACAATCAAGAGAAATAGATAATTTAAATAAAAAAAATAAAGAATTAGAGTTACTAATGATAACATCAAAAAACAAAACAATCAATAATTCAAAAACAATCAATAATAGTAATAATAATACTAATACTAATAATGGAACTATTAATAATATTAATAT
>Ga0214921_10008870_pt1 | contig 12887 bp, 8 predicted proteins | sample LL1505_MetaG_FD_177992 | JGI IMG/M metagenome (GOLD analysis project Ga0214921, IMG submission 177992) | Freshwater microbial communities from Lake Lanier, Atlanta, Georgia, United States - LL-1505 | ecosystem: Environmental > Aquatic > Freshwater > Lake | place: USA: Georgia | collected 2015-05-28 | reverse complement strand
CAGTACCAGCAGGATATCCAGGCGAACGAACATACATATAATCAAATGTTGGAAGTACAGTGACGAACGAATTTGTCTGAACATTATTGACGTCGCCTACAATAAAAGATCTTACGGAGGTCGTAATTAGAGGAGTCGTTTGATTTTTGAGATATGGAGCCTGTATCGTAATCGATGATTGTGTAAATGGTATAAAATACTGCTGTACAACGCTTCCATTCACAACCACATCCACTTCGACTTCAGGGTCGAACGGAGGCGCGCCGACTTGGCCAAACGGAAAGAAACTGTAATTGGACCAACTTATCTGAATCGGCGTTCCACGCCAGAAATAATTACTTGACAAATTGCCACTAATTTTCACATTCCGAGTGATTGGAATAATTTGAGCATTTCGGATAGCAAGACGCGGAAATACATTCAGTAAATTCGTATATATCATACGATTGATGATAGTATATTCATATTGTAGGCTGTAATCGGCGTTGCTAATATAAGGATAAATATTGCCAAAGATGGTGGTCGGCATGCCCCACCGATACACATTGAAACGAAGTAGATTTGTTATAGAGGATTGGCCGACCGTACTAATATTGAGAGTGATCACTCCACGACGATAATCGAGGAACGCCAGTACATTCGGATCATAATTGAGTTGGTAGTCGCCATTGCTGAGATTATATACATTCACATTGAAATTGCGGTACGTAGCCATATCTAGATATGCGTTAAAGTTAGAACCGGCTATATTTACATTTTGTACTGTATAAAGTGTAGATAATCCAATGGACGATGCCGCGGCCAGCAGAGAGGACGCATACACATTATACGCAGCTAGGGTCGAGACTTCAATCGCTGCGAGTGTCGCGTTTGCGCCCGCCAGAGTTGTACTGGCTATAACTACATTCGTGCTTCCTACCGCCGTACTCAGTAGGAGAGGATATACTACAATCGTTGAATTGAACTGCGCGTTTTGCGTCGATAGCAACTGATACGATTGTGTTGAGAATGTAGAAAATAAAGTGCCCGCTTGTACTATGCTGGTTGTATAAAAACTACTGAATGAGGTATAGAGATTCGCCGTCGATATATATAGTAGTGCGGTCGATGTATATAAAGTGTTAAACAGAGAACTTTGCGTCGATAACTGATACATACCGGTCGTCGAAAACGTAGATAATTGGCTAGCCGCGGACGTAGAAAACGACGACAATGCATCCGCCGTAGGTAAAAGAACGTATCCGAGAATACTGGAATTCGCGACATCTTGCGTTGATAAAATTATACTATTGGTTAGCGACGATGTTGTGGAAAGAAACTGTTCCGTAATGGCCTGGCTAGTGGAGCCGAGTGTCGATACTAAATAGAATACTCCCGTGCTGTATAAGGTAGATACCAAGGTACTCATATACGAAAAGGTACTTGGTATCAACGTACTCAAGGTGGATGCGTATAATGTACTCACATAGAAATTGAAATAACTTTTTGATATTGATGTATTTTGGAGGGTTGTCGAGTAGTACAGGTTTTGTTGAAATACGGCTGTCGTTAGAATAGTACTATTGACTAAGGTCGATGTTTGTTCTGCTAATAAATTAAATGTATCATACACATTGGCTAAAATAGAACTGGTGGTCAGAATACTAAACTCTCGCTGTAACGACGAAATATCGCTTTGTACTCCGGCATTCGTCGATTGCTGATTTGTAAAATCCGTCTTATAAATGGACGAGATCGTTGAAAACGCGTAGGTCAGTAACAATGAGGACGCCCATATCGAACTAACACTCGTACTAAGGTTCGATAGATTACTATTGATAGTTAAATTTTGATAATAATCGTTTGTACTGACAAAACTCGAAATCCAGTAATGACTGATTGTCGATAACTGCGTACTGAGATTGAGAAGAGACGAAATGTTGGAAGTATTGGTGACATTGGTGCTTTCTAAATATTTAATCGACGAGTTGTAAATAGTACTGACTTTTGCCGCAAGAACTGTACCCGCACTTACAATATTCGATATATTTCCTGCCGAAGTACTTAATAATTGTTGCGTGATAATGGAACTAAACGAACTCAAATTCGCGCCGGTAGCAATGACGCTCGAAAGGCTCGAAATTTGCTGATTGATGTAATTTGTTGTTGAAACGGCAAGCAATGAGTCGGCGAGTCTATAATTGCTGGTAAGCGAGTTATAAGTACTTATATTTTGTAAGGATAAAGCCGTACTTAGCGAAGATACACTCGTATTTACGGAACTTTGTACGGCGGCTATGTCCGTGTAGAACGTGGAAAACGAGCTATATCCGTATAAAGTACTATAAAACATATTCACGGTACTCGTGTAAATGTTATCGACGCGCAAAGCTAAACTATTACTTAACGCGAAGTATCGGTTGGACAGCGAAATAACTGAATTCGACAATGACTGATCCACAAGTACTAGCGAATTGACACTAGATAATAGCGCATAATTAAGAGTCGAAATTTGCGTACTTTGAATTCCTAGCGTAGTTACAATACTACTCAAATTCGCGTTCGTATTTGCGTTCGTAGTAGATATCGTAGTGCTCAAATCGATGACGGCAAGGGATAAACTTGTACTCAGAGTTGATAAATTCCGAGGACTCACGGTATTACTCCAGTACGTTTGTCCTTGACCGTTCGCGTACAGACCGTACGTCGACGAGATAGCATTATTGGCCGTAGTTCGGAATGAAATATTCCGAAGCAATACATTATCTAATGATTGCGTTGTGGTAAACGCCATTCTATGGTCTGATGTGAAATTAGGTCGCACCAAATGACGTAAGATACTGTGAATCTGACTTCTTCGGGACGGTATAAAGATGTGAAAAACAAAGATAGGAAGAGTAGAAGTATGTCCAATTCAGGAGGACTTTTACAATTGGTGGCGACTGGCCGCCAAGATATCTATCTTTCCGGAAATCCACAGATGACGTTTTTTAAGCAAGTATATGTACGTTATACAAACTTTAGCATAGAGACTCAGCGAATTCCGTTTGATACAGCAGTAGCATTCAATAAACTGGTCAGCGTGACTATTCCGAGAAGCGGTGATTTACTCAGTCAGTTATATCTTGAAATACAGCTACCCGAAATTACGCCGGCCGGGCCAGTGGCGACTCCACCCGACGGAGTCGTCACAGAAAAGCCTACTGATTACGCGACATTACAAAACTCGGTAAGTTGGGTCAATGGTGTAGGATTTGCGATGATTGATTATATCAGTATCTGGATCGGCCAGCAGGAGATTGATCGGCATTATGGAGAGTTTATGTATCTTTGGACACAACTGACGACACCGGGATCAAAACGAGCGGGTGTGAATTTTATGACGGGTATCCAAGAAGTGTATAACGATACAACCCAGAAAGGTCCGCTCCATCTTTTTGTGCCGTTGTATTTCTGGTTTTGTAAGAATCCTGGTCTTGCGCTTCCGCTTATTGCGCTACAGGCGACGCCAATCAAAATTTACATTAAATTGAATAATGGTTACGATATGGTGTTTTCGTCCGGATTAGAGCAATCGGTGCTTTCAGGAGCGAACGAATGTCCGTCGCCTATCGCGGCCCCGCCGATTATTACAGATATGACGTTATGGGGCGACTACATCTATCTTGATGTAGAAGAACGTCGGCGATTCGTGAGTTCGAAGCATGAATATTTGATTGAGCAGGTCCAACAGCAGAAACGATTTTCCATTCCGGCGAAATCTCGTATCGCGAATGTACCTCTAACGTTCAATCATCCGATGAAGGAAATGATTTGGGTTGTCAATCAGGATCGTATGATGATGGCGCATGAATGGTTTAATTACGGTAGCCGAATGTTGAATGAGTACGGTATTCCCAATCTGGATTTGATTGCGACCGCGCTCATTCAATTGGATGGATACGATCGGTTTGAAGAACAGAGCGCCCAATATTTCCGTCTTATGCAGCCTTACCAGAGACATACTGCGATTCCCAACGAATTCATTTACGTATATTCGTTTAGTCTAGCCCCGGAGGCGGCGCAACCGCAGGGATCGTGTAACGGAAGTCGGTTGGATTCCATCGTACTACAGACACAGATGAATCCTCAGGTTGCGTCGGTCAATTCCGGTATTACTGTATATGCGACCAATTACAATATTTTACGCATCGTAGCCGGTATTGGCGGCGTGCTATTTACGGTCTAAATCCTTCTTCTAAATTCGGTGCTTCACGGTAGAGATGGCAACAGAACAGTCGTCGCAGCCGCAGTCGGCACAAGAGCACGGTCCGCCACACATCAGTAACGTACATATGTGGGGCGGACATCCAGATCGCAATTACTATGTATTTATTGTACTATCGGTCTTATTCGGGTTTTTCGGTCTAGACCACTTCTATTTACGTAGTTTTGAAACAGGATTCAAGAAATTTATCGTCAATATATTCGGACTCGGATTATGGTATTTCTGGGATATCATACAAATAGCTAGCGACGGTGCGAAAATTCGTAAAGAAGGATTATCGTCACCGTTCGACTGGATACGTGGTATCGGATATGGCGCATTTTTAGAGCCAAATTTATTTAAACCGCAAACGGGAGGATTTAGCGCGCGTAAATCGTATTTACTGTATGCGTTTCTAGCCATATTCTTAGGATGTTTTGGATTCGATAAATTCTATATGGGATATTTATGGCAGGGATTGGCGAAATGTCTGTCGTGCTTTAATATTTTCCTATTCTTATTTGGATGGCTCTGGGTACTATGGGATTCGTTTCACGCATTTTTCTTAACGAAGACTGTGTTGGAAGAAGGTATTACTCCGCCAATGCCGTATAATTTTGTATTTGATCCCATTCCGACCGATGTATTCCAAGTGACACCAGAATCCGAGCAAATGAAATATTCATCTGGTAATTTATTGGATTGGATTGCATTCACCTTTGGATTCCCTCCTGTCCCTACGTTGATAGGAGTACGTCAGGCCTATAGGGAAATTGTAGCACCGCTCATTACGGTCCCTGTCATCAAAACGTTACAGGCGACCAGCGCCGACTTACCGAAAATGCCGACTATGCCTGAATTGCCGAGCACGAGCATGCCCAGTATGCCTACAGTGGCTATGCCCGGTATGGCAACAACTGCGGCGACTGCTACTATGCCTGGTATGGCAACAACTATGCCTGGTATGGCAACAACTATGCCTGGTATGCCAACAACTGTAGCGACTGCTACTATGCCCGGTATGCCTGGTATGCCTGGTATGCCAACAACTGCGGCGACTGCTACTATGCCCGGTATGCCAACAACTGCGGCGACTGCTGCGACTGCTGCGACTGCTGCGACTGCTGCGACTGCTGCGACTGCTGCGACGACTGCGACTATGCCCGCAACTGCGACGACTGCGACTATGCCCGCAACTGCGACGACTGCGACTGCTGCAAAAACAGAAGCAACCACAAAGGTCGCGGAGAAAGACAAGAAGAAAGCCCAGCACGGAGGCGGCGGAATGGAACATTCCGGACCCGGTCCGGTTATAGCCGGCGCACTGACCGCCGTAGTACTCGCCGGCGGTCTAAAAGGATTTTATGATGTAATCGCAGCGCAATACCAATGAAGATGTTGGAAACCCAGGCACAATTCGAGGAAATGTGGTTCGGTCCATTACATACAAAACCTTGGATTGTCTATTTTACGGCAAAGTGGTGTGGTCCCTGCCAGCGACTCGATAGCGAATCCCTGGCAACGATCGCCGAAACGGAAAAGGGTCTAACGATGTGGAAATGCGAATTAACGGAAAATGACTACACCGCCGGTTATTGCGGCGTACGCTCTATTCCGACGTTTATGTATTTTACGCCAAAGAAAATCGTGAGTACGTTACAATCCAGTGATACTGCGACTGTAGCGAATTGGGTGCGATCTCTTACTTATGACAAATAATCGTACTAATTTTGGCTAATAAACGCTTAAACGCGCATAAATCACTTTCCAATTGATCGATTCGCTCCTGTTGCTCCTTTACAATGGGTAACAAGAGAACTCCAAATCGATCGTATTGTACCGTTTTGAATCCATCGTTTTCTTTGACAATATGCGGAGCAACCGTTTCTACTTCTTGCGCAATTACACCTATATCCGTTTCTCCCGGTTTGGTTTTATAATTGTAAGTATAAGTATTCAATGATAAAATATCTTTATTCACCGGATGTACGACAATATTTTCTTTGAGTCGTCGATCCGAATAGGTTTCTAATGATTGGGCCATCACCGTATCAATATACGCGGAACCACTGACATTTAATAATACGGTGGTATCCGCGATTGTACTAGTTCCAATACTGACTGGACCTCGTTTATAATAGGTTACAGTTCCTAGTGGCAATACTTCGCCGAGACTCCAAATTTGCTGCGTCTCGAAATTCGCCAACGAGGAGGAAATATTCGCAACCTCATCTTGTAAATTTCCGATATTCTGTAACGCACCGCTTAGATCGCCCACTAGGGCAGAAATTTGGGCGGGAGCATCCCCTAAAAAATTACCGATACGACCACGGTACAGATACGCAGTGATTGCTGGAGGTTGTGCCGATGTAATTGGATTCGGCGAAAAACGTTTCGTATCCGGATCGTACAGTGTAAATACACCAGAATCGAAATCTAATATGTAGGCGACCTGGGATTCTTTGACCTGATCCAACCCGCCCCGCGAAATTTCTAAATGCGTCGGATGCGAGGGACTTACGCTGGGAGCGGTACGATATATAATACCTTTCCACGCACCATTACCGTAGTAAAACGGAATCATATTATCTAACACATTCACTTTCGTCACGGATGTATTTCCACCGAATGCATAATTTGGATTGGATGGAATAGGACTGGTTAAACACATGTTGATTTTATAAATATACGGAAGGGATGACGATTGCTCAAGAGAAAACATATTGACTCCGCCACGGTATGTATAAAAAAGAGGCAGGTCGGACACGGTAATTCCAAGGGCCGCGGCGACGACATTGGAATCGGTGATGGTTACAAAGTCGTTCGGCGGTGTTAATGGTACTGGATCCGTTAAAATTTGTCCAGGATAGATATTTGGTGTATGATACGGTTCATTGAACACAGAGGTTCCAACGTTAGTATTCAGACGCCAAAATTCTTTTTTCAATAAGAAATCGCTTACTTCCTGGACGGTGAATCCGTCTGGAAGTAAGCCGTTCGCTTGAACGTTACTGTTCATCCTTACTTTGTTCGTATATTTCCCGGTTAGTTTCTTTTCCGCGTCGGTTTTCGCTATCGGTAGTAGTAGAGGGATGTCAGGCCCACGCGAAGCACCACATATAAACCTTTCGTCGGGACAAATTTTGTTTGCCGACCCGAGCAAACCTTGGGCCCCAGAGAATTTACCAAATTTGCCGTCTTCTTTTTTGAGTATAACGGCTATCAGTACGCTTTCCAGTGGTAACATAAGTACAATAAGTTTTACAAATGGACGGGTGTATGAAGCCTACGATTCGCCGGCGATGTATCCTACAATTAAAAAAACCCTACAAATTGACTATAGTGGTATAGTAACGTATGAAGATTCTAAAATCGGACAACTGAGTTCGTTTTTGTACGCATTTTCCACGCCTATTACCTCGTTCGCCTCGACGTCTATCGGCGGCGCAAATATCGTCGATAGTAGCCAACCCGATTCGGATACAATCGTCAATGCGCTAGGTAAATTAGATGCGTGGATTACAAACGCGTTTTTACTACAACCACCCGCCGTCAAAATTATTGAACAAGAGAATAATTCCTTATACGCAGGAGTGCGCTGGGTCAATTTTCCGACGTATTCCATTCTTGATAAATTTGTACCATACGTAACGAGTATTTTATTCATTGTTGGAGATCCAGGTACGCCAAATTACTGTACATTCGAAATGTTTGATACCAATTACTTTCCGTACAAAACGTTTATTGACGGTATTAGTCCAAATTTTACTCCGCTAGTTCGATTTCGTGTATTTACCGATTTCTTTTTGACAAAAGCGGATCATCTCTATACGAAAAAGGCTATGCAAGCGCAATGCTTTCGGATTGTGACGGAATCAGGTACTGCGACCTTTCCTACCACGGGTAAGGTGCTCGCCTTAGAAAATACGAATGGCGAAGATACCTACACTACACTGAGCATTTATTTACCCAATATTAAAGATTCGTATCCAAAGGATACGGAAATTCCGATTAAAGTTGTGTATCTCAATCGTACTATACCAAGTCCGAATGTAAGTTATATGAGTTCTATAATCAATACGTTTGGTGCGCCCAGTGCGCCTCTGTATATTTCTCAAGATCAAGTGACGAATAAAGATAACTACATCGGTATAGAGGTCCATAAACCTATTTATTCCGATCAGATCGCACAAATTTCTACACCGTTTTTTAGTTCGTACCGCGCGTATTATACATTACAATCTATGTTACCAGCCTATATATCGCTCGACGAAACGATTGTCACCGGATTCCGCTACGGTATTCCCGATATCAATACAATACCTAATTTCGCAATACCCTACTCGAATGTAACATTTTCACAAGACTTACCCTATTGCTCGTCGCTTCAGACGATTCTCGTCACGGGTGGTTCCAATCCGGTGTATCCAGGAATGCAGTGGTCAACCTCGGTCGCCGCGATTAATTCGGCGTATCTCGTGGGAGACCAGACCAACGATTATTTCCGACTTTTATACGGCACATCGTTTCCAATCACGACAACACCGAAGATTTCATCATTAACATTATCCAATACATCGTACACACAAACACGTTACGCGTGCGCATCGACGATGAATGTACCTCAATATACCGGCGACGGATGGAGTACGTGTTATTATATCAGTACCGATGTTGTATTTTTATCGACGACAATGAATTTAGAGTATCAATTGTCCTGTCCGTGTCAATTCAACGATACGACGTATCCTGGAGACCGTTCGACAATTACTGTTGATACATATTATACCGATATATACAACGTACAGACCAATTCATTAACCTTTGCGATTAGTTCCTTTCAGGATGATTTTCCACTGAATTTGTGGATATCGACAATCGCCGATACAAATACAATGTCGTCAGTGATTACGGATTCGAAAACATCTCTTCCTGAGCAGAAGTTCTTCTACGACCTACAAATCCGCGGTACGCAGACAATTGATACGATTAGTATGATTGCCGAACAGTTACAAGTCTCTCTGACCAACGACGCGATTGATTCAACGATTGGCGGATACTCGCAGACCAATAGTTCTATCACGTATTTTTTCCAAACGGAACCCGTACATGCGACAAGTACTACAGGTATTGTATTTCAAAATATCGTCACGGGAGCCCAACAAGTCAGTGGTATTTTTACGCCGACGACGAGTTCGCTCTTTTATTTTGATATGTTAGGTTCGAATATCGGAAAAAATGTTGTCAGTTCCTGCTTTGCGACGGCCTATTTATCGAAAAACGGATATTTGATTGGACCGCAGTCGAATTACAATTCGAATGTATATATTTACGACGGAACGGACGAAGTGACGAGCCTACCGCTACCTGTAGATATTACACTCAACCTAAGTGCTTGTACTTTACGTCTCAATTCCAACGTCTATCAGATTCACGATGATCCGAAGCACGTATATATTGTCGCTAAGTTTCAACCGGCGGCGCCCCAGACTCAACCGAACACCTTTTATTCGTCGCTCACCTCGACGATTTTTATTGATACGGTGAGTATGAATACAGTATCGACCTTTGATAAAACAACGGGTCCGAACGGACTGCGCGTAGTGTCTTTGTTGCCTCGCGACGATTATCCTGTCACGCCAGACAATATTGAGGACGGAGTGGATGAATTAGGAAACGCGGGACAAGGTTTGAATGTGACTACGAGTGGTCATTTCGCCGTAGGATACGACAATGTATTTTCGATTGATCCGAGCGTCATATACGACCATACTCGTACATTGAGCAGTATTTATACCGATTACTACAGTCGTGAATTACTATATACGAATGGTTCGTATATCCACTCCGCAGGATTTAATTTTAGCCAATTCAATCCGGCGCTCATCGGACAACCGGATGGCGTATATCCAGATTACACCTACGATCTCGTGTATGATGAAAATTTCGGATATCGGTATGCGTCTTTCGCGTACGAATCCGTGGTTTATCCAGAACCTACACCGATACGGTATGTATATGTTACAATCAAGAATCCCAGCTTAGTCAGTACGATACAGGATGTTCGTGCGAACAATACGTGTTTTCCGGCAGATTTGGTACCGGCCTATTTTATTTCAAGTATGAAGGTTCGTATGCACGTGAAAGCGCTGGGAGTTTATAACGCTGGCGTAGAATTACTCTCGGAAAGTTCGTGGGTCAATGGATTTACAGCCGTCGATGAAATTACGTTTAATGACGAAATTTTTGATATACCGGCGTGCCACGGCGCATCGACCATCGGAAGCGATATTCAATACAAGGTTCAGATCAACCGTCGTCTCTATACGAAATTATGTCCGATTGTACGTATAGGTATTTCACAGGACGGTTCCGCCTATAGTGGCGAACCGATTACGTTCGACGCGGTTCATATCAGTTTAAGCGATATATAGACCCTTGCGCATCGTGATTTCGACTATCTAGATTGCGAGAAAACTTGTCTCTTAGTAAATGGAAGATACAATCATCATTGGTGGTGGAATCGCCGGTTTGACCGTCGCCGAACAACTCGCCAAACGCGGCGAGAAGCCGTTGCTCCTCGAAAAATATCCGCATTTCGGCGGTCGTATCGCGACCTATCGTGACAAAGATTTACAATACGAAATTGGTGCGGGTCGCATCAATACTCAGCATAAGCGCGTGAATACACTCGTCAAACGATTCGATCTTCATACCTATCCGATTTCGACGGACTCGTTTTTTGAACACGAGCCGAATCCGTTCCAGGAATTATTCCAACCGATTCGAACCGTGCTGAGTACGGCGCGCACACTCGGCTCCACAACGATTGCCGAAATGATTCCGGATGAATTCCGGTCCATTCTGACGATGTATCCCTACTGGGCGGAAATGAATCTTATGCGCGCAGATCGAGCATTGACCGAATTTCTTCCTGACCACAATATGGGAATAAAGGCAAAATATTACGGAATCAAGGAGGGACTGGATACGCTGACGACAAAATTAGCATCGGCGGCGAAAGACGCAGGCGCCGATCTCCGTAACTCGTATCGGGTCCAAGATATACGCAGAATTGGAGAGACACTGTTTGAAATCACAGGAGATTATGGAAAGAAGGCAGTAGCGAAACCCTTCCGAATTCAAGCGCGTCGCGTCATCATTGCGACCTGCCGATGTTCGCTCTCGAATTTTTCGGTTCTCAAGAAACTTCCGCTGCTTACGCAATTACAAACCTCGTCGTTAATACGTATTTACGCGGTGTATCCGAAAAACGCCGATGGAAAGGTTTGGTTTCACGATCTACCAAAAACGGTGACCGCGTCCAAACTTCGCCACGTCATTCCAATCAATCCAACATCCGGATTAATCATGATTTCATATACGGACGGTGATGATACGAAATACTGGCATACGTTGGAAGGTACAGAACTCCAGGCGGCGATTCAGAAGGAAGTAAAACAACTTTTTCCGGCGAAAACTATTCCTGAACCAACGTATTTGAAAAAGCACGATTGGCCGTCGGGCTGTACATACTGGGTACCTGGCGATTACGATGTAGAGACTGCGTCGAGAGACGCGCATAATCCGTCAAACAATCTGTATGTATGCGGTGAGTCCGTGAGTACAGAACAGGCGTGGATTGAAGGCGCACTCCAATCGGCGGAGACGTTAATGAAACTCCTTTAGCCAGGGTAGCCGCGAATCTGCGAGAACGGAATACATATTCGGAATATTTTTTATGTGTGCCGTATCTACAATACGTACAATGTGTAGGCGAAGACGCTGGAGTTCCGCGTCAATCTCGTCATTATCGCCGACATACAGTCGAGTATTCACGATATCCCGTAGAGACGATGATTCAATCTCTTGCTTGAATATCCATATGGCTCGTTGGAGCGCAATTTGTCGATTGGGATACAAACTATGAAGAGATACCGTGCGCGTATAAGGATGGGTGATAAGAATACGAAAAGACATGGTGACAAAAAATGAAGAGAATATAGAATCTTCATTTTTTGTAGATATGTCCGCTTGTAGTATTTGCGGCCAAGAAAGTCATCGCGTGTGTCGCGAACTTATATTACCGCTACGCGACGGCTTTTATAAACCACAAGGAGGAGGTGGAGGACATAGTCACGACGACGATGAGTGTATTCATTCTAACGCGACGCAGCCTCCCGCGCCAATCGATCCGCAACCGCATTTCCTAGTGAAATCGCATCTGTTCCGTTCGTATGACCGAAGACATGATGGAGTTCAACATCGCGAAGAGTTTTCCATAATTCCAACATCGGCTGAATAATATCGACGTGAAGAACCGGTTTTTTGTCGGATTTTCGCCAACCATTCTTCGCCCAGGTCGGCCCCCATTCTGTCAGACAATGAATCGCGTATTTAGAATCCGTATAAATATCGCCGACGGAACCGGATTCAGCCAGATACGCAATCGCATACTGAAGTGCCAACAGTTCCGCGCGTTGGTTCGTTTGCGGTTGCTCGTCAGGGACTACGGCAGCATATTTATGTAGTTCTGCGCCGTCGCGCATAACGCAGATTCCGAATCCGGCGGAAGCGGCAGTTTTACCGTTGGAAAGACAGGAACCATCGCAGAATACTGCGACCCTAGACATCTATATGATACTCTCTATCCACGACGAAT
>Ga0214921_10008869_pt1 | contig 12889 bp, 14 predicted proteins | sample LL1505_MetaG_FD_177992 | JGI IMG/M metagenome (GOLD analysis project Ga0214921, IMG submission 177992) | Freshwater microbial communities from Lake Lanier, Atlanta, Georgia, United States - LL-1505 | ecosystem: Environmental > Aquatic > Freshwater > Lake | place: USA: Georgia | collected... | reverse complement strand
ACAAAGATTAAAAAATATAGAATACGCAGGTGATAAATACTGTATTGATGAAAATGAAAAATGTAGTTTAACAAAGAAAGAAATGTGTGAAAAAATAGTTTATCATTATATTGTTGCAAGAAATCTAATAGCAACAATTGTAAGTGTTGTTCCAGCATCAAATAATAAGGATGAATATAAAGGAGGATTTATGTTTGATAGACTTTCAAGCTTACAAACAGGTAGTTTTTGTCTTCCTAGATTTCATAGTGAAATAAAGTCAATTACATCTGATGAAAGATTACAAAGGATTTTTAAAAGTATTAATATTTTACCGGATAAAAATAATAATCAAGAACAGGCATGCTATAATAATGGAGGTTTTTATCTTAAACTATCAAAAACTCAAATGGAAGAATTAAGTAGAGATGAAAAATTTGGTAGAAAATATTTTGATTTTTTAAAAAAAATAAATATTTATTACCAGGAAGCTCTAATTAATTTATATAATATTCTTGATAATTTAGAAAATAATACTTCAATATCAACTCGTCGTTTAAACGAATTAAGCGAACAAACAAAAAAAATTATTGATGAATTATATGTAAAAACACAATTCAATTATTTATTGGCAGTTTTTATTGTTTTAGATTTTGATTTTACAGAAACAACTGAAAAAATATCTGAAAAACAGGCAAGAGCAAGTCTAATTGAAAAATATAGCACTAAGGTTTAAAATCTTGAGGAACATTTGGACCCCATGCAGTTCCCATGTCACTTGCTAATCCTAATATACTTCCTATAGTATTTGTAGATGCGATGATAGAATTAATTGTCCAGACTACTCCTCCTGCAATATTTTGAACAAATGGAACAAAACCTGCAGAATCACCTAAATCTGTTCCTCCATAATTATATTGTATTAAATCAGCTCTTCCTCCTTTTTGTTTATTTTTTTGTTTATTCTTTTTAACCATAATATTAAAAATATATTTTTATTTTAATTTACAGATTTTACTTTTTTTTTGGATGTTTTTGGCTCTTCAACAACTTGATGTTCAGCTTCTGGCTCTATTGTAGCTTCTTCATTAACTATATCGCTTGGTGCAGATTGCTGGACAACAAATCCAATTTGATAGCGAACTTTTCCATCTTCAATTACAGGAAATTTTGACTTCAAATAAGGAATATCCATACTATTCAAAAAATCAGAAAAGCTCTGTTGCTCTTCTTTATCGTCAAAAGTAAAACTTGTGGCATAGCCATCCTCTGCGTCATCATGTTGGGGCTGAAAAATCTTCATCTTTGTTATTATGTAAAATAAAGATTTCTTTAAATGGGGGGAAGCGCGCTTCCCCCCTAACCCCCCCATGCTTATTTAGAATAATTTATGGATGAAAGTGAATCATAATGTTTAATGCTTATTTAGAATAATTTATGGATGAAAGTGAATCATAATGTTTAATGCTTATTTAGAATAATTTATGGATGAAAGTGAATCATAATAATTTATGGATGAAAGTGAATCATAATAATTTATGGATGAAAGTGAATCATAATAATTTATGGATGAAAGTGAATCATAATGTTTAATGCTTATTTAGAATAATTCATGGCTGAAAGTGAATCATAATAATTTATGGATGAAAGTGAATCATAATGTTTAATGCTTATTTAGAATAATTTATGGATGAAAGTGAATCATAATGATTAAAATGTGTAAAAATGATTTGTATTGCTAATTTAGAAAATATTGGAATTAAAATAAATAAGTTAGATATAAAGTATATGAAAAAAGTATTATTTTTATGTTATTATTCAGGTTTCAATCATACTGAACATATTTTATATAAAAAAATATTTTTTGATTCTACAAAATATTCAGTATATACAATAAAATTTCATAGTGAAATACGAAAAGAAAAATTTGAACAATTTGACTTTATATTTTGTGGATGTTTTACACGTAATAAAAATATTATTGATAAATATTCAAATAAAATGTATTTAGACATATTAGAACCAATTGAATTTAGAAAAAATGATAATACATTTTCTATTTATAAAAAAGACACTTTTTTAGGATATATGGGTTGTATTCCATATGGACCGAAAAGTGTGAAATACCCTCTATATTTTGAATATATGGGCGATAATAGAACAGAAAAAATAAATGAAATACAGAACTATATAAAAAATATAAATTTTGAAGAATTTTCAAATAAACAATTTTGCTATTTAATAAATAGACATGATAATGGTAATACAAGAACAGCAATTTTTCAAAAACTTTCACAAATAGAAAAAATTATTTGTCCAAGTAAATTATTTAATAATTATTCGAATGAAGAATTTGAAGAAGAAGGAACTAATAATTTTAGAAAACGCTTTATTTTTTCCATTTGTCCTGAAAATTTTATTACTACATTAGATGGATATGTTACTGAAAAAATTTATATGGCATTATCAAATGGTAATATCCCAATATATTATGGAAAATTAGATGAGATAGATAAAAAAATATTTAATATAAATCGAATATTATGGTTTAATCCAATAGATGAGCAGTCTATTCAAGAAACATATGAAAAAGTTTTAGAACTAGTTAAAGATAAACAAAAATTATTCGAATTTTATAAACAACCTTTATTTTTAGAAACAGCAATTGATACATTAGATGCAATGGAAAATGACTATATTAATACTGTAAAAAGCTGGTTAAATATAGATTAAATATATTCTTCTATACATAAATGACAAGCTATTTTTTAACATTTGGTGGTGGTAGCAAAAATTACCATGAAGCAGTTGAAAGATTATCTAAACAAATTTCAAGATTTGAACTTTTTGATAAAATTATCTGTCTTAATGAAGAATACTTACAAAATGACAATGAATTTTGGAGCCAACATAGTAATTTTATTCAAGATAATAAAATAGGCTATGGATTTTGGATATGGAAACCCTATATTATTCTTCAACAATTGGAAAAAATGAAAGAAGGAGATATTTTATTATATTTGGATTGTGGTTGTGAGGCAAATTTTCACGCCAAAGAAAAAATGAGAGAATTTTTAGAAATAGTTAAAACAAAGAATATTCTTCTTACAACATCTGAATTACCTGAAAAAGAATGGACAAAAAGAGACCTTTTAGTTCAATTAGATTGCGATAAAGAATTTATTGTTAATTCATATCAATATCAAGGTGGGATTATTTTAATAAGTAAAAATGATGCTATTGTAAATATTATAAAAGAATGGTATAAATTATGTTGTAATTATGATTATATAAATAATAGTGTTTCAACAATTGAAAATTATAAAGAGTTTAAAAATCATAGAAATGATCAATCAATATTAAGTATTTTGTGTAAAAAAAAAGGTTTTCTAAATAATAATGATATAGATCCTACATGGTTCGGTAAAAGCCCTAGATTTTATAAAATTAAAAATCTTCCTATTATAGCTAACCGAAATATTAGTTCAAAGTCTTTGATATCTAATCTACATGTTTAATATTATTGACACTTATATATTGTGATAATCTTTTATTATTTGCTCTTATTTTTCTAGAAAATGATGCTTGAATACTATTTGATATATCACTAAAACTATCTAATTGATTCGCAATGAATGGTATCGGAATTATACACTGTAAATTATTTTGCCATACATGGTCTATTGGTCTAGATATATCTTGTTCTAAAAAGTAATCATAAGAAGTATTATTATATATAACGAAATGCATACAATATCCTTCATTAATTTTATATAAATTTTCAATTGATGTTTCTATTTTTCCCTGAATGTGAAAAGGATATATATGAAAACCGCCTCCTATTAATAGATCCCAATTATCATATGAATCTAAAAAACCTAAAATATTTTCTAATCTAGAAGAAAAGTTACCTAAAGGCACACAATCATCTTCTATAACAATAATTTTTTTTAAATTTTTTTCTTTTGCAATTTGAATGCATTTTTTATGGCTTAAAAAACAGCCCTTATATCCTTCTGTATGTTTTATCGCATCTACTATAATTATATTATAATCTGGAAAATTTTTTTTAATATGTTCAAATCTATCTTTTCTTTCTTCTAAATTTATTACATAAATATCATACATTTATATAATAAATAATAAAAAAATAATTATAGAATTATTACATCTTCAAAGCTATAAAATAGTCTAACATTTTCCTCTTATTTTGAAAATATAATTTTGCGAAGAATAGGCAATATGCGAGCGTTTTGGAGTGAAGATTAGATAAAAAATAGTCTAAAAAGTGATTTATTTTACTTCTAATCTTAAATAATTAAAATGGATAAATTTGTGACGACACAAAAAGTGTCAAATCTAACCGATGACCAAAATGTCGCATTTGATGCATTTAAAGAGGGCAAAAATCTTCTCATAACAGGACCCGCTGGAACAGGAAAATCACATCTTATTCGGAAAATAACTGCTTACGCAAATAGAATAAAAAAAATGATCGCGATAACCGCAATGACTGGTGCAGCCGCCTATATTATTAATGGAAAAACCCTACACAGTTGGGCTGGTATCGGGCTAGGTGATAAACCAGCCCCAGTCATAGCTCAAAAGATCCTCAATTCTTATCCTAAGAAAATAAAATGGCAGCGATGTAATATTCTAATTGTAGATGAAGTAAGCATGATGAATGCACCATTATTCGAATTATTGGAAGAAGTCGCTAGACTTGTTCGCCAGAATGAAAAACCATTTGGTGGTATCCAGCTAGTTCTATTGGGTGATTTCTACCAATTGCCGCCTGTTGGAAAAACAGAGCAAGAACAAAAATTCTGCTTTGAGAGCCCAATTTGGACGAATGTTATTGAAAAAATAGTCATCCTGCGCGAAATTATGCGTCAGAAAGACCCCATTTTCCAAAAGATACTTCAAGAAGTTCGAATTGGAGAACCTACCATGCTAACAATTGAAACACTTATGTCCCGTGTTGGAATAGAACCAGATATAAGTTCTGGAATAGTTCCTACACTTCTGTCATCTAAGAAGTCAGATGTTGAGAAAATGAACCAGCGTGAATTTAAAAAATTGGCTGGATTAGATATTATTCAATACGATACAATCTATGAAATTACTGGCGAACGCAAGAAACCCATGAATGAAGAAGAAATGAAAATATGGATAGATGTTATTGACAAAGACAATAACTATGAAAAATCCATTCAAATCACAGAGAATGCCCAAGTCATGCTCTTGAAAAACATAGACCAAGAAAATGGCTTAGTTAATGGTAGCCGCGGTATCGTCATTGGATTTGAAAATGATTTACCAATTGTTCGATTTATGAATGGATCAACGCAAACAATAGGGTATGCAGAATATTCATTTGAAATATCCCAGGTGAGTACAATTGTTGCCAAGCAAATCCCTCTTAGTCTGGCATGGTGCACAACCATTCACAAATCACAAGGTCAGAGTCTAGATAGTATTAAGATGAACATAGGCAGAAATATTTTTGAATATGGACAAATTTATGTTGCTCTTTCTAGAGCAAGAACCTTGGAACACTTATATATCGAAGAGTTTGACCCAAAAAAAATTAAGGTTCATCCAAAAGTAAAAGAATTATTTTAAGTTTTTCAAAGAAAAAAATAAAATTCTAAAATATAATGAATTTTTTATCAGCAATCAAAATATTTAAAAAATACGGGATTGAAACAATTGACACTAAAATTTTAAATCGTATAGAAAATGATAAAAGACCATATATACAGGCATTTATTGAATTTAATATTTATCAAATTCTATCTTATTTTATTTATAATAAATTAAATGTAAATCAAAAATTTATAGTAATAAAAAGTGGTAATCTTTTCATAAATACTAATAAATCTGGACCAATTGTTCAATCTAATCTAATTTTACATCCAATGATAAAAAATAAACATAAAGAATTTTTAAATTGCTATATTTCAAAATCAAAAGAAGCAACAATTACTTTAAAAAACTTGACCCCAACAACAAATTATCTTTTTTTTATTCCTATAGATGGAGATATTAATGCAAATGATAATCCAATAATTAAATGTATGAATTATTATTTTATTTTTATTGAAAAAAAGAATTCAATGTCTATAATTATTAAAAATATACTAAATAAAACAATAAATGATTTTTGCCTGATTGAATTTGATAATTTTGATGATACAACTATATCAGTCACAAATGATATATTTAATTCACCATATCAAATCTTAAAAGATAAATATTTAGTTGGAAAATTAATTGCGACTTGGCAGAGAGAAGTTATAATAACAGATATTCTTAATCAAGAGGCAGACATAAAAATAGATTATAATTATTGTAATATTATTGGATATTCAATTTTAAGCGAAATAATTTATATTACTCAGAATGTTAAGAATAAAGATAATCTATTATATTTTTATGCACCCAATATGCCTCTTGGGCTCAAATGGAGACATATTGCAGAATTTAATAAGATATTAGATACACAATATCTATTAATTCAAGGATCAGATGATAAAATATTATTAAATAAACTAAACAAAGATATGATTTCAAAATATGATTTTATAGGACAACATGAATGGTATGTTTATAATTCAATACCAAATGATTTGTATAAATTCCAACTTAAATATAGTATATTACGCGGTGCTGTATATGTTATTGGTGCCGGTCGTTTAATAAAAAAACAACAGGTTGAGTATTTTAATTATAATATATTTAATCCATACCGAGTAAAAGGTCTTGATTATCAGATGAATTGTCTAGCAATTGGAATAAAAAATCGGCTAGTTTGTGAGCCAATCTGCTATTCTATAAAAGGAAAACATAAATGTTTTCATCAAATAGACAGATATTTATACTCAAATAATATATCATATGTACAAATGCCAAAAGATACTGTTTTATAAATATATTTTAAGATAAATCTATTAGATTTATCTTAATATTTTTCAAAATAATTAAAATTAATGAATTAGGTACGCTTTACATATCCAGATCGAGGTGGTAATCCTCTTACTACGAATCTCTTCTTTTGAATAGGGTTATTCTCATCATCATTCTTTTTCAAACTGGCAAAATGTTCAGATACATTTCCCTTTACAGGAGATCTCTTTATCTCAGAATTCTCAACAATTCCACCATAAGATGTACGATGACCTTGCTTTCTATCCCAACTCACAAAAATTGCACATTTGCGAAAATGAACTGGGTGAGGCTCAAAATAAACCTTCAGTTGATTATCACGACGGTCATCTTCAGCAGAAGAACCACCATCTGAACCAGAATTGAAAAATTCACGTAATTTGGTAATCAAAGAATGCTGCCTGTCAATTCCTTTCGGATTAATCAAAGACATAATATGTAATCCATTCTTACCATCAGCCGAATTCCCAAAAAAAACTTTGGCGTCATCTTGGGATTCTTCAGTTTCCTCTTGCTTTTGTTCTTCATCATCTTTTTGAAATCTAGGAGTATTTTGCCAACGATAAATAGGATAGCGGAATTTTCCGCTGCTAGCAGCCTCCTTGATACGATCCATAATACCATCAGTGATCAAATTGAATGCTTCATCTCTGGCTTTGTTGTATTGTTCGAGGCGACCATTAGAGTTCTCACCACGGGCTTTGAGAGTAATGTTACGAAGTTCGCTTACAGTAGTCATTTTTTTCTTTCTTAAACACAAATATACAAATTCTTTTAAATCAATTTTTTTTTATATATATTTTTCAGACTTTCTGACTTTCATAATTTTAGCTTAAAATACGGATGATCCTTATAAGTTTTTTCACTAAGACTGATGCTAAATCCATCTGCATAGTAATTTCGGAAGTTCTCCTTAAAAACTTCAATATTTTTTTTATCTTCTTCTTTTACATGATAGTCTTTTATAACACTAACTTTTACACTATTTCTAGAATTACTCATTTGTGTTAATGCATGAAATATCATATCTTGTTCTCCCATTACCCAATAATTATCACCATAATCAATATGCACAGGAAGAATATTTTTTTTAGGAACAAATGCCCCATTCCGAAGTTTCAATAAAAATTTTGGGTTTGAACATACCCCTTCCCCAAAAAATACAATTTTTGTTCCATTATCTAATTCTTTCTGGATTTCATCTGTCAAATTGCCTCCAAATTCATTTTTTAAATATATACATTTTGATTTCCCAAATTTACGAATAATTGGAATTTTGGAAATATATTCCGATGCAATAAATTTTGCATCAGGAAACAGATGTGACATCAATAAAATATCTAAATAACTACTGTGTTTTGCTAAAATAATTTGAGAATCACTTTGGCGTATATATTCCAGATCTTTTTGTGATATATCAATATTATTATATCCAAAAAAATACAATTTTGTTCGTGTCACCCATTTTAAAGTTTTATTTATAAATGCCTGATTTTTGTCATTAAAAGAAAAAGTTATAAAAAAAACAATTATATATATTAATAAAATTAAAATCAATCTTGGGATTCCTCTAAAAATAAATTTTGGGATAGTTCTTATACTCCAAAATCGTGTCTCTTTTGCGTCAAAAGGACAATCCATTATTTTTCATATATAAAATATAAAAATTATGAAAATATATCGCAAATCATACCTCCTATCATTAAATAACTATCATTTCCTTCTAAAAAAAGGAGGTTATACTCTCCAATTATCATCATTAATCGTCTTTTTTGTTGTTCATCAAAGAAAGTAGAGTTCATAATTTCATTATTCAATGTTATACAAATATCAGAACTTTGATAGCCATCATCTTTTAATTTATTAATAAGTTCAATACATTTTTTTAAATTTTTTTTTGAATATTCTTCAATGAATTCTCTAACAATAATGGGTGATGGTTTATCACATAAATAATAAATATTTTGTTTTGTTATTTGTTCTTCTCCGTAATTTGCTTTAATCAGCTCTATTTTATTCAGCATTTCCCTGACATCCATTTTATTCGATGATAGCTCAATAATTCCCATTAATGCATCATTTTCAATTTTCAAATTCTCCAATTTACAAATTTGATCTAATCTTTTAATAATCTCATTTTGCTCAATTCTTCCAAAGTACATGATTTTACACTTGGATTGAATAGATGAAATAATATTTTCAATTGAATTACATGTAAAAAAAAATCGGGTTGTATCATCGTATTGATCCATAATACGTTTTAGTGCCAATTGCGCTGGATTTGTCATATTGTCGCTCTCATCTAAGATAATTATTTTGTATTTGTTACAACATGACTTCCTCTGCGAAAATATTTTAATCTTTGAGCGGACAACATCAATGCCTCTTTCATCACTAGCATTCAAATCCATGCAATAATCCGCAAATAAATCACCTAAATATTCCTTTGCCAAAGCAATTACTGCGGATGTTTTACCACCTCCGGGCTCCCCATTTAAGAGTAGATTGGGAATATTTCCGGATTCAATAAATTTTTTAAAGAAAATAATTTGATTTGTATTACCAATAATGTCATCTAGCTTTTGAGGTCTATATTTCTCAACTAAGGGTAAATCATCCATTTGTAATATATGATCACTATTTTTTTAAATCATAAAAAAAATTGATTAAATTTAACATTGAATTTTAAATAATCAATTACAAAATAAAAGAAGAGACAAAATGTCCATATATCAGAGAAGACCACCTACTTTTCCAATTACTTTTAACGGGTTTCCAGCTCATTTTATTATGAATACCTGTGGATTTGCTCAAAAACTTTTAAGGGAGAAATACCCTTCAGATGACCTTCACATTCCTTTTATCAACAAAAGTGATGTTGGATGCTACGCAAACTTCAAATGCAAGAAAATGGCTGACAAAGTCCAAGAATTGGTTGATGATGTGGTGACACATGATTTCCCCGATTTTTGCAATTTACGAGTTTTGGATAATGTCCTTCATCACAGCATTGATGCTGAAGATGAAGAAAATTTAATTTACTACATCGAAGAAAATACGATTTTTATTTTACACCCTGAGAAGGGATTTGCTGAAAGAACAATCAAAAGAATGACGGAAATGTTGGATAAATACATGATTCCACATCCAATTGTTCTTGTTTCTGAGCTATTTGAGTCTTGCAGCATTAAGCTCGCTCAAGAAGAAATACTGATAATTTCATGTGGAATGCAAACATTTTTGAAGCCGATTTTTATCAAGGAGTCTCAATTCATGAAGGATTTTTCAAAGACACTCACCAGAATTGTGACAAAAAAAGTCAATTGCTCCGGTATGGATTTCTACGACGTGAAGGATGTCTGCAAAAAAATCGACATCAAAGGAGTGTATTTTTACATCACTCCGAATCATGTTGAATTGAGCGGATTGCCATACAATGTCAAAAATTTTTGTGAAATTCTCAAGAATCGTCTGAAGGATGTTCCATCAGAATTTCGCGAGGTTTCACGAAAGTAATTTAAGTAACATTTAAGTATTATTTTGAAAAATTAAATATTATAATCCAATATGCCTGTTCCTTTCCCTATGGTGAAACCAGAAAATCTTAAATATGAAGTCCCTATACAAACAAAAACGTATTTTTGCAATAATTGCAAAAATGAGAGGAATTCTTTGTGCTGGATAGAAAAGTTTAGCAATCAAGGATTCAAATGTGATAATTGCTGGAGTCATTCAGCGGTTTAAAATTTTTCATATTACTATGGATAATATGAAAAATTTTGTGGAAAAATATAGACCTCATACGATCGAAGATGTCTATTTAGAAGAGAAAAATAGGGTGAGCATTTATAACTTTATTAGCACCAAAAATTTTCCTAATTTGCTATTTTATGGTCCATCTGGAACCGGAAAAACATCTACAATTATTGCCATGGCAAAAATGATTTATAAAGAGAAATATAATTTAATGGTTCTAGAATTAAACGCCAGTGACAACCGAAATATTCAGGTTGTCCGCAAAATTATCAAAGAGTTCGCCAGTTGTAAAACATTGTTCAATAATGGATATAAACTAATAATTCTAGATGAAGTGGATAGTATGACGAATGACGCACAATTCTGTTTGCGGCGGATTATGGAGACATATAGTGAAAATGTGAGATTTTGTTTTATCTGTAATTTTGTGGGAAAAATTATTCCAGCAATCCAGTCACGTTGTTCCAAATTCAAATTTTCTAATTTAGACATTTTTCAAATCCGTGAGAGATTGGATAAAATTATGCTAGAAGAGGAAATACAAATTAATGAAGATGTTATGTCCATTATTATGACACATAGTCGTGGAGATATGCGCAAAATATTGAACTACATTCAGTTGTTTAAATATCATAAATGTCGCAAAAATATTGACGATTATTATTCATTATTGCGTATTCCAAATGTGGCTTATATTTCTGAATTTTTTGATAAAATGATGAAACAAGACGATGATATTTATGAATATTATATGGAGGGGGTACGCAAGGGATACTATGATATTGAAATATTTTGCCAAACATTATATAAAATACTTTTGGAGTCATTTGATAAAGTAGGTAAGACTAGATTTATTAAAATTGTTAAAAAACTGGCACTAATCGATAAGAAACCCGACAAAATATTAAATAATGCGGCATTTATAGACATGCTGGCAAGTGCGTAAAAATAAACAATTTAAAATTTATGCACTATGTAATTAGTAGTAAAATGATTGTAGATGTATATGGGGAAAAAGGGAAGCGTGGTCGCAAAAAGAAAATAGCGGAAGAGCCCACCGCCAGTCTATGTGTAAAAGAAGAAATAGAAGAGGATAAATATTTGAACAGTTTAATTACAAAAAAAGAGCGACAACGCATGGAGAAATACGGAATAATTGGATATGAGCCAATTGTAGATATATTCCAAAATATAATTCTAACGAAGAATGTTCCCAATTTGACAATTTATGGAAAAAGTGGGACTGGGAAATCCTATTTAGTTCATTGGCTACTTATGCGGATATTTAAAAATCATATAAAAGATCGGGTACTGATGATGAGTATAATTGATGAAAGGGGAATTTCCACAATGCGAGAAAAAATTAAAGCGTTTTCTAATATTTTAGTGAAAGATGACCCCAATTTACCTTCTGTGAAGGTCATTGTTTTTGACCAGGCGGAATATTTGTCAATGGATGCGCAGAATGCTTTGCGAAGAATCATTGAGCTATCAAACAATATTACACGGTTTATATTTATAACGCGGAATACTCGGGCAATTATTGACCCAATATTATCACGTTGCTTACAGTTAAATTTGTGTTCTAGTGCAGTTGGAAGGCGGAAAGAGGATTACGAGAAGTTTTTTCCCAATATTGGGCAAAAGGATATTCATGAGATATGCAATATTTATAATAATTTCGGAATGGAGATTGCTGTTTTAGAGAATATGAATATGTATGGTTTAGAAAATAACCGGATATTGGAAGAGGATAAAATAAAATTGTTAATCGATTTGTTACTGGATAAAAAAACTACAATGCGAATGTTTATTGATTTTATTGGAGATCATATCCGGGATATTTTTGTGATTTATTCTTTGCATAAGGTATATCGGGGAATTAGGGAAAAGATAAGTTGTCAAAATATTTTAGGGAAATTAAGCGAAATGTTTTTGAATTTTGAGGTTTGCGGAAATACGGGGAGCTCAGAGAATATTTTTTTGCTGAATTTATTTTGCGATATCCATGGGGGGAACGATAGTTCCCCCCTTACCCCCCCATATCCGGGGGTCTCCCCCGGACCCCCTAAGCGAGTGCAAAAGCAATCTCAAAAAGATAAAATAGAGTGATACTTTTGGGGAGGGGCTCGGTGTTTGGGGGTTAGCCCCTTTTTGAAAGGGGATTAGCTATGCTCATCCCATCAGGTACGGTTTTATACGGTTT
>Ga0214921_10008868_pt1 | contig 12889 bp, 7 predicted proteins | sample LL1505_MetaG_FD_177992 | JGI IMG/M metagenome (GOLD analysis project Ga0214921, IMG submission 177992) | Freshwater microbial communities from Lake Lanier, Atlanta, Georgia, United States - LL-1505 | ecosystem: Environmental > Aquatic > Freshwater > Lake | place: USA: Georgia | collected 2015-05-28 | reverse complement strand
TAAATGGCAATTTAGAAAACAAACACTCACACAAGTCCCGTACACAATTGTAAATCCAAATAATTCCAATCAATACATTACCGTGCCACAAAATAGAGCCACAAGATCTGCAGCAGGTTTAGAAAATAAAACTGGAGGATTAATTGGTCAACTTATGGACAGACCTGGTGGATATTCTGTAAAAGAAAACAAAATTGATGAAGTTAGTGAAACTTTAAAAGCGGATTTGGATTGTAAAACTTGCACTGGTATTAGCGTTGTTACAAATTACTATCCAGAATATTTTTTAACCAATAACCCTTTGCCTGTCTGCACAAACCCACAGAACTGTTGCAATGAACCTAGAAAGGCATTATTGCGAGTTAGACCAGCTAGCACAAATCTAAAAAAAAATTATTTCACAACACTTCAACAATACAGAGAAAATCGTTGCAATACATATGAACAAAAAGCTTTTAATTTTAAGACTGAAAATGATTATCTCACTGATGCAGCATTGCTTAAAAATAATCCGAATATTACTGCTAAAATGCTAGCCAATGCAAAACCCGGAAGTCCTCTTACTTTGTTAAACACTTATGTTGGTAATTGCTACCCCAATACTGGTTTAAGCACCTATTCTCAAGTTGAATTAGTTGCAATGTCTTTCCAAATTTTAAATGATAATGGTGTGTTTTCTAACGATGATGTTACAAACTTTTATAATCTTAAAATTACCACATTACAACAGTTTGTTTGGTTTATTTCTAGTTTAAAATCCGGAAACTCACAACAAGCTGCATTTCTTTTCAAAAACTTTATCACAAATCCTTACATTGGAATGTCTTTGTCTGGTCCAAGCAACCCAAACTTATGTAAATTAGCAGTATATAAACCAAACAACCCTCAATTTGCTGTTCAAGGCGCAGTCTCTAGTAGCGCAAGAACTTTAAAATTGACTGTGGCAACTATTCGCACTGCAGTGAGCGACACACGAGCTGGTTCTAATAACATTATTCTTAACTTTGGTAAACCTGGAAATGCCCATTTCATTTACAAATCAAAAGTTCAAAAATGCACACCCGCTTTACCTCTTTTATTCAGAGGTCTTGGAGTTCATTCACCATTGTACACCCCAACAACATGCGCCGGTGGATTATCAAAGGCATCCGTCGCAATCAAGAAAAAGTTGCAATCAGGCAAAGTTTATGTGGACAATTCTCCAGCTATTTACTAATCACCAAAATTATATTATTTTTATTTTTTATGTTCTACATCATTTATAATGTAGTTATGATTTAGAATATCGGTCAGATTATCGGTCAGATTATCGGTAAGATTATCGGTCAGATTATCGGTCAGATTATCGGTCAGATGGTCGGTCAGATTATCGGTAAGATTATCGGTAAGATTATCGGTCAGATTATCATTTTTATAAACAGTGACCGGTAAAAATATATTTAATTTGTCAACAAACTTGTTATAAGGAATTTTATTTTTTTCGCACCATTGAATGCATCTTTGAATGTTATTCTTTTTAAGTGTTTCTATCTTGTCATCTCGGTTTTTATTCTTAATAGTGTTAATTATATGATCCAAATGCTCTAATTGTTGTTGGCCAATAATAATATTAGATTCTTCAATTTTGTTCAAAAAATAATAAGGTAATTCTGTTTCAAACAATGAAGTTAAAATATTTCCATGAATTGTGAATTCTGTAATAATCGTCTTCAAAATATTTAAAATATTGTTATTTTCTATTGTTTTTGAATAATCAGATATGAAATTTTTACAAATAATAAATTTTTCGTTATTTAAAACGTTGCTTACATTAGGCTTTATTATAAAAACTTTTTCATACATGCTAGTCAATAAATATATAATTTCCAACATAGGTTTAAAAAATATAGAATCCACCTTAATTATACACAATCCATTAACATTTTGATAAGTTAGTATATAACACAATGCATTAACAAACTCTATTATATGTTTGTTTATGTCAGAGTCTTCCGACAAATCATTTAATTCAAAGTATAAAAAATCAACAGTCATTGGTTCTACGCAAATTATTGATTTTAAATTTGTTGGATCTAAATCATAGTTATAATCATTGTTGTTCTCTCTAAAAATATTCATGCAATCAATAGTTGCAGTATTATTTTTTCCACAATGCAAAGATTTAATATTTCTACCGTTAAATGATTCAAATATATTAAACGAATTTACAATTTCCATAAAAGTGTAAAAAATTGAAGAGCTTGCTTTAATTTTGCTAACAGAAAAATTTGAACCTGGAACATGAGAATGAACAAATTCGTACGGGTTAATAACTTTATAAATTAGTTCAATGTTGCATTCAGTATTTTCAGAGTCTTGTAAAATTTTTATTTGATTTTGCGCTATTTTTAAATAACGCATCAAACTAAACGAAATAATTGGTTTGACTGAGTCTTTATTTTTGCTATAACTTGGATTTAGCTTACAAATAGTTTGTTTTCTAGGTAATGTGCAATAACTCATCGCGGAGGTTATACTATCATGTAATATTTTGTTTAAGTGATTAGCAAAATATTATATATATTTTCTTGCAATTGCGTGTTAATTTTATTATTCTTCAAGTTTTAATGTTGCCTTCTTTTTTGATGCAACTTTTTTAGCTTTTGTCGCAGGGACAGGCGTTTCTGATTCTTTAATAATAGTCACCTCTGTAGGTTGAACTGGAACAGGTGGTTCTTCTTTTGTTTCTGTCTCAATAACAAAATTTAACTTCTTTGCTCTAGGTTTCTTTGATTTTATATCTTTAGTTGGCTCTGGAGCTGGCTCGTATTCCTCTTCTTTGATCTCTTCAACAACAGGATTTTCATCAATCGCCTCTGTTGCAGTAGACAATAACAAAATCTTTTTATTCAATGGCTTAGCCTTCTTGGATTTTTCCACCAATGGTTGTGTCTTGGGAGAGGGCTTTTTATATACATCTGCACCCTTTTCTGCTTCTATTTTCTTAACTTTCTTTCTTTCAACAAGCGAATCATCTATAGACTCCAAAGCAATTTTCTCAGCATTTACATGGCTTATCTTCTTGAATACAAAATATCTGTTCAAAAACGAGATCTTCTTTTCATTTGGTGTCATATTCAACGCACTTCCATATTTTTCTTTTTTCATCGGTTGACGCTTAACCTCGTCGTCCATCATGTTGAATAAATCAACAAATGACCCCGATCCTTCTGGAAGTCCAATTAACTTTGCTTCATCCCTCTTTAATAGTTGAAAGCCGTAATTTTCCATAACGCGTTCCAAGTAATCAAAATTTACCAAGTATTCTGGGAACATCTTATTAATTGTCTCTTGAAACACTTCTATCTTATAGCCTAAACTAGTTACATCATCATCAAATTTGTCATCATCAAATTCTTTTCTGATTTCCCAAATTTTTCTATCACCTTCGTATAATTCAACACTTTCGCCAATTTTCTTCTTCTTCAACATATTGAAAATAAGCTTACCATCATAAGTTGTGCCAATAAAATATCCATTAAGAGCGGTGCACTCAGACACATTTCTTATAAAATTTTGAAAAGTAGATTGATTTTCAAACAAGTAGTGAATAGCAAATTGACAAGATGACACATTAAAACCATTTTCTCCCTTTCCATATTGTTTGGCAACACCCTTTCCTAGTTTTTCGGCATCATTTGGCCCATGACCAAACACAGCCTTTGTAATTTGAACAGCCTTGTCGTTTAACATTGCCAAACCATTACGAATGTTTAATCCGCTGTTTCCATTTACAAACAATGCACTAGGGACATGTTTAAAATCCTTTCTGTAATTTAAGAAACGAGCACATGCACCATTTAATCTATTTTCCAAGTTGTCTTTTGAAATGTCAATTCCAAACACAAACGACAAATTTGCGTCAATCCATTTTGAGAAATCTCCACCCTTTCCACAAGCATAATCAATTAAAGTGTCATTTCTCTTTGAGACGCTCGTTATCAATTTGTTCTTAACAAACAAGTTGTGAAAATCGCGAAGGCCGCGTGTTTTACTACTTCCGGCAAATTTATTATAATACACATCGTCGTCGCCTAACTCATCTGGAATGCCATTTCCAGTGCAAATCATTTCTTCTGTAATTGGATTATGAATGGAATGCCAATTGCTATCAGCAACAAGGTAATTGTTTCCAAAGTTAGGTTCACCATTTCTCAATTCAGCTGTTTTATCATAACGAACCCTCAAAGGAATCCATCTCCAACCTTTTTCATTATTTAATTCATAGCGAAACTCAACAATTGTATTATCACCAAATGCTTCGTCCTCTTCTGTGTACATTTGAGAAACGCAAGTGTCGTCCTTCTTAAGCATAATTTTGCAAATTCCTGCAGTTGGATCATAAGGATCTGTTGGATAAAATTGCAAAGGATAATAATCATCAGTTCTATCGTCAGCTGAGCCAAATGTTGGAAGCTTATCTTCAATAACATCTTGACATGGGTTGATATATCCATTCTTTTTCTCACTAAAACCGCATCTAAGAATAATTGTTTTATACTCATTTATTTGAGTTGTTGCCGCAGTTTGCAAACCTCCTTGGAATATGGGCGTAACCTCGTCTGTACCATTCTGAGACTTCTTGGTGGATACAAGGAAATCAATCGTATTAAATTGGGGTGGCTTCCATTTAAAAGAATAATCCCATGTTGATTTTCCAAGCCGCCCAACCTTTCCGATCTCATCTCCACCAACTCCCATGCTAGCAGGCGTAAATATCAATCCGTCTGTATTATATTCAAAGAGTCCTTCCTTATCCTTTGTCAAAATCAAATTGCACGCTCCAAATATGTTTTCTTCCGCAGTTAAGGGATAAAACTCCTTGGATTCTATTCTAATAGGGCTAACAGCCTCATCCTTAACAACAGACTTTGGGTTCAACAATTTGATAATGTGTTTCAACAATGGAAGTCTAAACTTTGATTTTAACTCGTCCTTTTTCCTCGGAACAAAACCAAGCGCCCTTACATCTTTTTTTTCAATAAAGTAAATGTCAAACGCAGCATATAAGTTTATAAATTTACCCAACTTGTCGTGCAAGATAATTTCACCGTCAATAATGGTATTAAATAGTTCCTTATGCTCCGTTTCAGCGCCAGTGAATATCACATTCATATTCGTGTTCAAAAGGTATATTTTGCCCTTGGATGAAACAAATAACAAATTGCGTTCACCATCAGCCTTTTCAGTTACCGTATAATCCTTGCGAATATTTGGAATAACTGTATTGTCATTAATGGGTGCAATATTTTGAATCTGAAGCGTTGTTGATGAGGGTCCAATAAAATTACTTGGTCTAACTCTCCAGTGCCGCTTGGCGTCATAGTTTTCTCCGTGAATAAGCTTCATATATTCTTGCAAAATGTCCCTCTGTTCGGGATAAGAAATTGGGTAATTTGTTCCTTGAAGTCCCATAAGAACATATTTTATAGCCTTGCGAATAGACGCCAACAACCCAGATGGAGACTCCGTCAAAGTTCCTGGGCCAATCTTTGCATTATTTACTTCCAATTCAATCTCGTAAATTTCAGGATTATCAAATACATTTGCTTCTTTTGTAGTATACTCCAAAATGGGTTCACTATTTGAAAACTTGGATGATTTGACAATGCTAATATCAACATTAACTGGAATGTCTGGATGCGAAAATGTCACACGATTAATATATCTAAAACTTTTTTTTGACTTTTCCCAAGTATCAACGATATTTTGAATAACGCCGGAAGTCGGGCGCATTTTATTCTCAACACTATATGAGACTCTGAAGTTGAAATCATCAAAATTAACAGGCCTTGTTCTTTGAGCGTCCTTTCCTACACCGTGAGAATAATGGCCCTTGTTGTGAAATTGAACATCATGACCAGACGCCATGAGTTTTTTTATGTCATTGTGATTGCAATATTCTTGAATTGCATGAAATCCATTTATCTCAGTTCTAATAGAGGACACCTTGAATTTTGAAGTCGCTGGATCCAAAAACTCATTGCTAATGCGTAACATATAATTTCCTTGCTCCAAAGGACTCGTAAATCCCAACGATTTTAATTTGCGAATCACATTGTCGTAGTCAATTTTTGTTAATGGTCTTATGCCTTTAGTTCCAAAACGAACCTCCAACTCATTGTTTTTATTAATGTCTTTAATGAATGGATTATTAGCCCAAAAGAGTTTTACCAAATTATCAAATTGTGTTTGCGGCGACTCTCTTCTACCCGATGGTTCTAAATTTGTTTGTTCTTTCTTAGTAAATGACATTGTTATATATATATCAATACATATTTTTATATTCAAATCAATTTTTAATTTTATAAATTCATAACCAACATTTCGTACAAGTCTTTCTTAGTTTTTTTACTTAAATCAATCCCGCTTTCTGACAATCCCATTTTTTTAGCTAACTCAACCAATTCATCTAATTTGTACGAGCTCGTAGCCTTCAATGGTTTATCAAAACTTTCCCAATTAAAATATTCGGTTCTATATTTTTCCAACTGTTCTTTTGAAACATTTTGTTCACAGCAATATTTACAAGCAGAAGAATCCGAGTTATTAACGCAATGAACTACATGCGTCGGCATTTGGTCATCAAATACTATTTCAAAACACTTGCGTTTGTGAATATACATGATGTTAATGTTGTGTGAGATGCACAATGCTATGAATGTTTTCATTCCAATTGTTTGTTTATTTGCCAACTCATCTTCAACATCCTCTTTAATATTTTTAATTTTCTTGCTTTTTAGTTGTTGTTTGTTGTTTCTCATGTGTTCAATAAGTCTGAACTTTTCTGATTTCTCGTTAACAAAAGTTGTCGTTCCTGGATATTCATATTTTTCAAAACCATTTTCAATAATAAAAAAACACCAAAACAATTGATCCTTTTCTCTTGGATAAAAAAATCTGTCTGGTTTTTTTTCTTTCTTTTGAATAGGTTGTGGAACTGATTTTTGTTTTTCATTTTTGCGCAAAACTTCAGAATCATTATTGGTTGATTGCTGGTAAAATGTTCTCGCTAAAACTTTTCCTGTTAACATATAATCTTGTAATTTATTCAATACATGATTATAATCAGTTTGATTAGTAGTGGTGTTATGCATATTTATTTTTTACTGAATTATCTTTATTATCTTTTGTGAAGTATATATTCTTGAATTCTTCTTTCTGTTTCTCAAGATAATTCAAGTGATACTCTTGTGTGTTTACATAGTTTATGTAATTCTTCAAATTTTCAACAATGCTGTGTGGCAATTCCGTCAAGTTAATAAAAGTTCCATATTTATTTTCATTTAATGTCACGGTTGAGTCCTTGCTTAATATTCGCAGAATTTCTACTTGATTGAACTTTGGCAAAGATTCTATCTTTTGACGAATTATTTCTAATTCAGATATTGAATCAACATTATCTATGACTGCGTCTTGCATTTTTATAAATTCATCTTATAATGTGTTTAAATGAATTTATAACAAATTACTTATTGTACGTTTGTTTTATTGAACAAGACGAATAATTTTTTCACCTTTATAATTCATCTCCCAAAAATCACCTTCTATTCGCTGGTCACCAATCCAGTGGCGCCCTCGTAGAACATTAATAACAACAAATTTATTATTTGGAAGTTTGAACCAAGTGCACCCGGCTTTTAAATCCCCAACAGTATCATATCTCAACTGTTTAATTTTTGGGCGTTTCCTGAGCATTTGGTAACGCGGATCATCTTTAGATATGCGATGAATGTTAATATATTTTCCATTCCGCCAACAACCGTCTCCAGTATATTCTTTTATAATATCAACAATACACGACGGAATAACGCTTGTTAGGACATAAGCCATTTTCGTTTGTATTTGTTACAGGTTAAAATAAAAAAATAAACAATCAATTTTTTTAAGTAGAATTAAGTCACATTTAATCATCTTCAATTACTAACTTTGGTTTTGACATTTCTTTATTCATACCCATAGTAGAATAATCCTTTTTAGGCTCAACTAATTCGGCGATAATGGAAACATACTTGTCGTTCAATTCAAAGCGCTGACCAATAACGCGGGCTGTAAACTTTGAGCCTTCCTCAATTGTTGAGAAATGCTGCATCATGTAGTGGTGATCTCTTGTAACAAATACAACAATTGGTGATGGGGTTTCATCGGAACTTTCGGCACGAATGCCGGCCTTTGTAATATTCTTAGCAACGCATTGAATAAGCATTCCTTCAACTGGGCAGCAAATTTGACATTCAAACACTACTTCAAATACAATATTGATTCCTCTAATTATTCCACTAGAATGTGTTACAATTTTACATGAATTTGGTTTAATAAAGCCTTCAACTACGCACTTACCCTCATAATTGAGTGAAACAAATTTTTCAATGGTTTCCTGAATATTCTTGCCCACACTAACAATAGGAATAGATATACTACGCGTTATTAGTGACCTTGTATAAATGTTGTTTTCCACCTGTTGTTTCTTTTTATACCTTGGTTTTGCAAGAGCTTCCATTTTATATTATACAAACATCTTTTTATTATGGTTTCAATTTTTAATTTAAATGTAAAATAAACGCAATTAAATTAAGATTTTAATGCTGTTACATTTATACCACACTAAATTTTCAATTCCTTTTTAGAAAGCATAGCAGATTCAAAATCAAAAAACCAAACTTTGTTATTCTTTTTAGATTTATTATAATGTCTGAACAAAAATTCTTCAAGAGAGCACAGTTCTGGTTGAACCATTCCTTTTGTTGTTCCATTTGTATATTTTTCAAATAATTGTTCTCCCATAAGTTCAGTTAAAACTGTGATTTTTCTAGGCTTTGACGATTCGTCGCAACGAGCCCCAGTATTTCTTTTTGCTTCCATGTCCTTCACTTTAAAAACCAAATACCTATTTTTAACCTCTAGTCCAATAAAGCCAATAATATTATTTACTTCAAATTTTGTAAAATCCAAAGTCTTAGCTGTCTCTATTGCTATTTCTCTCTCATCTTCTGCCTCGGCTTTAAACCATCTTTTTCCTTTTAATATCATAACATGAATCTTGTCAGAAGAAAACATAATTATGCTTGTTAATCGTTTTGTTCTTATAATTTTACTATCCAAATACTTTTTAATATAATATTCAAGCGAATTTTCATCAAACTCCTCAACTGAATAAATGTAGTTCATTAAACTTACTTTTTCATTAAACAATAACATATCTACTAAATGTTCTACTAAAAATTGCATTGTGTCTTCAGATGTCATTATCCCGGCCTTTACTAACTTTCTCATTGTAACTCCACAATGTTTATACCAATTATCATCACCTCTTGGAACGATGTCTGTTGTCCTAGAAAATGACAATGCCAAATTATATTCAGTCTTTAATTCATTCATAACTGCAGGTTCTTTTAAAGTTTCTTTTTCAGGTTCAAGTTCAAGTTCAGGTTTTTTTTCTTTTTCAGCATCTTCTAAAACAAATTTTTGTTTTTTATCTACTATTTTTGGTTCTTTCTTTTCGGAAGGTTTTTCAACTTCAACATGTTCTTTTGCTAAATCTGGTTTTATGTCAAACTTTATCATACTATGTTTATAATCCAACGGCACAGATCTCTCAAATATAGAAACGCCATTGTTGTTTAACTCGCTGGGTTGAAACAAATAATAATCGCCAATATTAATTAAATGTCCAGTTCTACCATATTTATCCATAATTGGCTCATTTGCATCTTCTATCATTTGGGTTAAAGCTGCGTATATTTGAACAATAGGATAAGGTTTTGGTGTATTTATTCTATGTATTAAATCAGTCTTTTTATAAAAAAATTTTCCATCCACTCTATCGCTAAATAGTTTTCTAATTTTTTGAAGTATTTTTTCAGAGTTCATCATAATAAATGTTTCATTGTATGTATCTTCTCTCGCATTCTCATCTAAAAGAGGTTTATCAGGAGAACATTTATATTCACAATCTGCCATATAATCACACGCCGCTGAATATGGAACATCACCCACTTTAAAAGCATCAATCACCATTCCATTGGATAAAATTTGTTTGACATCGTTTTTAGTATTGGCTTCAATATTCTCTTGAGTAAAATTTGTTTGGTCGTGATTAATCAAGCAATCAACGGATGTTTCTTTCAAAACGCGACTTACTCTTCCCATTTGAATTGCTTTATATTCAGCAAGCCTATAAACATATAAATCTGCAGACTCTTCTTCCTTATTTTCCAAAATAGTGCCATAAATAAAGAGTTCAACATTGCGCTTTTCAAATTCCAAATTCTTATGACTTGAATTTCTAACGGCACGACCTATAATTTGCTCTATTCTATTCATGTTATACCATGGGTCAATGATGTGAACCTGTCTTAAACATTTAAAATCAACACCCTCTGACCCTGCTTGAGAGATAAGAATTACTTTAATTTTGTAACCGTCTTTATTATCATCATTTGTAACAGCTTTTACTTCAAAATCGTTGTTTGGTGACAATCTAGAGTCGCCAGTAATCATAATGTATTTCGCTGGCATAAAGCTGTCTTTTTTATTAACACGGGGTTTCATTGTTCTTGCATCAACCTGTTCTACAGGAGGAGTTTTAAATAATGATTTTGCACCATCCCCGTATCTTGTAAATCCCATTTCTTCTAATGCTAATGCAACTGGTATTAATCCGCCATCAATGTATTGTGAATAAATTAATATTATTCCTTCTGACACAGTTCCATCATCTGAAACTATACTATTGCAGATTGATTTTATTTTTGAACTATAATCGCCAATTCTACTGGGAGAGAAAATGCGCAAATCTTTATCCAAAACCCATTTTTTATACTCAAAAGACCCCTTTTCTGGTGGAGTTTTGCTATCAATAAAATCCATAACTCTATCCAATCCTTTCTTTCCCGTCAAATCATTGGCATTAATATAAATTTGACTAGCATTGTCTGAATCATCGGATGAATCACCTCCTCCCCGGTAAGACTTTACAGATCTTTCGCTAGATGCTCTTCTGGTTAATCTAATTCTTTGTTGCGGTTCTTCTACAGGTTCTAACGCCGATTCCAACTGTTTTCCGTGATATACTTGCAACTTAGGTGCAATTACTGGTCTGGTTTTTATTTCTTCAACTTCATCAGATTCGCTTTTTTCTTCATGTTCATCTTTGGCTTCTTCTTCCTTTTCCTCTTCAGAGTCAGAATCAGATCCAGTAGAAGCAATTTGTTGAACGGCAGATTCAAGTCCTTCTATTGGGTAAACTATATTCAATGTTTCTAAAGGAATTTGTAACAAGGTGTATCCAAACGCCTCCATATTTTCAAAATTAGGCATTTCTCTAACTACGCCAGTCTTTGTCGCCGTACTAATTTTTCGTTTTCTTAAACTATCAATTGCAAATTGATAACCAAGAGACTGATATTTTCCAATGTTTGTTAAATACAATGTTGATTTAAGAACACTTATGGCTTCCTCTGGTTTAATTTTCTTTCCATTCATTTGAAATTTTGGATAATGAAGGTTTTCCAAAGTAGATTTTGGAGAGAAAATAGAAGGATAAACTCTAAATGGAAAAGTATAAGGGTTCTCTCCTCTTACAAATGAAACATAACCTGTTGCCTTTCTTATAAGCAATTCTTTGCCCTCTTCTTCCCCATTAGGACCCTTTTTAAAATTACCATCTTTATCAAAGACATCTTTAATTTCAACAGTGGCTCTTCTGTCATTCAAGTTCATCAAATTCAACAACCAAATTATCTCCCTATAACTATTGTACATTGGTGTTGCAGATAGCAACAACAATCTCATATTTATTGCGGATTTTACTAAATCTAACAGTTGGAGAGCCACTTTTTTGTTTTTATTTTCATCAGCAATTCTAATATTGTGAATTTCATCAATTACGATTAATCTATTATCAAATTCATATTTCAAATTACGAACCATTTTTACATGTTTGTCAGATTCATTCTTGTAAGACCCTTTTACTTCCTTTACTTTTTCAATGTAGTTGGCGAATTCAATATAACCCAGGAATAAATAAGACGAGTTGATAATATTTTTAACTTGACTAACAACTTTCTCCTTAGTAAGACCCTTCATATTCATTGGATTTATCTCCTTCAAAAGCTTATTTCCAGTGCATCCGCGAATATTCCATAAACCATCAACAAGTTTCAACTTTCTCTCATCAAATAATTGCAAACGAAAGTTGTCTTGAACATTGGGGGATGCGACTACTATGATTCTCTTTGCAATTCCCATTTGTTTTAAATAATCGCGTTGTTCTTCGCACACACCAATTGCCGTGCATGTTTTTCCTGTACCCAAAGAGTGGTATAACAATAAACTATTATATGGCGTTTGAAAAGAGAGAAAATTGCGAACAAATGCTTGGTGGGGAGATAACTCAAACTCAGCATTAGCTAAAATTTCGGCTTGTTCCTTAATATCATATATTTTACCATCATATTTGGTGTCACTAAATTCTTTCTTTTCGGCTATCTTAACAATAAAATTAGGGTCATTTAAACTAGGATAAAGATAATCATCTTCTTCTGGATTTTTTGCCAATTCGGTTCTCTCTATCAATTCTTTTTTAAGAACAAATTTGTTGCAAGTCTTATCATGTGCCTTTTCAGAACTTCCACATTCATTTATTTCAAATTCTTTTTTTAATTCTTCCATTGTATCTCCGGTTTCTTCTGGAATCACAATTAATTCTGGGTTATTTAGTTTTTTTCTTGGCTTTCTTTGTTTTATCAAGGTTTCTCTATTTCGTGTTTGCATATTATATATTACGAATATAATCTATATTCTTGTAACACTTTATTTATATTCGTTATTAATTGTTTTTTTTCTAAAT
>Ga0214921_10008867_pt1 | contig 12889 bp, 9 predicted proteins | sample LL1505_MetaG_FD_177992 | JGI IMG/M metagenome (GOLD analysis project Ga0214921, IMG submission 177992) | Freshwater microbial communities from Lake Lanier, Atlanta, Georgia, United States - LL-1505 | ecosystem: Environmental > Aquatic > Freshwater > Lake | place: USA: Georgia | collected 2015-05-28 | reverse complement strand
TGATTGCTAACGGAGCATCGCTAGCCCAGATTATTGACTACTTTAGAAGTAAGAATTAGAGGTAAATTATGGAAGAGCAAAAAGCAATAGTCCCGACTTCAATTATGTATAGCGTATACGCTGCATTTTTGAATGGATTAAGTAACGAAGATGCTTATGACTCTTTGGCTATTCCTTACGAATACATGGATGCCATCGATGCAATGTGGGAAAACTGGGAAGAAGAAGAAAGACTAAACCCAACTCCGCCTAACGTTTCAAAAACTATTCCTAGCGAGTTTTACTTTTAATCTACAATAACTCAATCTTTTTTAATGTAAGATTGATTATAGATATCAATTGGAGACGAAATGCCTCAACGCCCAGAGTTTGATATGAACTCAGAAACAGTCGCACCCGTTTATGGGCGTGTTGGCGTTTTGGAATCTGATACCTCTAAAGTTGCTGTCTTAGGTGCTTACTACGATAGAAGCCCTGAGTTTAGCGGTCTTTATGTTATAAGTACTGATGGAATTAAATATTTTGATATCCAAGCAGGAGACTTATATCCTGTCGGTCTAACTGGATATGTGGAATTTAATTCCGAAGAAGTCTCTTATTTAATTCGTGAATTAGATGAAGAAGATGGATTGTGGATGTCGGTTTACAAAACTGAACTGCCTATACCTGTCCTACAGCAGATGATTGTCACCAAGTCAAAGAATGTAATTCAGCAACTAACTAAAATTGCTTTGCCAGACACCTTGCCAGACTTTGAGTCATTATATATTTACTATGAATCAGACTCAGATAGATTGTCTACAATTATATACATGAGTTCTTACGGAATATTCTCAAGAAGTGAAGCCGATTGGCAGGACATAGATTTAAACCTGCCAGAACTGCAAGATTTAGTAACTGAGGATGTAAGCCCTGCAAATGCAAACGCTTTAATAAATTTGTATGACGACAATCTCGGAATAGTTTCTCTACAAGAGGCTAAGAAATATACCATTAAGGTTAGTAAATAAAAATGGAAAAGAATTACGGTTTTTCTCTACCTGTTTACTTAGGTAAGCAGGGTTCGCTAGCCGTATTTTCTTCAGGTGATGCTTCGGTAGTTATTGACACTGAACTAGCGATGCTTGTGAATTACGGAAAAGAAGAAGAAATCCTAGGCTCTCAGGATTGGAATTTTTCTGAAGAATACGTTTCTGAAGAAATTCTTAATTTGGCTGAAATTGCCTTAGGTAATCTGAATAAACCTGATGAAAATTCTTTAATTGCTTCAGCACGTTTATACACCATACCAGCAGGAGTCAAGGCTGAGGCTAAGAAGGCTCTTGAGTGGCGTAAGGAGCACAAGCGTGGTGGCACTCCTGTTGGTCTGAACACTGCTCGTACTCTTGCTCGTGGTGGTCAGATTGGCATCGAGAAAATTCGCCACATCGCAAAATATTTCCCAAGACACGAAGTAGATAAAAAAGGTAAAGGCTGGAAGCCCGGTCAAGACAACTTCCCAAGCAACGGACGAATTGCGTGGGCGTTGTGGGGCGGTGACGCCGCTTGGCGTTGGGCTAAGGCAATCGTTGAGCGTGAAAATAACAAACCAGTTAGGGCTGACGGATTCTATAATCAGTACGGTGCTGAGTTAAATCCATTTATTGAAGCGACTGAGACTAATGAAACTGCTGCTCCTGACTTCTTAGCGAGAGTCAGAATGGATGGCTCTGGTATTGACCGAGTTTATAAGATTGACATTAGCGGTCAGGTTTATGTTTGGGACGACGGCACTTGGGACGACTTGGGTCACATTGAGGGAGATGTCTGGACTTACGACAGTGCCTTAGATGACCCGTACGACACCTGCGAAAAATCTCACGTCCAAATTGACCCAGACTCTGCAATTTTAATTTGTGCAAAACTACAGAATCACCCATTCAAAAATATATCTATTGCTGACATTGACAGAGAAGAAGCAGAAATGTTTGCTGAATCTGATTTGTCAGATGAGTTTGGATTTATAGACTCTGCAATTACAGCAGCAACTGGTGCAGATTCAGGTGTGTCCCTAAAAAGTACTGTAAAAACTGATGGACAATACACTCCAGAAGAACGTTCTAAAAATGCATCTAGTCAAGTTAGAGATGCTGGTGGAAAGTTCTCGAAGCAGGGTGGTCGAGTAGTTGTTGGCGGAGACAGACAAAACGGTAGAGGAACTATCACTAGCGTCAACCCTGATAAAAGCCTAACTGTAAAACTTGACAGTGGAAAATCTATCAATGTTGATGCTAAGTCAACTCGTGATGAAGCAAGTGAACTTGCAAAACCTCAGAGTTTGCTAGAGAAACAAGTACTACCAGACGAGTTTGAAAGACCATTGGATGTTTCTGGAATTCTAGGAGAGCCTAGAACTCCTCAAGGAGTAAAGGGTCAGTTGCCTGGAACTTTGCCAGCACTTACACCTAACGATTTGCACTCTCTTTTGAAAGACTGGAATGGATGGGTTGCTGGTCAACGACAAGAATTTAAGAGATTTGAAAAACCAGAAATTTATAAGTACGGTTATAACAAGTATCCAGGCAAAAAAATTATTGACGATATGCCTAACTATGCTTTAATCTCAGACGAACTTACTACCCTAAACAGTAAAGAAGAAGATAAAGAGTCTTGGGAAGATGGCGTAGATTCTGAAAATAAAGATAAAGAAACTCCTGAGGTTCATCCACTACTAACTAAGTGGAAAGATAAGCAGGACAAGCCTGAGAAAAATATTGGAGAAGTTCCAGAATGGGCAAAGCCAGTTGTTGCTGCTGGCGAGGCAAAAAAATCTGATGTTCCACCTGTATATTTGGCTATTGTCGCACCAGATGACCCTCGTGCAGTTCTAGATTTAATTAGCATTGTCCCTGCAAGTGCAACTTCTAACGACCCTATGACTTATGTTCGTCGCAACAAGAAGTGGGAGCGTGACCCTAAGTACTTGAATGACTTGAAGTCAGCAACTCCACCACCAGTAGTGCCACTTGACGCAAGCGTTTTGAACGATGTTCTAATTCAGGTAGATGGGCTACAGGCTTCCGCCATTTATGACTTAGACCACACACTTATGGTTTTGTGGGGACCTGACCCTAAACTAATGAATTTTGCTCTAGAAGAGGCTTTTGAAGATAATTTGGAATCACTTTTATCTGCTGGTGGTGCAGATAGAAACAGGGGAAATGCAGAAGAACTTCGTCGCTACTGGACTCGTGGTAAGGGTGCTGCAAAGATTCGTTGGGGTACTCCTGGCGACTGGAAGCGTTGCGTTCGTCACTTATCTAAGTACCTAGGTGTTCGTGCAAAGGGCTACTGCCAACTTCGCCACAAGGAAGCCACTGGTGTCTACACTGGCTCACGTCTAAATCCTGGAAATGAAAATTCTACTCAGGAATTTATTATGGAAGAAGTCTGGGGCAAAAACACAGGCAAACCTACTGTCATAACTGACAAAGACATGCTTATGCCTATTCAAGACATTATGCGTGAAAAAGATGATATTTATGACCACCATTGGAATCCAGATAATCACATTGTCTCTTCTCTAAAAGAACTAGCAAAGTGTAGTGATGAAGAGTACGCTCTCGTCGCTGGTGCTCGACCACCTAGCGGATTCAACTTTGATAAGAACCGTAAGAACGCTGAAAAACTACGTCGCTATTGGACTGTAGGTAAGGGTGCAGCCAAGATTCGTTGGAACACTGGTGGAGACTGGACAAGATGCGTTAGACATTTATCTAAGTACATTGGACCTCGTGCTAAGGGATACTGTGCTCTACGTCATAAAGAAATGACTGGAATGTGGACAGGTGACCGAAAGCACCTACAAATGTATGGAAGAAACAGTCTAGGTAAAAACTTATTTAGTACCGAAGTCATAAATAACTCAGAAAAAGTTATAGAAGTTTCTCAACTTGTTGCAAGAGCAAATGATGCAAAAAACAGAGTTGGAATTACTGCCTCTACTCCTATAGTAAATGGATTACAATCATTCGTCATACCTTTAGTTATTCCAGAAGAAGTCGAATCTGGAGACGGACGTAGTTTTGAAAAGGGTGCAATTTCTTTCCGTGAATTACCGCTACCTCTTATGTGGCAGACACAAACCGCTGAGGGTCACAATGGTTCTGTTGTAGTTGGTCGAATCGACCATATGGAAAGAACCGAAAATGGTATTGGTAATGCTTATGGAGTTTTTGACACTGGAAGCCAAGCACAGGAAGTAATCCGTCTTTTAAAGAATGGATTCATTCGTGGAATTTCAGCAGACATGGACAGATTTGAAGCAGTTGAAAAGAAATCCGAAATAAAGAAGGAAGATTCTGAAACTGCCGAAAAAACTTTAGGTAAAGACAAAATCATTATCAACAAGGCACGCGTTATGGGCGTAACTATCGTCCCTAAGCCAGCGTTCCAAGAATGCAAAATCATTCTTCAAACAAGTGAAGAACTAATCAATCAGCAGGAGGAACCATTGATTTCCGATGGAATCTATGCGGATGACGCTGATTCTCTAGACGCTCAAAGCCTCGTTGCGTGTGGTTTTGTCGCTGGGGCAATCCCTGTCACACCGCCAAAGGTGTGGTTTGCTAATCCAAACTTAGACAAGCCAACGCCACTAACAGTTACCGATGAAGGAAAGGTGTTTGGTCACATCGCTGCTTGGCATGTAGACCACATTGGTCTTGCATACGGTACCAAACCGCCACGTAGCAAGAGCAATTACTCATATTTCCACACTGGTGTAGTACGCACCGAAAGTGGAGATGATGTGCCAGTTGGACAACTTACCCTTGCTGGCGGTCACGCTTCTCTACACGCAAGTGCAGAAGAGGCAGTTCGTCACTATGATGACACCGCATCGGCAGTAGCAGATGTACACGCAGGTGAAGACCGTCATGGAATTTGGGTTGCTGGTTCACTAAGACCAGGTACTACCCCAGAGCAGATTAGAGCACTTCGTGCTTCAGCACCTTCTGGTGACTGGAGACCGATTCGTGGTTCTCTTGAACTTGTTGCTGTATGTCAGGTAAACGTTCCAGGATTCCCAATTGCTCGTGCTCGTGTTGCTTCAGGTGCTGTTATGGCTCTTGTTGCAGCAGGTGCTTCTGCACTAGCCAAGATGAAGCACGACCCACTAACCGAGTTGAGCGAAAGACTTTCTAAACTAGAAATGACTAACAACTCTGAATTAGTTGCTAAGGCTGAGTCCGCAAGAGCAGTGTTTGCTGAAATCAAGGCTCAGAAGAATGACGAACTGCTAAATAGAATGGCTGAACTTTCATCACGCTTTGATGGAAACTTTGAGTACTTGGATGATTTTGCTTTTATCTCTCGTCGTGAACGTAAAGATTTAGCAGAAAAGGGCGAGGCTCTACCAGACGGTTCATTCCCAATTCGAAACGAGGGTGACCTAAAGAATGCAATTCATTCTTATGGACGCTCAACTAAGGGTGACCGTGCAAAGGTTCGCAGACACATTATTAAGCGTGCTCGTCAGTTGAAGAGGGGAAATCTAATTCCTGATAATTGGAAGACTGCTTCTATCGACGAGGCTACTTCTAGATTAGATTCTATGCGTTCAAAGATTGCAGAGTTCTCTTCATTAGTGGCAGCACCAGTAGATACTGTTCCTTATGTAGAACCAGAGCAGGATGACCAATCCCCAAAATCTGATGCGGTTGAGACTGAAAAAGTAGTAGACAATACTCCTACAGTGGAGAGTGGACTTAAGGTAGATGGAAAGTACACCCCACAGACTCAACCGCGTGATGAATCAGGAAAGTTCCGTCAGGTTCTTGCTCGTTTGAAGCAAGACCTCGGAACTTCTGGTTTGCAAGACATTGTTGACGAAGCAAAAAAGGTAGATAAACTCCACGAAATCGGAAACTATGTAGAGTCCGCTGGAGCAGCCGTAAATCTTCTAGACATCTTGAACAGACTAGATACTGGTGCTTTGAACAAAGTTTCCGTAGAAAACGTGCGTAGTTCAGCACGTGAACTTGGAAAGGTGATTTCTAACCTACCTCTTGGCTTTAACAACCAAGCAGAAAAAGTTAGATATTCAGACTTGCCACCTTCTCTGCAAAATCTCATGGATGACATGATGACCAGAGTTGAGGCAAAAATTGGTAAGGATGACGCAGCAATTGCTAATGCAGATTTGAATGCGTTTAGGTCTGGCTCTGACGTTTATAGTCAGGGCGAGATTTCTTCTCAGATGTCCAAACTTCTGAGACTCCTTACTTAAATAATAAGCAATAGAAATCTATTGTAAAATAAAGACTAGGTGGAGTGCCTTGCGTGCCCGTACGTAAAGTCCCTTTACCTTGTACCGAAAGCGTATAGGTGAAATACATCTATACAAACTGTCCTTAGGAGGCACAGTGGACCAAATCAAGTCGCAGGTAGATAACCTTGCAGAACTTAGCGATGAACAAGTCGCAGAGTTGCAACAGGCTATTGTTAGCGAATTCGAAGTGGTTGAGGGTCAAGAGCCTACTCCTGAGGTAGTTGACGCTATGACTTCGCTCGCAGACATGCTAGACACCGTTCGTGGTGAAACTGCACGTCGTGAGGCTGCCGCTGAGGAACTGGCTACCAGAGCCGCCGAAGCAGCCATGCGTGTTAAGGGCGAGGGAGACATGGGCACCTATGGTGAAGATGTTGCTCCAATGGAGGAAGTAGTTCCTACCGACGAGCCAGTATCAGCACCCGAAGGTGATACTCCAGTTGAAGAAGAAGCAGCATACGCTGAAACCGATACTCCTGAAGAGGAGCCATCAAAGGTTGAAGAAGTACCTGCTGAAGAAGTTACTGAAGTTCCTGCCGAAGAAGACGAGGAAAAGAAGGATATGCCTTTCTCTGCCGAGTCAACTGATGCGTCTGCTACCACACAGGAGAACTCTGAGTTCTCATCCGAAACAACCGAGGCTGTTGTAGCCTCAACCGAAGGTGGAGAAGTTCTACCAGAGGCAGCACCAATTGAAACCCCAATCGTTGAGGAAACTCAACAGGAAGAGCAGGCCCCCGTGACCGCTTCAGCAGATGAGACTCCAGTAGTCCCGGCTGACCGCCAGCCTGTAATTCAGGTTTCGGAGCCAGCACGCATTGCAATTACTGCTGGTGCCGATATTCCTGGTTACACCGCAGGTAGCACTATCAATGACATGAACGAAGTTGCAACTGCAATGGAGAAGCGTCTTCACTCGCTTCGTCGTGTCAACGGTGGAGATGGAGAGCAGCACATCGTTGCATCCTTCGCCACTCAGTACCCAGAGGAACGCACTCTGACAACCGACCCAGAAGCGAACGCCATCAAGGTGAACGCTGTCGTAGGCCCTGAGGCACTTGTTGCTTCTGGTGGTCACGCTACACCTTTCGAGGTTAAGTACGACATCTTTGGTCTCGGTTCAACCACTGACCGTCCAGTTCGTGACGCACTTCCAAAGTTTCAGGCAGACCGTGGCGGTATCCGCTTCGTAACTCCTCCAACCTTGGTTTCATACTCAGGCGGAACTTCGTACACTTACGACAGTGCCGTTGGTGTCTGGACAGCCGCTAACGACTCTGCGACTACACCATCACCAGCAAGCAAGTCTTCACTTACAGTAACTGCTGCAGCAGAAAACACCGTCGCAACTGACGCTGTTACTTTGCAACTACAGTTCGGTAACTTGATGACTCGTGCGTACCCAGAACTAATCGCTCGTCACAACGAGTTGGCTCTAGTTCAGCACGCTCGTGAAGCAGAACTAAACCTAATCAGCAAGATTGACACAGCATCAACTTCAGTAAACGCACACGTTGCAACCACTGAGGCTGCAAACCTAATTGGTTTTGCTCGTGACTTCTTGGTGCAGGTTCGTAAGGCATCTGTTGCTTACCGTTCACGTCACCGTATCGATGCTGGAACTCGCCTAAAGGCAATTGTTCCTGCTTGGATTTACGACGCTATGGCTGCTGACTTGGCACTAAACATGCCAGGTGACGGAAACCTAGGTGCTGGCGAAGCAGAAATCAAGGGTTACCTTGGTAACAGCAACGTCGACATGGTTGGCTCGCTTGACCTGAACTCGTTCGGTGCACAGCAGGGTTCTGCTGCTAAGTTGTTGGAGTTCCCAGACAGCATCACTTGGTACCTATTTGCTGAAGGTTCATTCCTCTTCCTAGATGGTGGAACCCTAGACCTAGGTATCATTCGTGACTCGTCACTTGTTGGTACTAACGACTACAAGATGTTCATCGAAACCTTCGAGAACGTCGCTTTCGTTGGTGTTGAGTCCTTGAAGATTACTTCAAGCATCAGCATTAACGGTGTGGCTGCCGCTCTACGCGACACCACTGGTGGTGCAGCCGCCGCAGCAATCGAGGAGTAAAAACCTCAAGGTTTGGGAGTGGGGTCTTCGGACTCCACTCCCTACCTCAAATCTTAAATTTTAGATAAGGATTAAAATGGCTTTCCCAAAGAATGGCGTTGTAGAGGCACCAAAGATTGTGCCCTCCGCTTTTGGTCTACTTGCTGTAGTTAAGCCAGAGAATTCTGCGGATGAAGACCAATGGATTCGTGGTTTTTCTCAGGAGTATGAAACTGAACTTTACGCAGCAAAAAACTGGGACGACACAGACACTACCAGTAGTGTAGTTGTAATCGCTGGCGTCCCTAATTATTTCACTAAAATTGACCCATTCTTTATCGAGGCAGAAGAGTACCGCTCTACTCTTGGATTCCTAGGACTAGACAGAATTGAACGCCTAAAGCGTCAAATTGAAGGCGTCACTCAGCACGCTTTAGAAGCAGAACTTTGGGATGGGTCTATCCGAATTAGCGAAAGCCACTCTAACCGTGCTCTAGTTTCTTCTGGTGTTACTGTGCTCGACGGTACAGGGCTTGCATCAAAGCGTGCTTTGGCAGTGCTAGAAAACGGTATTGGTTCAGCATCAGATGCTGGCGAACAGGGTGTTATCCACGCAACTCGCGACGTAGTCGCTCTTCTTTCAAGCAACTCAAACATGCTTTTCCACGAGACCGAAAAAGACCACCTACAGACTATGGGCGGAACTCCTGTTGTTGTTGGTGGAGGCTATAGCGGTAACGGTCCTCGCATTACTGCTGCTACTGCAAGCATTACTAGCAACACTACGCTGACTATTAACACTTCAGGCGACCACTACCTACTTGCAGGTGACACTGTTCGCTATTCTGTTGTTGGAGCAAACATCAACCAGTCTTCAACTTCTACAGCAGTTGTTACTAAAGTCGATGCTGACACAGTAACAATCACTATTGCAAGTGCCACTAACCGCACTCAAGAAGCGGTTACTGGTTATATTCAGCAGTTGGGAACCAACTCTGCAAAATGGATTTACGCCACTGGTACTGTCAAGGTTTATCTTGGCGATATCGATGTCGTGAACGACAATCTAAGTCAGGCTTACGATGTGTCGGGTAATGCGAATGACATGCGTATCAAAGCAATTCGCCCTGCAGCGGTTTACTTTGATACTTCCATCCACCTCGCTGTTCGGGTCGACCTAACAGCATAACAACTAAGGAGAATAGCGTAATGGCTACTCAAGACTATGCAGCCAGCATCCAAGGTGTGTCGATTCGTGTCACCCGTCTGGACGCTGCTGGCAATCTACTAAATGGTGCTGGTGACTCTTACACCACATCAGCCTTCATGCGTGTTTCATTTACACCTGAATACGAAGAAGGCGAAGAAATCACTGAGAAGGGTGCGAACGGTGTTATCTGTGTGTCTTACAAGGCTCCAGACACATTGAAGCGTATCACTATGGAACTCGCAATCTGTGAGCCAGACCCAGAACTATCTCAACTTCTTTCTGGCGGTCTCTTGCTTCGCAAGAGCGTCAACAACGAAGTTAAGAGCGTTGGTTGGGCAGCCCCAGGTGTGGGAGATGACCCAGCAGGTAACGGTGTAGCCGTTGAAGTTTGGTCACACGCAGTTAAGGGTGGTAAGCGTGCTTCGGTACTTCCTTACTTCCACTGGGTATTCCCATATGCCAAGATGCGTCAGTCAGGTGACCGTGTTATTGAAAACGGTATGCTTGCTAACACATTCGAGGGCTACGGTCTTGGAAACGTGAACTTTGGTGCAGGTCCTGACGGACGCTGGGAGTTCCCAGTTGCCGCAGAGCGTCCATACTCATACTCACGTTCAGCATGGGCACCTGTATCACTTCAGGGCTTCTACACTTGGTCAGATGGTGCTACACCTGAGGCAGTATTCTTCACCAAGTCTGGTATCCAAGGTGCAACCGCTCAGACAATTACAAGCATTGCTGGTGTTAACACCATTGGTACTGTAACTTTGAGCAACGTAACCGCCGCTGGTATTGCTAACGGTGACTTCGTAACAATTAGCAGTGCTGGAGACCTATTCAACACTCGCACCAACACTGACGGTGTCTACACCTTCAACAGTGCTGGTGTTGTAGTTGCTAACGTTAACACAGCAGCAAATACCTTCACTTACACCCTAACTGATAACGTTGGAACCACTAGCCTAACCGCTACCCTTGACAAGTACAGCCGTCTAACACTTGTGAACCAGCCAACTGAGGCTCCTGCCTACACTGTTGTGACAAGTGATGCTCTAGACACCAAGTACGGTGGTGCAACACCTAACAGTACGAGTGCATACAACGTACCTGGTAACATCGTCTACAACCCAGACAACAACGTCGACTTCGTAATTCGTTCGAACGAGGCTTCATAAATTAAATAAGGAAGGCGGCGTGTTTTGGTGCTACAAAAACCATAAACACGTCGCCTTACTTTTTACCTAAGGTTTAAAATGACAGCACTTTGGATTCAACCATCAGAACTCGGCGATTACGCCAACACCGAGTTTGCACAAGAGGCTGCCGAGACTGCATCATATTTGCTATGGGCAATGTCTGGTCGCAAATTTTCTGGAGTAACAACTGTCACTGAACGCTATACCTGTGTGCTACGTCGTGGTCGCATTGGTAACTCAACGCACACCACTGATGCCTTGCTCTTCAACGGAAGCGTTTATGACATACCACGAGATAGTTTTGATTTTGATGAATACTCTTCACTAACTGTTGATGGTATTTCTCCAGAATCTAGAATCAAATTGCGTGGAGGTCCTGTCACTGAAATCCACTCAATTCGTAACCGCCTTGGTGAAGTTCTAGACCCTTCCTACTATTACTTAGTAGACCACTCAACTGTGCAAATTTCAGTAGGTGCACCTTGGACTCCTTGCAATACTGAAATCACTTATTCTTACGGTTCTCTACCTCCAACTTCTGGAAAGATGGCAGCAAGAACCCTAGCCATTGAGTTGGCAAAGTTGTGGAATGACGAAGACTGTGCTCTTCCTCAGCGTATTACTTCTGTATCTCGTCAGGGTGTCTCTTACACAATCTTGGATAGCCAAGACTTTATTGACGATATGCGTACAGGTTTGTATGCAATTGACTTATTCCTTAAGACTGCAAACCCTGACAAGGCTCGTGCCAAGGCAAAGGTATTTTCTGTTGACGCTCCTAGAGCACGTCGCTATACTCCAAAAACTGCTGTTTACACAGTTAGTGCAACTAAAGACATAACGGTAAACGCTGGTGCAACTTCTACTAAATCTATTACTTTAGGTCTCTCTAACATAAATGCCACGTTCCTTACGTCACAGGCTGGCTGGACTCCAAGCCTTACTGTTAAAAGTTACTCAGGGATGAATTCCAAAGACTTAGGTGCTACTTCGGCTACAGTCAATGCCAACGCTTCTACAATAACTCTTACGGTTGGCTATAACGACGCTAACAATACGCTGGGCAGAGTAGACCCAGGTTCTTGGGATTTGTACGCTACTCACACAAATAACAGCGTCGTGCTTATTACTAGCGGAAACCTAAAAATCAACACAGTCGTATAGTTTTACAATAGATATATACCAATCACTAAGGAAAGTATAAAAATGGCACACATTCAGACAAACTTCACCGCTGAGTCAATGAACACTGGCGTAAAGCCTAATGCTGTAGTAAAGCCTGTAACTAAGGTTGAAAAGCCAGTTAAGAAGGAAAAAGTTGCAGTTGTGGAGACTCCAGTAGTAGTCGAAGAAGTAGTAGTTGAAGAGGCTCCTGCTGTTGAAGAAACTGTAGATACCGAAGCGGAGTAACAATGACACAGCCCCTAGTAACATCAGAGTTTACTGAGGAGGCTCTCCGTTTAAAGAATATGATGGACGGAATACTTGAAAGAGTAGAGTCTGTCTTCCAGTCTTACAACGTTCCACTTCCCAATAGACGCTATTGGAACATCGGACAGCCACCAGTAGATTGCGACCAAGTAGTAGTTTCTTTTATGGGAATGTACTTAGGCTCTCCTGGCGATGAAATTGCACAGCCTCAGCGTTGTAACGTTCCCAGAAGTGCAACTGTTGCTGTCAGCATATCTCGTGAAATCCCTACTGTTGGTCAAAATGGTAGACCACCTGCTGGTTCTAAAATACAAGAGAGCAGTGAAATTTCTGTAGTTGACGCTTGGATTCTTATGGAATCTATTCGTGAATTTGATATGTGGGACGACACTGGCTACGGTCTTGGTGTAATTGCAACACTAGAAATTGGAGAGCCAGAGGGTGGATTTGTTACCACCGTTATGAACGTAGTTATGGCTGTGCCTTAAAATGCCTAAAGGTTTTCCCGATAGTTGGGCAACGTGGGGTGTTCGTAGGCTCATAAGGTCTATAAGTAAAAGCCTTAGTCGCACATCTAGACCAGTTAAATATCCGCCAATTAAAATTGGCAATAAAGGAACTGTAAGAACTAAAACTGTATATACATACAGATTTAGTCATATGTCTTGGCAAAAATA
>Ga0214921_10008866_pt1 | contig 12890 bp, 9 predicted proteins | sample LL1505_MetaG_FD_177992 | JGI IMG/M metagenome (GOLD analysis project Ga0214921, IMG submission 177992) | Freshwater microbial communities from Lake Lanier, Atlanta, Georgia, United States - LL-1505 | ecosystem: Environmental > Aquatic > Freshwater > Lake | place: USA: Georgia | collected 2015-05-28 | reverse complement strand
TGATGAAGTGAAATTAAGCTATTTTTCCGTTTCTTCCTCCTCAGCACCTTGTCCATTGCATTTCGTACCTTGCACCCAATGGAAAAATCAAATTTTGTAGACCAGATAAGGGTGTTTTGTAAAAGTGGACACGGTGGGGCTGGCAGCAAGCACTTTATGCGGACCAAATTCAATGCCCAGGCGGGGCCTGATGGGGGTGATGGAGGTCGGGGTGGTCATATCATCCTCAGGGGCAATAAACACCTTTGGACACTGCTTCACCTTCGTTACTATAAAAATGTCATCGCTGAAAATGGACAGGGGGGAAACAAGAACAACATGACGGGAAGGGATGGCCATGATATCATCATCGAAGTACCCCTGGGTACCGTTGCGGTAGACGAAGAAACCGGAGACAAGGATGGGGAAATCCTGGAAGATGGTCAGGAATTCATTTGGGTAAAAGGTGGAAGAGGCGGACTGGGCAACAAGAACTTTGCAACCGCCACCAACCAGGCACCTGAATACGCACAACCCGGAGAGGAAGGGTTTGAAGGATGGAAAGTACTTGAGCTGAAAGTTTTGGCGGATGTAGGACTGGTGGGCTTCCCCAATGCCGGAAAATCAACCCTGCTCTCTTCGCTGACAGCCGCAAGGCCCAAAATTGCAGATTATGCATTTACCACCTTGACGCCACAACTGGGCATGGTAGAATACCGCGATGGAAAATCTTTTTGCATTGCAGACCTTCCGGGTATCATTGAAGGCGCTGCTGAAGGAAAGGGTCTCGGACATCGTTTCCTGCGACACATCGAGCGGAACCCTGTGTTGGTTTTCCTGATCCCTGCAGACAGCAAAGACCACAAGGCAGAGCTTGCCATCCTGCTGAATGAACTTGAACAATACAATCCGGAATTGCTGGACAAGAAGTTCATCATTGCGGTCAGCAAAAATGATATGCTTGATGATGAGCTGAGGGCCGCTATTTCAAAAGAACTTCCAACAGATATTCCGCATGTTTTCATTTCTTCAGTTGCAGGTTCAGGACTGCTGGAGCTGAAAGATATGCTTTGGAAAGAACTTCAGTAACGGGGTAATGCATGAGCAGAAAGGAAACCTCAACACCTAAACCAGCAAGATGTCAGCGTTGAAAAAAGGCCTCCAAGAACTTGCCATCCTCCTGCAACTGCTGTGGGCCTTTTTACCTGGCATTTTGTTCATCCTGTTGGCCTACGTTTTTTTCTCTGGTTCTGTTCAAGGAAAAGACATCATCCTTACAGGCCTCAAATCAAGGCAGACCGGGCTTTTTTTTATTGTTGGCCTGGCTTTTTGGGTATTGATTACCTGGTATACCTCCAGGCTCATTGCCTATAACCACGACAGGCTGTTCCAGGTAGCCAAAAATGGACTTTACCATGCCCCAAGAATCCTTGGTTATGCCTGCTTTACCATAACAATCACCTGCCTGGCTGTACTCATTCCTTCAGCGCAAAATGCCCTCATACAAATAGTTATTTTTTTATCCTCTGCCATCGGATATGCAGTACTCCACCCTTTGTTTGAAAAAATAAAAAACAACAGCAACAGGAAACTGCTTATCCTCTACAGAAACGGACTTTGGCTGCTGTTTGCCATCATCATTGGTACAATGGTTTTGCTGAACACGAGCCTGGCCTACATCTGCCTGCTGCCATTCCTGCAAGCTGGATATCTTTTTCTTGTCATTACCAGAAGGAAAATAAGTGAAACCAGCGCAAAGCACTATGCGATCCCAACCCAAAAACACCTTCTCAGCACCAGGTTGGCTTATCGGGATCTGGTTGTGTGGATTTTCACCGACAAGGAAGGCAAAAGGGATCCACTCAAAAAGGAACTGATGATCCAGACAGAAAAAAACATCTTTCTCTGGTTCTGCATCTTTTCTTTCACCGCTACAATCATATATTTTTCTGCGGTCTTTTCCATTTCATTTTCCCGCTACATCACAGCACTTCCCATCATACTGCTCTCCTTTGGCATCCTGCTGGGGGCGGGAAACATCATCACTTTGTTTTCACTCAAACAAAAGATGAATTTCCATTTTCTGATACTGGTCCTGATCCTCATCGCAGGGCTTTTCAATGAGCCCCATTATGTGAGCCTGATGCCATTGAAAAATACCAGTCAATACAATGCAAGACCAAGCCTGAGAATGCATTTCAACAGATGGATCCAAGAAAGGAAAAATCAATGGGAAGACAGTTCCCTCAATAATTTTCCGGTCTATTTTGTCATGGCAGATGGCGGTGCTTCAAGGTCTGCATACTGGACGGCATCGGTATTGGGCAAAATACAGGAGGAGTCTTTGGGCAATTTTTCAAAACAGATTTTTTGCCTCTCAGGTGCCTCTGGCGGAAGCCTTGGCAACATGTCATTTTATGCCACATTGTTAGACCGTTCAGAAACAAACACAATTAAAACAGTACAAGACTATCTCTCCAATGATTTCCTGAGTTTCCCATTGGTGAGATTGCTGGGGCCAGACATCATATTACCACTGGTTCCTTTTCATTTCCTGCATGACAGGGCAGCGGCGCTGGAAAAATCATTTCAATCAACAAAAAATGAAAATGAAATTACGCGGGTAATGAAGATGCCTTTCTCGGCGCTTCAACTGAACAATGACAAGCATTTTGCGCTACCCTTGATCTTCATCAATTGCACCAGGATGCAGGATGGTGTACCTGCAGTGGTGAGCAACATCAACATTGAAAAAAATGTATTTGGAAAAAGGATCGATGTATTGAAAAGCCTGAATTCCAGTCAGGATCTGTCAGTCGCTACTGCAGTGGCGCTTGGCGCAAGGTTTCCATATTTCAGCCCTGCAGGTAGAATCGGAGACCAGTATTTTGTGGACGGCGGATATTTTGACAACTCAGGGGCAGGGGTTGTGCATGAAATGATCCTTGACCTTCAGAGCATGATCACGGACAGCATCCAACACAATCCTCAGCATCCTTATAAAAAAATTCAATTCAATGTGCTCCACATCACCAATCAAACAGAAACGGAAAAGAAGATCGAGAAAATACACCCCTTTATCAATGATCTGGCTGCGCCGGTAAAAACAATTTTGGGATCCTATGCCAGCCAAACAGATATCAACAACCTGCGCTTGTATAAATACCTGCTTGAGATTTACAAGGGAGACACCACTTACAGGTCCATCAATTTGTACAAAAAAGGTGAAGAAGATGGGTATCCGATGAACTGGTCTATTTCTGATCAATCATTGACCAGAATGAACAAACGGTTGGCAACACATGAAGGCATTGCAAGCATTGTTAAGTCTATCAACCAATAACCGCGTTGTTGAATGCCTAGACCAACTCCCAACTGAGCCCACCATCTTTTTCATCCTTCAACTGAATGCCTGCTTCCAGCAACTGGTTGCGGATCTTGTCAGAAGTAGCATAATCTTTTTTGGCCCTGGCATCTTTCCTGATCTCTGCAATCAATTGGAGCACAGCACCAAGCTTCTGATCGTCGTGCTTTTTTTCATCCCTCAGGCCAAAAATATCTACAAGAAAAGTGTTGAACTTCTCTTTCATCATTTGCATGGTAGCTGTGGTGAGTGCATTGCTCTTGATCAAACCATCCTTGATGGAATTGATGACGGGTACCAGCTCAAACAGACCTGCCAATACTTTTGCAGTGTTGAGGTCATCGTTCATGTCATCGTCCAAGGCGTTGAGCACCTCAAAACAATGTTGTTCAAGATCAGGATCTCCTGCACTGATATTGTTGTCTTCAATGACGAACTTGTTCAATTGGGTGAAAGCTTCCCAAATCCTTTTCAGGCCTTTCTCTGCAGCCTGAAGGGCTTCATTGCTGAAGTCCAGCGTACTCCTGTAATGGGTTTGGAGAATGAAAAAACGAACCGTCATGGGAGAATAGGCTTGTGTCAATATCTCATGTGTTCCTCCGAATAGTTCGCTGAGCTTGATCACATTGTTGTAACTCTTTCCCATCTTTCTGCCATTGATGGTGATCATGTTGTTGTGCAACCAGAACCTGGCAGGAATCTGGTGGTTGCACACTGCACTTTGTGCAATTTCACACTCATGGTGTGGAAACTGAAGGTCCATTCCACCTCCATGGATATCAAATTCAGCACCCAGGTATTTGTTGCTCATGGCAGAACACTCGATATGCCATCCTGGGAAACCCTCTCCCCATGGGCTCTGCCAGCGCATGATGTGTTCTGGTGCGGCATGTTTCCACAAGGCAAAATCTGATTTGTTGCGTTTCTCCTCCTGAGACTCCAGCTCACGGGTGGTTTCAAGTTGATCATCCAACACCCTGCCACTCAAGATGCCGTACTGCATTCCTTTTGCACTGAAATCCCTGTGGTATTTCTCCACATCAAAATAGACCGATCCATTGACTTCATAAGCATAGCCATCGGCCATGATCCGCTGGATCATGACAATCTGCTCTACAATATGTCCTGTTGCAGTGGGCTCTATACTGGGTTCAATATTGTTGAATGCTCTCATTGCCGAATGAAAAAGATTGGTGTATTTCTGCACCAACTCCATGGGCTCCAGTTTTTCAAGGATGGCTTTTTTAGAAATCTTGTCTTCACTCTCCCTTCCCTCCTCTTCAAAATGACCAGCGTCTGTGATGTTGCGCACATACCTTACCTGGTAGCCAAGATGCCGCAGGTAACGGTAGACAATATCAAACGTGATGAATGGCCTTGCATGTCCAAGATGGCTTTCTCCGCTGACAGTTGGGCCACACACATACATGCCAACCCTGCCTGGTATCAATGAACTAAAAACTTCTTTCTGTCTGGTGAGCGAATTATAAAACTGCAATGAAGACATAAATAATATTGTGGAGGCAAAGATAAAGATTGAAAGGCAGAACACTGGTCGAACCCAAGATAAGCCTATTTTTTTCTGATGTCAGAGACCAGAAACGAGTGATCAGAGAGTCTTTTTCCTCCTTGGGTAAACTGCAGGGCTTCATATTGCTGGGGATGAAAAATATAATCAATCCTCAGGGTGGGCAGAAGCTGTAGCATGAAGGAGGAGGAACTTGTGAACGTTGCCCCCAAACCCATCCCTTTTTCCAGAAATGCATCTTTCCTTTCGCCCCGCACCACTGAATAGGTATAGGATCCCGGCACATCATTCAAATCGCCCAACACAAATGTTGGAAATGGAGAGGATTGCATTTCGTTCACGATAAAATCTGCTTGAATACCATGCCAGTAAAAAGTATTGCGCATTTCCTTGATCAACTGTTTGGATTGGTTGATACTGTTGTCATATTTTGCCTTAACATCATCAATGACCCTGTATTCCCTGGCGCCAAATCCAAAAGATTGAAGATGGACAGCATATACCCGAAGCGTGTCTGCGCCATTGACAACATCCGCAAAAACGGTATTTTCAGCGTGGGTATCTGGTGAAGGAGGGGAAAAGGGAACAACGCCGCCCCCTGCAATGGGAAGCCTGGAAAAAATGGCAATTCCGCTGTACTGCTTTGTGTCAAAAATATCTTCTCCTGCAAATTGATGGTATTTATAGCCAAGTTCATTCTCGAGATACTTCATCGGGTCTTTTTTACCCTCTCCAGGCATGGATACAAACTCTTGAAAGGAGATGACATCAGGCTGGTATTTTTTTATCCGGTCAATGATCAGTTGCAGGTGCTTGTCCTGATCAGGCTTGAACATGCTTTCGTCAAAAGGAACGAAATGACGGAGGTTCCAGCTCATGAACCTGATGGTACCAGGCCTTTTATCCAACAAAAAATCATTGCTTCTTTTGAAAGAGATATGTTTGCCTACTGCTGAAGAACCCGCCAACATCACCAGCAAAGGAAAAAAAGCCCACCTTGCACGCACAAAAATCCAAAACAAAAGGAAGAGCAACAGCAAAACAAAAAGATAGGGAAAGAAAAGACCCAAAAAACCAGTGAACCACCAGGTCTTTGGATGCATGTATGGGGCAAAGCTGCATGCCAGGTACAATGCAGCAACAATGATATTGAGCAGCATCATTGCAGCAATAAAAACAGATTTGAAAAAATTACCCATCGGATATTTTATAGGTCTTTCTTGCTGGCCTCCTTTAAAATCTTCTTCTCCTCCTCTGTCAATTGATCATATCCCTTCTGGTTGATCTTGTCAAGAATCGTATCAATCCTTTCTTGTGTGATATTGGGCTTTTTGACAAAAGGCACCTTGTTGCCTTGGTTATAAAAGGACGATTGCTTGGCGGAATATCCTTTGTTCTTTGTTGGGGTAAACCAGGCGCCAATCCAGGAAAAAAATGCGTTCATCCATTCTCCAGGATCATTTCCTTTCTGCAGCATCCGGATATAAACAAAACCTGTCAAGCCTCCTGCAGCAACAGGCAATAACAATACAGGGTTGGAGAAAGCGGAGGAAAGGTTCAAGAGCAAATAAATCAATCCAATGATCCACAACGGAATGCCACCACCAATCATAGGAAAAAACCGGTATTGTGGTGAAACGGTTGTAGCCGCTGTAGCCAATCCAAGAATTCCCGACACAGCCCCACTGAAAAATATGGATTGCGTTGCGCCAGGATAAAAAATATTGGCGGCTCCCAAAAATGCAATGCCTGAGATGGTGGCACTGTAGATGTAAATGGGAATGATCTTGTCGTTGCCGATCAGGTCTTGGATAAGGTATCCAAATGTCCACAACCAAATGAGGTTGCTGATGACCAAGATCACTTTGACTTCTGTGAACTGCATGGTGATCAGGGTCCATGGCCTTGTAATGAATTGCATGGGGTCGGCAGGCATTACAAACCAATGGTAAATATTGCGATAGAATTGTTCTTCCGGAATCCTTGAAAAAACATAAATGCTTTTCAAGAAATTCATCAGAATAAAAAATGTGATTTGCAGTACAATCAGCATCACCAAAGGGTTTGCTGTATTGAAAAGGTTTGAACGGCCTGATTCCGTATTGTCCCTGTATCCCATGCCGCTTGTTTTTATGTCAATAAAAATCTCTCCTGTTCCGTTTGTTCCAGATCATCACAATAATGATACCCACTGCTGCACCTCCCAGATGGGCAAAATGGGCTATTCCTGTGGACTCGCTTGATATGCCGCCCAATACATCCAATACACCCAGGCCGAGCAGTGCCCATTTGGCCTTTATCGGAAAGGGGATGGGCAGGATGATCATTTGGCTGTTGGGAAAGGTATAGGCGAAAGCAGCAAAGATGCCCATTACTGCACCAGAAGCACCCAGTGTAGGAACATTTATCAAGGCATAAAGTTCAGCAGCACCGATCTGACCTGCTTCAAACATGGCATTGTATTGAGAAATGTCATAGGTCAATGCAATGGCCTGGGTGAGTCCTGCACCAAGTCCGCAAACCAGATAGAAAGCCAAAAACTTCGCTGGCCCCCAGAGATTTTCCAGGGTAGAACCAAACATCCACAAGGCAAACATGTTGAACAGGATGTGAAAGAAAGATTCAGAAGAGTGCAGGAACATGTAGGTAATGAACTGCCAGAAATGATAATGCACAGAACTGAAATGGTGCAGTGCAAAAAGGTCTTCAATGGACAAAAGGTCTTTGCCAATGGTGATTTGTGCGAGCCAAACCAAGGCATTGATGATGATAAGGTTTTTGATGACTACGGGAAGCACCTGAAACCTGCCCGGTCTGATTTCTGTTTCCATACGTTGCTTTATATTACAAATTTAACGAACCTGGGGCATCTTACCTCAGCTTCAACTGCACAACATTCTCAATATGATGGGTATGGGGAAACATATCCACAGGCCTGATCGCCGTCACCGCATACTTCTCCGCCAACAATTGTAAGTCCCTTGCCTGTGTTGCAGGATTACAGCTCACGTAAACCACCAATGGCGCTTCCATCGTCAGGATCTGCTGCACAAGCTTTTCATGCATGCCCGCCCTGGGAGGATCAGTGATGATTACATCCGGCCTGCCATGGGTTTCAAAGAAGGCAGTGGTGCAGATGTCTGCCACATCCCCGGCATAAAAAAGGGTATTGTCAATGCCATTCATGGCGGCATTTTCATGGGCATCATCGATCGCTTCACTGATGACCTCCACCCCTATCACTTTAGCAGCCTTGTCGCTGACAAAAATGCCGATGCTTCCTGTGCCACAATAAAGGTCATAAACGATTTCAGTTCCTTTTAACTCAGCAAAATCTTTGGTGATCTGATAAAGCTGCTCAGCCTGCGATGAATTGGTTTGGAAAAAAGATTTTGGACCGACCTTGAATTTCAATCCGCCCAATTGTTCAATGGCAAATGCATTGCCATGGTAGAGGATGGGATGTTGGTCTCCAAGACTATCGTTGAATTTTCGGTTCACCGTATAATACAGGGATGTAATGGATGGAAATTCCTCTTTGATGTAATCCATCATATCCTCCCTTGCCATTTCATCATCTTCCCCAAACACCAGGTTGACCATCAGGTCTCCGGTAGTACAAAGCCTGATCAAGAGGTTCCTGAGCATCCCTGTATGGTTGCGGATATCATAAAAACTGTACCCTTTTTGAAGGGCATGGGTCCTGATGCCATTGCGGATGGCATTGCTTGGCACTGCCTGTAAAAAACATTCATTAATATCAATCACCTTGTCAAATGATCCTGGCACATGAAAACCCAGGGCTGGGATGGAGGGAAGGCCGCGAGGCCCTTCAGCAGGCATTTCCATGGCGCCAATCTCATCCTCTGTAAAATATTTCTTAGAACTGAAGGTAAACTCTAGCTTGTTCCGGTAGTATTGGGTTTCACTGGCTCCTGCTATCGGCTGCATTTCCGGGATATTGATTTTACCAATCCGCTTCATCTGCTGCTCCACTTCCTGAAACTTATACTCCAATTGCTTTTCATAAGGCAACATCTGCCACTTGCATCCCCCACAGACCCCAAAATGTTTGCAAAAAGGGGTTGTTCGTTCTGAGGAATAGGACCGAAACCTGATGGCCTTTCCCTCAGCCCAATCTTTCTTGTTCTTGTTGAGCCGAACATCCACCACATCTCCCGGCACTGCGCCTTCAATGAAAACCACTTTGCCCTCCAGTTTCGCAATGGACTTTCCTCCGGCGGCATAACCACTGACCTGCAAATGCTCCAGTACCAATTTTTTCTTTCTCATGTTCCGGCTTGTGCTGCAAATCTACAATTTAATATGCCACCCCAAGAGGTGATGGCTTAGTTCGCCTTTTAACATTGTATTTCCCGGTTATTGAATAATTTTACACAAATTTTCACAGATGCGCATTCTACCAGTCTTGATGTTCTCTTTGCTGCTCAACCAATTTTCCCAGGCACAAAATGCCTACGAAATCAAAGCCAATATCAAGCCCTTCAACAAGGGATTCCTATTCCTGGCTTACCATTTTGGCAGCAAACAATACCTGATTGATTCGGCAAAACTTGATGCCAACGGTCAGGCCATCTTTTCCGGAGCAAAAAAATTGCAGGGTGGCGTTTACATGATTGTGTTCCCTGAAAAAAACGGATGGATTGAGTGCATGCTCGACCAACAACAAAAATTCAGTGTCTACGCCGATACGGCCAATATCGTGAAAGGATTGCGCTTTGAAGGATCTCCGGACAATACCATTTTTGCAGATTACCAGAAAAAATCATTTGACATCGGCACACAGGTGGCTGCGCTCAGGGCAAAGGCGGGTGGTGCGGCAGAGGATCCTGTTACAAAAGAAGCGCAGGCACAAATCAAGCAATTGAGCCTCGATATGCAACAGTATCGTGATGGATTGCAGCAAAAAAATCCCAGACATTTGTTGAGTTCCATTTTCAACCTGCTGAAAGATCCTGAGGTTCCGCCCGCAGCCCAACATCCCGGAGGAAAATACGATAGCCTTTTTGCCTACAATTACTACAAGGACCACTATTGGGACGGCATCAGCCTTTCAGATGATCGCCTGGTGAGAACCCCGGTTTTGCAAGGCAGGTTCGACAAGTATTATGATGAGATCCTGCCACAGGCACCCGATTCACTGGCCAGGTATGCAGACAAAATGCTTGCAGCTGCAAAACCCAGTGAGGAGATGTTCAAATATGTATTGTCCAGCCTTACAGACAAATACGTAAACCCCAAATTCATGGGCCAGGATGCCGTTTTTGTGCATCTTTTTGAGAAATATTACCTGACGGGCCAGGCAGATAGCTGGATGAACGAGAAATACAAGAAGTTCATCTTTGACAGGGGATATTCAATGATGTCAAATGTGATTGGCAAAAAAGCGGCTGAACTTCCCATGATTGATACCCTCGGCAAAAACTTCTCCCTATATGCACTGCAGTCTCCCTTCACTGTGATCTGCTTTTGGGATCCCACCTGCGGACATTGCAAGGAAGAGGTGCCCAAGGTCGATTCTATCTTTCAGGCCAAATGGAGAAAAGAGGGGGTGAAGCTTGTTGGAGTCATGACGGATGGAGGAAAAGAGAACTGGCTCAACTATATCAGGGAACACAAACTGGGTGGCTGGATCCATGTGTACCAGACCGAAGAGACCAAAGACAAGATCTACAAGGCTGGTCAGCCTGGTTACAGGCAGCTCTATGATGTATATCAAACCCCAATGATTTATCTGCTGGACAAGGATAAAAACATTGTTGCCAAAAAACTTACTTACCTGCAGGTAGACGACTTCATGGATTTCAAGAAAAAATCAGCAAAGACACCCTAACTGCGGATGAAAAAAATAGTTTTTACGCTTGCAGTCATTGTATCATTTTGCATTGAGTTGAAGGCACAATTGCTTTTTACCTACGGCGGCAAAGCCGTCAGCCAGCAGGAGTTCATGGCATCCTTCATCAAAAACAATAGGGATACCAGCAACCGCTTGACTGCATTGGAAAACTACCGCGAACTCTACATCCGGTTCCGCCTGAAGGTTCAGTCCGCCTACGACCTGAAGATGGACACCCTGCCCAACCAGAAAGCAGACCTCAAAGGATTTGAAGAACAGATCAGGCCATTGTACATGCTAGACCAACAAACCCTTGATGCACTGATTGCAACCGCGCATGAACGTTCACTGAAAGAGGTTGCAGTCAAACATCTTTTCATTGCATTCAACAACCTCAGGTTGAGCAGCGCAGATACAAATTACACCCAAACCGAAAAAGAGCTAGCCCGAAAAAAAGCATCTACCATCAAAGCACAATTATTGAAGGGTGAAGATTTCGAAAAATTAACGATTGCCAACTCAGACGATCCAGAAGTGACCAGGACAAGGGGTTATATTGGATACATCACTGCTTTCAGTCTGCCGTATGCGTTTGAAAATGCCATTTACGCACTGAAAGACGGCGCTGTTTCGGATACCATTGAAACTGCCAATGGCATTCATTTTTTTCAAAGGATTCATACAAGAGATGCCCATGGCAAGACAACCATTGCCCAGGTCTTGATTGCCAAACCCGAAGACGCTACTGCTGAAGAAATGAGGGAGAGAAAGTTATTGGCAGATTCGATCCATGCACTTGCAACAGCAGGTGTCTCTTTCGATTCATTGGCCCTGCGATTTTCCAATGACATGAGCAGTGCCAAAAATGGCGGCATCATAGAAGATATCCAGGTGGGCAAGTATGACCCTTTGTTTGAAGAGCTGGTCATGCGGTTAAAAAAGGATGGCGAAATTGCACCAGTATTGTCAACAGACCTTGGCTTTCACATCATCAAAAGAATATCCAACCAACCCATAGAACAGTCCCTCTCCAACGCATCTCCGGCATTGAGAGAACTCATCCTGCAAGATGACAGAAAATCAGTTGCAGCCAAAGCCTTCATCAACAAAAGCATTGGAAAGCTTGGTTTGACAGCCACTACAGCCAACAAGGAGGCCTATATTGCCAAAAGACTGGAGCAGTTCAATCCTGCATATGCAACACAGATCAAGGATTTCAAAGACGGAAACCTGTTGTTTGAGATCATGGATAAAAAAGTATGGGGGAAGGCTTCAACAGACCTGGAGGGATTGAAAAAATTCCATGCAGCCAGGGCCGCCCAGTACACATGGAAACAATCCGTTTTTTCTGTCACCATCACTGCACAAAACAAACAGACCGCCATGGCCATCCGGGAAGCATATGAGAAAGACCGGTCGATTGAACAGATCAGGAAAATGTACAGTGAAATATCCTTTGTAGATAGCGGCAGGTATGAAGCAGGAGAATTGTTGGGTGTTGGGTCAGCAAATGCAAAGCCAGGATTCGTCACACCCATTTATACCAATCCTTCAGACGAATCTGCCAGCTTTATCATCGTGGTCCATGTTTTCAAAGACCCAAGCATCAAGACTTTTAATGAAGCAAGGGGAACCGCCATCAATGACTATCAGCAATACCTGGAAGACGGTTGGATGGAATCACTCAAGAAAAAATACCCAGTGGTTTTGAACACCAAAACCTGGAATACATTGGTATCAGGCATGCACTAAAAAACCTGGCTCACTGCGTTGTAAACGATTTTGGGTTTGCCCAAAGTATAATAATGCAAAACAGGAACACCTGCTTTCTTCAACTCCTTTGACTGAAGGGTCAACCACTCTTCTCCCACCTTTTCACAGGCCTCATCGGTAAGGCTGTTGTTCATGGCATTGACAAGGTCTTGAGGAAGCTCCACATTGAAAATTCTTGGAATGGCAGAGAGCTGCTTTTTGTTGGTCAATGGCTTTAATCCTGGTACAATGGGAACATTGATTCCAGCAGCCCTGCACCTGTTCACAAAATCAAAATATTTTGCGTTATCAAAAAACATCTGGGTAACGATGTATTCGGCGCCAGCATCCACCTTGGCTTTCAGGTGCCCCAGGTCTTCCTCCAAGTTGGTGGCTTCAAAATGCTTTTC
>Ga0214921_10008865_pt1 | contig 12890 bp, 8 predicted proteins | sample LL1505_MetaG_FD_177992 | JGI IMG/M metagenome (GOLD analysis project Ga0214921, IMG submission 177992) | Freshwater microbial communities from Lake Lanier, Atlanta, Georgia, United States - LL-1505 | ecosystem: Environmental > Aquatic > Freshwater > Lake | place: USA: Georgia | collected 2015-05-28 | reverse complement strand
ACTAATTTTTTAGCGAAGCGAGTACTGAATTTAGGCTTTGCCTAAATTTTCACTGGCGAAGCCAGTACTAAATCTAGTTGCTTTAGCAACTAGATTTTCCATAAATCTGCCAATACATTCCCATCCACCTTATCATTGAATGTCACCGACTTTGTTGTCGCCGAACTCCTCTGTGCGGAGTACGGCGAGGGACGCTCCATCGTCTCCACAAATCCAGCCGGCGGAGTATAATCCGCTGCACGTAAGGTCGCACCCGCATTCGTGCTACTCTGACTGGCCACAGCAGACCGCATAGACACCATAGATGCACCCTTTCTCTTTTCCGGCCCCGCCGCCTTCGGTAACATAGACTGGACAATCGGATTCTTCTCCATGAAGTACTTGCGCTCATGATGTCCCCAGGAAATCCACAGCAAATTCGGATAGGTATACCGAACCTCGTAGCCTTGATTCCGGAGTTGGTGAACGATATAGACAACACAATCCTGTAGGTCAAGTGCAGGAAGACCAAGAACAAAGGGTGGCACGTTGTAATAGACGAAGGTGGGTTGATTCGGTTGTGATGCACTGTGTGCGACCTTGTTGAGCGCCTGCTCAAGAATCTGATTGTACGCACGATGCCGGGCCTGATCCTTTTTAAGTCTAGCATCAAAGAGTGTCACAGCAGATAATTGAGGAACTCCCTGCATGTCTAATCATGGAGAGAGTTCTTTCTATATATGGAAGGACGCGCCTCTTCTTTAAAGAATCTGAATCTTGGCCTCTTAATGGATGCGAGGGTTTGAATGGTAGATCGTGTTTTCACCATAGGTTATTACAGGAATAGAGCCGTCTTAAAAATTCCCTTTCTTGCTCTTATAATCGCAGTAATTTTCTTCGTATCTAGATATTTTGCCTCTAATAAGGACTACACTAAGAGATTTTCCATCAAGAAGACCCCCTTGATGGCCTCATAGGTTGAACGCACTAGACGATTGTTAGTGAAATCTTTTATGAAGAGTGTACTTATTATCAGAGTGTAAACTGCGGCCTCCCTTGTGTTCGCTTTCTTTAATTATAAAAGATTGTAATCGGTTTCTAGAATGCTAGATGTATTGTTTCCATTTTCATATGTTGGATTGTGTTTTGGATTTTTAGTAGGAGTTGGTATAACAATTACTTGCTTTGGATTTCTGAGCGCTGGTATTATTATACTTTCTATATTTTTTGGGATTATTCGTATCATGCCCTTGGTGAATTATTTCAATAAAATTATGAATATCTTAATTCCAAATGAAATAGAAAAAATAAAAGAAAATATAGGAGCCTCATATAAGTTAAAGAAATTGAAGTTAGAGGAAAAAACATATATCTATATGTGGCATCCACATGGAGTATTCTGTTCAAGTATGTTCTTTCATAATGCTACATCTTATACAAATGCAAACCTTAAGGCAAAAGGAACGGCCTTCAATGGTTTATTATGGCTTCCCTTTATGAACGAATTTTTTGAAGAATTGGGAGCAATTCCTACAGATTATTTTGCGATGAAATCATCATTAGAAAAGAAAGAATCTTTATCTTTATCCCCAGGTGGAATGCGAGAAATGTTATATAAACATACGGCAATTATAGAAAAACGTCGCGGAATCTTTAAAATGGCATTAGAGACAGGAACGCCTCTTGTTCCTATAATATCTGTGAATGAGCATAGTCTATGCGAGATTATAGAAATCCCTTCATGGATACAAGATTCTTTAGAAAAATATGATATTTGTTTGTGTATACCAACACTAAAATCAGTCTATAAACTCATATCACTGTTATACAAGCCTCTAAAAGACCCTATATATTCTGTTATGGGAGCTCCGATTTTAGTGGAGAAAAAGGAAAATCCATCAGAAAAAGATATTTCTGAGATTCGTGCAAAATATATCAGCGAATTGAAAGCTCTGTATAAAAAGGAAACTTCTAAGGAGCTTAAAACACGCTAGGATACGTACTATAAATTACGTCAATCTAGATTCTTTAATCATAATTTCATGTATATAAAGACGCGTGGCCTTAGACTATCAATGATACCTCCAAGGCGTATAGTCCTTAGTGGTGGCGGAATTAAGGTTATATCTCTAGTCGGCGCCTTAAAGGTTCTCCACGGTGCAGGTCAACTGAAGAAAATACGAGAGATTTGTGGAGTGAGTGCGGGAGCATGGCTAGCCTTTATGATGGCGGCTCGGTGTCCTATTGCAAGAATTGAAGGATTAGTTCTAGACATAGACTTCAGTGTGATTCGGAATCTTACGCCTGAAGCACTCTTAGGCTTTCCTGAGACCTTCGGTCTAGATGATGGAAGTAAGTTAGCGAAGTTTCTGGAATCTATTACTCGGGTTGTACTGAAATTGGATCCCGATATTAGCTTTGAGGGTCTCGCGGCTCTGCCAGGGTCACTACCCTTCCGATGTTGGGCGACAGATTTAAATACACAGTCAGTCCGGGAATTTTCTGCTATAAAAACACCCACTGTGAAGATTCTAGATGCGCTGCGTGCATCCATGTGTATCCCCTTGTATTTTGTACCTGTAAGAGATCCAGTCAATCAACATATGTTAATTGACGGTGGAATCCAAGGAAATTTGCCACTCAATCATCTAATGGAGGATGAGCGCCAAGAATCGCTTTCGCTTGGATTCTGTAATGAAAACATGGTGGTTAATATGAATGAAACTCCGCAGGATTTAATGGGGTTTATGAATGCAATTCTGAATTCTCTGTCAAAAGGTAAATATGATGTTATCTTAATGAAATGGAATCACAAGATATTGAGGGTACCCGTGGACGATTTTCCTTCATGGAATTTTGAAGCGGATCGGAAGGATCGTCAGATGCTTCTGACAAAGGGCGTAATAGCAGCCACTGAATGGGTCAACAATGCTAATTCAGGTTCAAAAGCACCTCTTAGACGGAATTCTTGCTAATAAATCCCTTCATGGCCTCAACCGTGCGATCTCCCTGGTACTCAATATTCTTTCCATCCGCCGTTGATAGGATGAACGTCGGGAAGCCTGATACATTATTGGCCTCCAATTCAGGTGCAGCAGCAGGATCACCCTGTTCAAGTGCACGAATGGTTGTCTTCTTACCATTAGAAGCAAACTGCCCTGCAGCGGCGAACTTCTTATAATCGGGCATGATCCGCTCACAGTGAGGACATCCGTTCATGTAATATAGCGTAAAGACATTTTGCTTCTTACCAAGATCTGCAAATCCGTCTTGATTGAAGCCACCCCCTGATACGAGGATCCCAAGATATGCTAGGATAGCAACAACGATAGCCGTGACTAGAAGGAGGCGTACACTGGGCATCTCCATCTGAATTCTATTGAAGAGATTTATTTTTACCGTGGAGTACTTACTCCTAAGTGGTATGCTGCGCTGAACCAACTAGTGAAGTAACACTACTAATAGTTGCTACGCTTAACACTCGCTCTGCGAAGCAGGAGTGTTGACATTAAGAGTTCTTAACTTCACTAGTTGGCGGTATGATTAGGAATCTAACATCTGCTTGATCTGTTCATCACTCGCTGTCCACTGGCCGGGTTGTATGTAATCTGAAAATACATAGCACTTTAGATTTATATCAGCAGGCCCGTTAAATGGATCTGTATAGCATGCAACATATGCCATCTTTATATTCGGTGACATGAAGGCCAGAATAGTCCCAAATGTACCCGTAGAATTAAAGCATACATGCGTGGCCTTGAGAAAGGTAGATACATCGTTGATTAGTTTAGAGGTCTGAATGGTACAATTTGGATACATGGATGCTATAATCTTAGCACATGGATTTGGCACCTCTTCGGTTAGAATTATGATACGTTTTACTGGACAGTCTTCAATAACACGTTTATAGAAGGACAGAGGTGGTTGAACATAGTTAGTATGTGGCGGTGGTGACTTCTGTAAAATATCTCCACCACGCATATGAATCACTAGGGTATCATTCGGTGTTAGATCTGAGAACCGACAGTTTGGTAGAACATGGGCTTTTAGAATGGATCGTAGTTCATCTGGTGAACAAAGGTCTAATACAGATCCATCTTGATAAAGTTTCTTAGGTAAGGGAGAAGGATCTTTATTGAATTTTAGCCTAAATGGTTTTATAATTGAATGGTTTAATTTCTGTTCAAATATACCATTGTCTTGTTTGGCTAGATATATTCCATTAGTGACTTGAATTAAATTATTACATAGACGACCAGACCATGAATCTAACATATATGTAAACATGGTCTAAACTGGACTACCGTCCTTTATATAATATGTTAACTACATGGGTCGCAGGCCTTCGTTCAGGAAAACTTTACACTGCTAAGATAAGACCCCTAGATCCTCGTTGGTCACAGCGTGATCTACAGCATATGTTGGCGTGGTCTGCAACGGGACAGCATCTTGGATGGAGCGAAGAACGCGCCTTCCAAGCGGCGGAGGGGCTAGTTATGAAGACACTTTATCATGGGATTCGTTGGCCTAATGGTACCCAATTAGTGGCCGACATGGATTTACTTATCTCTCGGGAACAACATGAGTCCTAGTAAGACAATAAAGAAGACAATGGAGTGAAAGAAGAGACCAGCAGGTGTTGGGCATCCACCATTGGATATCGTGAACATCCAGCCAAAGATCATCTGCGTGAATTTGTAGGTCTCGGGGTTCGCAATTAAGAAAAAGACTAGCGCACTGTAAAAAGAATATTTAGCCTTAAGAGCTAGGGGTAAATATCCTTCTGTGCCGGATGCCATTCCTTATAACTAATTTAAGAGAGTTTTTAACATGTCAGCACGGACCATAATAGGAATCCATGCAGGTCCCACGCGAGGCAGAGCCTTCTCATAAAGGGGTGTGATGTGGTCCAACTTTGTAGAGTCTAGATCATTTAGACTTTCATTTACGTCATCGGGTGATAACATGCCAATTGCTGTGCGCGCTTCCTCTAGAGGATCTTCCTCAGCATTTTGCTCTATGTAGCGGTTGAAAGGTTCCGTGAGAGAGGAGATGGGTGCAGGATCAGGTGTTGGAAGAAGTCTACGATACTCAGGATCTATCTTATTGTAGGCTGTATTCATATCTTCCCAGGCCTTCTGTTCAGCAAACATGGGTGTTAGATCATCGGGTGAATATGCGCCACCTGTATATCTGGGTACATTTCTTGGTGTACTAACGCTATCCGCATTTGAATCACCGAGTAACATATATTCAATGGATAGGCTATTTGGATACATTCTTAGTTCATCAATCATATTTTTAAGATCTGCTAAGGTAATTATATTCCCCCCTAAAATATTTATAATCTTTCCCTGTATATCACCTCTAAGATTCATGGCATTTGATCCCGCTTGAGATCCAGGTAGAAGTCCAAACTTACGCTGGATTGCCTTTGTTAGATTTGCTCTTGCACCTGGTTTGAGACGACCATTATTTGCAACCACGACATTAAATGTTAAAGCATTATTTGTTTTTATATTTGTGTAGTTTTTACCAATTCGGATCTTGAATTCACCAGGTTCCTGAGGAGACCCTTGTGACCACCGACCACTTGAAGTTCTCGATATAACAGATTCAAAATTGCTACCATTTGACTCTTCTACTTCAGGTCTAGCGAGAGTTTCTCTTACACGAGCGAGTAGGGCCTCATTTTCAGGTCTAGATATACGACCTGGTGTGACAGGTTGAGCGGGTTGAGCGGGTTCAGCAGGTTGAGCGCGGCGAGGAAGGAAGTCGCCGCGACCTGGAGGTTCTTCCTGATCAGGCGTGCCCAGATTTCTCATAAATTGTGCACGTTTATCACGTCTATCAGCCTCTTCTTTCATACGCCGTTGAGAGTTTTCTATGAGCTTAGTGGCTTCAGCAAGTTCTCTGGCACGTTGGTCGGCGGCTTCTCTAGCGCGACTGGCTGCAGCGGCTTCATCCTCTGCTCTTTTTCTGGCTCTTTCTGCTGCAGCACGGTCTTCAGCATTACGCACACCCCTTATGTAACGCTCTGCTACCTCGCGCGCGGCCTGAGCCTTACGCTCACGCTCTGCCGCCTCACTGGCAGCCCGAGCTGCATCACGCTCTCTACGCTCTGCTTCTCTACGCTCTGCCGCATCACGCGCAGCCTGAGCTGCATCACGCTCTCTACGCTCTGCCGCATCACGCGCAGCCCGAGCTGCATCACGCTCTCTACGCTCTGCATCTCTACGCTCTGCCGCGTCACGCTCTGCAGCAGCACGTTCATCGGCTTCACGTGCTGCATCGTCATCTAAATTATCTAAATTAGGACTCTCCCACTGTATTTTACCATTTGGCCCAATGTAATATGACTTTTTCTTAGTCTTTGATAACATGCGAATCCAACCATCGGGTAATGGATCATTATTATCATCTGTTATAGGATTTAACCACTGGTTTTTACCATTTGGGGCAATATAGAATGATTGACCTCTTCTTTTTGATACCTTACGCCTCCACCCGTCTGGTAGAGGCTCACCTCTAGGATCATTTGTATATACTTCAATACCCCCATCACTGTCCACTTCATCTCTACTTCCACTATTTATATCTGTACCATTCTGGCTTTCATCTTCACCATCTGACTTTGCTGGACTTTCAGCAAATGTCTTACCCGTCTTAAGATTTTTATAGTAGAATTTACCAGGCACACGTCTAGATTCCACTCTAACAAAGCCATAGGGTAGCTTATTCCCATCAGTATCATCGGTTAATAATGGTCCTTCAGGACAATCAGCACCTGGATCTGGTACTTCAGTTATTGCAGCTCCATTTGGGCATATATAATAGTCTTTACCAGTTGTTCTTGAAGTCTTCTTTTGCCACCCCTTTGGTAACCCTTCACCTTCACCTTCACCTTCACCTTCACCTTCACCTTCACTCTCATCTTGACCACTAGATCTAGGAGGAGCTGAAGCAGGAGCTGAAGTAGGAGCAGAAGCAGCAGGAGGAGCAGCAGCAGCAGGAGGAGCAGCAGCAGCAGTAGGAGGCTCTAGAGGAGCAGGAGCAGGAGGCGTCGGTTCATCTGCTGCAGGTGCCTGAGGCCGCCCTTTCTCAAATTCAGAAAACCACTTATCATAATTACTATCTAAATCAAAAAGTAAATTATTTAATCCATTTAACGCGCCTGTAAACTTTTCAATAACTCCCTCTTCTGAATCAGGATTTGTAACGCGTGTTTCAAGATCCTGCTTTAGAACTCTTTGGGCATGTTCTGGTAGCTTCTCAAATGTTGGTATAACATCAATAAATCGCTGAACGACTTCATTTAATTTATCTGATATATTCTTATAGAGTGCAGCCTTTTCTGAAGCAGGTATCTCACCCTGTTCCTTCTTGAGACTAGCAATCTCATCATCCTTCTCAGCGAGTTCCTGTTTAGCAGTGGCCAATTCTCTCTCCAAAGCAGAAGTATCTCCGCTGCTCATCTCCGCCTTCGCAGCCTCTGCTTCTTTACGTAATATATCTATTTGCGCTTGTAATTCAGCCATTTCAGCAGCCTTTTCAGCCTCTAAGGATTCTCTAAGTTTATCAGACTCGGCTTTAGCAGCATCAGCCTCTGTTCTTATAGCATCTAACTGAGCCTGTATTTCAGTGGGATCTTTAGAATCGGTCAATTGCTTCTCAAGCTCTGCAATCTTAGCATCCTTTTCTGCTGCTGCAGCGGCCTTCTCTGCTGCAGCCTTCTCTGCTGCATCCTTTGCTGCTGCTAACTGAGCCTCAAGTTCAGCAATCTTAGCATCCTTTGCTGCTGCTGCAGCGGCCTTCTCAGGATTTTCTGCTGCTGCCTTTGCTGCTGCTAACTGAGCCTCAAGTTCAGCAATCTTAGAATCCTTTTCCTTTATTGCAGCAGCCAAGGCGTCCTGAGCCTTTTTTAGCTCAGCATCTAATTCAGGGTTAGCGCCGGTTGCAGACAGTTTTTCACTACATGCTTTCAGATCAGCCCGAGCCTTAAGAATAGCCTGATCGAGAAGTTTCTCTGTATCTAATAGACTCCCAACAGGATCTGGAGTTATTTTTGCAAGAGTACTAAATGGTACCGCTAGTCTACCGCTAGCAGCCACATCATATTCGGATTTATAGTTTGATAGAGCCTCTGTACGATTTTTCTGAAGTTTATTATAAATACCCAGCGCATCACTTATAGCCTTTTCATTTTCTATTTTCTTTTGAAGTACCTCATTCATAAATGCTTGGAGCAAGGTTAGAGCACTTGAAATAGCAGTTGTCGCCTCACTCTTCTTTCCAGCCGCGTGCGCATTCAATGCAGTCGTAAAATTCTTAATTATAAGTGTCTTTGAATCCTCAGATAGACCCTTAAATGACTCAAGAATCTTAGATATTGCAGCCCTCATTTCAGCCTCCGTTATCTCAATAGGTGTAGTCTGCGTAGAATCAGTGGACGTATTATGCGTAGCAAATGTTACTTTCCCGCTTGCCTTAGCCTCAGCAAGCGCCTCAGTAGACGCACGATCAGGTATTAAGTGACCGTAGGTCTCAGGAAATAGTTTCGGTAACATATAAAAGACTTCAATAATTCCTGTTGCCATATCATAGATATTTTCTTCGTCTTCAAAATGTCCCACAGGATTATTAGAAAGACTATCTAAGTAAATTCTGGCGTGTTCTTTGTATTGAGGATATTGTTCAAATATCTCCTCAGTTGATATATTTTTATGTTCCTTTGCAGCCGTGTAAAGAATATAGAATATCTTAGGGATCATTGCATAATATCCATTCGTACCAAGACTACTTTCATCTACATCCTTTACAATTGTTTCAACATCCTTTATACAGGTGTCATCTACAGGTTTACTTAGAGCACTAAGATATTTTGAAACGTAATCCAACTGTCCCTTCCAACGACCTGCCTCACTTGGATTTGTAGTGCCATATTCACTGATTTTTCCTTCCAAGAAATTCTTATAATTAGTAAAGGCCACCTTTAAAGAAACTACGTCAGCAGGTATACAAGGAATTCTAAATTGAGTTTGAGATGGTGCTGATCTAGATCTATCGCGTAAGGTAGCCGCACGCCAGTACTTTGTTACAATATCCATATTAGGTGTAAATCTAGAAACAAATTCACCCTTATTTAATACACCTGGAGCTCCAAAGGATGACTCGGGGGTCTGAATAGATAAATCAAAGATCTCGGTGTTTATTATAACAAAGACTGAAGAACCCTGTGTTTTAAGAATACCTGGAACTTTTTTTACAGGAGCAGATGCAGCAGGTGTTGCAGCCGGTGTTGCACCAGGTGTTGCTGGTTTTGCAGGTGGTGCACCAGGTGTTTTAGGTGTTGCACCAGGTGTTGCAGAGCCCTGTGTACCAGACTTCTTATCAGCAGTATTCATACCACTCGCTACAGATGCAGTTCCCGATGAAGAAATAAGTCTAGGCTTTAAAATTACTTCAGTATCAATAGCCCTATGCGGGGCTGTGCGGCGAGCCACCAATGTCTCCATCGCTATCTAAACCACCTAGACATTTATACTCTAGATGGTAGACGCTCCCAAAACATTCAATCCCTGGAATCTCAAAAATAAGGACATAACGGTGCAAGATGTTGAAAGCATCATGCACCGTTATGGTTGTCCAGGGTTTAAGGTACGCCAACTAAGATGGTTTGCACAAGCGTGTATTCACAAGTCATATGTAGACCGCCCCGATGTATGGGCTGAACAATCTGGGGATCAGATGGTTATCGCTGAAAGACCGCCAGGTTGTCTAGCATTAAAGGAGAAGGATAATGAGGAACTAGAGTTTGCAGGTGATTCGGTCTTATCAGCCATTGTCGGGAAGTATCTAAAAATGAGATATCCTGGAGAGGGTGAGGGATTCTTAACAAGTCTAAGAACGCAAATTGTAAATAACAATACTCTTGGTGAACTTGCAAAAAAGATGGGATTTGCACCCTTTCTTGTTCTAAGTCGTCACGTGGAGGAAATCTGTGATGGTCGTAATAATCTGAGAATACTCGGAAGCATGTTGGAAGCATGGATTGATGCGATTATGGAGCACGAGGGAAATGAGGGAGCAGCATACGATGTGGCCCGCAAGTTTTATATTTCAATCATGGAAAAGCATATCAATTTCTCAAAACTTATTGCTGAAGATACAAATTATAAGGATCAACTTCTCCGTTATTTTCAGGCCCAGTTTCATCAACCTCCTCGTTACAAGGAGGTTCGTGTGGAAGGGCCACCTCACGATCGTACGTTCACCATGGGAGTCTTAGATCCTCATGGAGCGGTTGTCGCAACGAGTACAGCCCGCAATAAGAAGGTTGCAGAGCAGGAAGCAAGTAAACTCGCGTTAGAGGTCTATGCAAAGAAAACATCATCGTCAAAATAGATATGGCCACGCGTGAGCCTCCTAAGTTTGCGCCCTTCACAAAGATGAAGGTTGTTCTCGCTTTAGAGGCAACTCCTGCACCCATTGATCAACATACTGATCTCACTGCCTTTGCTGGACAACCCTTTCGTGCAGCCGGAGAAGTTACAGAGAGAGACGCTGCTGATACCGATGATCAGGCGCCTAGAATGTTTAAAAAACGTGTAAAGGGTGAAGTTGTGGCACGAGTTCCAAGAGAACCGCGAGCACCCGCTGAGGAATTTGGAATTCCAGGATTGCCTATAAAACCACGCAAGAAGGCCGTCCGGGCAGGCCCTCGTATCTTTGCACGCTTTAATGTGGAATCTCGTAAGGCGCAAGCTGAACAACTAGCCGCCCTTCCAGCCGATCTTAAGGGTGTAGCCGATGGTCTTCTTAACATTGAAACTGGGATCCCCTACAGTGTTGAACCGGCACCAAGACCCTATGTACCCCTCTCACGCAATGGATTTGGATCCTTCTTAGTCAATAAGTATGCACCTATCTTTCCCACTGCTGCCGAGAGAAAATTAGATGTTGCAACATGTGCTGCGAAGGGTGAAGAAGGAACCAAGGAAGTGAAAATCTACCACTACCAAGCCTTTGTTCGCGAGTACTTACGCTACGAATCTCCCTACAGAGGTCTCTTGGTATACCACGGTCTTGGAAGTGGTAAGACCTGTTCAGCCATTGCAGCGGCTGAGGCTCTCTTTGGAACTCGCGGCATGAAAATCGTGGTAATGACACCCTTCTCACTCCGTGATAACTTTATCAGTGAGATCAGTTTCTGTGGATTCAAGCACTTTCGCTTACAGAATCACTGGACCAGCCTTTCTCTTGTACCAGGTTCTTCACCCGATCCAGCGATGGTCAAACTCTTCTCACAAAATGTCTATGGAATTCCTGATACATATTTCGCGAAGAGAGCGCGGGGGCGTGCTCAGTTAAATAAGATCTGGATCCCCGATTTTGAGCAGAAGCCCAACTTTGACTCTCTCAAACCTGAGGAGCGTGATGAGATTCAGACTCAGTTGAAGGCAACGATTGAACACCGTATCAAGTTCATCAATTACAACGGTATCACTGCGCGTGAATTGAAGACCATGGTCTGCTCAACTCCTGAGGTCTTTGATAACGCTGTTATCGTAGTCGACGAGGTTCATAATCTTACACGTCTTATTCAAGGATCTCTTGAGATGTATCTGGGCCCGCGCAAGGGTCGTGCTGCAGGTGGACCTCCTCTTGAGGCCCTATCACCTGATCGCAAGAAACTGCCTCTCTGTGGCATGACCAAGGCATACCTTCGTGGTTACTTATTTTACAGACTCTTCATGGATGCAAAGAATTCCAAGGTGATTGGTCTATCTGGCACGCCACTGATTAATTTTCCTGAAGAACTTGGAATCTTAGCGAATATTCTACATGGTCCCATAAATACGATTGAGTTCTCTGTCGCCACTGAGCCTATGCGTGAAGTGAAGGATGTTATTGAAGATATTGTCACTGCAAATCAAGATCTAGATACAGTCTTTTTTCAGACTTCGGAGACCTCACTCACAGTAACAATTTCCAGACTTCCAGAACAATTCATCAAGTTGTTCACTGCTGAGGGACAGGTGATCGGTATTGAACGTCGTGACCCAGGCAAGGCGGTACCCACACTAGATCAGATCTGGGTCGGCCTACAGGCCACACTGAAGGAGGCTAATGTACGGATTACAGGAAAGCCTAGCCTGGCCGCAAAAGAACTGCTCCCCTCCTGGGATACACCATTCCGTGCTGCATTCCTACAGGAGGATGGTATTACACTAAAGAATCCCAAGGTTCTACAGAAGCGTATTCGCGGTCTTGTCTCATATTACAGAGGTATTCAGGGCAATGTTATGCCGAAGGTAATTAAGGATGAGATCCTGGGAATTCCTCTCACGGGGTATGCTCTGAAAATCTACAATAAGTTGCGTAACCAGGAGATTCAGATTGAGATGAGCAAGCCCAAGGCCGCCGCAGGCGGTGTAGGTGATGCAGTGTGGGCTGAAATTGGTGAAATCGCGTCCATGAAGTCACCTAGTAATTACCGTATGAGCAGTCGTCAGGCCTGTAATTTTGTGTTTCCAGAAGCCATTGTGCGCCCCCGTCCACGGAATCTGGAAGAATTAGATGCCGAGACAGGGAAGGATCGTGATAAGATTGTTGATGTGGAAGTTGAGGGGAGAGCTGCTGGACGCGATGAGGGAGATACAGGGTCTGTATCAGATCCTGAAGAGGAGGCTGTAAAGGCTGAGGTGGCTGTAGAAGCAGGAAAGGCCAAGCCTCCAGTCGTTCAAGGTACAAAGGAGGAGACTGCAGCATATAGAGCCGCAATCAAGTCGGCTAAGGAGAAATTGCGTGCCATGGGTCCAACACACTTAAAGATAGATGGTCCTCCTGAATCAAATCTGGCCAGATTCAGTCCTAAGTTTGCCGCGATGTTAACAAAGATTAATGCTCTT
>Ga0214921_10008864_pt1 | contig 12891 bp, 10 predicted proteins | sample LL1505_MetaG_FD_177992 | JGI IMG/M metagenome (GOLD analysis project Ga0214921, IMG submission 177992) | Freshwater microbial communities from Lake Lanier, Atlanta, Georgia, United States - LL-1505 | ecosystem: Environmental > Aquatic > Freshwater > Lake | place: USA: Georgia | collected... | reverse complement strand
CCCTCATCCCAGTAACAGAGGTGGTCGGAGAAGCGCATTTCGGGCATCACGACTGGGAGGGCGGGCATTGAAAGTCCGGGTGAAAATGCAGTGTCAAAGCGCGCAAGAAGTGCATTCGAGGATTTGTCGCCAACGATCGCGATGTAGTTGCCAGTGGTTGGGATAATTCCTCTTGAGCGCATAAGATCTGCAGCGTTCTCGGGCATGCCGTAGAGCGTGGGCAACTCCTGCGAACCGGGCTCGTTTGAAAAATAGCCGAGGCTTTCGAGGCAGATCATGCCTTGGAGGTTGTCGCCGTTTTTCCGGCAGGATTGGGCATGAACGCGACTGCCCATCGACTCGTTCATAAAATGGGGAGGCTCTTCGTTTGTGTAGGCGACGAAGCGGATGTTGCGGGGCGGGTTGGCTGATTGCGCAAGCAGGCGTGCGGTTTCCAAGAGGATCGCCACGGCGGAGATATTGTCATCCGCCCCGAAGGTGCCGGGGGCGGAGTCGTAATGGGCTCCGAGAATCCAATGCGGTTCGCCAAGGCCGCGAAAATCCTGCGGCACGGCTTCGATGTTGTGGCAGTCAAAGCCATCGACAGGGAATGTCTGCCGGGAGACTCTCAGACCGATGCGCGAAAAAAACTCCTCGATAAAATCCGCTGCCCGCGATAGGCCCGAGGGATTGCTCCAGAGATTGCGCTCCTCGAGGGACAAGGCTTCCGCAATCTGAAAAAGTCGGCGTTCGATGGAGCCCGGAATTTGAGGCGCTTGAAAAGTCGCATGAGATGGCTTGTGCATGCTTTAGGTGGGGCGAAGAAGAATTGCATAGTTTCGAAGGCGGCGCATCCTAGAATTTGCAAATTTTTATAAGCAGTTTTGTAGAGTATTTTGCGATGTTGATAAAATGCGGGCTGTGCCTGCAGAAGGGGAACGACGATGGGAAGCTTGCTGTGCTGAGGCGGCGGCCAAAGGGAAATAATGGGGTGAATACACCATATGATGAAATCTTGGGAATGCGTATTTCTTCAGCGCTGGGTCAATCGCCCAGTGTGCCTCAGCCAGGCTCATGCGAAAGCAGAGACCATGGCGTTGCGAAAAAAGAAAGCCTTCCAACATGAAAGTAGCCACTGCCAAAAAGACATTCTCTCGTTGCCGTCAGAAGTGAAAGCTGCCATGTATTACGCTCCATACCGGAGCAACGGTGAGTGGTAGCCTCTTAGCAAAGCGTAGCGCCGTCGTATTCGGCACAAATTCAGCCGCGCTTGCACTTTGCGCACCTACGTCAACGCCCGTTCATTATGCTCTTGCAGACACAGACATATCATGATCAAGCATAAACATTTCGTTTTCCTCATTCTCTTCGGCGTGGGAATTTGCAGCAGCCAGCTCTCGGGGCAGAATATCACCTACCCTGGCGCTCAGCTTATCAGACCCTTTTCGCCCGGGGGTTTCAACACGATCGGAAATGCCTCGGTATCAGGATATGGCTCGCGTTTTGATGGCAATGGACTGCCCATCACTTTTGAGGTCGATGGGGGGGCGGCAGGTCAGAAAATGGATGTCTTCTCGATCGATTACCCTGCAGCCTTGGGGTCTCAATTCAGCGTGGTCTTTAGCTTCATCAACACCACGCAGGGGATTCCGACCAGTTTCTTCGGCCAGCAGATCAATTTTTTGAATGGCAACCCGACGGCCCAGTTCCAGAGCGGCAGGCAGGAACCGACGGGCTTCGCGCTGATCGGGGCGCCCAATGTGATCTACGCACTGGGCATTGGCACGGATGTTTACAGTCTCTCTGTTAGATTCTGGTTGAACACTCAAAACAACATCCTGGGAGGAAATTACTATCCCAACGGCATTCCGATTCCCGTTGCTCCGACCAATCCAACGACTCCCCCCCCTTCCGGCCACAGCTGTTCCTGTGAACCCATCCACGGGGCAGGTCTACACCTCCAGCATCAACCCGTCCAAGCAGCTGAACTTGAATGTTTACAATGCGGCGCCGCTGATCGATTACATTGCCAATAACCAGCTCACCAGCAATCAGGACTTCAACAATGTCTTGTCGATTGTTTCCTTGCTGCCTACTGCGGCTCAGACGGAGAGTTCGTTTCACCAGGTCATCGCCGAGCCGTATGCCTCGATCCTGGGCATCACGCTGGAGGCTCTGAACACCTTCCGACAGGCTTGTTTCCGTGCTTCCAGCGCAGGAAGGTCGATCAATCTTCCCGAGGATGAACGCTGGAGCGTCTTCACCGATGTGGGGAACACGCAGGCCAGCATGTCGGATCCGAGCAATGGACTGAGTTCTTTCGACTACAACGTTTTCCAATCTATTCTTGGCGCGGAATACGCAGTGACCAAGGACTTTTCCACGGGAGTGGTCATGGGTTACGGCTTCGATCAGGCGGGAAGCTTCGAATATAATCAGGCCAACCTCTACGCCAACAATCTGAGCGTGGGATTGCTCGAGAAATATCATCCGGGCAATTTCCGCTTCACCGGGCTGGTGGCTTACAGCAACTTTCAATACAGTTCGACGCGCGAGATTAATTTCGGATCTCCCTCTGCGGGCTATGTGGATCGTCAAGCCCATGGTCGATGGCAGTCGAACGGCCTGATCGCCGCCATCGGGGCAGGCTACGAGCAGAAGCTAGGGCCTGTGGTTTTCACGCCAGGAGTCGGTTTTTCCTATGCCTATCAGCTACAACAGGAAATCAACGAGACAGGCGCGAACTCCCTGAACCTGCAGGTCGATGCCGCAGACGCCAATTCCATGATTTTGGCTCCTGGCCTTGAAATAAAGGTGCCGATTCCACTCACGAAGGGATGGGTTCTCACACCGAAGGCTTTCGCCTCCTGGGAGCATGACTTCCTCGCCGACTACAGCCAGAACCATGAGGTGACGGCTTCCTTTGCCGATGTTCCGGAGCCCGGTTCCCTCACGGTGCTGGGTCAGAACCGCGGCGCGGATGCTGTCAATGTGGAGGCGGGACTCGAGCTGAACGTGAATCAGAAATGGGCGATCTATGCCGGAGTCGGGTATCAATACTGGGGAACTGATCAAGAACTCAGTTACAATACCGGCCTGAAATTCCATTTCTGAGCAGGCGGGAGTTGCCGCTTACTCATCGAGAGCTGCTTGGAGCTTGTGTTGAGGAGTTCTTTGCGCGACTGAAAAGACGGGCGGCGCACAGGATTAGAAAAAACTGTCCGAGCAGAAACGCTCCGATGAGCCATAACGCCTTGGAGTAGGCGTGGTCGATTGTCTGGAGGGTCTCTTGCGCGGTGGAGTGGACGATTTTTTCAAGCGAGTTGCCTTCCGTGACCTGGAGGGAATCACGGGTGGTTTCCACAGCGGCTCGGATTTCGCGGGCGACGGACTGTGCTTCACGCAAGGCCGTGGCTGTGGAGGACGGAGTCCAAGGCTCGGTGGCGGGGGCTGAATCACTTTGTTTTGAAATTCTCTCGAGAGCTTCCGCAGTAGCCCGTGCATCCGCCATGGTGGATTGAATGCCGGGTAGGAGCTTGCCTGCGGACTCGGAGTTTTCACTGAGTGCCGCGCTGAGATCGGCCGGGAGTCGATCAAAAGCATCGGAGGCCTTGCGTGCGCTTCCAGTGAGCGTGAGCAGGGACGGTGAGGCCTCGGCTTGGGCGAGTGTGAGCGCGGTTTGCATGGTCGTAAGGCGCGAAAGTCGCCCAAGATAGAACATCATGCGCTCCCCATAGTGGAGTGCATCGTCCACCTCGCCGACCGCTTTTTGCAGATCAGAAAGGATGGGAAAACCGCCAGCGGCTTTTGCTCCGCCCCGCGATCTCATTTCCGCAAGATCGCGCAAACGGGTGTCGGTGATATAGATCATTTCAGGATGCGTGCGTTGCCAAGTTTTGATGGCATCGTCCACATCCCCGAGCTGCATGGATGGCAGCAAGTCGGACAAAATCCCGTCGAGTTCGCGCTGCAGCCGGGCGGATTCGCGTTTGAGCCCCTCCGCGTTTGAACCAAAAACCTCCGGCACCCAGTACTGACGAATCGCGGCACCGCTGAGTTTCGTGAAGACATACATATCGAGAAGATCGGCGGCGGGATCACTGCCTGTGGCGATCTCCATCGAGGATGAGGCCAGACTGGTTTTGAGCGTCTCTGCCGCCAGCCGCTTCCGGGGATCCGACTCGCTGCGCAGGTATTCATCCAGCGCTTGCCAGATGCCCATAACGAAACGGTCGGAAAAATCCATCACCTCCTGTTGCAAGAGCCGGGCGCGGTTCCCTGGGCTTTTCTTTTCAGCAGGGGGGGTCGAGGGCTTGGGCTGGTCGCGATGCGGAAAGAGATTCAGGGCCGGGGCCTGGTGAAGCGGTGCAATCACGATGAGCAGAAGAAAAAGCCGCACGAGTCCGGCGCGGAAATCTGGCGAAAACTGGCAATCGCTTTTCACTGGAGGGTCACTCTGCATCTTTGGGGACAATATGAAATTGATAGGTGCGCAAATCGCCTTGGATCGTTCCGGTCGCCAAGCCGGGCTCGGTGAATCGCAGCGTGATTTGCGGCTCGTTCTCAAAGCGGATCCGGGCCTCGTTTATTTTCGTCGTTGAATAATAGAATCGCCCCTCCCGGCTATCGGCGAGCGATTCATTTTGTGAGAGCCAGGCAAAGCGGTAACGACCGTCTGGAAAGAATGTGTAAATATTGCGGCCATGGTTGTCGCTATACTTCAACTGCCTGCCAGCCAAGGATGCCGGGGCCATGTTACCGCGCGTGACACGGGTGTTTTTTTCCAAATTTGCGGATGAAATGATCCGCGAGCAGCCACCCATCAGAGCGAGGACCAGCACGGCGGCTATGGGAAGAAAATGATTTGTCGGGCTTGCCATGGAGAGAGCGGACTTTTTTTAGAATGAGACAACTCTGTCGATGCGAAAATGCCAAGCGGCCTCGCCAGGCTTGAGCTTGTATTGGATTTGTCTCCAGCCGCCGCTGGGCGAGGCGTTCGTGTCCCCGGCTTTGTAAACCGGGAAGCGGCGGATCAAGGTGTTCTCCATCACTTCGAATGCATCGTGTCCCATGTAGCCCTCGAGACTCTTCGGAGCACACTCGTCGATGACGATCGGCGTGAGGGCTTTTTTGCCGTTTGTGGAAAATGCGAGCGCTTCGCCATAGGAACCGCTTCCAGAGCCGGTCAAAATCAAAAACAGCTCGGGCGAGTTATCGCCATCCGCATCTTCGAGAAAGGCGCGGGTCAGCAACCCGTCGACGCTCAAAGCCACAGGTTCGTTCACGGATTTCAGACCTTTTGGCTGAAGGATGATGTCGTTTTTTCCAGGCGTGTTTGGCGAGGTGATGTGGACGGAGAATCCCTCGGCCTCAAGAATCTAATCGAACGGAGCAGCCATACAGGGCAGCGCACAAGCGACCGTGAGTAAAAGTGTGAGAAACTTCATTGGATTTTATCAAGCCGTAATGCAGTGGAAAGGCGCATCACCAAATAGTCAAGCTAGGCTCGGGGACTGGGTGGCATCGATCGTCATGCGTGATGGACATAATTAGATGACTACCCTTATGTTTATGCGTGTGACATGGGATTGCCTATCGTCAAAAGACAATATTTTGCGATGTTGTTGTGGGGCGGGCTGTACATGCGAAAGTGGGACGGCGCGGAGGCCATCCCTCCAAGGGGGAGCGGACATCGTTAAGGAGGGGGGTCTGTCTACGGCGCGTGCGCATCTGAAGTTTGTGGGGGCAATCAGCAAACGGCGAGACTCCCTATTTTTACCTTGCCGCTCGACAGGCTGATGGCATCCGGTTAGATAAAAATCCTGAATATGGAGATTCTGAATTTTCTCATGACGGCGGAGCCGTTTCTTGTCTGGACTTCACTGGCGAAGACGCTGGGCCTCCTCGGCCTGATTTTGGGTTTGGTTTCGTACACGGTTTATGCCGAGCGGAAAATTTGCGCTTGGATTCAAGACCGCGTGGGACCGAACCGAACGGGTATTCCTTTTACAAAAATCCGGATTCTGGGTTTGGGCCAACCGATCGCGGATGCGCTCAAGCTTCTGCTTAAGGAAAATTTCATTCCTCGCGATGTGAACAGGTTTTACTACTACATCGCACCGAAGCTTGCGATGGTGCCGGCGATTCTGGTGTTGGCTGTGTTGCCTTTCGGAAGCTCGCTGGCCGGTGTGCCGATGGTGATAGCGGATATCAATATCGGTGTGCTTTACGTCTTCGCGGTCTCCTCGCTGGGTGTTTACGGCATCGTGCTTGCGGGTTGGGCCTCGAATTCCAAATATCCTTTTCTTGGCGGCATTCGATCAACTTCCCAGATGATCTCGTACGAGTTGGCGCTCGGTCTTTCGGTGATTCCCGTCTTCATGTTGTGTGGTACATTGAACATGCCTGACATTGTGAACTGGCAACGCGAACACGGATGGATGGTTTTCCCGTTCTGGGCCAAGGGTCTCACTTGGGAGGTCCTGCTATCCGGGGATTTCAAAGCCGTGCTGGACACGTTTGTGAATGGATTCTCGCTTTCTCGGCTGCTGATCTGGATTCCCATGCTGATCTCGTTTGTCATTTTCTTGATTGCGATGTTTGCCGAAACGAACCGCGCTCCGTTCGACCTTCCAGAAGCCGAGCAAGAACTCGTAGGCGGCTATCACACGGAATACTCAGGTATGGGATTCGCCCTCTTTTTCTTGGGAGAATATGCAGCAATGATCGCCGGCTCGGGAGTGATTGTGACCCTGTTCCTCGGCGGTTGGAGCCTGCCGCTCATACCGGATGGATCCATGCCGGGCCTGCTGGGCATTCTTTTTGGCTTGGTGAATATCGGTGTCTTTTTTGCCAAAGTGAGTGCGCTTTTGGTGCTTTTCATCTGGGTGCGTTGGACAGTGCCCCGCTTCCGCTATGACCAGCTCATGAAACTGGGTTGGTATTTCTTCTTTGAGTTGGCCTTGGTGAATATTTTCGTCACCGCCTTTGTTTTAGCCTACATCAAATAAACGACGCCCTGTGCAAATCCTTCGACCGAAAGACAAATCCTACAGGCGTGGAGTGGAATCGCTCAAGCGCTCCTATGAGGCGGACCAGGCCGTGCGTTCGACGGTCGAAGAAATCCTGAGCGTTGTTGCCAAAGAAGGCGACGTGGCACTCCTTCGCTACGCTAAAAAATTTGGCGGTCCGGACCTTTCACCCGCTCAGGTTCCGGTGACCCCATTGGAAATTGCGGAGGCCATCAACGCGCTGCCCAAGGAAACTCGAAAGGCAATAGATGCCGCGAGGACGAATGTGAGCGCGTTTGCCAAGCGCAGCCTTCGGAAGAGTTGGTTTATGAAAAACCGGCAAGGCGCAATTGCCGGCGAGCGATTTGATCCCTTCCAGCGTGTCGGCATTTATATTCCTGGCGGAACGGCGCCGCTCGTTTCCACAGCTGTGATGACTTGCACGCTTGCTCAGGCGGCAGGTGTCCCGGAGATTGTGGCCGTGACCCCCACTGGTCCTGATGGCAAGGTACACCCTGCTTTGCTGGCCGCGCTCGCCCGCTGCGGAGCCACCGAGATTTATCGCGTTGGCGGGGCTCAGGCAGTTGCAGCGCTCGCGCATGGCACGAAGACCATTTTGCCTGTGCAGAAAATTTTTGGTCCTGGCAATTCCTACGTGGTCGAAGCGAAGCGCCAGGTTTTCGGCAAAGTCGCTATCGATCTGCTGCCCGGTCCCAGCGAAGTTCTGGTGATCGCAGACAAGACGGCCAAGCCCGACTGGGTTGCAGCCGACCTCTTGGCTCAGGCCGAGCATGGGCATGGCAGCCAGGCCATTCTTGTCACAGATTCTGAAAAAATCCTCACCGGTGTGGAAAAGGCTGTAGAGCGTCAGACCAAGCTCTCAAAGCGCCCGGCGGAACTCGCGAAGGCGCTCAAAAACACAAAGCTCATCCTTGTTCAAAATATGCAGGCGGCCATTAAGATCGCCAATGAGTACGCCTCCGAGCACGTTTCGATCGCCACGGAAGCACCAGGAGAAATAGCCCTGCAACTCCATTCCACAGGCGCCATCTTCCTCGGTGGCATCTCGCCAGTTGCGGGTGGAGATTTTCTTGCCGGTCCAAGCCACGAGCTTCCGACCGGAGGCGCCGGGCGCTCGTTTGCGGGCCTTACGGTGGACCAATTCCAACGCCGCACAAGCATCGTTATGTTTGACGAAGACTCACTCCGCGCCTCACTGCCTCACCTCGAGACGTTCAGCGCAATCGAAGGTCTTGATGCCCACGGTCGCTCCGCCTCTATCCGACTGAAAAAGTGATCTGGAAAATCCGTGACCGCGAGCTCGACCTTTCCCGTCGAGCGCTGGTGATGGGGATCATCAATGCCACTCCAGATTCATTCTCCGATGGAGGCTCATATCTCGATCCTAGCGATGCGGTGGCACACGGGAAAAAATTGGTTTCCGCGGGGGCAGAAATTTTAGATATCGGTGGCGAGTCCACCCGTCCGGGCGCGGAGAGTGTTTCAGCAAGTGAGGAAATGAACCGTGTCCTTCCCATCATTCGCGCTCTGCGTCGCGAAAGTGAGGTTATGATTTCTATCGATACGTCAAAAGCCTCAGTTGCTCGCGCCGCGCTGGAGGCTGGGGCAGATATCATCAACGACGTCACGGGCCTGCGCGGTGACCCCGAAATGCCTCTGCTGGCAGCCTCCTCCCAGGCCGGCGTGGTCATCATGCACATGCAAGGCGAGCCCCGCACGATGCAACTTGCGCCGAGATACGATGACGTCGTGCGCGAAGTCGGGGAATTTTTTCGACAGGCCCTTGATCGAGCAGTAGGGTGCGACATTGACCCGATGCGCATCGCTCTCGACCCAGGAATCGGATTTGGAAAAACGCCTGAGCACAATCGCTGTCTTCTCGCGAATCTTTCCGCATTTCTTGAATTCCAGCGCCCTCTCCTCGTCGGCCTCTCCCGCAAATCATTCCTCGGATGGCTCATTGGCTCCTCGAAAATAGAAGATCGTTTTTGGCCTGGTGTGGCCCTCACCTCGCTCTGTCGCGAGCGTGGCGCCCGCGTCGTGCGGGTCCACGATGTCAAATCCCACACAGAAGCACTTCGCATGACGGAAGCGATTTTAGGCCATGATTAAACAAGCCTCCACTTTCCTGCTTGAGCAGTGGACCTCCGGAATCGAAATCGTCATTCTCGCGACCGTCATTTATTACATTTTCATCTACCTGCGGGGGACGCATGGAGCCCGCATTTTATTGGGTTTAGCGTTGGTCTTTCTCACTCTCACCCTTGTTTCCCAGCTCCTGAATCTCGAAGTCATTGGGTGGTTGTTACGCAGCATTTCGGTATTTCTAGCCATCGCACTGGTTGTGATCTTTCAGCCGGAATTGCGACGCGCGCTCACGGAACTCGGCAGCCACCGTTTTTTTGTGTCGTCCAGTCAGGAGACGGAGACGATCGAACTCATCACGGATGCCGTTTTTGAGCTTTCCAGCAAAGGCTTCGGTGCCCTCATCGCCATAGAGCGCGAAATCAGCCTCAAAACGATCGTGGAGACCGGGGTCGCCTTGGATGCGAAATTCTCAAAAGAACTCGCCCTCACGGTGTTTCATCCCAAGACCGTCCTTCACGATGGCGGGATGATTGTCAGCGGCGACCGCATCGTAGCAGCTGCGTGCATTTTCCCCCTCTCTCAGCGCGAAGACCTCGATCGCAACCTTGGCCTGCGCCACCGTGCAGGACTCGGCCTTGGCGACGAATCCGACGCCCTGTCGCTCGTGGTATCTGAGGAAACCGGTCAGGTTTCCATTTGCCACGGCGGACAAATCGAACGAAATCTGAGTGTGGAGAAGTTCCGACAGCGGCTTAGCCAGCTCCTATTGAATGAACAGTATGAAAACAAAACTTCTGAACAATTGGAAAATCAAGCTCACCAGTCTTCTTCTGGCGTTCGCCCTTTGGTTTCTCATCAAACAGAACGTCAGTCGGAATCCCGTCCGGCTTGATCTTTTGAAATCCTCAACCGCCCAAGTTCAAATCGCAAAATGAGCATCAATCGCAAACTTTTCGGGACCGATGGTGTGCGTGGTGTCGCCAACATCGAGCCGGTAACCGCCGAGACCGCGCTGAAACTCGGCCGCGCCGCCGCGCATGTTTTTGCCGAGTCCCGCGCCTCATCGCGAAGCGGCCGTCTGCGTGTGGTCATCGGCAAGGACACCAGGCTTTCTGGCTACATGCTTGAGAATGCAATCGTTGCCGGTCTCACCTCCCTCGGCGTCGACGCCTTGCTCATCGGCCCGCTGCCGACGCCCGGCGTGGCCTACATAACCCGCTCGCTGCGCGCCGATGCCGGCATTGTGCTCTCCGCCTCCCACAATCCCTACGAAGACAATGGCATCAAATTTTTCCGACACGACGGATTCAAACTCGACGATGAAATCGAAGCGCGCATCGAGCACCTGGTTTTCAGCGGCGAGATCGAAAACATCCGTCCCACCGCCACGAAGATCGGCAAGGCGCTCCGCATCGACGACGCCATCGGCCGCTACGTGGAGTTTGCCAAGCAAAGCTTTCCTCGCCATCTGACTCTCGAGTCACTCCGGATCGCACTGGATTGCGCCAACGGCGCCGCCTACAAAACCAGCCCCTGCATCCTCCGCGAACTCGGTGCCGACCTCGTCGTGATCAACAACCACCCGAACGGCACGAACATCAACACCCACTGTGGCAGCACCCACCCCGAGCAAATCCAAAAGCTCACCAAAGAATGCAAGGCCCATATCGGCATCACACACGACGGCGATGCCGACCGAGTGCTCCTCTGCGATGAGAATGGCGACCTCGTGGACGGTGACGAAATCATGGCTATTGCCGCAGTGGACTACCTGCAACGCGGTTGCTTGGAAGGCAACACACTCGTTTCTACGATCATGAGCAACTTCGGCCTCGACGAAACCCTCGAAGCCCACGGCGGAAAAATCCTGCGAACCAAGGTCGGTGACCGCTACGTCATCGAAGCCATGCTCCGCGATGGACACAATGTCGGCGGCGAGCAGAGCGGACACATGATCTTCCGCGACTATGCCACCACAGGCGACGGCATCGTCAGCGCGCTCCAAATCCTGCGCGTCATGATCGAAACCGGCAAGCCACTCAGCGAACTCAAAAAGGTTCTCAAAAAATACCCCCAGGCCCAGCGCAATCTCCGCGTCAAAGACAAGCCGCCCCTCGAGACCCTGCCACAAATCCAAACCCTTCTTACCGAAGCTGAGTCCGCCCTCAACGGCAAAGGACGCGTCCTGCTCCGCTACTCCGGCACCGAACCTAAAATTCGCCTTCTCATCGAGGGCCGCGAACAAGAACTCATTGACCAACACGCCGACCGCATCGCAGAGTCTCTCCAAGCAGTGATCGGCGAGGCTTAGAGCGGAGGCTCCCTCTGCTCAAAATGCCCTAATCAGGTGCGCAGCGCCGAGGCGGCGAACTGTTCCTATGTTACGAATTTGTAACAATACATTTGTCGTTTTAAGCCAGCCCATCTACAATAATTATTATCAGGTTCCGAAGTCAGCGCAGTTTCAAAGCAGAAAGGATTTTATGATTTGCAAAATCATGAAAAAAGGGGAGTAGGATTGTCTTTCATATCTCACGATGGCCAATGTTTTATTAGTTGATCCCGATGATGTCGCCTTTTTGGCGCTCAGAGGATTTTTGGCCCGCGGGGACCATCGGAGCGCCTCCGTCATGAACGCTCACGACGCGATGGTTTTTTTGCGCGAAAACATTCTCGTGGATTTGATCATTGTCGAACTTAAGCTCGAGGATTCCACCGGCCTGGGCTTTCTGAGAACCCTTCGAAGCGACTATTTCTTTCGCAATGCGCCAGTTGTCTTTTATGCGGCCAAAACGACGCCAGCAGAGATTCAAGAAGCCTACGACTTGGGCGTGCAAAGTTTTCACCGGAAACCCTATCTTGAAACCTCGATTCAGGACGAGGTCGCAAGGGTCAAGGGAAAGGCCTGGTATTGGTCTTTTTTCGAATCGGATGAGGTGTTCTGCCAACGCACTGGTCGCTCGTTAGAGAAGCGAGGAGTTGTTTTGGAGGAGCTTGCACCTATTCTTCAATCCGATGCGCAGGCATTTATAGAAATCGCTGAGAAGTTCCTCCCAGGCACAGGGCTGACAGCTGAAAGCAAGCAGGCTGAAAAACAGAAGATTCTTACAGAAATCGCCGAGCTTCGCGGAAAGATTCAGGAGGTGGCCGTACCGGGCTTGGAGCATTGTCTGAAATTCCTAGCTGCTTGCGTGGGAGAATCGCACTGGGAAGAATTCAAGGAAGCTGCTGGCGCGCTGGGCTATTTCTCGGTTCTCTTCAGTTACCGAGCGGATATCTACAAACTGGAACAGACATCAATGAAGGCGACGGCCTTGCTGGATCAACTGGCCGAAAACGCCGTGCTCCGCTCTCTGCCGCCGCATGAGGTGCATGCCTTAATTCCACACCTTCGGGACTACGAGATTGAGGATGGGGTCACCCTTTTCAAACAGGGGGATGAAGGGGATGCCATGTATCTGATCGATCAAGGGCAGCTCGGCGTTTACATGAAAATGGAAGACGATCCCGAGCCGAAAAAAATCGTTGAGATCGGGGATGGAGACATTGTTGGTGAGATGGCTTTGATCAAGAACGCACCGCGTAGTGCGACAATCATAGCCCAGACTCACACCCGAATGCTGCGAATGGAAAAAGACGCATTCCAACGGGTCATCCTGCAATCGCCTCAAATGAAACAGGCTGTGCAGGCACTCGCGGAACAGCGTTCGGTGGATAGCATCAAGAAGCGGGCCGGAGAAATCGACATTTCCGAGTGGAGTAAAGCCGCCAGCGAAGGGGTCCGCAAAATGGG
>Ga0214921_10008863_pt1 | contig 12891 bp, 6 predicted proteins | sample LL1505_MetaG_FD_177992 | JGI IMG/M metagenome (GOLD analysis project Ga0214921, IMG submission 177992) | Freshwater microbial communities from Lake Lanier, Atlanta, Georgia, United States - LL-1505 | ecosystem: Environmental > Aquatic > Freshwater > Lake | place: USA: Georgia | collected 2015-05-28 | reverse complement strand
CATTCCCTGTTGCTAAACTTTGGGCGTTCTTCAACTCTAGCGTTCCACCCTTTAGAGTGAATCCTCCCGTAAATGTGTTGGCTGCCGACAGTATTAAGGTCCCTGCCCCGTTCTTATTCATCGCTGTGGCTCCAGCCGAACTATCCGGAATCGCTCCCGCGAACTCGGTCACCCCATTACTAACATCCTGATCGGCATACAAAGTTTTCGCTCCAGCTCCCGTTGCCGTCAGACCTGTCGTGAACTTGAGCAAGGTCGACCCTTTGTTATTGATCATCGCATGTCCGCCAGCCGCACCCGCCAGATTGATGGTTTTGTCAGTGGTCTCCGCCACGGTGTTGGACCATACGAGAAAGTTATAGGACCCTGAAACAGTCGAACCGATGTTGATCGTTCCGTTCGTACCCAACGGACTATTCGATCCTGCGTTGCCGATACTTGCGACCTGCAATTTGTAGGATTTATTAATTATATTTCCGTCAAGTGTTACTGGACCACCAAAGCTGTTGTTTCCATTGGCCAAGATGACAGTTCGATTATCGCTTCCATTGACTCGCAAACCGCCATTTCCAGAGATCAAGCCATTGACAGTAGCTCCACCCACCCCAGTCAATGTGAAGTTTCGGATAGCAGCATTTGTTCCTGTGTTGATAGAACCATTTAATGTCAAAGTATTAGTTGTCCCACGCACATCCAACGTTCCACCACCCGTTGAGCCAGTCAGGACAATTGATTTATCGGAAGTTTCCGACCCAGCCGATTCCCACCTTAAGGTACCCGTCGCAGTTCCACCGCCCAACGAGATGCTTGCATTTTTTCCCAAAGAGCTAGGCGAACCGGAGTTTCCGAGATTTTGAACAGTCAACTGACCCGCACCGACGGTCGTTACCCCATCGAACGTATTATCAGTACGTGTAATCAGTACCGTTCCATTCCCGCTCTTGTAAACTCCCCCCGCGCCACTGATTGCGCCAGCCAAAATCGAGTTTGAAGCAGTCGAACCAGCCTGGTTAACTTTTAACTCCGCATCAACTTGGATATTATTGCTGAAGGTTTGCACCAAGGCGTTATTGGCGAAGGTTAATGTGGGATTGGTGATTCCGTTTGCGACGAACTGGAAAGTCCCACCGGTGTACGTCAGACTTCCTGCTCCCGTGATGGCGTTCGTGACGGCATTCAGCACGAAGTTTCCTGCCGAATCATTGTTAGCCACCAGATTACCTGAAAGAGCACCATTCAGAGTCACCGTGGCGGTATTAGTGCTAATCGGATTATTCGGGATCCAATCTGGGCCACTGGTCCAACTGACCGTGCCACTGGTAGTGCTGTTAGTCACAGTAGGAACCAAGACCACTGGGGCAGCAGTGATGACGACTTCTTGCGTGGCAGAATTCACACTCGTGCCGTTCGAATTCGAGGAACGAACTCTGTAAAAAATCGACTGGCCGGCCGTAAATGTTCCGGTCACCGACTTCGATACCGCTGTCGAAACATCCAGATTTTGAAAACCTGAGACATAGGTTGTGAAACCGGTGTCGGTTGCCACATCTAAGTAGTATTTTGTTGCACCAGAAGAGGCACTCCAGTTTGCTGTAAATCCACTGGCTGAAATTCCAGTTGCCGCGGAAACAGTAGGAGCCGAGGGAGCAGGCAAAACATCGGAAGTACTGTCTCCAACTATAATCCGTCCCATAGTTACTTCGTTTTGCGAAGGTCCAGTTCCAACCGCACCAGGAGTTAAAACAAAAGATTTCATGCTCGCTGTAGGATCGGTCGCGATTGTTTGACTGATTTCTGGTGTCCAAGTAGTTGGATCCTGACCTACTGGATTCACATAGACATTCCCTACATCCAGCGTTCCGCTTGGGTTCGCAGTATAAGACACAACAATTTTATAGGCAGTCCCGACGCTTAAAGAGGACGCCCCATAGATTATTCCCAGATTGCCGGCATTTAGACCTAAATCGTAAGTTGAAGTATTCGCTGATGCACCCTGATAACGCCTTACATATAAACGACTTAAATAAGTTCCAGTTCCTCCTGCAGTTGTTGTAAAAGCACAAACACCCGAACCAGCTCCTGGAGTAGCGCTTGAGTTATAAGCCTGAAGAACTCTAAAGTTCTCAATCACATAAAAAAACGTCTTTTGCGATGTGGCCGCAACTGGATTAAACTGCGAGGCTACAGGCAGATCCCGATAAGAAATCGATGCTGAAGCAATCCCCTTGTATTTGACCGATTGCGGCACAGCCCCAGACGCTACGATGACTTGGGCTGGGCTATTTGTATTTGATGCGCTTGTCACTTGAGCCCAAGAATTTTGCCCATTCAATGTCCCCAGCGTGTATGCAGAAAAATCCGCATCGAATGCAACAGCACCAAAACTCAATGAGCCTCCTACCAACAAACCAGCGACCGCAAGTAGGAGCGGCCGGAGATTTTTCCGAACTTTGTTCGATGGTTTGTTCATGTGGAGGATTCTTTCTTAGCTCTGCCTACGACGAAAAGTGCGAACGATCATGAGCGTGCCCAGACCGAGGCCCATGAGAGAGGAAGCCGAAGGTTCAGGCACAGTCATTAGATTCAAGCTTGTGTAACCTGCACTGGTTTCACCCACCACAACCTTGAACCCATTCGCAGGCCCCGTACCCCCATTAAAGTTCGTCGCTGAGATATTGAAGAGACTGCTGATATCGGTTCCCGCATCGGTCGAAGAGAGACCCGTGATACTGGCCGCTTTTGCAAAGGTCCATGTGTACTCGGAGGTATCACTAAATCCAGCCAGTACACCTGTCGAATCGAGACTCAGATTGAATGTTGCTGAGGATGAAAGAGCAGAGAGATCAAGTCCCCCCGTCACGGTGAACAGATCCCAATTGGTTCCAGCCGTTCCAGTTAGTGAGGTGATCTGCCACTCGTACGTCGCACCCGCGTTCCAAACCGAGGAAGCGGCCGTCAGATTTCCAGGGCTGTTTCCAGGTTTGAGTAGGGATCCGCTATTTAGGGTGACTGCCCCGACCGTACCCGACCCACCTAAACTCCCGCCCGTTTCCACATTCACCGCACCGGCAGTGCCGTTGACAATTGCAGTTCCGCTAGAAAGCAAACTTCCAGCCGTTGCCCCCGAAGCAATATTGAGGGTAGCACTATTACTGATGGTGGTGGCGGAGGTGATCGATCCTCCGCTGGAGATTCGAAGAGTTCCCTCCCTTACCTCGGTAGCACCCGTGTAGGTGTTAGCACCCGAAAGCGACCACTGGCCTGTTCCCGTTTTCACCAGCGAGTTGGTATTCGCCCCAAAATCGCTAATCGCACCGGCGAATTCCCCTGTGCCTGCACTTGAACCCGTCAGGTAAATCTTTTTGGCACCCGTGCCAGTAGTCGATGTCATGGCACTGGTAAACTTCAGGTTTCCACTGCCCGACTGGTCCAAGGTCGCCCCACCCGAGACAGTCTGACCGGTCGCGTTTGTCCCAGAGAGATTGATAATTTTATCCGTGGTCTCTCCCGTGCCGGTGTACTTGAGAACCGTGAAGGCTGATTCATTTGTGCTACCTATGTTGATTGTATCTCCTTTACCTAAGGCACTGATCGCACCAGCTTTGCCAATATTCGCAGTCTGCAGGGTTGTTGTTTGGCCCGCCGTGCTTTGCGTGATTCTGACCCCCCCAGAGAAACTGTTATTGGTGTTTCCCAAAACCACTGTGCCAGTGCTGGACTGTCCCACCGTAAGGCTGTTTGTGCCACCAGCGACCTCATTGATGAGTCCATTAATGGTGAGAGTGTTGCCATTATAGCCAGAAAATATGTTGGTCCTGGAGGTTGCGGTAACCGCGTTGATATTGCCGTTGATAGTCAAAGAGGAGTCAGTCGCTCCATTCGCCCGCAAATCTAAGCCGTTATTTCCAACAAGCTGAAATAGTTTGTCTGAAACTTCATTGCCACTTCCTGTCCAGCGAAATGTGGTCGGAGAGGTGGCCGCTGTCCCCCCGACTAAAATCGTCCCATTTGTTCCAATCGAACTATTTTCACCAGCCATGCCGATTTTGGTCAGATACGTCGTGCCAGAACTTATACTCGCATAACTGCCGCTAAAGGAGCTGTTGGTGCCCGTCAAATATAGAGTCGAGCCAGTCCCGAGTTGGAGAGAACCAGCACCACCGATATTTCCCGACCATGTATCCTGAACTGTGCCACCACCGTTGTGGCTAAGTTGCAAGATACTACCCGAGTTAATCGTAACACTATTGGTAATGTTTTGCGTCCCAGCAGCTGTAATACTACGAACGTAATTCGTTCCAGCACCGGCGATGGTGATAGTTCCAGAACCGAAGGCAGCACTATTAGAATAATTAACTTGCCCGACGGTCGAAATCGTTGTTCCCCCAGCATAGCTATTGGAAGCCGCCAAAATTATTTTTCCAGAAGTAGAAGTTGTCCCTACGAGGGCTAATCCGTTGCTTCCACTGATGACTCCGTTAAATAATACATTTCCGGCAGCTGAATTGGTAATGGTTAAGGCCGTACCACTGGCACTGTTGTTTTCGATGGCGGAATTTACGGTCACACCCAAGCCACTCGAGGAGCCAAAACTCAACCTTGCGTTGGTCCCGATGTTGACACGGATCGGGGCTGTCGCGGCAATCGTTCCACCGCTAAATAAAATCGCATTCGTATAGGTGGAACTACCATCCCCTAGTGTCAAAGAGGATCCTGCCCCGCCAGTGATTCCAGTTCCAGAGAAGGTAATAGAGTTACCATTATTGGGACGAATAATTAAGTTTACGTTATCGGCTAATGTAATTCCGTTGGTAGCTGCAAGAGTGCGGGCAGCTGAAGAGCCCAGCATGTATCCACTGGTTGTGAAATTCAGGCTATTGCCCGCCACATTGGCTCCAAGGGACACCGTTCCAGCCGTTCCCCCAAACTGATAGTTGTAATTTCCATTCGTTGCGGCAAAGAACGAAGTCCCGTTGTTCGTCGTCCATGTTGGAGTCGTGCCATTCCAAGTCGCACTTCCACCCGTGCCTGCCGTCGCATTCGTGTCTGCATCCCACACCGCGTTGGTCTGGGCGTATGTTGATTGCCCTGTCATAACCAACGAGGAAAGGAGGATTAAAAAAAACTTAATGGTTTGTAGAGATGATTTTGAATTCATTTATTTTTATCTCCTATGTAACAGCATCTTTGATTGCCAAGGATTCGAGACGTTCGAATTTTTCATACCGCTCACTCCTTCAAAAGATATAATGTAATATTTTATTTGCAAGTAGTATTTTCTTGAGTGATTTGTATTAGTAAACAATATATTTATCATATATAGCTTGCATACATAGATTTACATATACACTAGGCAATACTTTTAAGTAACATATGAAATTGACAAAATACTTATAATCTAGCACAGTAATTAATGTATAATTATTACATTCCGCAACTTTCCCATTCAGAACCGACTATATTTCTAGGCTATTTTAGTAGTTTAGTGCCTTAGTGATAGGTGCTTATGATTTTGCTTGCCTGCTTTTGCTATTCACACAGACAGGCGAAGATTTTCCCCGACCCAACTTACCGCGTTCAATCCCAACCTTAAGCTAGGATCAGCCCCTTCAAGATAACCCCTTTACGGACCTACCAAGTTCAAGGACACGCCGCTGAATTCAACCGAATCAACCGAAAGGACTTCGTGAGTTACGAACCCCAGAGCATCGAAAGAGGGGGTAACCGGCTGGTTATCGATCCCCGAATAACTCACCGCTGGGGTTGGATCCAACTCCGAAACAAGCATTGATTTCACCTCCATATTCGCCCCCGATTTCTTCACGTCGATCGTCAGGGTGTAAATTCCATCCTTGATCGACTTCGGTCCCGAGATTGCCTCTCCCAAAGAGCGGGCCGTATCCGCCCCTTTATCATCCTTCATTCCGTCGAAAGATCCGTTGTTCTCAGGCAAGCGAGCCAACAAATTTCCCTTAGGCATATCAGGACGAAACCCAGCATAAAAACAGTACCCCAACCAGCCCCGAGTATGATCCGGGGAGCGCTTTTGAAAGATTCCGTAACGGAAAGCCCCGACCGTCGAAACCCCCGTAAACTGAATATTGCTCTTAAAGCTGAGGGTCTGCCCTTCCCCCAAGATGGTTTTCTCAAAATAACCAGCAAACGACTTTCCTTTTTTTCCGAAATCGGTCCCACTGAAAATGATCTTCCCCCCCTCCTCCTTCGGACCAAACGCCTTGGCTTTGTCACCGATTACCGCCCAGCCCGAAATAGCGAGAGGCTTAGAAGTGACTGCCGGCGCAGCAACAGGAGCTGGTGTGGATGGAGCAGAGGCAGGTGCGGGTTCATTCGTTTGGGCCAGAAGAACATTCGCCAGACATAGATACAAAAAGAGAGGGTAGAATTTTTTCATAAAGAAAATGATTACGAATCTTTCTTTCTCCACACAAGCTCAAATTCTAGGAATGTTCACGAATCTGACAAAAAAGATCAGATCCGACTTGTCTTAAAGATGAAGTCAGCCTCAAGATTGGATATGTTTAATTCTAACTCTTCGCAGAATCGCAACTTGCCTATGTCTTTTTCTCTTTCTACTTTCTTTTTAGTTCTGGCTCTTTGTTTTCAAGCCTTGCTACCCGCCCATTCGGCGGAACAGTTCTTCACCCCGCCCGAAGCCCCCTTCATTACCGGACCGAAGGAGGAAATTCACCGCGTCTCTCTTCCCGCTGGTAACGTAGATGCAGCGCAGGCCCTGATCGATACGGCGCGAAAAGAAAAACCGGAAGCAGTACTGGTTCTGGAGCCCGCCGGCAACTTGGAGGTTGGCAATGCCCCACTCCGACTCGGATCGAAGATGTGTCTCCAGCTTTCCCCTTCCGCCGGCTTGAGGGCCGGAGCAAACTGCTCTGCCCCCAGCCTGATCTCAGTCGAGAAAGCCGAGTTCGTCTCCGTCTCATCCTCGGGGGCCGGAGCAGCCACGCTCGATGGTGGTGGCAAGTCCGTCACCGCCATCCAGATCGACGCGGGTTCCCGAATCAATATGGACCAGCTGAACATTCTCCGCTGCGGCAAAACCGGGATCGACTATCGCGGAACCACCAATGTCAGCTCACTGAATGAGGCCGCCAGCGTCACCCGTTGCCATTTTGAGAAAAATGGCACCGCCCTCAAAGTTGATCAGTCGGGCGGATTCCAGTGCCTCGACAACGTGTTCAAAAACCAAACCGAAACTGCCCTTTCCATCAACTCTCTCAACAGCATGGTCGTTGGAAACACGTTCTCGGCTAACAAAACTGACATTCGGACCAGTTCCGACCGGGGCATCATCACTCGTAACAAGTTTAGCAAAAGCGAACTCACTCTCGACCTTACCCCCACGAGCAAAGGAAATCTTATCTCAGAAAATCGTGGTACCGCCGAAGGCCTCACCCTCTCCATCGCGGGAGAATCCCACCAACTCTTCCACAACACCCTCTCCGGATCCGCCAAGCTCGCCTCTGGAACCAAAGAGGCGTTCTTTATCTCGAATGAGAATCTTCAGATCGACCCTGCCACTCCTGGCCTTAAGTTTTTCAATCCCCCCACCCTCAACCGACCCCACACCAACTCGGTTATCGTCGCTGGAATGGGTCGCTTCGACCTCCCCTTGATCGCAGGCGGGAAAAAAGAACCCAAACCCGCGGACAAAGACAAACCCCCGAAAATCGTCCCCGTCGATCTCTCCCTCGTAGAGGCGGAAATCGCCAAGGCTCAGACAGAACACCCTAACGACGTCCTCGTCATCAGACTGGATGGAGAATATATCTGCAAAAATCCGAAAGGATTGGAACTCCCCCCCAACAGCTGTCTCCTGATGGCGGCCGATGCCCGCATCTTGTCTGATCTGAGTATCCCCCTCGAGCCGCCATGGGCACGGGCCGACCCCCTAACCCAGGTAGTCCTTCTTCCTAAAACAGGATTCTGCTCGATCTCGGGCGGAAAACTGGACGCGAATCGGCAAGCCCACTTCCCCATCAACGCTAACACCGGAAGTATCGCACTGATCGAAAGCACCAGCCTGATTGCAGGCGCTCGGGATGGGATTAACACGAAGAACCGAAAAGGCAGCGATCCCATCTTCCTCTATCGATGTAATGTGTATGGAAACAACGGCCGTGGAATCTGGAGTCACTGTGCGAAACGCGTTCACGCAATCGCGAATGTGTGCAGCGGAAATTACATGGACGGGATCGATCTGGACGCCCATGCCATCGACTGCACTGCCCTCTTCAACACCTGCACCGCCAATCGCCGCCACGGGGTCTTTATCGAGGAGGCGATCAAAAACAACATCGTGTTCGGAAACGAGCTCCACGGCAACGGCACGGGCGTGCACGTCTGGAACGAGGAGGTCGAAGGCAACACCGGACCCAATCTGATCTCCGCCAATCGGTGCTCGGGTAACCGCCGCGGCATCGGACTTGGAGGCCGGGCAGACGACAAAACCTCTCATGGCAATCTCTTCTTCAACAACGTGTGCACGGAAAACCGCGAAGACGGGATTCTCACCGGCAACTCCAAGGCAAAAGAAAACTACTTCAGCCAGTCCGTTGCGTTTGGAAATGGGAAGGAAAATATCGGGGTCTCCCCTACCGCCATCTTTTTTAACGTTCCCTCAGCCCCGTAATGCCACGACCCGACGATTTTTTCGAACTTTCGCTTCCTCGGAAAGAGGGATGGACGACCTTGCTCACTCAAGGCAGGGTTCGAGCCAGTTTGATCAGGATCTAATTGGATGAACACCATCTCCTCCATTCACCTCGGCCCGGTTGATTACGGGATTTTGGTCATCTACTTTGCCTTCGTTCTCGGAATCGGCTTTGCCCTCAAACGCTCCATGACCGGGAGTAAGGAGTTCTTTCTTTCCGGCCGTTCGATTCCCGCTTGGGTCACCGGCCTCGCCTTTCTATCTGCCAATCTGGGTGCCCAGGAAGTCATCGGTATGGCCGCCTCCGGAGCCAAATACGGTCTTATGACCAGCCACTTCTACTGGGTAGGTGCCATTCCAGCGATGATCTTCCTCGCGATTTTCATGATGCCCTTCTACTACGGCTCCAAGGCCCGTTCTGTTCCCGAATACCTAAAACTCCGCTTTGACGAAAAGACCCGCGGCTTTAACGCCATCTCCTTTGCGGTGATGACGATCTTCTCCTCAGGCATTTCGTTGCATGCCCTCGCCAAGCTGCTGGAAACCCTGGTCCACTGGAACTACTGGACCTGCATCACCGTCTCCGCCTTGATCGTCCTAGTCTATATCTTCCTCGGAGGCCTCACCTCCGCCATCTACAACGAGGTGCTCCAGTTCTTCATGATCGTCATGGGTTTTGCGCCCTTGATCTACCTCGCCCTGCAGGACACCGGAGGTTGGACCGTACTCAAGGAGAAGCTTGTCCCAGTCGCCACTTCCCAAGGCTATTCCGCCGGGACGTGGTCTCAGTCCTGGGCCCATCTCGGAAATCCTGTGGAAAATCCGATGGGTGTGGGTTGGTTTGGCATGGTTATGGGTCTCGGCTTTGTTCTCTCTTTCGGTTACTGGTGTACCGACTTTCTCGTCGTGCAACGCGCAATGGCTGCTGACTCCATGTCCGCCGCCCGTCGCACTCCTCTCATCGCCGCCATTCCAAAAATGCTCTTTCCCGCCTTGGTCATCCTCCCCGGTATGATCGCCATCGCCCTTCATCAACAAAGCGGCGGAATGTTTCTCCCCACCGCGGCCGACGGTACTCCCGACTACAACATGGTCATCCCCACCCTGCTGGCCAAATACTTGCCCACTGGACTTCTCGGAATCGGCTTCACGGCCCTCATGGCTTCCTTCATGTCCGGCATGGCCGGCAACGTCACTGCCTTCAACACCGTCTGGACCTACGACATCTACCAGAGTTACTTCGCCCCAAACAAATCGGACTCCCACTACCTCTGGATGGGACGCTTCGCCACGATCTTTGGTATTGTGGTCAGTGTCGGTGCAGCCTTCCTTGCGTCCCAGTTCAACAACATCATGGATATGCTTCAGCTCGTCTTCGGCTTTGTGAATGCCCCCCTCTTTGCCACCTTCCTGCTCGGCATGTTCTGGAGACGCACCACCGGTCACGGAGCCTTCTTTGGTCTGATCGGTGGCACCACGGCCGCCGCTCTCTTTCACGGCCTCGCCCTCGCCAAGGGGTGCGTCCCAGGAATCAAAGGGGGTTGGCTCCAACCGATGTTTTCTTTCCAAAGTGAAATGGGCCAAAACTTCTGGATGGCCATCGTGGCCTGGTCGGCCTGTTTCGGCCTCACCATTCTTATCTCTCTGCTCACCCGCCGGACCAAGAGTGATGAGGAGCTCAAAGGTCTCGTCTACTCCCTCACCCCCAAGCCCAAGACCGAGGATGAGGCTTGGTACAAGCGCCCCGTCCTCGTTGGCGTCCTCGTCATGGTGGCCGTCATCATCCTCAACCTCCTCTTCCTTTGATGAATTTCGATCTTCGACTCCCCCTCGGCCTCATCTTCTCCCTCTACGGGATCATTCTTATCGGTACCGGCCTGACCTCCACCCCCGAAATGATCCGCCAAACCCTTGGACAAAACATCAACCTCGGTTGGGGCGTGGTGCAGTTGCTTTTTGGACTGGCGATGCTGTTTCTCTCACGCCGGAAGAAATAATTAGCGTCCTACATGCTTTCTTTTCCTCCTCGTTGGATAGGACAAGTCTTATCTCTTGTTCTGCTGATCTCTTTTTCCGTTCCCACCGTGGCCAAGGAATCAAAACCAACCGCTGACGTCATTGTGTACGGGGCAACTTCGGCTGGGGTCACAGCCGCTATCTCCGCCGCTCGAAATGGAGCCAGCGTCATCCTGCTGGAGCCCGGTCGCCATGTCGGAGGAATGCTTTCCGGAGGTCTCGGTCGAACGGATATGGATCGTCAGGAAAATGTGATCGGAGGTCTGGCCAAGGATTTTTTTCAGCGGGTGGGCCGGCACTACGGACAGGAAGTCGCCTGGACCTTTGAACCCCACGTCGCCGAAGACGTTCTGAAGGGCATGCTGGCCGAACAAAAGATCGAGCCAAGATTCGGCCAAGCACTCGGCTCCATCACTATGAAAAACGGACGGATTGAATCTCTCAAGACCCGAGACGGCCACGAATATTCAGCCGGGGTTTTTATTGATGCCACCTACGAAGGCGACCTAATGAAGGCTGCCAAGGTTTCCTATGCCATCGGGAGGGAGAATCGGAGCCTTCACGGGGAGTCCTTGGCGGGCCGCCGGGATCTTCTCCGCAGCAATCATCAGATCAATTACCGGATCTCTCCGTGGAAAGACGGAAAGCTTCTTCCTCACGTGACGGCGGAAGAGGATCTCGTACCCACGGGAACGGGAGACGGAAAGATGCAGGCCTACTGTTTCCGACTTTGTCTGACTGACGTACTTGAAAACCGCCTGCCGATCACGCAGCCCCCAAATTACAATCCGGCCGACTACGAATTGCTACGGCGTTGCATTGAGGTCGGTGGCGAGAAGGTGGACGGTATTCTTGGCATCAAGAGAATGCCCAACGGTAAATCAGACGTGAATGCTGGCGCCCCCATTTCCCTCAATCTTCCTGGCGCTAACCAGGAGTACCCAGACGGCAGTCCGGAACGCCGCCGGGAGATTTGGGATCAACACCTCCACTGGGCCCAAGGTCTGGTCTACTACGTGCAGAACGATCCCTCCGTACCAAAGAAGGTGCGCGAGAAGTACGCACCGTGGGGGCTTTGCAAGGATGAGTTCACCGACACCGGAGGATGGCCCCACCAGATGTATATCCGCGAGGGACGCCGGATGCAGGGGGAACACGTGTTGACCCAAAAAGACCTGATGACCGATCGGCGCAAGGACGACTGCATAGGAATTGCAGGTTATAATATCGATATTCGTGAGGTGCAGTGGCTCTCCATGAGGACATTCTTTTTCCCCAACGCGGCGGACGAGTTGTACATGGAAGGCTACGTCAGCCAGCCGGTGGATCCTTGGGATATTCCATACCGAGCCCTCCTTCCCAGATCCAAAGAGTGCCGCAACCTACTGGTTCCGGTATGCCTCAGTAGCTCGGCGGTCGCATTTGCTTCCTTCCGCATGGAACCCCAACTCATGATCGCAGGACAAGCCGCCGGAGTCGCGGCCGCCCTAGCCAACAGGGACAAGAAATCGGTCCACTCCGTCGATGTGACCGAATTGCAGAAGATCCTGACCTCGGAAGGACAGATCTTAAAAGAACCAAGCAAGCTGTAAGCTTGGGGTCAGAGGTTGGAGCCAAGTCATTTCAATCGGCTCCCAAGTCGATCAACAGGAAATACTAGGATACTTGCCCCCTCCGTTTGCTTTTCTGGCGAACAGGCCGCCAGGACCGCAATCACTGAACCTTCCTCATCCAAAAAGACATTCGGCCGCTCGATACGAAGGAACTTCGTCTCGCTGCCATCTTCAAATCGGATGGGAATCTGGTTGGAAAAAAGCGGTTCCTTGGAAACCAACTCATAGGAGATGCCGTCCCTAGACGTGTAGTACACAAAACTCTTATGGAGTCCTGAGGCCAGGCCGTGCAGATCGGTCAGCAGCATATGATACATTTCCCCGTCATACCAAAGGCACGGATCCTCATTCTGATAGTTGTTGGGCAGGGCATTGTCCCTCCCTTGATGCAACTTGGTGTAAGGCCCGAAAATCGCCTTGGAACGAAACGCGTGAATGTAGTGCAGTAGCTCGTCGAATTTTTTACTGCCAGGGAATTTAGGGTTTTCGACCTTTACCTTGCCCACTCCATAAACAGACCCATCTGGATGAATCCACAACGCGGGATTGTTCGCGGGAATGCACCAATCTTTCTGG
>Ga0214921_10008862_pt1 | contig 12892 bp, 10 predicted proteins | sample LL1505_MetaG_FD_177992 | JGI IMG/M metagenome (GOLD analysis project Ga0214921, IMG submission 177992) | Freshwater microbial communities from Lake Lanier, Atlanta, Georgia, United States - LL-1505 | ecosystem: Environmental > Aquatic > Freshwater > Lake | place: USA: Georgia | collected... | reverse complement strand
TTATGATAGCACTATTTCATTACCAGTAAAAGGTGGAGTAGCAGTGACAATTAAAAACAGCGAAAAGAAAAAAGAAATTGATGTGGATATACCAGTTACGGAGTAATTTGTAATTAAGTGTTTCATGCAAATGGTTTTCATAATCTGTTTGCATGAAACATTTCATCTTTGTTTGCTATTTTTATTTTGGTTTATATTGTAGCAAAGTATCAATTACAATTTCTTAAATGTCCAAAAGTTTTAAACTTCTCGTTTTAATTGTTTTATCACATTACATTTTACTGAGCAGTTCATGCGGTTTATATTATCGTTTGCATAAAACCAAAGCCGAAAAAGTACAACTGAAAGCCGATAGAAAGAAAGAAGAAGAGTGGGAGAAAAAACACAAAATACAGAAGGATAATCAAAAGCGTGTAATGGCAATGCAATCAAAAGATACGCGCAAACGTATGAAAGCAAGTCGTAAAAAATCGGATAGAATAAATGCGGGCAAACCTGCTTTACAAACCAAACATTATCACATTCCTCGTATTTTTAGGCCAAGTAAATGGTGGAGAAAATAAGAAACAAAAATATTTAGTTGTTGTTACTATTTTATGATGGTGATGGTTCCATTTTCATAATAAGTTTGGTCTTCGCCACGCTCAAGAAACGAATAAACCAACACAAAATTATAGATAGATGCAGACACATCTGTTGGTGGATTCCATTCTGTTTTAATACTATTTGAGCCGAATACTAATTCGCCCCATTGGTTGTAAATATCTAGTCTAAAGTCTTTTAGTTTACAATCTTTATCCTCACGGAACGTAACTGAAAACCTATCATTTTTCCCATCATTGTTTGGGCTAAAAGCATCAGGTACATAAGCCTTGCAAGGAATACAAGCTTCGGTTGAAATGTTAATAGTATCTGAAGTTACACATAAATGTCGGCATACACTAACAATGTATTGATTTTGAATATCGGCAATTATTGTAGCTGCAGTGTCTGATGTGCTCCAAGCAAAAAGTACATCTTTTTCTTCAGTAGGTTTCAACAATAAACTCTGACCTAAGCACAACAAAGTATCTAAGCCTAATTCTATTACTGGATACTTAAAGTATTGGTATTTAACGGTGTCTGAATTAACACAACCCTCTAAAGTTACTTTAACAGCATACATTCCCGACTCGCTAATTTTTCTGATAAAGTTTGTGTCGCCATCATTCCATTTATATTGCGCATTGCCAATAAATAGATTTTGATTTATAGTATCACCTTCACACAATTGTAAACTATCTATACCTAAATCAACAATAGGCAAAGGCCTAACGGTTACTTTTACAGAGTCAGAACCAATGCTTGAATTAACTTTAAAATAAGTTGTAGAGCTAGGTTGCACAACTATTGAACTTTGTGTTCCTATAACTGTGGTTGGATTAGCCACATCAACCCATTGATAATTTGATGACCCACTCACAGTAAGTTTTACTGACTCACCAATGCAAATGCTTGTATCTTTTTCTACATTGAGTGTAATCTTAAAATGTGCTACAATTATTCCTGAATCAACCAATTGAATCAATGCTGATGGAGATAATGAATCTGTATCTATAACTGTTCCGTTAGGCAATGACCAGTATTGGAAATCATAATTAGGGTTATTTGATATTGCAGTTATAGGAATGTTAACTCCACCAAAATAAGTGAAACAATTTTGAGCAGGAGTAACCAAAGTGCTATCAAAAGTAATAACGCCAACACCAGCTGGTTCTGATGTAAAACAAACTTCATAAGGGCCTTGTAGTGCTGGGCTGTTGCAATCAACCAAACTTGTAAGTATGTTATTACAACGGCAAGTTAAAAAGTCTCTTATTTTTTGAACATTTGTTTGCCATTCGGCCATGGTTCCGCCCCAGCGAGCTATCTGACCTGGAAATTCTGGAGTAATGCGTGCAATTAGGCTATCTAAATGTGGAATTAATTTATCACATGTTAATACACTATTATTTAGGTAGGCGTAGCGATTGACGTATGTTTGATAAAAAATAGGGTTTTGCTTTAAACGCGAAAACATAATCGGTTGGGTAACAATGCCAGTGGTGTTTTGCATTACTTGTTCATATCCACAAGGAGTGGTATTACAATCAGTGCTTGGTAAACCTGTGTAATTTTGTCCAAGGTCAAAAGTGTTGTCCATATCCCACAACACATACCTCCATTTTACGCCTGCCCCTTTCCTACCGCGCCACCAATGTGTATTCCAATTAAAGACATCGGTGTTCACTAAAAATTGATTATAGATAAAGTAATCAATAAAGCTATTTACATCTAGTCTATCAGTTACATGTTGGTAATTTGCAGGAATGGCCATGTTATTATTAACAACAAAATCGCGCAAATTATACCATGCTGTATCACTACCTGCATCAATGTTCATACCTCCCCAAACCCTTAACATATCTACTTTATCTTCGGGTTGGTTATAATAAAAATCTGTATAATCCGTATCAACACGTTCTCTAATTTCATAAACGCCCCAATATTTTCCATTTACATAAAGCACACATGGCTCGTATCTGCGGGTATCAACCCTTATTCCATTTTTCTCTGCAAAGGTTTGTACAAAGGCATCACGAATATGCGCAGGAAAAGAACCAAAGCCACCACCATCAGGATAATTATCACTGGCACCAGCTTTTAAAATAATTACATCATAATTTTGTCGGTTACTTCTTTGCATCATAGGATAAGAAATGGTGCATGCATAACCATATCTATCTTGACTATGAAAACGAATTCCTTTTTGTGGATAAGCCCATGAATCATTTCCATGCTTGCGCATGTCTCCGGTTGATTCCCATTGAAATTGTTGGTTAACATTAAAATATTCAATGGAGCTAATTGTTCCAATACCAGACGCTAAAGGACTAAACGAAGTATTTCCAGTTTGTATTGGACCATAATCTCCAGAGACTGAAACTACAGGAACGGTGTGGTTCACATTTAAAAAATAGGTGTTATTTTCGATTAAACTCTCTAAAAGTGTTGAGCTGGCGGGTGGAAATGCTTGTGCTCTAATGACGGTAGTTACAGATACAATGATAGGTAAATTGAATAAGGTTGACGTAACACTAGGTTGGCTTCCATCGGTAGTGTATCTTATTTGGGCTCCAGGAGTTGAACAAGTTAGAATAATTGATGGAGGACTAGTATAAAAGCCTGGATTTACATTAAAAGTTGGCTTTGCTACATAACCCGTATATGAAGTGGTAGAATTTGCTGCATTTGGTGTAGGAGCATCAAAAAATGCCCAATTGCTGCCTCCGTTAGGCGATTTGCCGCGCGAATGTCCGCCTGGTGTTGGCACTAACATTTGATAAGATTCTATGAGTGTTCCTGAGGCATCTGAAAATACCAACCACTCTTGACTTGTTTGCGTTAATTTAAAGTTGGTTTCAAGATTTGCGCCTGTGGTTATATCATTTCCTGAAAGAAAAAAAAGGTAATATCCATTTGCATTAATTGTTGTGCCTGCTGGTATTTGCCATTTTGTAGGGTTTGTTATTTTATCACTCAAATAGTAACCGCCAATATTTAAAGCTGTAGCCGATGTGTTGTACAATTCCAACCAGTCCTCGGTTCCGCCACCATAATTATTTGTATTGGATGTTGAAAATTCATTAATTATTACCTGTCCAATACTGTTAACTGAGTTGTAAAGGCAGAATATAATGAGTAATATCTTTTTAAACATAAGCATGTTTGATGTAATACTTTTTTAAGTACGAGTAATTTATAGATTGTAGTCTGTAGTTTTGGTAAATGTATATTTATTTTGGAATTACAATAAAATCAGAAAAATATTTGTGATGTCTTCAATGATTAGATTTTACTTGTTTCAGTTTTCAAATTTATGCAGAGAAATTAAATCCATAAAAATGCATCACTCAATATTTTAGTAGATTTATTTCGTTTCAAGTAAACTCTTAAAATTAGCGACTCAATAGATTGTTGTATTGAAATGAGCATGATTTTTTTCTAATTTTAACTTTGCGCTTAAAATTACTAAAGTATTCATTTCAATTTTAAATACATTTGCTCTTAAAGTTAAACATTACATCAACCATGAAAACTTTATTTTTATCCCTAGTCATATTATTATTGGTGTTTATTTTTTCCTGCAACAAAAAAGTAGAATACCCTAATGAACCAGTATTAATATTTAATTCATTCAGCTTTACAGCTGATTCAGATAAGATTACAAAAATAATTACCAATAATGTGGATGTACTTATTGATTTTACTGATGGTGATGGTGATTTGGGAATTCCAGACGGACAAAAATCTACACCCGAAAATGCGAATCTTTTTTATAGTACTTATTACAAGCTTAAAGGTGAATGGAAGAAAATTGTACCTGTTGCACCTTTTCCAGATCCATCTACAGCTTGGATTCCAACACTTAATAAAACAGGAAAAAGTAAACCTCTAAAAGGCAAAATAAATGTTACACTTACCGATGCTTTCAATAGCAATTCTGAAAAAGATACCATGCGACTCGAAATTTATGTTAAGGATAATGCAGGCAACAAAAGCAATGTAATTACAACCACAGAAACTCGCGGACTAATAAAATAATTAATAAACTCTCATTTTGATTTATGGCAAATACAAAGGTTTCAAGAATGGCCGCTTCACTGAGCGGATCGGAAATTATAAAGCTAGCAGGCGAAATAAATGACTTACAACAAAAAGGACAAAAAATACATAACTTAACAATAGGTGATTTTAATTCGAATGAATTTCCAATTCCGAAGCTGTTAGAAGATTTAATTATTGAAGCCTATAAGGACCACCAAACCAATTATCCGCCTGCCGATGGCATTAAACCGCTTCGTGATTCGGTTGCAAAATTTATCAATGATAATTTACAATTAGATTATAAACCAACTGAGTATTTAATTGCTGGAGGTTCTCGTCCGCTTATTTACGCTGTTTTCCAAACACTTTTAGATGCTGGCGATAAGGTTGTTTTTCCAGTACCTTCATGGAATAATAATCACTACACACATTTAAGTAATTGCAAACAAGAAATAGTATTTGCTACGCCCGAAAATAACTTTATGCCCACTGCAAATGATTTAAAAGATACTTTGCATGATGCAACTTTATTGGCGTTGTGTTCGCCACTAAACCCAACAGGAACAATGTTTACCGAAAAAGACTTACGTGAAATTTGTGAGCTAGTTTTGGCAGAGAACAAACGAAGGGGAGACAATGTAAAGCCTTTGTATTTAATGTATGATATGGTTTATTGGACATTAACTTATGGCAATAACAAGCACTTTAACCCTGTGAGTTTAGTTCCCGAACTAAGGCCTTACACTATTTTTATTGACGGATTATCAAAAGCATTTGCAAGTACTGGCGTCCGCGTTGGTTGGGCGTTTGGTCCAAATCATGTAATTGATAAAATGAAGTCAATACTTGGGCACATTGGAGCTTGGGCACCGAAACCTGAACAAGTTGCTTCTGCAAAATATTTAACTCATACCAATGAAGTACATGAGTATATAAATGATTTAAAAAGCAAGTTAGAATTTAGACTAACCAGCTTTTACAATGGCTTTGAAATGTTACGCAAAAAGGGCTTTCCAATCAAAGCTATTTCACCTCAAGCTGCATTATACCTTACAGTGCAAATAAATTTGAAAGGTTATAAAACTAGCGATGGTACTGAAATAAAAAACACGAGTGATGTTACTTCAATTTTGCTAAACCAAGCAGGAATAGGTATTGTGCCTTTTCAAGCATTTGGAACAAATACCGACGATTGCTGGTATAGAGTATCAGTGGGTAACTCCACTGCCGAAGAGCCACAGCAAGTAATTGATAAACTTGAAAATCTTTTGAATACTTTACAAAAAAATTAAAGTATTTTATACTATCTCTTGTTTAAATAATTATTCACTTCAATCATGAACAAAATATACCAAAGCAAACTAAGTAATATAAATATCAATAGTGGCGAAGAAGTGTGTGGTGCTGATATTCGCAAAGGTATATTTGATTTAATTAAAGCAACTAAAACAGAATTTGAGAAAACTGATTATATCTCTATTGATGAGTTAAATCAATACCGACGATTGTATTTAACATCGCTGATAACTCAAGAAAAAGGTGAGATGGCCGAACTTGATAAAGATGTAATGGCGGCAATTAAAAACAATTCAATTCTTTCGGAAAATATTCAAGATGAAATTGAAGCGGACCTTACAATAGGCCAAAGGCTTGCCGATAAAATTGCCACCTTTGGAGGAAGTTGGACATTTATTATTGTTTTCTTTTCATTCATTTTGGTATGGATGATTATTAATATTTGGATTATGGCCACAATACCTTTCGACCCATATCCATTTATTTTGCTCAACTTAATTTTATCATGTTTGGCAGCCATACAAGCACCAATAATAATGATGAGCCAAAACCGACAAGAGCAAAAAGACAGACAACGCAGTGAGCATGATTATAAAATAAACCTAAAAGCTGAGCTAGAAATTAAGTTATTATCTGAAAAAATTGACCACCTTGTCGTTCATCAAAACAAAAAATTATTAGAGATTCAAGAAGTGCAAACCGACTACCTTGAGGATTTAATGAAGGAGTTGAAAAAGAAGTAAAGTAATCACTGATATGTTTACCGAAATCAATAACAACCTTAATAAATACGAGCAGCTTACAATACAAGAATTATCGATTTTTAATAGTCTCTTGCAAGTAAAAAAAGTTCCGCGTAAATCATTGCTTCTTAGTAAAGGAGAAGTGTGCAAGTATGAGGCTTTTATAGTGAAAGGTTGTATTAAAACTTATTTTATTGATGAAAACGAAAAGGAAGTAATACTAACCTTTTCGGTTGAGAATTGGTGGGTGAGTGATATTGGAAGTTTTCACGAGCAAATACCCAGCAAAATGTATATTGAAACCATCGAAGATTCTGAACTTCTAATCCTCACCCGCGAGACAAAGGCTGAGCTGTTATATAAAGTGCCAAAATTTGAGAAGATATTTCGTTTGTTGGTTCAACGCCATTTGGCAAGTTATCAAGAACGCCATTTCGAGATGATAGCACTATCGGCGCAAGAACGTTATCTTATATTTTTAAAAAAATATCCAAGCCTTACCCAGCGTGTGCCACAACACCTTATCGCATCTTACTTAGGCGTATCGCCCGAGTTTTTAAGCAAGGTAAGGGCTAAGCTGGTGAAACAGTAAATCTATTGCCCACAGATGACGCATATTTACACAGAAAGTCACGCTGCCGCATAAGTCCTCGTTTGTGGTAACATATTCCACAAGCCAGAGCCTCAGTTTCTAAACTGACACTAAAAAAATCCATCGAAACACTTTGGTAGTAAGACTTAAAAATAATTGAAATGCTATTTGTTGAAACTGCCAATAGTCGGATACTACGCGCAACGTATAATATTAGTATGGGAACAAACTACAAGGAACGCAGTTCAAGCCCGATATTATATAGCAGCTTGGAAATCCTTGGCTTATTCTTTAACCTCTTATTTGATAAAAACATCACCCATTTTCAAAATATTTCTTTTCTTGTAGGCTGAAACAAACATCAAAAATAAATAAAATGAACCAGCTTTGCTGCTCATTCAAACAAACAAAACCAAATTATTATGAAGAATAAAAAAGTAATTACATTTTTAGCAGCACTTGTAATAAGTGCAAACAGTTTTGCGCAAGCACCTAATTGCATTTGGGCAAAGGCAGCAGGCGGTACTTATTATGATTATGGCTACAGCGTTGCCACCGATGCATGCGGCAATGTATATGTTACGGGTTCTTTTAGTAGCCCTACCATCACATTTGGCACCACTACCTTAACCAATGCAGGCAGTGGTAATATTTTTATTGCAAAATACGATGCTGCAGGTACTGTGCTATGGGCAAAGCGTGAAGGCGGTACTAGTGATGATGTAGGCTTAAGCGTTGCCACCGATGCAAGCGGCAATGTATATGTTACGGGCTATTTTACTAGTTCTACCATCACCTTTGGAACCACTACCTTAACCAATGCAGGCGGAGGCAGTAATGATATGTTTATTGTAAAATACGATGCTGCAGGCAATGTGCTATGGGCAAAGCGTGAAGGCGGTACTAGTCATGAAATAGGCTTTAGCGTTACCACCGATGCAAGCGGCAATGTATATGTTACGGGTGAGTTTATAAGCGCTACCATCACCTTTGGAACCACTACCTTGACCAATGCAGGCGGTGGTGATATTTTTATTGCAAAATACGATGCTGCAGGCACTGTGCTCTGGGCAAAGCGTGCAGCCGGTACTGATTATGAATTTTGCAAAAGCGTTACCACCGATGCAAGCGGCAATGTATATGTTACGGGTGAGTTTAGAAGCCCTACCATCACCTTTGGCACCACTACCTTAATCAATGCAGGCAATTCGAATATTTTTATTGCAAAATACGATGCTGCAGGCACTGTGCTATGGGCAAAGGGTGCAGGCAGTAATAATGATAATGATTGCAGAATCGTTACTACCGATGCAAGCGGCAATGTATATGTTACGGGTGTTTTTACAAGCCCTACCATTACCTTTGGCACCACTACCTTAACCAATGCAGGCAGTGCTGATATGTTTATTGCAAAATACGATGATGCAGGAACTGTGCTATGGGCAAAGCGTGCAGGTGGAGCTGATTCTGATTATGGCTACAGCGTTGCCACCGATGCAAGCGGCAATGTATTTGTAACAGGTTCTTTTTTAAGCTCTACCATCACCTTTGGCACAACTACCTTAACCAATGCAGGTAGTGATGATATTTTTATTGCAAAATACGATTCTGCAGGTACCATAATATGGGCAAAGCGCGCAGGCGGTACTAATGATGATTATGGCATCAGCGTTACTACCGATGCAAGCGGCAATGTATATGTTACGGGTCGGTTTGCAAGCCCTACCATCACCTTTGGCACCAATACTTTAACCAATTCTGGCAGCGGAGATATTTTTATTGTAAAATACGATAACATGCCAATTGTAAATTTAGGTTCTGATACCACACAATGTGGCGGAACAGTAACATTAGATGCTGGAAATGCAGGTTCAAGTTACTTATGGAGTACAGGTGCTACAACTCAAACGATTATGGTATCGGTTAGTGGCAACTATAGTGCAACAGTTACGAATGCTTATGGTAGTAGTAGTGATACAGTTGCAGTTACAATTGATGCTTTACCAACTGCTTCTACTATTTCTGCAGGTGGTGCCACAGCATTGTGTCCTGGTAATTCTGTAATACTCTCAGGAAACGTGGGTGGAACATGGAGTACAGGAGCATCAACTTCTTCAATTACTGTTTTATCTGCCGGTACATATTCTGTTACCAATACTAATTCATGTGGAAGTACAACATCAAATGCAATAAGCACTACCGTAAACCCAAGCACTTTCCTTCCCGATTTTGTGGCATCGCAAACCAATTTAATAGCATCGCCATTTAACTTAACTTTCTTTAATACCACGCCCAACACATCAACGTACTCTTATAAGTGGTGGTTTGGTGATGGTAGTTCTTCTCAAGCAGTTGACCCTAGCCATATTTTTCCATTCAATGGTTTATACACTGTTTCACTTATAGCAATAGATAGCATTACAGGTTGCAGCGATACCACCACAAAAGCTAATTATATAGTTTGTACAGGAGCAACAAACCCATGTACACAAACTGCAAATATTTCACCAATAGGTACCACCAACAGATGCGTTGGTGGTTCTGTATTATATACTTGCACAACCAATGCGGCTAATCCTACTTACCAATGGAATATCAATGGTGTACCAATTGGTGGTGCAACACAAAGTACCTACCCTGCTACTGTTAATGGTGTTTATACTGTAACCGTTTATACAAATGGTACTTGCCCTAAAACGTCAGCTTCAGTAACTGCTAATTTCAATAATACAGCACCAACAGCACCAACAATTTCTCAAACAGGAGCTATAAGTGGCTGTTCGGGTGGCATTATCAATTTAAATGCTAGCAATGGTTTTACTTCTTATTTATGGAGCAATGGTGCTACTGCGCAAAACATTAACATTACAACATCTGGCAACTATTATGTAATTGGTACAAATAGCAGTAATTGTACAGCCCAATCAAATAGCCTTGTTATAAATCCATCTTATCTTTCTGCACCCGAAATATGCTTGGTTACTGTTGATACGGTAATTGATAAGAATTTAATTGCTTGGGATAAATCAGGATATATAGCCGCAGAAGTAGATTCATTTATTGTAATGAAAGAAGGCATTTATGCAGGCGTTTACAATCGCATTGGTGCAAAATCATACAATCAATTAAGTGAGTTTACTGATGTAAACAGCAATGCATTAGCAAGAGCCGATAGGTATAAAATAGCAGTAAAAGATAGTTGTGGTAATTTAACCTTGCCAAGTGGTCATTACAAAACCATGCACCTGCAAATTACACCAGGAAATGGTTTGCAACGTAACCTAAGTTGGTCACATGCCGAAGGAATTCCGTATGCATTTTATTACAGAATTAACAGGTGGCACCAAGGAGTTTGGGCAACCATAGATTCGGTACAAAGCAATTTGAATACATATACAGATTTGAATGTGCCCGACTTAAATGTAGATTATATTGTGGAAATTAAATTATCTCAGCCATGTACATCTTCTAAAAGTATGCAAGCAGCAAGGGTAAGTTGTACTTCAAATAGTAGCACCAACCGTACATTTTTGATAAGTCCAATAACAGTAGGTATTTCTGAAGTTGAACAGCAATTGAACTTCAACATCTACCCCAACCCTGCAAAGGATTTGTTGAATATTGAAGTGAATTTAAAATTGAATATTAAAGATTTAAAATTAAAGATTTTAGATGTGGTTGGAAAATTAGTAATGAATGAAACAATATCAAACCAACACACTGAGTTAAACATTCAGTATTTAAACAAAGGCATTTACTTTGTAAGAGTGGGTAATACAGTTAAGAAATTGGTTGTGGATTAATAATTAGTAATTTCGGAGAGACTCAAATAATAAATCCCAATAGGTTAAAAACCTTTTGGGATTTATTATTTCAGCTTTCCAGCTGCCTCTCTGCCTTTTGCCGATGTGTACTTATTACAAGTGCCACTGGCAATAAAACTATAAATGCGAAAGATGCATGAAAATTTTGCCACTCGGCTAGAGCCTATGCGGCTGCGAACAAAGCGAATCTATTTTTCCATGTTTGGCTTCCCCGCCAACCTATTTCATTAAATCAAATAAATAAATTTCATTCAACTTACGTTTCTTAATCTAGTTCAACGCTTTTTAGTTTTTGATGGTCATATATTTGTAAAAAAGTAAATATTCATAATGGATAGAAAAGATTTTTTAAAAAATGGAATTTTAGGTACAGCTGTTTTTGCAGCCGCAGGTTCACTCGCTGCCGCTTTCTTACTCGTTTTTGGTAACATATTCCACAAGGCAGAGCCTTGCGGTAGCGGAGTTGCATCCACTTGATATTATAGGTTTTAATCATATTCCCAACACAAATTCAAATATTATGGCAAATTCAATTTTACACAAGGCTGATAGTCGCGGCCATGCAAATCATGGATGGTTAGATAGTCACCACTCATTTAGTTTTGCAAATTATTATAACCCCGAGCGTATGCACTTTGGTGCCTTGCGCGTACTTAATGATGATAGGGTTTCGGAAGGTATGGGGTTCGGCACGCATCCTCATGACAATATGGAAATAATAAGCATTCCATTAGAAGGTGATTTAGAACATAAGGATAGTATGGGAAATGTAGCTGTAATTAAGCATGGCGACATTCAAGTAATGAGTGCTGGAACAGGCATTCAGCACAGTGAGTATAATAGAAGCAAAGATACACTTGTAAAGTTTTTACAAATTTGGGTGTTTCCAAATAAACGAAACGTAACTCTTCGTTATGACCAAATTACTTTGAATGTAGCCGACCGTCACAATCAGTTGCAGCAAATACTTTCACCAAGTACTGATGATGCAGGCGTTTGGATTCATCAAGATGCTTGGTTTCATTTAGGCAAATTCGATAAAGATTTTACGACAGAATATAAGATTAAAAAATCAGGAAATGGTGTTTATGCCTTTATTTTAAAAGGTGATATCACAATTGATGACCAGCAATTAAATAAGCGCGATGGGTTTGGAGTGTGGGATACTGATAAAATTAAAATACATGCCAATTCAAACGATGCAGAAATTTTATTGATGGAAGTGCCAATGGCTGTGTAATCAAATTATAAATTATAAATATTAATAAATTAAAAATGTCAACAACAAAATGGGCTTTAGATGCCTCACACAGCGAAGTACTTTTTAAAGTGAAGCACTTGATGATTACAAATGTTACAGGAAAATTCGGTACCTATAGTGCCGATGTTGAGACTGAAGAGGATGATTTTACAACTGCTAAAATCAAGTTTACAATCAATACGGCATCCGTAAATAGTAACGATGATAATCGTGATGGTCACCTAAAAGGTGTTGATTTTTTTGATGTGGAGAAATATCCAGAAATGACTTTTGTTTCAACCAATTATAAAGCAAAAGGAGGCGAAGATTTTGAATTGACTGGAGACTTGACCATCAAAAATGTAACAAAAGAAATTACTTTATCAGGCGAGTTTGGCGGTATTGGCAAAGACCCTTGGGGAAATACAAAAGCAGGATTTACTTTGAATGGTAAAATACATCGTGAAGATTTTGGCTTAAATTGGAATGCAGCACTTGAGGCTGGTGGTGTGTTGGTAAGTAAAGATGTTCGCATTAGCTGCGATATTCAATTTGCTAAGCAATAAAATGC
>Ga0214921_10008861_pt1 | contig 12893 bp, 10 predicted proteins | sample LL1505_MetaG_FD_177992 | JGI IMG/M metagenome (GOLD analysis project Ga0214921, IMG submission 177992) | Freshwater microbial communities from Lake Lanier, Atlanta, Georgia, United States - LL-1505 | ecosystem: Environmental > Aquatic > Freshwater > Lake | place: USA: Georgia | collected... | reverse complement strand
TTTAGATCCTTCTGAGGTGCAGATCGTTCTCTGTTCTAAATCATTTACGACGCCTGAAACACTGGTCAATGCAGTGCGGCTTAAGGCATGGATGGAAAGCCATGCGAAAGGCTTGTTTAAAGCACGCTGTATTGCGATCACTGCAAATACAAAGGCAGCCACTGACTTTGGCGTCTCCCGATGTTTCGGCTTTCCCGATTGGGTCGGCGGTCGCTATTCGCTTTGGTCACCGATTGGCCTGAGCGCGGCTGCAGCGATCGGCGCTGACGCGTTTAAGTCTTTGCTGCACGGGGCTTGGGCGATGGATCAACACTGGCTCGAGGCCGACCCTCTTGATAATGTGCCCTGGCAACTCGGTTTGCTCGATGTTTGGAACCGCAATGCCTTGCACTACCGCTCGCGTTGCGTGGTCCCTTATGACTTTAGACTATCGCGTTTTCCTGCTTACCTGCAGCAACTTGAGATGGAGAGTAATGGCAAAGGCGTTGATCAGCAGGGGCGGACACTTCCCTACCAAAGCGGCGCAATGGTTTGGGGAGAACCTGGTACGAATGCCCAGCACTCATTTTTTCAGTGGTTGCACCAAGGCACCGACGCTACCCCTGTTGAGTTTGTATTGATCGCGAAACCTGACCATCAGGATTTCGATGCACATCGTCAATTGCTATCCAATGCGCTTGCTCAGTCGCTTGCCCTCGTCAAGGGCAAATCATTCGAGGAGGCACTAAGCGAGCAGCCAAAATCTGCAAATCCTTCTTGGACCAGGGAGCAAGTCGCTGCCCATCGCGTCTTCCCCGGGGGGCGCCCAAGTACCATTATTTCGCTTGACAAGCTCGATGCGCGTTCGCTTGGCGCCTTGATTGCGCTCTATGAACACCGCGTGGCGGTTGCCGGCTTTTTGTGGCGCGTCAATTCCTTCGATCAATGGGGCGTCGAACTCGGAAAAGAACTGGCTGTCGATATTGAGTCGCATATGTCCTTGCGGCGTGTTCATCCGGACGCCCAGACCGAGCGATGGATTCAGTGCTTTGCGAGTCAGGCGACATGATGGCCAAACGCGGCTATTTTCACCTTGCTTTCGCCTTCGTGGCTGCGGGCGGCATCAGCATGGCCCATGGGCAAATTTGTCCGAATGACCGTTATTGTTCAAGAAGCTTGGATGGTTATCGCTACCCTTTCCAGCAACACAGTGCGCTTAACTTTGATCAGGTTTGGCGACCGCCGGTAATGACCGGATTTCAAATGCGTCGAGACTGGTTTGATGCAGCTGCAAATCCATTTCGCTGGGATGTTGGCCCCATGACAGGGGTTGGATCACCACAGGTATTGACTAACCCTTACGGAACGGGTGACCCCTTTCATAGCCGACGGCTTCAGATGACGCTTCCCCGGCCCTGAGCCATCGTTTATCCCAAGGCCAAAAACTGATCACGGCGCGATAAACAGTAAGCAATGGCAAACATGGCCCAAAAACGAACGGCACAATCAAACCCCAACTTTAATGCGAACGCGACGATTGGCGGCGGCCTTTGGATCTTGCGGGTAAAGCAACTCAGCGAAACCCTTGCCGGTGCTTCGAAGCCGCGCTGCGTTAACGCCGCTATTGGCCAAGTAATCAACTACCGACTGCGCGCGTCTTGCAGAAAGTTGATCGTTATATTGTTTATTTCCTACGCCGTCGGTATGGCCTTCAACCACGAAACGTAGATTCTGTAACTGTGGCGCATTTAAGGCTTTTGCAAGGCGGTCGAGCAGTGGCTTGCTTTCGTCCAAAATCGTTGCTGAGTCAAAGGCGAACTGAATCGTGAGATCAACCATCGCTGCGCCACCGCTCAAACTATTGGGCCCTTGCGGATTTTGAGGCTGCTTTCCAGGTTCCTGTATGGCAGGATTGCCCGACGCCGGACTGTTTACAGCAGCAGGTGTTGCTTTGCTTGCTCCTGGAGCGCTCGCTGCCGATGCGGCAATACCGGCTTGCCCTGATCCGCCCGAAAGCGCCTTGATCATCTCTTCTACCGACATATCGGCAGAGGGTGCTTTGACTGGCCCCGCAGGCGCTTGCGCGGTAGAGGCGGTATTACTCGCTGCACCTGCCGACTGCGCTTCCATAGCGCGTGGGCCGCTATTGGGCGACTGAATCGGTGAGATAGCACCAGCAGCTGGCGCTCTAGGTGCTTCGCGAAAACCTTGCGCAAATCCGATGATGGGTATCAGGCCAGCAAAGAGTAAAGAAGCTACTTCTTGTAAAACCCTATTGTTTTTCAATCGATCACTCCCAAAAACTGTCGATCCATTGCTGACAGGCGGCACGATCTAGACCACTGGCCATGGCAACCATGATAGCAATACGAAGCTTGTGCGCTTGAAGGCCTGTTGCAGTGATCATGCCAAGCTCATCGTCGTTAAACATGCCACTGTTTCGCGAGATGGATCCGGGTATCCAACGGCTACATCGAGCAAGCCACACATCATGCTGATGGAGTAGCTTAAGCGTTTCTCTTGTTCCTGGTGGTGCATTGCCGTTACCAAATCCAGCATGAACGAGCGCTCTCGCGCCCGCAGCTAGAAATGCCTTGATCGCAACGTCGTCTGCGCCCGCATAAGCACTGATCAAATCAACGCGAGGAAGGTCGCAGGATTGATCAAGTGCAAGCGGACGAATCCGATGGGCGGGTCTAAACCATCGAACTGCCCCGTCTGCAACCTCGCCTAGGGCACCTTCAAAACCACTATCAAAGGCCTCAACACTGCTCACGTGGCGCTTGGTGACGAGCAAAGCACTGTGAATCCGCCCGTTCATCACCACCATGGTACCGCGCCCCAGCGCCTTTGCATGAGCGGCGACAGTACAAGCGTTAATAACATTCGCTGGGCCGTCTGCTGAATAGGCTGTCGATGGTCTCATCGCACCAATCACAAGCACAGGCTTGGCTGATTGCACGGTTAAGTGCAAGAAGGTTGCAGTTTCTTCCAAGGTGTCAGTCCCATGGGTAATGACCGCTGCATCGACAGCTGGGTCGGATAGGGTGCGCTCAACCTGCTGTAAGAGCGACAACCAGTGCTGAGGGATGACGTCATAGCTGCCAAGCTGAAAGGCTTGTACGGTATGCAAGTTATACCGTTCTGACAATTCCGGAATCGATGCGACGATTGCTTCAACACCGACGCTTGCGGGTTTGTAGTGGGTTGAACTGATGGGTGAAGAGGCACTACCGGCAATCGTGCCGCCCGTGCCAATTAATGCAATGCCAATGCGATGCTTCATGGTGCCTCGGGTGCAAGCTGGGATGCAAATTGGGGATAGGTTTCTGCGATTTCTTCTCGGATGCGCTGGCGGATCAAGGCCAGGCGGTCCGCAGTGGGATCAGGCGTCAACTTCAGGTCATCCGAAAGATCAAAATCAAAGCCGGTTTGATCGCGCACTTCATCGAGTTGATGCCCAGGGTGAATGCGCTCCAGGATGAAACGTCGCCGTGCTGCGTTAAACCGGAACAGGCAGCGCCCAGTCAGCAAAGCTACAGGTCCTCCGGGTCTAAAGTCCGCGTCTCGCTTCATACTACTGGCGGAAATAAAATCGACCCTTGGAACCAATACCCGGCGACTGTGTTCTTCCCGAAATAAGATCACCCGTGGGATAAGGTGGTAAAGATAAGCAGAGCCGAAGGACCCGGGCCATCGAACCTCGTTTTGAGGATAGTTTCCTGTACCAACCAGATTGATATTGGCTTGGCCATCGATCTGGCCCCCGCCGAGAAAAAAGGCATCGATGCGGCCGGTTGCAGCCATATCAAACAACTCAACGCCGCCGTTCGTGAATGCGTTATGCCTTTTAGACCCGAGAATCGAAACCCTGGTGGGCAGCCCCGATTCCTTGCGCTCACTCAAAGCTCGCGCGAGCAATGCACCGCTGCCGGGAATGGGCGATGAGGCGCCGACCGCCACATGCCGTACCCCTGCCAATAGTGTTGCAATAAGATCAATTAAACGTTCAACGGGCAGGATCGCAGATTCGTTCCCGGCGATCGATAAGCGCGTTGATCTGTTGGCCAGCTTCACGGGCACACCCTGGACGATACTCACTCGCTAAGTGCGCTGGCTGCCGCGGCCCTATGCAAAACCATTAGCTCGTCGAGCATCTCGCCAAAACCTGATGCTGAACGAGCTACCTTGGCGTAGCGCAATAGCCATTCGGTGTCAGGCCCATGTCTAGCGCTAAACGATAGAGGCTTGGCGCCGCCTGGGGCAACACAAACCCCATCCAAGTAAAGTGCAGGCAGTGTTGCCCCGGCACGTATCGGATCTTGAATGAAGTCCCCATCGATTTGCTCTTCCACGGTTACGACGGCCGTCTTCGAGGCATGAGCGAGCAATAGACCATCCCTGTCGCGTCCGAAGAAAACGTTGCCATGAGGATCGCAAGCTTGGGCATGAAAGAGCGCAACATCCGGGCAAATTGACTCGATCGCAACAATCCGATCGCCAGGATGAAATGGGTTGTCGATAAGCTTCCAACTATCGCGATGCTTCATCAGATCACTGTCCAGAATGCCACGCAGCGGCATGAATGGAATGCCTTTTTGACTCGCTTGAAACCCCGCGTAGATAGCAGGGCAGGTACCGTCGATAACCTTGATGGCGCCTTCTCGAACCGCGGCCGTGAAACGCGGCGCGGGCCCGGCCTCTCCCAGACTAACTGCAGAGGTTTCAAGCGTTTCAACGCAACCTGCGCCAATCAATAAGTCGGCTTGTAGACCGGACACCGGAAGGCAAATCAAATGTAGCCGTCTCACGCCTCTTTCAATCAGTGCCAGCGTGGCAGCAATCGAAGCCCCGGTCTCTTCTTTACCAATCGCTAGGCGACATCCATCTTGGATAGGCGAAATCAACGTAACCAATGATTTCATGATTCGTTCTCTGATCTAGATTTTGGTAGATTCGGTGCTGTTAGCCTTTCGCTGCCCGGTGTTCTTGAAAGCACAACAGGAAACGGCGTGCCATAGAAACCTTCTCGAGGCACTAGACCCAGCGCTTTTGTATGTTCCGCCGAAAAGGCTTGGGGAATCGAATGCACCATGCCGGCCGGAACGCCAGCCAACATTAACTCCCGCCAAAAAAGCGGGTGCCAACGCGCGGTCATGGCCTCTTTGATGATTTGATGAAGGGTCTCGCGATGTGATACGCGCTGTGCAGGATTGATAAAGCGCGGATCCTTGATCATGGCGTCCAAGCCCAGGAAACGGCATAGACGCGAAAATTGCCCGTCATTAACAACCCCTAAAAACATGCGCTCGCCCGCAATATCAAATATTTCATAGGGCGCAATGTTGGGGTGAGCATTGCCTGATAGTCCCGGATTGATAGATTGCATCCACCAGTTTGCCGCATGTGGATGCATCAGGCTCAGACCACTCGCATAGAGGTTTGCATCAACCCGCTGCCCGAGCCCGGTTGAATGGCGATAAGTCCAAGCCGCCAGAATCCCGATAGCCGCATAAAGACCCGTCGTGATGTCACATATCGGAACCCCAACCCTTGTTGGTCCGGTTGCCTCATGCCCATTAATGGACATAAGCCCGCTCAACGCCTGCGCAACCGCGTCGTAGCCCGGAAGCCCACTCAAGGGGCCCGACCAACCAAAGCCGGATATGTTGGCGTAGATGAGTTGAGGTTGGCGCGGTGCAAGCACGCTCTCATAGTCAAAACCCCAGCGTGCCATTGTGCCCTGGAGGAAATTTTCAATGACAACATCTGATTCGCGAATCAGAGCATCAAGTCGGCTCCGATCATCTGGGTTCTCTAAATCGAGAACGATATTAGTCTTATTGCGGTTAAGTCCCATAAAATAGGGTGCACTTCCTTGCGGCCCTTGCTTGCCAAGCTTTCGTGTTTCATCGCCAAGCGGTGACTCAACCTTCAACACTTCCGCGCCAAGGTCCCCAAGGATCTGGGCGCACAGTGGCCCAGCAAGCACCCGAGATAAATCGAGGACCTTCATCCCTGCCAGTGCAAACGGCCCGGAATTCAACCCTGCCTGATTCATCGCCGATGCCTCAGCCCTTAGAGATTCATGGTTGTCATTCATTGATCATTAGACATTTTTTTGATGGTTTTGACTTTAGCACGCGCAATGGAACTGCTATCTTTTGCAATCATCCACAAAGTATCACCAAGACAAAGTATTACCAAGACAAAGTATCACCGAGAAAAAGTATCACCAAGCATCAACATAGCGGAAGACTTTTGCTGCCTTTGTGGTGTTGCGCGCTTGGGCATCTCCACGGTCTCCAGAAGCAGCAATGTCAAGCGCGCGTATGAGCCATTCGCGCGACCTCGCGGGATCGATGACCGCATCAATCTCAAAAAGCATTGCCGCCGAAATCGCTTTACCCTGTTCCATCAGCTCATGAAGCCGCTCTTGAAATTGAATTGCCCTTTCGGTTTCGTCCGGCATAGCTTCAAGTTCACGCTTAAACCCAAGCCTAACGGCTCCTTCAAGTCCCATGCCGCCAAACTCGGCCTGCGGCCAGGCGACCGATAGAAGGCTGTCATGGAAGCTGCCTCCTGCCATCGCCATCGCCCCCAAACCATAGGCTTTCCGGATAACCAGCGAAATCCAAGGCACTTGCACCTTCGCCCCGGCCAAAAAGAGTCGACAACAATGACGGACCAAGGCCTGAGCCTCGGCCTGCGGGCCAACCATATTGCCAGGCGTATCAATCAGTGACACGATGGCTAAGCCATGTGCATTACAGAGTTGCACGAATCTTGCAGCTTTATCGGCGGCATTCGCGTCGATCGCGCCCCCAAGATGCATCGGGTTGTTGGCGAGCAGACCGACGGGGCGACCTTCGAGACGGGCGAGCATCGTGATGATATTGGGTGCGAAAGTTGGCCTTAGTTCGAGGCCGCTCTCAATATCGATCAATCGTTCAATGACCCGGTGCATATCGTAAACCCGCAAGCGGTCGAGAGGTAGTGCGTGGGCTAAGGCATTGGGGTTCGGGCAGCCCCATGTTGAATCAATCCCTTGAAAATAGCTGAGATAGCGTTTTGCTATAACAATCGCATCTTTCTCGTCATTCGTGATGACATCAATAACGCCATTGGCTTGCTGGATATCGCTTGGGCCGATTGCCTCGGGGGGAAAGCGCCCCAAACCGCCGCCTTCAATCATCGCAGGGCCAGCCATGCCGATATTGCTTTGTCGCGTCGCGATGATCACATCACAACAACCGAGCAGTACGGCGTTGCCAGCGAAACATCGTCCTGCCACGATGCCGACGACAGGAACCTGACCACTCAAGCTGGCAAACCGGGAAAATGTTTTGATGTGCAGTGATCCTGCCGTGATGACATCGACATCACCAGGTCGCCCTCCGCCACCCTCTGCAAGCAAGATCAGTGGAAGATTTGATCGGGAACATAGCTCCAGTAGGCGATCTTGCTTATCATGGTTGAGCTTGCCCTGCGTGCCGGCAAGGACCGTGTAGTCATAGGCAATCACTGCGACGTTGCACTGTTCCGGAAAGCGATCGCTATGAATTTTTCCCAGGCCCGTAATGACACCGTCTGCTGGTGTGTTTTGGATGAGATCATCGAGACTGCGTCGCTTTCTTTGCGCCGCGACCACCAAAGACCCAATCTCATGGAAGCTGTCTCGATCAAGAAGCTGAGCAAGATTTTCGCGTGCTGTTTGCATACCGCTAGCATGGCGCTTGGCAACCGCGTTGCTGCGGGCCGCATCGCTTGTCATGGCTTCTCGGGCGCGCCACTCAAGCATTCTTGGATGTTCCGCCAAAGCTGGCGTGTTGCTTGGCTCATCCGCGCTGGCGGATTCGGTCGCTGCTGAAAGAAACTTATGCTCCGATCGATTGATCACCCGATCGATTGGGATCGCTTCACCGATTTTCTGGCCGGCCACGACTTGCGAACCCTCAGTGACGAACCATGCCGTCACGCGTAGCGTAAAGCCTGCTTCAAGCGCATGATGCATCTTCATCGATTCGATAAGCCCTAGCTCATCAGCTTTTGTAACCCTCGTGCCAACCTTAATAAGTTCTAGAATACAACCGTCAATAGGGGCATAAATTATAATGACATCCTTCGATGCCTCCGCAAGCGATTCATCATCATTGGCGCCATGCGTGGCATGCACTTGCTCGATCATGAGCCCCTGTTGCCTGTCCCGGCCGGGCGTTGCCATGCCGTGATTGGCCAATGCCTGCTTAAGCCATTGATCAAACCATTGCGTGGTGAGCATTGCCCAAGGGTGCTCGGTGTCGCTAGTCTGAAAAGACCTCAGGATCGCCAATAACCATGGGATGTTGGTTGCCAGGCCTTCGATTTGAAAGCCTGTAAGCGCGCCAGTCGCCTTTGAAAAAAGCCTTTGCCAGTCCTCGCGTTCCGTTGCGCAAGGTACCGAAACAATCAGCTTAGCAATCATGGTGTCGAAGCCCGATGTGACGACGTCACCCTCTGTAAGCGCATGGTCGACGCGAAGCCCTGCGCCAACCGGGGGTTTCCAAGCGGAAACAGTGCCCGCGCTTGGTCTCACGCGCCAGCCAGGGTGGTCGTTTCCGAACGCTGCTTCGTAGGATTCAGCGAGGATGCGACATTGCAGCGCAAGGCTATGATGAGGAACGCACGCGGGCTTGATCTTACCGTTCAGGGTATCAAGTCTTGGGAAACGTTCGAGCTCAACTGCGATCGGGTTCTGCCACGCGCTTGCTTGAGGAGCGGCATCCTGAATCGCGAGCTTGAGTTGTAATGCAACAAGATCTAAGCCGGTGATGGCTTCTGTAACCGTGTGTTCAACTTGTAATCTGGCATTGACTTCGATAAACCACCAAGACTCGCCCTTGACGATGAATTCTGCTGTCCCGACACCGCGGTATGCGATCTGTTGGGCGAGCCTGGCTGCAGCCTGGTACAGGTCATTGCGGGTTTTTTCAACTAAGCATGGTGCTGGCGCCAGTTCCAGGAATTTTTGCCGACGCCTTTGCAGCGAGCAGTCGCGGTCGCCGAGAATCCAGATGCGTTGTCCGTCACCAATAAACTGGACTTCGATATGGCGAACCTCAGGAATTTCCACTTCTGCATAGAGTTCACCATTCCCGAAGCTTGCCATGGCCTCTTTGGAGGCCTGCTGGATCAAGGTTGAAAACTGCTCGGTTTCGGTGACAGCCCTGATCCCGCGGCCTCCTCCGCCAGCTTGGGCTTTCAGAAGTACTTTGGCCGCTCCGCCAAACGCTAATTTTGCTGCAGTCAATAAGTCATCGAGTGCTTTCGGATCACGCGTATTGTCGAGACCATCAACCGTCGCAATGCCTAACTGCTTTGCTAATGCAATGGCGGCTGGCTTATTGCCCATTAGGGCAATAACCCTGGGACTTGGGCCAACCCAAGTGAGGCCGGCCTCTCGAAAGCGTTCGGCGGCAAGCGCGTGCTCGCTCAGAAAACCGTAGCCCGGGTGGATGAGATCGACAGCGGCGACGGTGGCGATACCGAGCATCGCTTCAATGTCTAAATAGGCCGTTGCGCCCGCTCCCGGAAGCGCAAACAAATGATCAAAAAATCGCCCATGATGGGCGTCGATCTCATCGTTTGCATAAATGCCGATGGTCTCTATGCCCATACGCTGCGCGGTCTTGGCAATTCTTGCTGCAACTTCTGAACGGTTTGCGATTAACAATCGCATGTTCGGATCCTTCTTAAGGTTAAGGCGTGCGCCCGTTGGCTGCTGGGCACCTGTTGGCTGCTGGGCACCTGTTGGCTGCTGGGCACCTGTTGGCTGTTAGGCGCTGAAAGGCGAGATTTTGGTAAGGCGTTAAATCCTAGCCGATACCGGGTGCTCCTCACTTTTCAAATTTGCGGAGATCGCCATGAATTCATCGTCCAAGCTTGGTTTGAAGTTCCGTCATCAACGTGGTCAGGGTATGACGGAGTACCTCATCGTTGTTGCACTGATCGCCGTCGCGGCAATTGGTGTTTATGGCTTTTTCGGACAGACGCTGCGTAGTCAAACAGCTGGTCTTGCGCTCGAACTTTCAGGACAAAGCGCAAGCGAAGCCATCAATCAGGCAAAGAGTTCCGCCACTCAAGCTCAGAGCACCGCGTCGCAACGGCGGGGGCTCGAGGATTATGGCTCTGGTAACCGATAGCCAGCCTTGGTCAGCTCAGCAAAGCAAACCGATACGCGGTTGATGATTGATGCTCGGCACGACAAATCGCCTCATTAGCGCCAGACGAGGTCGGCGTCCCAGGCCACGGGGACAGGCTTTCCCACAACGGGGACAGGTCTTCCCACAACGGGGACAGGTCTTCCCACAACGGGGACAGGTTTTCCCATTAAGCCTGCTTTTCGTCGGCCTGGTGGCCAGCCTCGTGTTTTTCTTCGGAAAGTACGCGCTCGATATTAATCGGACTCACCATCGGCAAAACTTAGCTGATAGTGCAGCACTTAGTGCGGCAACTTGGCGTGCCCGCGCGCTGAACTTCAATGCCTTCGCAAACAGAGCCTTGATTGCACAGGAGGTCTATGCCGCCCATCTCACAGAGGCGAACGCTTGGGCCAGGTATGCTGCAAGACTTGCACAGCGAGGACAGGAATTGGCCCAGATTTTTCCTGCTGCGCAACCAGTTGCTGAATCAATTGCTCAGGTCGTAGCTGTCAACGAAGAGGTCTTAAGTCAACTAAGCGAGTTAGAACTCTTTACGAGAACGGCGCCCGGCATAGGTCTCAACGATCAGTTGATGATGGCGCAGTATGCCTTTCTCAGGTCGGCCGATGGCTTTGGTCTATCGGCTATTGCCAATGAAATCGTTCGAGCTGCCGATTCTGACGCGTTTGCGCATATTGTTGCTGGCGATCGTTTCTCTCAAAGTTGGTCATCCGTTGAGACAGAAGCCTCTAAGGCGCAGCGCCGCGCACTGGCTTGGCAGTCGCTTAAAGGCCAAAGCACGATGGCGAGCACGAGTGAACATCCTCCCACGATCGATCATCGGATTGAAGATCAGATGGCGCCGATCCCAACTATCAACTGCATCCCGAGATCCTTAAAGCAACTCACGGCACGACTGGTTCGCGAATCGAGTCTTGAACAACTTGATTCCGGGTGGCGTTCATCGCAGACACTATCACTTCATGCTTGGCGACGTGGCCGCCTGCTACCCACATGCGGCGATCAATATGAACTGAGTGCGATTGCCTGGTCGGAACGCGTTACTTCAAAGCAAGAAAACCAGCCAGAGGGCGTTGCGGGCGACGGGCTTCAGGAAATGCAACACGGCATCGCCTGGCAAAACGGAAATGCGCAACGCAGCGCGCAGGCAGACAGCGTTGCTTTAAAGGGCTACGCTGGCGCAGGTCGTTTGACCCGCGTCGACACGCAGAGCCTTCAATCACTGAGGCATCCCTTACGCGTGCTGGTTTCGGTACAGACTGGTCGACCCCGGCATCCAGGTCACGCCTACGGTGCAGCTTGGGTCTTTCACCATGATCCGCAGCTTGAGCTTGCCTCACCCTTAAGCTACTGGCTCTTTCCGAATTGGCAGGCCAGGCTCAGTGTGCCCAAGCGCGATGAGATCGAGTTTGCTGATCGGGAAGCTTCAAAGCCATGAATGAAAATGGTTTGGGAAGAAAATCCAGCCAAAGCGGGCAGGCACTAAGCGAATTCGTCGTAACGGTTGGATTGATCGTTATTTTGATGAGCGCCATAAAGATCTTCTCACGCATAGCCTCTGCCGATGAGGCCCAGATCGCAGAGGCTCGATGGTTAAGTTTTCATTGCGCATATCGATCAATCTATTGCAACGAACTTCCAGAGCTTCACGCTGCAGGCTCATCGCTTTCTGAAGCACTGAGTCAAAAGCAAGTTGAAAACGGCCTCTTTGGCGAGACTGCAAGTGCCGGCGTTGAGCGCCGCGTAAGCAGATCCAATTTTGACGCAGGCGCTTCACTCCTTAGTCGGTATACACCTCATGTCATTGCGTTACGGTCGCCTGAGGAGTTCGCTTCAAGTTTTGGAATCAACACGCGTGATGACCTTTTTGTCGCCGAGGTTGCTTCGACGCTTCAAGCTAAACGCGAAGAGTCCATTGTCGGCTTACCGCAGCAGATCGTATTAGCGCCCAGACGACTTGCCCTGCTGCTAGGCGACGGGTCAATAGCGGCGGGTGCTGGTGATGAAGAAGCGACCATTGAGCGGGTGAAGCGCAGCATCACCTTGCCTGGCCAAAGTGCCCTTGACGCAATGCTGTCGATGAATGAATTGGTAAGAGAACTTCTTAAATCCTTAGGACTTGAAACCGTTCAAACCAAGTGGTCTGACCGAGAACTGAAACCCATTGATCGGGAAACGTTGAAACCAAACAACTCGAATGAAGATTGCAGGGCATGCATAGCGGCACCATGATGAACAAACGATTTCTCGATCGCGCGGTCATCAATTTCCGGCGCAGACCCGCCTCAAGTTTGGCTTGGCTTTTTCAACAACCATTCTGTTGCGCGCTCATTGTCATCGGAGTTGTTTTTTCATCATCGATTTCTGCGGCCGCGACAGTCAACGTAGAGGGTAAGTGGATACTCGTCGGGATTGACAGGCACGCGGCGGCTACACAGCAGCTCAGAGGGCATTGTGATGGCGAGTTGGCGGCATTAGTTCGTGAGGCGGGCGCGCCGCTTGTGGCGCTTTATTGGCTACACGATTCAGGCTGCACCATAGACTGGATATCGACCAGGGTTTGGCCGATCGGTTCGACATTAAAGCTTGCAAAGCGGCTCAAGTCCCTGGGATTTTCTGAGTCGCGACAACTCGGAGCAGACCAGACGGTTTCCGATCACAGCCAGGTATCAAGCCATTTCTTAGCTAAAGATAAAGAAAGCTCACGAACCG
>Ga0214921_10008860_pt1 | contig 12895 bp, 9 predicted proteins | sample LL1505_MetaG_FD_177992 | JGI IMG/M metagenome (GOLD analysis project Ga0214921, IMG submission 177992) | Freshwater microbial communities from Lake Lanier, Atlanta, Georgia, United States - LL-1505 | ecosystem: Environmental > Aquatic > Freshwater > Lake | place: USA: Georgia | collected 2015-05-28 | reverse complement strand
ATGTGCGGGTCGGCCATGTGGGCGCGCGTCATGCCCACCATGTCGAGCTTGCCGCTGGCAATGGCGTGGCGCGCGGTATTTACATCTTGAATCTTGGCGGCATGAAAGATGGGAATGTCCACGTGGTCGCGCAGGCTGCCGGCAAAGTCCAGGTGCGGCGCGCTGCGCATGCCTTGCACCGGAATCACGTCGGTCAGGCCGGCATCGGTGTCAATGTGGCCGCGGATGATGTTCAAAAAATCCACCATGCCCGACTTGGCCAGGTAGCGGGCAATGCCCAGGCCTTCGTCTTGTGTCAGGCCGCCAGGGCGCACCTCGTCGGCAACGCCGCGCACACCCAAAATAAAGTCGGGCCCCACCCGCGCGCGAATGGCCTGAATCACTTCCAGCGTAAAGCGCACCCGGTTTTCCAGCGGCCCGCCGTAGGGCGCGTCTAGCGTATTGGTGGACGGCGACCAAAACTGGTCCATCAGGTGGCCATAGGCTTCCAGTTCCAGGCCGTCCACGCCCGCGGCGTGCATGCGCTCGGCGGCGTCGGCGTAGTCTTTGATGATGCGGGCAATGTCCCAGTCTTCCATGCGCTTGGGGAAGGCCCGGTGCGAGGCCTCGCGCTCGTGCGAGGGCGACACCACCGGCAGCCAGTCGGCCTTGGACCAACTGGTGCGCCGCCCCAGGTGGGTGAGTTGGATCATGACTGCGGCGCCGTGCTCGTGGCAGGCGTCGGTCAGCTCGCGCATCCAGGGCACGACTTCGTCTTTGTAGGCCAGGATGTTATTGAACACCGGCGGGCTGTCGCGCGACACGGCCGCCGAGCCTGCGGTCATGGTCAGCGCAATACCGGCTTTGGCGCGCTCCACGTGGTAGGCGCGGTACTTGGCCTTGGGCATGCCGTCCTCAGGGTAGGCGGGCTCGTGCGAGGTGATCATCAGGCGGTTGCGCAAGCGCAGGTGCTTGAGCTGAAAGGGCTGGAGCAGGGGGTCGTTGGACTGGGACATAGTTTTCATCTTTATAGGTTGAGCGCAGAAATATGCTGCGCCGTCATCAAATCCAAATGGGCACCTCCGCCTGACTTGAACACGGTAATGTCAGAAGGATGGCCGTGCGCTGGAACACGGTCGCAACACAGGTCGAAAAGATCGCCCAGAACATCCTCACGGCTTATCACTCCACTGGCGATCGGTTGCGTTAGGTCTCCCACATGTTCCACCGTAAACCAGCGGCTGTCGACATAAACGCGCGACCGTCGCATCACATCGTCGTCGGCCTCACGCATTTGCGGGGTGTAGCCGCCAATAAGGTCTACATGGGTCCCTGGGCGCAGCCATACACCTTGAATCAACGCTTTGGCACTGGAAGTGACGCAACAAACTATGTCTGCGTTCTGCACCGCCACAGACAGATCCGGGGCCACTTGCGCGGCTATACCGTCAAGGTCGGCCAGCAGCGCATGCGCACGCTCGGGTGTGCGGTTCCAGATCACCACACGTGAGAGGCTAGGTCGCATGGCCTTATGCGCCCGCACCATGTGTGGTGCCATGGCGCCCGCACCAACGATGAGCAGGGTTCTGACGTCTTGGCGCGCCAGCAAGTCGGCGCCTAAGGCTGAATCGGCAGCGGTTTTCCAATAGGTCATTTCGGTGCCGTCAATGAGTGCCTGAAGGCTACCGTCTTTCCCGTTAAACAATGCATAAAGAGCCTGGACTGTAGGTGCCTGCTGGTTCTGCGGGAACAGCGTGCAAAGCTTAACGCCCAGCTGGCTGCCGTGTTGCCACGCTGGCCATATCAGAAAGCCGTTCTCGTCGCCGCCATCCAGGGGTTGCTGCATCAGCAGGCGATGCACCTCTGGGGGGGGCTTGCGGTGCGCTTGGCGCAGGTGTTGCACCAGGCTCGCGTAACTAAGCGTGGAGCGCAGCGTCTTCGCGTCAATGAATGGAATATTCATGTTCGGATCCTCATGCCTGCATGCCGGAAACACGCCCTTCGTAAATAGCCTGCGCTGCCAGACGAGGGGCCACGTTGTCACCCGCCATGGCAAAGAACACACCCGCCTGGGTCAATTGCTGCGCGAGTTCGGTTTCCGACACGTTGGTGGTCGCCAGCACCAAGCTGTCTGCGGCCAAGCGCTGCTCTGTGCCGTCTAACAGGTTGCGCACCGTAGCGGCATCGCCGTGCCACGCCACTACGGCAGATTCAGTCAACCAGTGTGCGTCAAGTTGGGCTAAGCGGGCGCGCAGTTTTCCGTCTCCAGCGGTACGCTGAATCCAGAAACCTACCAGGGGCCAGCCGGTGACCAATGTCACTGCATGGCCTTGCTCTGCCAAGTACCAGGCGGTGCCACCACCACGCCAGTCACCGGTGTCATCTACCAAAATCACATGTTTTCCCAGGTGAGCCCGCTTGCCCATGACGTCTTCAATCGACCAGACGTGTGCGTTTTCTAGTCCGGCGATGGTCTCGAGTTGTGGCACGCCGCGCTGAAAGCCGGTACCCGCTGGTTGCGACCCAGTGGCAAGAATGACATGTTCCGCGCCCAAGCTTTTTACCTCCTCCTCATCAATCGGAAAGTTGAGGCGCACTTCCACGCCCAGCTGCTCGAGCTGACGTTCGTACCAGTCCAGTAGTTCCAAAATTTGCGAACGCCGCGGTTGCAGGCCGGCGAGGCGGAATGCGCCGCCGAGCCGGGGGGCAGCCTCCACTAGCGTGACCCGGTGCCCGCGTTCTGCGGCCACACGCGCGGCCTCCAACCCAGCCGGGCCGCCACCCACCACCAGCACCGTCTTGCGTTGTGGCGCTGGCGTGAAGCGGTCGCCACCCCATTCGAATTCGCGACCCGCCGAGGGGTTGACCAGACAGGAAATCCATAAGTCGCGCGAACGCCGCCCCCAGCACATCTGGTTGCAAGAGATACAGCCACGCACGTCTTCGGCCCGGCCCTCACGTGCCTTGTTGGCCAACTGCGGGTCGGCAATTTGCCCCCGCACAATGCTCACCATATCGGCCTGACCCGATGCCACCACGTAGTTAGCGCTTTCGGGCGTTCGTATGTGGCTTTCCGCCTGGACCAGGGCGTGTCGCACCACTTTTTTGAGCGCCTCGGCATATGGCGCACCCAGTTTGTCGGCAAACTGAAAGGTCGGTATTAGCTCGGCAAAGTTGAAATAGCCGCCAGTGCCGCAGCTGATGTAGTCGATCAGGCGGCGCTCGTCCAACCACTTCGCGATGACGCAAAGGGCATCGAGCTGAAGGGCTATGCTGACGCCCGAGTCAATGCTGGCGTTGAGGCCGATGATGAAGTCTTCTCCTACAACCCCACGCGTGCGGTGGATGATTTCTGCGCAAAAGCGCATGCGGTTGTCCAGATTGCCACCCCACTGGTCTGAGCGCCTGTTGTTCCAAGGTAGCCAAAACTGCTCAATCAGTCCGTTGTAGGCGCCAAAGAGTTCTACGCCGTCAAACCCTGCACGTTGCGCCCGCACTGCGGCGTCCACAAAGCCTTCGATGACTTCTTCAATCTCGGCCTCGCTCATTGCGTGGCTTCCGTCGGCGTCATGGAATGAGGGTAGGCCTGACGGCGACCAGGACGGCTCGTAAGAGTTGTCAAAGTCACCATGCTGTCCAACGTGGTAAAGCTGCTGAATCATCACGGACCCTTCAGCGCGGCAGGCTTCAGTGATGCGCTGCAGCGGAGCGATGATGGCGTCGTCCGAATGCCGCATATTGCCGCGCGTGAGCACGGCTGTCCGGTGTACTGGCACCGGTTCCACAACGATCATGGCCGCGCCACCTTTGGCCCGCTCCAAGTAATACCCCAGGTGGCGCGCCCCTGGAAGCCCTTGCTCGGCCATATTGGCCGTGTGGGCGCCAAACACCACACGGTTGCGCAGCGTCTTGTGGCGCAGCTTCAGTGGCTCAAAAAGATGCTTGAATTTCATGGTTTAGTACCACTGGTCGGGCATGGAGGCTTTTTTGCGATCCATGAAATCGCGGATCGATTCGTCCACGGCTACGTCCAAATCGGGTGCGACATAGTCGGCCAGCGACTGTTTCCAGCGCTTGTTGGCACGCGTGGCGGCATCGGTCTGGCCGGCCTCCGTCCAGGTCTCAAACGGCGTGTCGTCCGAAATGCTGGAGTCGTAAAACGCGGTGGTGTAGTTGGCCATGGTGTGGGCGCTGCCCAGGTAGTGACCGCCGGGGGTGACGTTCTCAAACGCGTCCATGGCCAGCGTGTTGTCGTCCACCGTCACGCCAGCGAGGTAGCTGTGCAGCGCGCCGCAAAAGTCGGCGTCCATCATGAATTTCTCGTAACTCATGGACAGCAAGCCGTCCAGAAAACCGGCCGAGTGCAAGATGAAATTAGCCCCGCAGTGCACCGCCGACAACATGGACATCACGCTTTCCTGCATGGCCTGGCCGTCGGGCAGCTTGGACGTGGTGAAGGACCCGGCACAGCGCAGCGGCAAATTCAGCCGCCGGGCGAGCTGGCCGACCACCATGGAGCCAATGGCCGGCTCGGGCGTGCCAAAGGTGGGCGAGCCCGAGCGCAGTGACATGCTGGACAGGAAGTTGCCATAAATCACCGGCGCGCCGGGGCGCTCGAGCTGCGTCATGGCGCAGCCGACCATGGTCTCGGCGTGGGCTTGGGCAATCGCCCCGGCGTTGGTGACCGGGCCCATGGCGCCGCCCAAGATAAAGGGCACGATCACGGCGGCCTGGTTGGCCCGCGCATAGGCACGGGCCGATTTGGTCATGGTGCCGTCCCACAAGAGCGGCGAGTTAACGTTGACATTACCCAAAATGACGCAGTTGTTGTCCACAAAATCGGCACCAAACAGCAGGCGGCTCATGGCAATCGAGTCTTCGGCGCGTTCTTCAGAGGTAATCGAACCCATATAGCCCTTGTCCGAATAGCGCATGTGGGCGTAGACCATGTCGAGATGGCGCTTGTTGACCGGCACGTCGGTGGGCTCGCACACGGTGCCGCCGCTGTGGTGCAACCAAGGGCAGTTGTAGGCCAGCTTGATAAAGTTTTGAAAGTCATCGAGCGTGCCATAGCGCCGACCGCGGTCCAGGTCCATCACAAAGGGTGAGCCGTAGGCCGGCGAAAAAACCACATTGTTGCCACCAATTTGCACCGAGTGCGCCGGGTTGCGCGCGTGTTGGGTGAATTCTTTGGGGGCCGTTTTAAGCACCTCGCGCAGGTGGCCGGGCTCAAACTTCACCCGCATGCCGTCGACCTTGGCACCAGATTTTTTGAACATGGCCAGCACTTCGTCGTCGTCGCGGATATCCAGCCCCACTTCAGCCAAGATGCGGTCGGCGGTGGCCTCGATCTTGAGGAGGCTTTCCTCGCCCATGATGTCGTAGGTGGGAATGACGCGCTTGATGTAGGCCGGACCGGAGATCTTGGCGTTGGGGTCGCGGCGTTCGCGCCCGCCGGTACGTCGGCCACGTTTGGGCTCGGTAGGAGACACTGCCGCGCCTTGGGTATCAGATTCACTCATGCCATTTTTCTCCGGGTTGGGGGCTATTTTTCCGGATAATAGGCGCTAAAACAATGTTTGTGCTCTGCCGGTCTGTTCATTCAAGCCATCAATTCAATACATGCTAAAGCGCTTTGACCAGCCCGCCATGGGTAATCTCATTACCTTTGAGGCGGCTGCGCGCACGGGTAGTTTTACCAAGGCCGCACACGAACTTGCGGTGGGCCAGCCAGCGGTGAGCCATGCCATCCGGGTGCTTGAAGACGAACTCGGCGTCGTGCTGTTTGACCGGCGCCACAAGGGCGTGGCCCTGACCGACGCTGGCCGTTATTTGCTGGAGCAGGTGAGCCTGGGGCTGACGCTGATGGACCAGGCCCTGCGCGAGGTGCGCAGCATGACGCCAGGCCACCAGGTCACGCTGGCGGTGTCCACGGCAACCGCCACTTGGTGGCTGATGCCGCGCATAGCGCGCTTCAAGCAGCAGCACCCCCACATCGAGCTGCGCTGCATCACCACCGACATTGACCTGGACTTGGAGCGCGAACGCATCGACTTGGCCATTACGCTGGGCAGTGGCGAATTTGCGCAACACGCGCGCTGGCGCTTCGTGGACGAGGAGGTTTTTGCCGTCTGTAGCCCTGCCTTTCTGGCCGCCAATCCGCAGCTGCAAGTCCCCCAAGACCTGGCCAACAGCACGCTGCTGCACCTGGAGGAGCGCTACAAACCCCGTGTGGATTGGGCGCTTTGGTTGGCGCGGTTTGGGGTGAGCGCCGCGCGTGCGGTCAAGGGGCTCACTTTTAACGACTACTCCATCGTGCTGCAAGCCGCCTTAGAGGGCCAAGGCCTGGCGCTGGGATGGCGCCATATTGTGGAACCCCTGATCAGCCAGGGCCGTTTGGTGCGACCCGTGCCCCAAAGTGTGACCACCGACCAGCCCATGTACATCGTGGCGTCCCGCGCCGGGCGCGCGCGCAGCGATGTGATGGCTTTGAAGGATTGGCTGGTGCACGAGGCGACGTAACAACCCGCTATCGCGGAGGTCTTGTCCTCTTAAGAGGCCGTGCGAAGTAATTCGGCGTTGTGCGCTCGCAGGCTGCCCGATTCAGGTGGCTGTGCCAGTTGGGTGACCGGGCAAGCGGCCCGTACGCGGTGGTGAAAGTCCTCAATGCAGTGCTCATAGGAGGAAAGCGGGCCGAACTCAAACCCCTGCGACTCCAGGCCGCGCTGGACCCGCTCGCACAGGGTCTTGTCCTCATGACTCACCTGGCGGTTAATTCGCGCATTCAAATAACGCAAGACCTTCATTTCACGCCGCGCGTCCGGGCGCACGTAAATTGGGTAGCGCACGCTGCAAGTGGTGGCGGTTTGGGGCAAAAACTGGAAGACGTCCATGCTGTCGCCATAGATATCGAGCCCCATATTGGGCGGCATGGTGAAAAACATCCAGGCCGTGCGGACCGATTCGGGCAGGTCGCTGTTCAGACCCGGCGCCAACTGCTGGTACATGCGCTCGGCCCAGTTGCTTGAGGGTGTGTCCCGCAGCACACTCTTGCTGCCCGCTACGCCATGGCGGTTCATGAAGCCCATGATGTCACTGTCGAGCATGCGCTGGTAGCCCGGATGTCCGACGGGGACATGGTAGTTTTCTAGGTTGTTGTCGACGCCGACTTTCCAGTTGCAGTTCCAATGGTCGATCCAAGGCTCCCCCAAAGGCACCATTTCTTCAAGCCGGTAGGGTTCGATGAGTGGCAGGTAGTCCGCCCAGAGAGCGCGTAGGCTCTCGCCGCCTGGAACGATGCGGACAAACACCAAGCCGCAGATCACCTCAAGTTCCAGCGCGTGCAGGCCGAGCCCAGATTTGTCGGGGTCTGAAAAGGTGGCCTCGGAGGGGCGGCCCACGAGCTTGCCGCCGGTGTCATAACTCCAACCGTGATAGGGGCAGGTCAGACGAGCTTTGCACTGGCCGGCGCCGTCGAGTAGCTTGGCGCCCCGGTGTCGGCAGACATTCATAAATGCCCGCAGGGTACCGTCGTCGGAGCGCACCACCACCACCGGGTCACGCATCAGGTCGAAGGTGACAAAGTCACGCGGATTTTTGACTTCATTGATGTGGCAAACAAACTGCCACGAGGTGCGAAACAAGGCTTCAAACTCCAGATCCACCAGTTCGGGGTGGCGGTAAGTCCAGGCCGGCAGGGTCGGCCCGGTACGAAACATCGGAGTGTTGTGGGACATGGTGAGCCTCGGGAGCCGCAATTTCAAGGGGCAGATTGGAGCAAATGCTGAACTGAGGCGAGGCACACCGCGTGGGCCTGGCTGGTACGTAAAAACTTGGGGTCCAGGGCGGCGTGCAGCCACAGTCCCGTGATCAGCGCCATGAGGCCAATGGCCTGCTGATGCGTGTCCGCCGGAGCGTTGCGTTGGCGTGCCAAGCGTTCAAACACGTCTTGGTAAATTTGCAAATCAACCTGGTAAAGCGCCCGGTCGAGTTTGTTGAGCTTGGGGTACTTTGGGATCACGCTCCAAAATCCGAGCCAGATTCGCAGGTTGTCGGTGTTGAAGATTTTGGTGTCAAAGTTTTTGGCAATGCAGGTGCGCAAGGCCTGGGCCGGGTCCTGTGTGTCCTTAATTCCGTCCAGTGTGTAGGCGGTCCAGGTGTCGCAGAGTTGCTGGTAGGCCGCCAAAATGAGTCCTTCTTTGGAGCCGAAGTGGTGGTTGATAAGGCCGCGGGAGACGCCCCCCTCGGCACAAATGCGTTCGATCGTGGTGCCGCTATAGCCGTGTTGCGCAATCGAGCGAGTGGTCGCTTCAATGAGGAGCCGCCGGCGCACTTCCGGCTGCTCTCGCACGCGGGTTACGGGACGGGTGGCAGTGCTTTGGGGCTTTGAAGTTGCCATCGGCGGGCTTGCTAAATCAGACTATTGTTGCACTGCGCTTGCGCTACCGGGAAGCGGGGGAGTTTTCTACGGCTTGGCGCAGGGCCGCCAAATACCACTCCGAGTAGCTGCGGGCGTAGACCTCCATCGGTGCATAGGGGCCCGGCTCAAAAAATGTCGAATTCACGCCGCGCTGGTTCAATTCAATGATGTGTTTGTCCTCTTGGCTGGTGTGGTCCCAAAGCCAAGTGACCGCATCGGTATGGAAGTCCACGCCCTCCACCGCGTCTTGGTCCACGAGCCACACCAGCTCGAAGGCGGTCTGGTCTACCGTTTGCGGGATCGTGCGGTACAGGAGCGTGTAGTCGGGGTAGGCGACAAAGTTGGAGGTGGGCCCGACGTCAATGAAGGAAGACCCCCCATCGTAGCCCCGACCTTTGAAGTCGCCCATCAGGGGTGCGACTGCCGTGCCGTCACGGCTGCCGCTGACCATCGGGGCGACCAAGGCCGATCGGATGCTGTCCGCACTTTCTTGCCCCGCCTGAGCATTGCTAAAGTAGAAATCGCGGTCCTGCAAATTCAGTCCCAGCAGGGCATCACGTGCCCGCATCGCGTCGTCGGGGCCATCGCGCAGCGCCTGGCTGCGGGCGTAGGTGTGGCGCTTGGCATATTCTTGGTGGGCCGGACCACAGTGGTAACACTCTTGGTAGTTCTCTTCTACGAGTTTCCAGTTCGCCTGTATTTGGTAGGTCTTGCGCGCAATGACCTTGGCCCGGCTCCAACCATAGACCTTGGCGGAAACGGAAAACGCCTCTCGCACATGGTCTAGGCCCAGTGGCTGCTCGGCCAGACTGATGAATACCATGCCCTCTTCGACCTGCACATGCGCCTGCTTGAGGGGAAATCTGTGGTGCTCAAAGTCATCCGGCATGGCCCGTGCACTGCTCAGGACGCCTTGGGTGTCGTAGGTCCAGGCGTGGTACGGGCATATAAATTTGCCATTGCTGGCGTGGCCCTGGGTTTGGTTGCACACGCGTGAGCCCCGGTGGCGGCATACGTTGAGTAAGGCGCGCAGCCTGCCGTCTTCGCCCCGGACGATGATGAGTGATTCGCCAGCAATCTCGGCCGTAAAAAAGTCCCCGGGCTGGGCTGCCATGCTGGTATGTCCCACGCAGTGCCAGTGGGCAAGCACAAAGTGGCGCATGTCCCAGGCAAAGAGCGCCGGGTCGGTATAAAAGGCGCGTGGCAGTGCGTGCCCGCGTTGGCACTGGGCCAGCGCGGCGCGAACCGCGTTTTGACCCGCCGCTGACGGCGCGGGAAATGCGATTTTGGACTCGGTGCTCATGGCGTGCCAGTATCAGCGAAGCGGCGGCGGCGTTGCGCGCCGGCGCGGGGGCGAATAAAACGGCCGGTCCACAATCCAGCTGCGCACGTTTCTGCGCTCCCATTGCAGCTCGCGGTGCAGGTACAGGTCCACCCACATGCTGGCCTTGCTGTCGAAGTGGGGCGCATCGATTTTGGCAATCGCAATATTGCGTTTGAGCGTGGGCGACCACAGGGCCGCGGTGATTTCACCGATTTGACGGGTGTTGGCTTCGTCGGCGTAAATCAGCGAGCCGTGCGCCGGCTTGTTCCCTTCAAGCTCCAGTCCTACCAATTTGCGGCGGATGCCCCGTGCTTTTTCAGCCAGCAGTGCGCGCCGCCCATTGAAGTGGCCTTTTTCGAGTGCAACGGTCCAGTCAAGATTGAGCTCCCAGGGCGAACTTTCACGGCCAAGGCGAATGGTGTGATTGCAAGAGATGAAGTCCACCTGCGGCAGGATAAAGCCCGCCTCAATGCGCGCCATCTCGAGCGCCTGGTAGCCCATCGGCGTGATGCCCCGCTGATGTCCTACTTCCATCAATCGCAACCAAAGATCGGCAGCGCCCTCAGGGGCAATCCAGAGTTCATACCCCAGGTCCCCGGTAAAGCCGGTGCGCGAGACCATCAGTGCATGACCTTCAAATTGCAGTTGCAGCATGCCCATGGCGCTCAGGTTTTCGAGTCCTTGTAGGCCCAAGGCGCTGAGCACCGCATAGGAGGTGGGTCCTTGCAGCGCCAGTGCAGCAATGTTGGTCGTGACTTCGCTGATTTCCACGTCAAAGCCGATGGCGCAGTCCAGGAACCAGTCGAGCTGGCGCTCGGCGCTGCACACGCGAAATTCATTTGGACCGAAACGAAAAATCGTGCCGTCGTCGATCACGTGTCCTTCATCGTTGCACCACAGGGTGTAGATCACACGATTCACTTTGAGCTTGCGCACATCGCAGGTCACCACCCGGTTCAAGTAGCGTTCGGCGTCGGGGCCTGCAATACGGTACTTGACCATGGGCGTGAGGTCGAACAGGGCGCAGGTGTTGCGGATTGCGAAGTACTCGTGCTCGGTGTAGGAGTACACGTCGGGCGTGGAGTAACCGGCCCAAGCAATAAAGGTGTCGTTTTGTATCCAGGGCTTGCTCGCCTCAAAGAATGGGGTGTGCAGCAGTGGGCGGCGGTAGTGCGCGTTAGAGGCGGATTTAACGGATTCGAATCGCATTTCAGGTTCCTTGACTTAGCACGCAGCGCGCCGCATTGCGTCCGGCAAAGCCCATCACGCCGCCACCGGGGTGGCATGCCGCACCGCACAAAAACAGGCCGGGCAAGGGAGTTTGGTATTGGTGGCTCTGGGGCACCGGGCGGTTGACAAAGAACTGGTCAAAGGCCAGCGCCCCCTGGTGCCAATGGCCCCCCGCCAACCCAAATTCTTGTTCCAAGTCTGAGGGCGTGAGCAACTCTGCGGCAATCACCAACGCGCGAATCCCGGGAGCGTAGCGTTCCAGCGTCGATAAGGCGTTTTCAAGTAATGCAGCCCGCGCGCCTTCGGGGTCGGGCCCGAGGTCGTACGGCACAAACTGCACCAGCGCCGACAAAACGTGTTGCCCCGCAGGGACCAGGCTAGGATCGCTCACCGAGGGAAGGGTAATTTCCAGCGCAGGGTGTTGCGGTATCTTGCGGTACTTGGACGGGTTGAAGGCCTGCTCCAAGTAGTCCATGCTGGGGCTGATCAGCAATCGCCCACGCAAGGCCTCTGCGCTTGTCCCTGTGAAATGCGGCAAGTCGCGCAGCGCCAAGTGCAGCTTGGCGACCAAGCCCTTGGCGCGAAAGTGGTCGACGCGGCGCACAAAACCGGCGTCCAGGTGTTCGGCACCGAGCAGCTTCAAGAAAGTGGTGCGCAGCGCCGCACTTGAAACCACGGTGTTTGCCCGTAGTACTTCGCCAGCAGTAAGGGCTACGCCAATGGCGTGGTCGTTCTCCACCACAATGCGCGCCACCGGCGAGCGCAGGCGAATCTCTACCCCGGCCGCTTGGCAGGCCTGCGCCAGTGCTTGGGAAAACGCGCCCATGCCACCCAGCGGTTGGGCCAAGCCCAAGCTGCCGGCGCCATGTTCGCCCGCCAATCGGTAGAGCCAGGTCAGCACCGTACCGGGCGAACGCGGTCCGTATTCGGCGCCCAGCGTGGCGTCAAAGGCCAGCGCGCCTTTGAGCGCGGCGCTTTCAAAGTTGTCGTCCAGCAGGTCGTAGGCGTTCATGCCGCCGATGCGCAACAGCTCCCGCATCGAGGGCGTACCCAGCAGGCGCAAACGCAAGGCGACTTTCAGCATGTCCCAGCGCTCACCCCAGCGCTGCAGACTGAGGCGCGGCGGCTTGACGCTCAACAGGCCGTAAAAGACGGCGGCGTAGCGGCCCATGCGCTGCCGAAATCCCGCGTATGCAGCAGCATCTGCGCCCAGCGCGGTACCGCCGGAGATGGCGGCGCCGTCAATGCGCAGGCACGGCCCTGTTTCGCAGAGAGCATGCGTTGGCATCGCGGTCGCAGCAAAGCGCAGGCCGTGCTGCTCCAAACCAATGTCTTTTACAAACGCCTGCGGCAGCGCGTGCAGCAGGTGCGCACAGGCCGATACCTGAAAACCCGGAGCAAAGTCGCGTGTGATTGCAGCGCCGCCCACCTGTGCAGACGACTCCAGCACCAGCACTTTGCGCCCGGCCCGCGCCAGGTCCAGTGCACACACCAGACCGTTGTGGCCCGCTCCAATCACGATCACGTCAAAAGCGTGGCTCATGCGGCCGCCTTTCTACCCAGGTCACTGAGCACCGTTCGCGCAGCGTTGGCGCCGGGCGCGCCCATCACGCCACCGCCCGGATGGGTACTGGAGCCACACATGTACAGCCCCTTAATGGGCGAGCGGTATTGCGCGTATCCGGGGATGGGTCGGTTGAACAACAGCTGGTCCATGGTGAGCTCGCCCTGAAAGATATTGCCCTCGGTCAGGCCGACTTCGTTTTCAATGTCCCAGGGGGTGCGGATTTCGGCGTGGCGGATCAGGCTTTTGAAGTTGGGGCTGTGCTCGGCGATGGCGTTGATGACGGTGTCGCCAAAGGCCTGGCGTTTTTCGTCGGTCCAAGGCCCGTCTGCCAGGTGGTAGGGCGCGTATTGCACAAACACCGACATGTAATGTTTAC
>Ga0214921_10008859_pt1 | contig 12896 bp, 12 predicted proteins | sample LL1505_MetaG_FD_177992 | JGI IMG/M metagenome (GOLD analysis project Ga0214921, IMG submission 177992) | Freshwater microbial communities from Lake Lanier, Atlanta, Georgia, United States - LL-1505 | ecosystem: Environmental > Aquatic > Freshwater > Lake | place: USA: Georgia | collected... | reverse complement strand
GACCTGCCAGCGATGGCCAAAAGGCCGGCGTCGAAGGAGGTGATCAATTGAAAAGCGGTCAGCGCGCTGTCTGTCAAGGTGTTCATGGTGAGGTGCCTGAGCGGGGATGCTAACTGTTTTAAATACCCTCAACTACGCGGGTGTTCCGCTATGAAATCAAATGCATAGCTGTGAAAAACACGTTTCATTTCAGGCACACTCAAGGTGTGGCAAAAATAGATCTTTTTTACGATTGGCAACTCAACTCAAACGCTGCTGAGCGGTCTGAGTTCCCTTTGCGCAACTCATTGATGACATTGCTTCAGGCCGTCCGAGAGCATGGCTCCATTGGTGCTGCTGCCAAGGCGCTCAATTTGTCTTACCGCCACGTTTGGGGAGAGCTCAAGAAATGGGAGCAGCAACTCGAGCAAGATTTAATTGTTTGGGACAAAGGCCAGCCTGCCAGACTGTCAATTTTTGGAGACAAACTCCTTTGGACCGAGCGGCAAACGCAAGCACGCATTGCACCTCAAATTGAAACCATCCGCGCAGATTTAGAAAGAGCCATGTCACTGGCTCTCAACCCCAATGCCCACGTTTTGAGCTTGCATGCAAGCCATGATGACGCCCTCTCGATCTTCCGCGATCATGTGTCGCAGCAAGGTTTGCACTTGGACTTGAAATTCAGCGGCAGCCTCGATGCTCTGCATGATTTGAATGAAGGTCGTTGCACCATGGCTGGATTTCACACGCTGGCCAATGTACCGAGCCCAAGTCATCTTGCCAATGTCTACAAACCGCTGCTCAAACCGGGCTTGCACAAACTGATCGGTTTCTCTGCGAGGCAACAAGGTTTGATTACCACACAGGGCAACCCTTTCAAACTTCAAACATTGGCAGATGTGCTTCGTTCTAGAGCACGGTTTGCAAACCGCGATGTCGGAACTGGCACGCGTGTCTTGCTTGACCATTGGCTCAGCGCCAACAAGCGCAAAGCGAGCGAATTGAACGGCTACGAGCTCATTGAGAAATCCCATGCGGCTGTTGCCGAATGCGTCGCTTCGGGCCAAGCTGATGTGGGCTTGGGCACCCAACTGGCTGCCCACAAGCGAGGGCTGTGTTTTGTGCCTTGGGTGGAAGAGCGTTATTACTTTGTGTGCCTGAAGTCAGCCGTAGACGACCCAGCCATCTTGAAAATGCAGGAAGCCCTGCATTCACCCAATTGGTTGGGGATCCTTTCAAAGCTTCAAGGGTATTCCCCCCACGCCCCAGGACAAGTCTTGTCCCTGCGTCAAGAACTACCTTGGTGGCAATACAAAAAACCAAAAAATTGAACTTTAAAAGACCGTAGCGGTTAAAATCTGGGGTTGATCATTTTTTGAAAACAAGCTTACTGAGACCAACTCAGCTCAACCCTTCTTAGGAAATCAAAGTGACCGCCTTTTTGAAATTTGCCACTGGCATGGACTGGCTTAGTGAACGGTTTGCCCAAATTGCATCCTATACCGTTCTTTTATCCGCCATGATTTGTGCCGGAAACGCCTTCATCCGCTATGGCATCGATTGGAGCTCCAATGGCCTTCTAGAAATCCAATGGTACTTGTTCGCTTGGATGGTCATGGTTGGCGCACCCTATGTTCTCAAAGTCAATGAACATGTTCGCGTCGATTTGTTGTATGGCAAGTTAAAGGGCAATGGGCCGGTCTATGTCGACATCATGGGCTTGATTGTTTTCTTGCTTCCTATCATGGGCTTCATGGCCTACCTCTCCTACCCCTACTTTCTCAGAACCTATCTTTCAGGCGAAATGAGTCAAAACGCTGGCGGACTCATTCGATGGCCCGCTGTGTTGGCCTTGCCCGTTGGCTTCGCCATGGTTTGGTTGCAGGGTGTGGCCGAATTGATCAAGCGTGTGGCCTACCTGCGCGGCGAATACGTCATGGACACACACTACGAAAAACCACTTCAGTAAATCTGGAAGCTCAATTTCAGATCTTTCAAAAATACTGTTAGGACTCCAAAATGGAAATGCAAAATTTCGCACCGATCATGTTTGCCGGACTGGTTGCCGTCATGATCATCGGTTTCCCCGTCGCTTTCTCCTTGGCCGCACTGGGCCTTGGTTGCGGTTTCTTCGCCATTCAAATGGGTTGGTTTCCTGCGGCATTCATGTCGAACTTGCCCATCTCCATTTTTTCGATTTTGAGCAATGATTTGTTGCTCGCCATTCCCTTCTTCACTTTCATGGGAACCATCCTAGAAAAGTGTGGATTGGCAGAAGACATGCTCGATTCCATGGGCCAGCTGTTTGGGCCTGTCCGAGGTGGCCTAGGTTACTCAGTCATCATTGTGGGATTTATTTTGGGCGCCATCACGGGCACCGTTGCAGGCCAGGTCATTGCCATGGCGCTCATTTCTCTGCCCGTCATGATTCGCTATGGTTACAACATGCGCTATGCCACTGGCGTGTTGGCAGCTTCTGGCACCATCACTCAATTGGTCCCCCCCTCACTGGTGCTGGTGGTTTTGGCCGACCAACTGGGTAAGCCCGTGGGCGATATGTACAAAGGCGCTTGGGGCCCTTCTCTGCTTCAAATCGCCATGTTTGCTCTGTACACCTACGGTCTGGGCCTCATCAAGCCCCATTACGTTCCTGGGGTACCCAAAGAAGCACGCACCCTGGAAGGTTGGGCCTTGTGGCGCAAATGCTTAAAGGGAATCATCCCCTCAGCCATCCTGATTTTCACCGTTCTGGGCTCCATGGGCGGACTGCCGTTCCAATCTTCTGCGTTGGCCACCCCTACAGAAGCCGGTGCCATGGGCGTGGTGGGTGCACTCATTTTGGCTGCAATGCACAAACGCCTTACCAAAGATCTTTTGTGGGAGGCGATGCACGGAACCATGCGCCTGACCGCCATGGTGGTGTTCATTTTGATTGGCTCTCGCGTGTTCAGCCAAGTCTTCCAAGGTGTTGATGGCTCCAAATGGGTTGAGCACCTGCTAACTGGTTTGCCGGGTGGCCAAATTGGCTTCTTGATTGTGGTCAACATCTTTGTCTTCTTCTTGGCTTTTTTCTTAGATTTCTTTGAGATTGCCTTCATTATCGTGCCCATGCTCGCGCCTGTTGCACAAAAGCTAGGCATCGACTTAGTCTGGTTTGGTGTGTTGCTGTGCGTGAATTTGCAAACCAGTTTCATGCACCCTCCCTTTGGATTCGCTTTGTTCTATTTGCGCGGCATTGCCGATACCCTGTTCAAAGACAAACGCATCCCAGAGGCCATCAAATCCAACGATATCTATTTGGGGTCAATCCCCTGGGTCATCATGCAAATCATGTTGGTTGGCATTGTGATTTTCTTCCCACAATCAGTCACGGCCTTCCTTGACAAAGAGCAGGTCGTTGACATCGATCAAGTTGTGATTGAAATGCCCAAGGATGAAAATGCAGAACAAGCTGCCGTTCAAGCAGCCGAAGATTTGCTGAAAACACCTCAGCAAACGCAGCAATCTGCAGAAGATGAGCAGAAGAAGATTGACGATCTCTTCAAGAAATAAATGACAGCACCGGTCCTCTCTGGGCCAGCTTTTTCTAAGTCCTTTAAAGTGCTGGCCATCGCACTGAGCGGGGCTTTGATTGCCTGGTCGCTCATGCTCCCCATCGACTTCTTTTCAAAAAGTGGTCTGTGGGTAGCCGCTGCACATGCCTTGATCCTTTACACCGTTTGGTCCATTCAAATCAGTGTCACCACGCTCGACTCGTTTCAAATTAAACAAACGTGGATTTGGAACAAGTCCATGAACCTCAATGACATGGCCTACTTAAAAATAATTCATGTACCCGCCTTAAGTTGGCTGATTGCTCCGCGTGTTTATGCCAGAACCATGATGGGAAAATTTGCGGTCTTCTACACAAGCTCGCCAGAAGTCTTGAACGGACTTTATGCACTTGAAGCCAAGCTGAAAGCCGATCGACAGGCCTTTTGAGACAAGGCATTCATTATCGTTTTGCCATGTGACAGGCACAAAAAAACCGGCAGAGCCGGTTTTTTTGTGAGCTTCAAACTGCTTACAGTTTTTGAGCTTGCATGAAGGTATCAAACTTAGCCTCAGTGAAGCGGAACCACAAGTTTTGCTCTGCGCGGAACTTGCTGTAATCTGCGTAGATTTTTTTCCAATCTGGGTTCTTGTCGTTCAACTCTTCGTAAAGAGCCATCGACTCTTTGAAAGCCAAATTCAGCACGTCATTGGTGAAGGGACGCAGCTTGGTGCCCTTGGCAACCAGTTCCTTGAGGGCACCAGGGTTGCGTGCATCGTACTTGGCTTGCATGTCCGTGTGCGCTGTGGCAGCAGCGGCTTCAACAATGGCTTTGTACTCAGGTGTCAATGCTTCAAAAGCTTTTTGGTTAATGAAGAAGTCCAACTGAGGACCACCTTCCCACCAACCTGGGTAGTAGTAGAAAGGCGCCACTTTGTTGAAGCCCAGCTTTTGATCGTCGTAAGGACCGACCCACTCAGCTGCATCAATGGTGCCTTTTTCCAAAGCAGTGTAGATTTCACCGCCAGGAATATTTTGGGGCACGCCGCCCATGCGCTCAATGACCTTGCCCGCAAAACCACCCACGCGGAACTTCAAGCCCTTCATGTCGGCCACAGATTTGATTTCCTTGCGATACCAGCCGCCCATTTGCGAGCCCGTATTGCCACCAGGGAAGTTCACGATGTTGTATTTGGCGTAGAACTCACGCATGAGTTTCATACCGTTGCCTTGGTACATCCAGGCCGTCATTTGGCGGCTGTTCAAACCGAATGGAATGGAGCAACCCAAAGCAAATACATCGTTCTTACCAAAGAAGTAGTAAGGCGCGGTATGTGCAATTTCAATGGAACCTTGCTGAACAGCGTCGACCACTCCGAATGGTGGGGTAATTTCACCAGCCGCATGCACTGAAATTTCAAACTTGCCGCCTGTCATGTCCTTCACAGCTTTGGCAAAAACATCGGCAGCACCATGAATGGTGTCCAAAGCTTTTGGGAAGCTGGAACTGAGGCGCCAACGAACGGTTGCTTGTGCGTGAACAGCGGGTGCAGCACCTGCAACCAAAATGCCGGCAATACCAGCATTCTTAATGACGGAACGACGATCCATGAACTTACTCCTAATGATAAATTTCGTCACAAAAGTGACAAGTTAAAAATACAGAGCCTATTGTAGAAATTTTAAGCACTGATTCTTTTGAGGGTTTACCCTTTTCCCAACAACTTTTAAGGTCTTGGTTTTGAATAATCAGCCTAGATCAGGCCATCTGGCTTGAATTGACTTTTCAATGCCTGCAGCGTCGAGTCCTTGCAAGGCCATTAATTTGGCGGGATCACCATGCTCCACAAACTCATCGGGCAAACCAAGATTGAGCACTGACTTCAAAATGTTCGCCGACTGCATCACCTCACACACCGCGCTTCCCGCACCTGCCATGACACAAGCATCTTCCAATGTGACCATGCATTCATGCGTGGCCGCCATTTTCAGAATCACTTCAGAATCCAATGGCTTGGCCCAACGCATGTTGACCACCGTCGCGTTGAGCTTTTCAGCAACCTGCAGCGCAGGGTAAAGCAAAGTGCCAAAAGCCAAGATGCAAAGTCTTTTGCCTTCACGCTTTATTTCAGCTTTGCCTAAGGCAACTGTTTCAAGGCCCTGGTCTGGTTCTATGCCCACACCAGCACCCCTTGGATAACGCACGGCCACAGGATGATTTTGGGCATAAGCCGTACTGAGCAACAAACGGCACTCTCGCTCATCACTGGGGCACGCCACTGACATGTTGGGGATGCAACGCAAATAAGCGATGTCGTATGCCCCAGCATGCGTGGCCCCGTCGGCGCCCACCAAGCCGGCACGGTCAAGCGCAAACACCACAGGCAAGTTTTGCAGAGCCACATCGTGAATCAGTTGGTCGTAGCCCCGCTGCAAAAATGTGGAGTAAATGGCCACAACCGGCTTCAGGCCCTCACAAGCCAAGCCTGCTGCAAAAGTGATGGCATGTTGCTCGGCAATGCCCACATCGTAGTAACGATCTGGAAATCGCTTGTGAAACTCCACCATGCCAGAGCCCTCACGCATGGCAGGTGTGATGCCCACCAAACGTTTGTCAGCAGCCGCCATGTCACAAAGCCATTGGCCAAAGATGTGCATGAAGGAAGGTTTGGCCGGCTTGCTGGCCGGTACCAAGCCCACTTTGGGATCGAACTTGCCAGGGCCGTGGTAGTTCACAGGATCTTCTTCGGCCAGTCTGTAACCCTGCCCTTTTTTGGTAATCACATGCAGGAACTGCGGACCTTGCAAGTGCTTGATGTTTTCCAATGTGGGAATGAGGGAATCTAGGTCATGGCCATCGATGGGGCCGATGTAATTGAAGCCAAATTGCTCAAACATGGTGGCTGGCACCACCATGCCCTTGGCGTGTTGTTCAAAGCGTTTGGCCAATTCAAACAAAGGGGGGGCGCTCTTCAAAACATTCTTGCCCATGCTCTTGGCAGTTGAGTAAAAGCGGCCACTCATCAGCTGCGCCAAATAGCGATTCAAAGCGCCTACCGGCGGACTGATCGACATGTCGTTGTCATTCAAGATGACCAACAACTTGCAGTCTTCAATGCCCGCGTTGTTCATGGCTTCAAAGGCCATGCCCGCTGTCATGGCACCATCGCCTATGACTGCGATGGCATGACGCGATTCGCCCTTTTGGCGCGCTGCAACAGCCATGCCCAATGCTGCAGAAATGCTGGTGGACGAATGCGCCGTGCCAAAGGTGTCGTACTCGCTTTCATCGCGCCTTGGAAAACCAGACAGTCCGCCCAATTGCCGCAAAGTAGGCATGCGCTCGCGCCGACCAGTGAGAATTTTGTGGGGGTAAGTTTGATGGCCCACGTCCCACACAATGCGGTCCTCTGGGGTATTGAAAACATAGTGCAAGGCCACTGTGAGTTCCACGGTGCCCAAGTTGGAACTCAGGTGTCCACCTGTTTGCGACACATTGTCCAAAACGCACTGCCGCACATCCGAAGCCAAGCGGGGTAAATCGCCGCGCTTTAGTTTTCTAAGGTCCGCGGGAGAGTGAATCGATTCAAGCATGTTTAATTTTTCCGTTCCACCACTTGCGTGGCCAGCGCGCGCAATGCGGCAGTGGCTGTGGTGTTCAAGCCGCTGGCAGCCAGCGCTGCCAAGGATTCTGCATAGAGCTGCGCCGCCAAGGCTTGGGCTTTCTGCAAGCCCATGAGCGACACATAGGTGGGTTTATCGGCTGCAGCATCTTTGCCAGCTGTTTTACCCAAAGTAGCCGAGTCGGCCGTGACATCCAAAATGTCATCAATCACTTGGAAGGCCAAGCCAAGTGCCTGTGCAAAGTTTGTCAATGCGTCCCAAATTTGGCTCGAAGGTTTACCGGCACTGTAAGCACCAAGTTGCACACTGCAAAGCAATAGCGCGCCTGTTTTCAAGCGATGCATTTGACGCAATTGGGCTTCATTCAAGGGCACCCCGACACTTGCCAGATCGATGGCCTGTCCACCCGCCATGCCTTGATAGCCTGATGCCCGGGCCAACAATGCAACTTGAGCAGCTTGCACAGTGACCTCGGTGCTGCCGTCTTGTGGGGTTAAAAATTCAAATGCCAAGGCTTGCAAGGCATCACCAGCCAACAAAGCTTGCGCCTCGCCATATTTCACGTGAACGGTGGGCTTACCGCGCCGCAGCACATCGTTGTCCATGCAGGGCATGTCATCGTGTACCAATGAATAGGCATGAATCAGTTCAACGGCACAAGCTGCTCGCAGTGCGGCCAAAGCGCTGGGTTGGTCAGAAACAGTAGCGGCTTCCAAATCAATGCCAACGGCTTCAGCCGCTGCCAGCACCAACAGTGGTCTGAGCCGCTTGCCGCCGTCTAAGACCGAGTAACGCATTGCTTCGCCCAAAGCAGCAGGCGCATGAGCATCTATGCCTTGTTTAAGGACCTGCTCAACTTGTGCCAAACGCTCTTCAGACCAAGCCTTGAAATCGAATGTGTTTGAAAAGGAAGAATTCATGCGCCGTCCCAGGGTTTCAAGGACCCTTCATCCAACACACTGATTTGGTTTTCAATGGCGGCCAAACGTTCTCGGCAATAAGCCAACAGGCTGGCACCCCTTTGGTAGTGTGTGAGCAACTGGTCAAGCGGCAACTGGCCTGATTCCAACTTGGCCAGCAATTGCTCCAACTCCTGGGCCGCCTCTTCATAACTGGCAGGCGTGTCCTGGGAGGCCTCGGCGGCCAGGGCGTTGGTGGGTGAGGAAGAGGCTTTAGGCATGTCTGAATTAGATCTAAAGAAAGGCATTTTAGGTTGACTTCAGCCGAAATTTGTTAGCCTGAGGGTACAATCTGGGTTCATCGCGGACTTCGGTCCGTTTTTTTCGCGGCAGAGCCTTTGGGCTCCCGCATTGTCCCTGCCCCTTCATAGGGGGAGTCTCTAGGTCAGGTCACCCATGTCTGATTTAAGTCTTCAACTGCAGCAGGCCGCAAGCCAACTACCAGTTTCAAGCTATTTTGATGACGCGCTGTTTCAGCGCGAGCTGAAAACCATTTTTCAGCAAGGCCCTAAGTATGTAGGGCATCAATTGTCTGTTCCCGAGATCGGGGACTATCACGCCCTGCCCCAAGAATCTGGGGGGCGAGCTCTGGTTCGATCCAAACAAGGCATTGAACTGATCTCCAACATTTGCAGGCACCGCCAAGCCGTGATGCTGCAAGGCAGAGGCTCCCTCAACGGCCAGCAAAAAGGCAGCGCGGGCGGCAACATAGTGTGCCCCTTGCACCGCTGGACGTATGCGCCTCAAGGCCAGCTATTGGGCGCGCCCCACTTTGCGCAAGACCCCTGTCTGAACCTCAAAAACTACCCTCTTCGCGAATGGAATGGTTTGTTGTTTGAAGACAATGGGCGCGATATTGAAGCTGACTTGGCCGGCATGGGCCCTCGCGCCGCTTTGGACTTCACTGGCTTCAAACTCGATCATGTGGAACTGCACGAGTGCAATTACAACTGGAAGACCTTCATCGAGGTATACCTCGAGGACTACCATGTTGAGCCATTCCACCCGGGCTTGGGCAATTTTGTCACCTGTGACGACCTCCGCTGGCAATTCAAAAAAGAGTTTTCCGTTCAAACCGTTGGCATTGCCAATCGATTGGGCAAAGCTGGCAGCCCCGTCTACGAGCAATGGCAAAAGCAGCTCATGACTTATCGCCAAGGGTCCTTGCCCGAATACGGCGCCATCTGGCTCACTTACTACCCTCACATCATGGTGGAGTGGTATCCCCATGTGCTCACGGTGTCTACGCTTCACCCCATCAGCCCCGAGAAAACGCTCAACATGGTGGAGTTTTATTACCCCGAAGAAATCGTTGCATTTGAACGTGAATTCGTAGAAGCACAAAAAGCTGCTTACATGGAAACATGCCTTGAAGACGATGAAATTGCCGAGCGCATGGATGCAGGTCGCAAAGCCCTCATGGCACGTGGCGACAACGAAGTCGGCCCCTATCAAAGCCCCATGGAAGACGGTATGCAACACTTCCACGAGTGGTATCGCAACAAGATGAGTCCATCCATGAACGAGGCTTCAAGCGACTAATTTGCATGCAAGCACTTTGGATGGTTTTAGCTTCGCTGTTTTTTTCATCCATGAGTGTGTGTGTGAAATTTGCAGCAGTGCACTTCAGCACCTTTGAATTGGTTTTTTACCGCGGCGCCATTGGCACCTTGCTCATGGCCATTGCATGTCATCGAAAAGGCATCTCACTTCGAACCCGTGTGCCCAAAATGCATACTTGGCGCGCTTTCACGGGTGTGGCCTCTTTGGCTGCATGGTTTTATGCCATTGCATTTCTGCCTTTGGCCACGGCCATGACACTGAACTACATGAGTGGCATTTGGGTTGCCGCCTTTTTGGTGGGCGCCACACTTTGGAAAGGCAAGCTACAGGATGCGAAGCGCCAAATCCCGGTGGTGCTCACAGTGGTTATCAGCTTTTTGGGCGTGGTCATGGTCCTTAGGCCCACCTTCGAACAAAACCAAGTGCTTGCAGGCATGGTTGGTTTGTTTTCGGGCTTGATTGCCGCAATGGCCTACATTCAGGTGGCCGAACTTGGAAGACAAGGCGAACCTGTAGAGCGCACAGTTTTTTATTTTTCCTTGGCTGCCGCTGCATCTGGCGCACTTGTGATGCTGTTGACTGGCACCAGTGATTGGGTCTGGCCGCAAGCTTGGCTACTTTTGCCCATTGGCATATTGGCCGCGATGGGGCAATGGTGCATGACCCGTGCCTACAACGATGGAGCCACCATGGTCGTTGCTAACTTGCAATACTCTGGCATTGTTTTTTCTGCGATGTTTGGCTTGTTTTTATTTGGCGACCAAATCCCATGGATAGGTTGGGGCGGTATATTGATCATTGTTTCAAGCGCCATCGCTGCAACCGCATTCAATGCTCGCAACAAGAAAAATTCACTTTCGCCAATTAAAAAGTAAAAACATCAAGCACTGAAGGAATCGACATGTACACCACTCTCATTGCTGTTCAACAGCTCAAAGACTTGCAGTCCACAGGCAAATCTTTGATGGTGTTTGATTGCACGGGCGACCTCATGAAACCCGAAATGGCCGACACCCTGTTTGCCACGGTTCGCATTCAGGGTGCACGCCAAGCCCACTTAGATCGCAACCTCAGCACGCACGGGCCCTCTGCTGTCAATGGCGGCAGACATCCCCTGCCCAAGCGTGAAGAAGTGGCTTCATGGTTGGGCAGCTTAGGTTTTGGAAACCACATGCAGGCCGTGGTGTACGACCGCAATGGCGCCAACTATTGCGGCCGCATGTGGTGGATGCTGAAATGGTTAGGCCATGATGCGGTTGCTGTTTTAGACGGCGGTCTTCAGGCTTGGGAGGCATCAGGTGGCGCAGTTGAGAAAGGCGCCCCTGCAGCGCTTCCGTCTGTCGCTGCTAAGTTTGAGTTAAAACCTGCTTTGCGTGAATGGCTCAGTACGGATCAATTGGCACCACAAGTGGGGCATCCCAATTTAACCCTGATCGATGCTCGCGCTCCTGCGCGCTATCGCGGCGAAATGGAGCCCCTTGATCCCGTGGCAGGCCACATACCAGGTGCATTGAACAGACCCTTTGCCGAAAACCTCGGCGCGGATGGCTTGTTCAAATCTCCGGAAGTATTGAAAGCAGAATTTGAAAGGCTTTTAGCTGGCAGAGACCCAGCCACGGTGGTCCATCACTGCGGGAGTGGTGTCAGTACAGTGCCCAATATTTTGGCCATGGAGATTGCAGGTTTAGGCATCACACGCTTGTACCCTGGCAGCTGGAGCGAATGGTGCAACACGCCCGGGTTGCCCTGCGCTAAAGGCTAAGACTTGCGATGAAAATGGCAAAGTGATGGCCACTTTAAAGGCAGCGCTTTGCTTTGCGTCAATGCAAAATAAAAGAGTGTGCCAACACACTGACAGCACTGACCAATCCAATGCCACACAAGAGCCAGACAATTTGGGCTGCCGTTTCGCGTGAACTTAATCGTTTTTGCAATTGCGGAATTAAATCGGCCAGTGCCACATAAATAAAACTGCTGCTGGCAATGGCCAACATGTAGGGCAAAACGCCATGCAGCTGGTCTAACAATGCGTAGCCAGTCACCCCACCCAAAGCGGTGATAGCGCCCGCCAATGAGACTTTCAAGACGGCAGTTTGCCGGCTTTGGGAGCCCTCTCGCAGCACCACCAAATCGCCCATGTGATGAGGCACTTCGTGGGCCAAAACGGCCAAAGCAGCCACCACACCCAACTTCAAATCGACCATGAATGCAGAGGCAATCAGCACACCATCGCCAAAGCAGTGAACGCTGTCACCCGCCAAGATGGCCCAACCACCCGCCAAGGGCTTTGCGTGCGCGCCGTGATCGTGAGGTGCATGAGCTGCATGTGAATGCGCGTGATCATGGCCGTGCGCGTCTTGATGATCATGGCCTTGGTGGACATCGCCATGGTGATGCTCGTGGCCGTGGTGCCAAAGTTCTGCTTTGTCGAGCAAGAAGAAAAACAGCAAACCAAACAACAAGGTCATAAACAGGTTATGGGCTTGAACACCAGCTTCAAAGGCTTCAGGCAAAAGGTGCAAAAAAGCGGTGGCCAGCAATGCACCTGCAGCCAAGCTCAGCATGTGTTGGGTATAGCGGCTCACAATGCCAAAGCTGAGCCATGCCGCCAACCAAACACTTCCAATACCAGCGGCCAAGGTGCCCAACAAAATAGCCAATAAGGTCATTCAAATTCCAAGTGAAGCCCAGAAAGATGCTGAGCAAAGGCTAAATTATGCCTGTCTGCTTGCTTGCTTGAAGCCCTTGACTCAAGCTGCTTCGTAAATCAGAACATCGACAGGCACACCCCATAACTCGGCCTGCGCTTGCAGGTTTTGGATGACTTGTTTGTTGACGCCGACCGAAAATTGATCACTTTGTGAGGTTTGTGCCGATTCAAAATTGACCAGGGTGTTCAATCACCTGCTTAACTATTAAGCAGGACGCGGAGATGATCCCCATGGACATGTTAGGCAAGGTCAGGCGCATGAAGATGCGCGAGAAGTTAACGATAAGTGAGATCGCCAAGCGCACCGGTTTGGCGCGCAACACCGTCAAGCGATGGTTAAATGCACCGGGGGACATTAGCCCGAAGTATTTGCGCCAAAGCAATATGACAAAGCTGAGCGATTATGAAGAGACGCTCATCATGGCGCTCAAAGTTGATGCGCATCGCCACAAGGGTGGCCGGCGCACGGCGCGTGCACTGTTTGTGCAAATCAGGGCGCAAGGTTACCGAGGTGGCTACAGCGCTG
>Ga0214921_10008858_pt1 | contig 12897 bp, 12 predicted proteins | sample LL1505_MetaG_FD_177992 | JGI IMG/M metagenome (GOLD analysis project Ga0214921, IMG submission 177992) | Freshwater microbial communities from Lake Lanier, Atlanta, Georgia, United States - LL-1505 | ecosystem: Environmental > Aquatic > Freshwater > Lake | place: USA: Georgia | collected... | reverse complement strand
CGATTAACAACTCCAACAATTACCGCTACCTCCCTCAACTTATCACCGTCGGTTGGCAGCTGGATGAAATCGGCAACGACGGATGGAACCGAGGAAACACCGAGTTTCTCTTCAGCGGAATGTACGCTCCGGTCATCCATGGCCCTAACCCTTGGTTCACTGGAGGCCTTTTCGGGCCTCGCTACAACTTCATCCAAGAAGGCTGGCCGGTCATCCCTTACCTTGAATCCAGGGTCGGCTTCATGTTCACCAATGCCACCGGCGCTCCCAATTCCCAGGGACAGGACTTCTGCTTCAGCTTCGAGATAGGAATCGGCGTTCGCATCCCCGTCATGGATCAACTCTCCGTCAACGTGGGCGCAATGTACCAGCATATCTCCAACGGCGGCCTCTCCGAACCCGAACACGAAAATGTCGGTCTCGACTCCATCGGCCCCACCCTTTCCGTCACCTGGGCCTTTTAATCTCCCCCAATCTTACAACTAGATCGGAAACCACCTTGGTAGGGCTGGCTTTGTAAGCCAACCGCCTATGCCTTAGACAAACCAACCGAGGAGGCCTTCTTCCAAACTTATCAACATATGGGCCTGCTTTTTGCAAACTCATGCCTGCCATAAATTTAAATTTGTTAATTGGTGCTCATTTATGGGCTTCCTTACAACTTATCCACATATAGGATTTGGCCCTCCTTATGCTCGAAACTCGTGACCTTCATAAGTCCTATCCCTCGGGGGATTCTCAGGTGCACGCCCTCCGCGGGGTCACTCTGAAAATCCTGCCGGGGGAGATTGTGGCCATCACCGGGCCTAGCGGATGCGGTAAAAGCACCCTCCTTCATATCCTCGGAGCACTCGATACACCCTCCGCCGGCCAAGCCTACCTCGAAGGGCACCCCCTCCATTCCTTGGATGACGCCAAACTCACTGGACTACGACGTCTTAAAATCGGATTTGTTTTCCAGTTTTTCCACCTCCTCCCCACGCTGACCATCGAGGAAAACGTTCTCCTCCCCCTGCTCCTCTCCGGCCGAATCAACACCCAAGCCCGCCAGCGTGCCCAAGAACTACTGTCCTCCGTCGGACTGACCGACCGATCCCATCATCGACCCCACCAACTCTCCGGCGGCCAACTTCAACGCGCCGCCCTCGCCCGCGCCCTCATTCATCAACCCTCCGTTCTCCTCGCCGATGAACCGACGGGCAACCTCGACTCCGCCTCCAGCACCGCCGTCATCGAACTCATCACCCAGCTCGCCCGCCAACAGAAAACCACCGTCGTCCTCGTCACCCACAGCCCCGAAGTTGCCGCCTCCGCCGACCGCCGCATCGCCCTCGTCGATGGCCGGATCCATTCCACGAGCTGACCTTGAACTGGCTCCATACGCTCCACATTTTCTTGGCCCACGGGGGGCGTGACTTTCTCCGGCACAAAACCCTTTCCCTCCTCAATCTGTTCGCCCTCTCCATCGGCGTCGCCGCCATCGTGGCCATCCAAACGGTCAACGAAACCGCCCTCCGCTCCTTCCGTGCCTCCCTGGACCTAGTGGCTGGTCGTCCCGACTTCACGGTCGAGGGACAGGGCTTCCGCCTTTCCGAAAAACTCATCCCCACGCTCCGCCAAGATCCTTCAGTCCGCGAAATTACCCCCACCATCTCCCTCGTCGCCTCCCTCCCCGCTTACCCCGGAGAATTCCTTCACCTCATCGGCGTTGATCCCTTTTCCAACAGCGAACTGGTCACCTACCACCTGGAAGATGCCCTCCGCACCCCGGCCGATGCCATCGCCTTTGTCTCCGAACCCGACACCATCGCCCTCACCAGGACCCTGGCCGACCGGCTCCACCTCAAAATGGGAGATACCCTCCGGGCCGTTTCCGGAGGACATGAAGCCAAACTACGTGTCCGTTTTCTTCTCGAGCCCTCCCCCGATCTTCTCGGCGCCGATGATCACCTCGCCATCGCGGACATCGCCACCGTCCAATCCTCGTTTGCCCTCGGCGGCCAGATCGACCGCATCGAAGTCCTGCTCCGACCCGATGCCTCCGGAAAAATCGATGCTCCACGCCAACAGCTTCTCGAACGGCTGACTCCCCAACTTCCCGCCCATGCCCGGGCCGGCTCCCCGGAGCGGCGGAGCCGTGAAGTCGAAAAAATGCTCGGTGCGTTCCAACTCAACCTCACCGCCCTCTCCCTCATCGCCCTCGTGGTCGGCATGTTCCTCGTCACCAATACCGTTGCCGCCAACGTCGTCCGCCGACGGGCTGAACTGGGACTGCTCCGCGCTTTGGGCATGGATCGCCATGCCGTTATCGCCCTTCTGATTGGAGAATCCCTTCTCCTTGCCTTCGGAGGCTCACTCCTGGGTATTTTCCTCGGTTTGCGCGTCGCTGGCTACCTCCTCCAAGGCGTCTCCTCGACCGTCACCTCCCACTATGTCCTCCTCAGCATGCGCGAAGTGATCGTCAGTCCATGGAGTCTCCTCGGTGCAGGCTTGGCTGGGTTGGTGGCCGCCGGCTTCGCCGCCTGGTGGCCAGCCCGCGAAGCCGCGAAAGTTTCCCCCGTGGACGCCCTTCAGCCAGGTAACGCGGCCGACTACTCCTCCTCACGTCAGAAAATCCCCCTTCTCATCGCCGCCCTCTGTCTTCTTTCCACCCTCCTCTTTTCTGCCACCGCCCTATATGCCCGCCTTCCACGGACCGGCTTCCTCGCGGCCCTAGGCATTATCCTCACCACCGCCTTTCTTGCCCCTGGACTCGGTCGCCTTCTCGGTCGGCTTCCCTCTCTTCCCTTCGCCACCTTGGTCCTCGCCCGCTCCTCTTTTCTGCGCGGCCTTCACCGCCACGGCCTGGCTGCGGCCGCCCTATCCGCCTCCGTTGCCATGGCGGTCGGTGTGACCATTATGGTTCACAGCTTCCGCGTCACCGTCGACCAATGGATTGGGGAAAGCATCAAAGCCGACCTCTTCATCGCCCCCTCCACCAACCTAGTCGCCGGCGCCCTCGAACCCCTCGACCCCGAAGCCGAAGCTCTCGCCCTCGCCACCCCCGGCATCCGCGCCGTTGGCAGCTACCGTGAGATCCGCCTCTTTCTCGACGGCCAACCCGCCAAGCTCGCCGCCTGCAAACTCGATGTCCTCCGTGTCTACAACCCCCTCACCTTCCTCTCCAAAATTGCCGAGGATCCCTATGAACTGTGCCGGACCGGGGATTACGCCCTTGTTTCGGAAAATTTCGCCCGCCGCCGACAACTTAAAACCGGCGACACCCTCTCCCTACCCACCCCGGAGGGCCTCCGCCCATTAAAAATCGCCGCCGTCTTTCGCGACTACACTTCCGAGTCTGGTCTCCTGCTTCTCGATCGCGCAGTTTACCAACGTCTCACCGGAGATCTTTCCCTCACCAGCCTCGCCCTCCATCTGGAACCCGGCTCTCCCGTCACCGGGATCGCGGATGCCCTCCGCGAGAAACTTCGCCCCAGGGGCGAGTTTCTCATCTACTCCCAGTCTGCCCTGCGAGAAGAGGCGCTTCGCATCTTCGATCGCTCCTTCGCCGTCACCGCCCTTCTTCGCACGCTCGCCATTGGAGTAGCCGCCCTAGGCGTCACCCTAGCCCTCACCGCCTTGGTCGCTGAACGGACCCGCGAAATCGGAATCCTCCGCGCCACCGGCGCTTCCCGCCGTCAAATCCTCGGCACGGTCATGGCAGAATCGGCTTACTTGGGTGCCACGGGGGTGGCTCTGGGTCTGGTTTCGGGCTTTGCCGTAGCCTTTGTCCTCATGCACGTCATCAACCGCGCCTTCTTCGGTTGGACGATCGATTGGCACACTCCCTCCATGCCCCTCCTTGGAATCATGCTCGGAATGATGCTCGCTTGCCTTCTCGCCGCTCTACCCCCAGCCCTGCGGGCCTCGCGTCTTTCCCCCTCCGAGGCCCTGCGTTCGGAATGAAGCTTTCTCACCGCCCCCTCCGTAGGGCCGCGCTCCGCCGCGGCCTCCCCATCTCCTATCTCCTAACTTCCATCTTCCTCTGCCAGCCGCTGGCGGCCGCAGAATGGCAGCGCGCCCTCACCCCTTGGTCCTGGTCTTTTCCTCGCGACTACGGAGCCCATCCTGAATTCAAAACCGAATGGTGGTACCTCACCGGTAACCTCGATGATGACCAAGGGAACCCCTACGGCTACGAACTCACCTTTTTCCGTCACGGCCTCCAACCTGTGGCCACCCAACCCAACTCCGCATGGGCCGTGCGCGATGTGTACTTCGCCCATCTCGCCGTCACCGATGTCCGTTCCCGGAAGTTTCTCTTTGCCGAAAAGATCAGCCGCGGGGCCCTGCAGGAAGCAGGATGCTCCACCAAAGACATGGATGTTCATCTTGGAAACTGGACCCTCCGACGAAACACCGATTCCCGGCTTCTTTTGCAGGCCTTTGATCCTGACCAACAATTCGGGCTCGACCTTACCGCGACCCCCCTCAAACCCCTCGTCTTTCACGGGGAAAAAGGGCTTAGTCGAAAATCGACAACCCCGGGCAACGCCAGCTATTACACCTCCTTCACCCGGATGGAGACCTCCGGCCATCTGAAGGTGGCCAATCGCTCCATCCGAGTTCACGGTCTCTCCTGGTTTGATCATGAGTTTTCCACCAGTGCCCTGGGTCAGGATCAGGAAGGCTGGGACTGGTTCTGTCTTCAGTTCGATTCCGGGGAGGAACTGATGCTCTATCGAATGAGAAATCCCGGAAATCACACCGATCCCTCCTCCTCCGGTACTTGGATTCCCGCGAAGGGAACAAATCTGCCCCTTCAGTCGAATGACTTCACGATCCGTGCGCTCGACGAATGGAAAACTTCGGATGGCCCAGTCTATCCCTCCGGTTGGAAAATCACCGTCCCCTCCCTCCATCTGGAGGGGGAAGTTCAACCTCTGCATCTCAATCAGGAACTTCGTCTCAAGCGGACGGGAAAAATTCGTTACTGGGAGGGCGCCTGTCGTTTTGCCGGAACCAAGAACGGCAAACCTTTGTCTGGGCGCGGCTACACCGAACTCACCGGCTACGCGTCACCTATCGGTCAAGGGATGAAAGAGTAGAATTATTTAACCAGCACTAACCAAACCAGTCCTAACCCGATCCGATACCATCCGAAGGGACTGAAGGTTCTCGTCCGGATATAACCCAAAAGCCACCGCACCACGAGATACGCCGTCACACCCGAAACGGCGAAACCCAACCCCAAATGCACCCAGTCGTCCTGAGCGGGCATTCCCGACTCCTTCAGCTCTCGAAAAAAACTTAAGGCCGATGCCGCCAAGAGAGTCGGAATCCCCAGAACGAAAGAAAAATCCGCCGCCGCCGTCCTCGAAAGGCCACCAAACATTCCCGTCATGATGGATACCGCCGAGCGGGAGGTTCCCGGAAAAATCGCCGCCAGCATCTGCGAAACCCCGATCGCCAAGGCGGTGCCCCACCCTGGATCCTCATGCCCTTGATGGCGCTTGAGCCAAGCCTCCGCGAGGAGAATCAAAACGCCGCCGACAATCAGCGTCCATGCCACCGGAGCCGGATTTTCCGGCAACTTCAGGCCCAGCTTCGAAGCCGCTAAGCCCAGCACCGCGGTCACCAAGAAAGCCAAAATGATTTTGGTCAGATATAGTTTGCCGCTCTTCCCCATTTCCCCCGTCACCATCGCCCGCAACCGTGGGGCATAAATCAAAAGAACCGCCAGCAGGGCTCCGGATTGAATTCCCACGTTAAAAAGCTCCGACCTCTTCACCCCAAACCAGTGTTCCACCAAAAGCAGATGTCCCGTGGAGGAAATGGGAAGAAATTCCGTCACCCCCTCCACGACTCCCAACAAAATCGTCATGCCCCATTCGTTCATCCAGCCACCCTATCCATCATTCCCGTTGTCGTCTACGCCTCGAAGCATCTTCACCATAATCTTCATCTTAATCCTCATCTAAAACCCTGACCCTCAGCGCTTAACACCCCGTAAGTTAGCCAACCAAATCCCCTCCTTGCTATCCCCCTAAAACATGGCAATCTCAAGGCTTGGTCAAGGTTCGATGATACGAGTTCAGGCGAGGAAACAGATTCAGTCCGGTAGGTTCCAACCCACCTTGTGGCCCGTGGTTCGGGCGCACGCCGAGCAACGCCGTCCAGCCAGTAGCCAGCAAGGAACATAACCATGGAAAATAGACTATATGTGGGGAACCTTCCGTTCTCCGCGACTGATGAAGAACTCAAACAGGCCTTTTCGGCCCACGGCACCGTCACTGAGGTGGCCCTGATCTCGGATCGCGTTACCGGCCGCTCGCGCGGCTTCGCGTTCGTGACCATGTCCTCCCCGGACGAAGCCAATGCAGCCGTCTCCGGCATGCACGGCAAAGATCTCGGTGGCCGCAGCCTCACCGTGAACATCGCCCGCCCTCGTGACGAACGTGGCGGCGGCGGCGGTGGTGGTGGATACGGCGGTGGTGGAGGCGGAGGCCGCGGCTACGGAGGTGGCGGCGGCGGATACGGTGGTGGCGGCGGTGGTGGCGGCTATGGCGGTGGTGGAGGTCGCGGTCCCCGCGGTCCCCGTCGCGATGGCGGCGGCTATCGTGGCTAAACTACAAATTTTGTAGGTCCCTGCTCTGCGGGGATGCAAAGAGAGGGCGGGGTCGATGACCCCGCCCTCTTTTTTTGCACTCAGAATCCTCCGTTCCCCATCCTCGGTAGGGCGGTCTCGATGAGGCCGCCTCGCTGCTCGTTGGCGCCTGAATTAAATCTTGATCTGAAACTTCATCTTCATCTTGAAATGGGTAACACCATCTGCGTATCCCCCGTCAGCGCCCAGGCCTCGATTCCTTTTTCCTGCAGATCCATGGCGAACTCCCGGGCAAACCCATGCAGGGTCCTTACTTGTTGGGGTTGGACCAACCCCACCATCTCCCACAATTCGTCATAATCGGCATGATCCGACAACGGAAACGCCGCATCACACCCGTACCGGTAAATCGCTCCCCTCTCCAAGGCCCACCCGCTGAGCATGGCCGTCTTTTTTGGCTCCAGCTTCTGCAGCCCTTTTGAACGAACGGTCTGGGGCGGACACAAAACCACATGCCCCTCCGCCTTTTTCCCCGTCGTCGCGTTAAGGGTCCGCCCCTCAGGTAATGACACCCCCAACTTCCGATAGATTCCTGCCATGGTCTGAATCGATGGATGCAAAAGCAGCGGCCATTTCTCCCTCGCCAACGCACACATGATCTCCTGACTCTTCCCCAGCGCATACCCCAGCAACACGGGCACCTTGCCTTGGGCCAGATTCTCGCGACAAAATTCCAGCATTTCACCGATCACCTGCTCGGATGGAGGCATGCGGTATTTTGGCAGCCCAAACGTTGTCTCCATCACCAGGACATCGGCTGGAACCGGTTGACATGCCTCCGCGGACAGACTTTTACTTAACTTAAAGTCCCCCGTGTAAAGCAGGCGGCTCTTTTTATTGCCGTGACCCGCCACCTCCACCAAGGCCATCGATGATCCCAAAATATGACCTGCAGGATAGAGTGTCAGGCAGGCCCCCTTGCCCAAAGAATATGATTCTCCAAATTCGATGGCCCGAATCTTGGTCCCCTTGGGCACCCGTACCTTGAGCAGTTCTGCCGTACCTGAACTGGCCAAAATCTCCCCATGCGCCGCCAAATGGTCGTAATGGGCATGCGTCACCAAAGCCCGCCTCTGGGGTTTTTTGGGATCCATCCAAAAATCCACCTGCGGGAGATAGACCCCACCCGCCTTGGCCTCGACTTGCCAGTTCACCCTAGATTTCTCCCTTCTTCTTCATCCCGACCTCTATCTTACACCTTCTCCCCTGTGAAGAACTCCAAGAAAAGGATTTTCAAGGGAATCACAGCCTCCAGTGTCATAAGAAGCACCCCTTAGGGGCTAAACCAAGGAGATACACAAAATGCCATTCAGCACAGCAAGCAAGAAGAACGGAAAAACTTACATCCTTCACAGCCGCCAGCAGACCCTGCGGGGTGGCCAAACTGTCACCCTCTACTATTTCGCCTCCGAAGCCGGCGCTGGAGCTATGGAAGCCCTTCCTGAGGGATATCAGGTGACCGAAAACGAACGCACCGGTCTCCCTCTTCTCAAAAAAGCTAAATAATCCGTCCATAACGGCAGCCACCCCCGTGCTGCTCGTTGACGAAGCGGTGGGTCCGTAGCTTGTGGGGCTTTTAGTCCTTAGCCATGGAGATTGTCCTTGGGCTAACTGCTCCTTGATGAATAAAGACTAAACCTTTAACCGCCTGCGAAGTTCCGATACCACTCTACAAACTTTTTCATCCCCTCCTCAATGGTTGTCTTGGGCCGAAATCCAACCACCTTCTCCAAATCATCAACATTGGCCGCCGTGGCCACCACATCCCCCGGTGGCATCGGCTTTCGGACAATCTTGGCCTTTTTCCCTGTTGCCTCTTCGATCGCTGCCACAAATCTTCCCAGCTCAACGGGTTGATTGTTTCCAATGTTGTAGATCCGGTAAGGTGCCGGACTCGTTGCCGGATCCGGCTTCTTTCCGCTCCAATCCGGATTCGGTTGCGCCGGGTGACGGGTCAGCCGCACCACCCCTTCCACAATGTCGTCCACATAGGTGAAATCCCGCTGCATCTTGCCGTCCCCGTATAGCTCGATCTCTCTGCCCTCCAGAATGTTCTGGGTGAATTTGTAGTAAGCCATGTCCGGCCGCCCCCACGGACCGTAAACCGTAAAAAACCGAAGCCCCGTACAGGGAATCCCGTAGAGATGGGCATAGCAGTGGGCCATCAGCTCGTTTGATTTTTTCGTCGCCGCATAGAGAGACACAGGATGATCGACGTTGTCCCTCTCGGAAAAGGGCATCGATTGGTTCAATCCGTAGACGGAACTCGAACTGGCAAAGATCAAATTTCCCGTCTGCTCCGCCCGACAAGCCTCCAACACATCCAGCATTCCTTCCAGGTTGCTCTTCGCATAGGCGTGCGGATGGGTCAGGCTGTACCGCACCCCCGCCTGCGCGGCCAGATGAACCACCACCTCCGGCTTGGTTTCCTTCCAGATTTTTTCTACCCCCGTTCGATCCCCCAAATCCGCCCGTAAAAAGCGGAATCCTTTTTGTTTTTTTAGCCGCTCCAACCGCGCCTCTTTCAATTGGGGGTCGTAGTAGTCGTTGAGATTGTCCAAACCGACGACTTCATCCCCAGCGGACAGCAACCGCTCCGACAGATGATACCCGATGAACCCGGCCGCCCCCGTGACCAACACCCGCCGGCTCATACCTTCTCCATACGCGACCACTCCATCCGTTCTCCGTCAAACTCAAACCATCCCCGAAACTTTTCCCCCGCCAACATCCTCGGCATCCAATGCTCGTCATCGGACCACATCCGGTCATAGGGGATAGCGCGGATTTCCTGCCAGAAAGGTTTCGCCTCGTCCGTCTCACATAATTCCCCCTTCCACCATTCCGCCCGATACACGGAGCAGTGCAGGGAGTAACCATCACGGAATTGAAAATGCAGCTCCCCTGCCCACTCAATCGGATGAGGCGTGATCCCGATCTCCTCCTCCGTCTCCCGCACGGCCGCTTGCTCCGCGGTCTCTCCCGGCTCGATCCGTCCCCCTGGGCCGTTCACCTTGCCCGCCCCCAAACCACGCTTTTTTTCGATCAGCAGGATTTTTCCGTCCCGGATGACAAAACAAAGCGTTCCCCTCTCCCGCGGAGTCCAACGATTCCAGTCGACGATTCCCGATCCAGTTCCTTTTCCCGTGGCCAACATTCCTTCGAACTAGCCCATGGGGCCGCTCTGCCGATCTTTTTGCAGCAGTTTGGCCCGGGCATCCTCCAACAACTTTTTCTCCGCTGGGGTCAGCGCATCCATCCCCTCCTTCGATATCTTTTCGAGGATCGCGTCCACTTTCTCGGCAGAGAAAAGGCCCACCGTCTTTTTTACCGCAACCCCTTTTTGTTTACTGCTTTTCTCCTTCTTCTTTCCCTTGGAGAACGAGATCTTCGGCCACTCCACCCCACCCTTTTGAATCCAACCCACCGCCAACAAGGCGGACGACCACAGCTGCACCAGACCGGACCAATCCCGACCGGCGAATCCCGTCAGGCTATAAACCCCGAGAAGAACCCATCCCACCCATCTCGCCGGCATCCCGAAGAAAAATTGCGCCCCAGGATGCAGAGCGCAGAACGCCAAAAACACGGCAAAGCTCAAGGTGCTTGATCCCGCGAGCCCGACCGAGCCCAGCCATGTTTGCAAACCCGATAGCAACATCGCTGGAGCCAGCGTCAAGGTGCCGTACAGGAGGGCAAAAGGCTTCCTTCCAATGGCGGACTCCACTTCCCGCCCAAACCAGAAAAACATCAGCATCTCCAAGGCAAACCAAACTCCCTCCGCCCGGATGTCATGCACCAACGGGTAGGTCACCAGAGTCCAAACATGCCCGTTCCTCAGATCGGTGGCATGAAACGCTGCGGCTTCTACCCAGCTTCCCAAACCAGAGGCCGCCAAGACCGCTCCCAAAACCATGGTCAGGGTATGGATGCCTACTAAAAGAACGGTCAGGTCGACCTTTAGATTTCCCACCATGAAAATCGGACCCTCGGGCCCATGCCAACGTGTCCATGAATACCCTGAAGCCATGATCGAAATCTTAGGATTGGCAGAGGGAACACGCAACCCTCCTCACAACACGTTCCCTGCTGGGTCAGGGATGGTTTGTCTCGACGTCGACCCGGATAAAGCCTCTTTCCCCTTTCGAAGTATCAAGAATCACCTCATATTTAACATAGCCCGCCGGCAAACCAGAAGGCTGAGGAGAGACAGGACGAAGCGTATAATTAGGGATCACACTACTGCTGGGATCACCCAAGTTGGTGAAAACTTTTACTTGGGGAGTAAATCCTACGCGGAGCACAAAACCCGCCGTTACCTTGTCCGGCTCGGAAGCAGGCTCCACCACGATCGGATTAGAAGAGCCTCCGTTGGTTGGACTCGTTCCGTAAAGGAATTCTTGAATATTGGACAGACCGTCATGATCAGGATCGGCATCAGGCGCGCTGCTCGCTCCGGCCAATCCATTGGTTTGCTGCCATTGATCAAAAGCCGAAGTCGCACTCGCACTCATTGAAAGCAACGGGCTATTCCCTCCTAAATTACCATTCAGGGTGGCCACAGATTGATTTCCGGTCTTCTGATCCAAAAAAACCATGGGGCTTAAATCCGTTCCCACGGAAGGCGTCAGTAAGCCGGTGGCCACGTTCAATTTGTCGTAGGGACCCAAGGCCCCCTTGGGCTGGAAACCAGATTGCGAGGTATCGAAATCTACCGCCACGACCAGCTGATGGGGAACCTGAACCATCCCGTCAAATTGGAAAGTAACGTTAAAGGCATATCCATTGTACGGATAAGGCGAGCCAGCGGTCTCGGCATAACCCACGGGCACCACCGTGGGCCTCCAGGGCACCAGAACCTCCCTGGTGCTGCTGGTGACATAATTCAGCACCGGACCCGCGCTCGTATTGTCCACCGCATACATGACCGCCTCAATGGAGTGATTCCAACCGGCAGGATTCTGATATTCGGAGCTGCTCTGGAAGTCGGATTGCTTGGCCCAAGTCACCATCGTCACGGTGACGGTGTTGAGATATCGCTCCGATCCACCCAGCTGGACATAATTGCCAAACATTCGGACATGGTTGGCGCTAAAAGCATAACTGGGATAGGAAAGTTCCAAGGTGGCCGGCATTTGATTGAACACGACCGCCGCCTTGGCCCCATCCACCATCCATCCGGCTAAAACGGAAACCCAAAAAAAGATGATGCTCCCCAGCAGATTGAGCCGCCCAATACCACCCTTCATGGGCCATCTATAAAATGCCTGAGGTGATCTCACAACCCTTTCCATTCAGTTTTTCGGCTTAGCGTGTTGACAAGTAATGAAATGGGTTCTGCAGGACAAACTCGAAAACGATTAAATCTGATATTCCGTCATGCGGTTGGGCGTCCACCGGTTGCTGCCGATCCGGTCGGCCAATTTGGCCAACGACTCTTTTTTCATCACCCCCATCGCCGCGTTTTCCGATTCCAACTTCAGTTTGGACCACTCCACCCGAAAAGGATCGCCGCTTTTGGGGACCGGTTCTGCCCCCCCGTCGAAAAGCCGAATGATTTCATCCATCATGATTTTATCCGCCGGCCTGGCCAGCTCATAACCTCCGCCCGAGCCGCGTCGGCTCCGGATCAAGCCACCCTTGCGCAACAGCCGGAGGACTTGCTCTAAAAACTTGGGCGGTGTTCCCGAGATTCGCGCCAGCTCTGCCGCCTGCCAGACCCGGTTTTCCGTGGAACCCAACTGCAAGGCCACCAGGGCCCGCACCGCATACTCGGTTGTTCGCGTTGCCGCCATCCCCACATCGTCCCGAGAGTTATTCCCCCCGTCAATCCGTGCGAGCGCGCCCGCCGTTGCCAACGCCGTGGCCCAGACCTATCCTTCAGGGAATGAAAGCGGAAAACGGACCATCCTCCGCCGCCTCGGCGGCCGAAAACGAATCCGGCATTGTCATCACCAGCCGGGTCCGCCTCGCCCGTAACGTGAAGGACTTCCCCTTTCCCGGTTGGCTGAAAAAAGCTGACCGGCTGAAACTCCTCGACCAGATTCAACCCACCGTCTCCGACCTCTCTTCCATGCGGCCCGCCAGGGTATCGGTGGCCATGGAAACCCTCTCCCCCCTGGAGAAACAGCTCCTGGTGGAGAAACACCTCATCAGCCGGGAGCATGCCGCCAAGAACGCGGGCAGCGGACTCGTGGTCAATCCAGACGAAACCCTCTCCGTCATGATCAACGAGGAGGATCACCTCCGCC
>Ga0214921_10008855_pt1 | contig 12901 bp, 8 predicted proteins | sample LL1505_MetaG_FD_177992 | JGI IMG/M metagenome (GOLD analysis project Ga0214921, IMG submission 177992) | Freshwater microbial communities from Lake Lanier, Atlanta, Georgia, United States - LL-1505 | ecosystem: Environmental > Aquatic > Freshwater > Lake | place: USA: Georgia | collected 2015-05-28 | reverse complement strand
TGGCACGGCGTCGCGGACGCGGCGCACGATGTCGAGCGCGGTTTCGGGCTGACCGAGCAGGTAGCCGCCGCGGCACCGGCCGAGCACTTTCTTGACGGGGCAGCCAAAATTGATGTCGATCACGTCGAACCCCGCCTCGACGAGCCGCCGCGCCGCGGGCGGGAAGTCGTCGGGGTTCGCACCCATGAGCTGGCCGCCGACGGGGTGCTCCTCGTCGGCGACGGCCACACGGGCGAGGTTGCGCTTGTTCTTCCCGATCACCGTCACGAATGTGTCGAGCAGCACCTCGCAGAGGGAGTAGGCCGCGCCGAACCGCCGGGCGAGCACCCGCATCGGCAGGTCGCTGTAGCCGGAGAGCGCCGCCTGCACCACGGGGGAGGCGAGGGCGACGCCGCCGATCGACGGCCCGGTCACGTGAGCACCGGGCACAGGTCGAACCACGTGCGGCCCTGTGCGGCCATCCACTCCGCGCTTGTCAGCGGGCCCCAGTCGCCCGGTTCGTAGACGTCGATCGGTGGCATGTCGACGGAGTGCCACGCCCGCACGAACGGGTCGATGATCTCCCACGACTTCTCCACCTCGTCGGCCCGGGCGAAGAGACTCGCGTCGCCGGTCATCACGTCGAGCAACAGCGGCTCGTAGGCCTCGGGCAGCCGACCCTGGAACTCGCGCGAGTAGCTGAACTCGAGGTCGGTGAGCCGCAGTCGCATTCCTTCGCCCGGCACCTTCGTGTGAAAGTGCAGCTGGATGCCCTCGGCGGGCTGGATCTGGATCACGAGCCGATTCGGCTCACGATGAAACGTCCGCCGCCCCTCGGCGAAGAGTTCGAGCGGCGGCTGCCGGAAGCCGATCACGATCTGCGTGGTGCGGCAGCTCATCGCCTTGCCGCTCCGCAGATAGAAGGGCACCCCCTGCCAGCGCCAGTTGTCGATCTCGAGTCGCACCGCGCCAAACGTGGCCGTCTGGCTCTCCGGGGCCACGCCCGGATCGTCGAGGTAGCCGCGATACTGGCCGCGCACGCCCGCGGCCGCCACCTCGCCGAGGTCGAGCGGCCGGATCGCCTCGAGCACCTTCACCTTCTCGTTGCGCACGGCCGTGGCCTCGAACCGCACCGGAGCCTCCATCGCCGTCACCATCAGCAACTGCAGCAGGTGATTTTGGAACATGTCGCGGAGCACGCCGGCCGTGTCGTAATACGCGCCGCGCCGCCCCACCTTCACCTCCTCGGCCACGGTGATCTGCACGTGGTCGATGTAGCGGCGGTTCCACACCGGCTCGAAGATCGTGTTCGCGAACCGCAGGGCGAGAATATTTTGCACCGACTCCTTGCCGAGGTAGTGATCGATGCGAAACACCTGGCTCTCGTGAAACACGGCGTGCAGCGCGGCATTGAGCCCCCGCGCGGTCGCGAGGTCGGTCCCGAATGGTTTTTCCACGACGATCCGGCGCGGCCCGTGCGTCTCCTCGGCCATGCCGTGCGCCCCGAGCGCCTTCACGACCGGCTCGTAGAACTGTGGCGCGGTCGCGAGGTAATACACCCGCGTGGCATCCGCCCCGGCCTCGAGCACCGTCAGCCGGCGGTCGAGCGCCGCAAAATCCTCAGGCTTGCCGATGTCGCCCGCCTGGTAGTGGATGCGGGACGCAAACTGCTTCCACGACGCATCGTCCACCGGCCCGCAGTCACAATGCTTCGCAGTCGACTCGCGGAGGCCCGCCCGCCAGGCTTCGTCGGTCATCGGGGTGCGGGAGAATCCGACGATCCGCGTGTCGGGCGGCAGCGATCCGGCCCGCTCGAGGTTGTAGAGCGCGGGCACGAGTTTGCGGCTCGTGAGATCGCCCGACGCGCCGAAGATGACAATGGTGTGTGACATAGTCTTTGGAGTGTACCGTGTCTCGATGCATCCGCTGCAGTTGATTACGGGCCTTCACGTTGTAGGACAGGCTTCAGCCTGTCAGGTCTTTCAGCGGTGCGCCGGCTCGGGGTTACCCCGTACCGTCTCGCCGGACGCTCGCTGCGCCCATCCTGGGCTTCACTCGCTCGGATGTGCCTGCGCTCCGGCATCCTGCCTGCGCTGGTCACATACGCCGTCTCAACGGCAGGGGTAACCCCGAGCCTCCCCTCATGAAGGGCAGCACCGATGCCTTCTACGAGTCGAGGAGGCTTCGGGCTCCCCGTGTCCCGCTCGCCGGCGTATTTGACCAGCGGAGCCATGGATGGCGCAGCGCAGGCAAATCCGAGTGAGCCGCAGCCTGGAGGGCGGAGGCGAACGTCCGGCGAACGGGATATGGGGAGCCCGAAGCCGGCGCGCGTGGCGACCGTCACATGCTCATGCCCGTGAACCCGCCGTCGACGTAGATGCTCGTGCCGGTGATGAAGCTGCCGGCCACGGGGGCGCAGAGGAGGATCGCGGCGCCGATGAGTTCTTCGGGGTTGCCGAAGCGGTTCATCGGCGTCTTCGACATGATCGTGGTCACGCGATCGGGCGAGAGGATCTTGCGGTTCTGCTCGGCGGGGAAGAAGCCGGGGCAGAGGATGTTGACCCGCACGCCCTTGGGGGCGAGTTCGCGGGCCACGTTCTGCGTGTAGTTGAGCACGGCCGCCTTCGAGGCCGAGTAGATGAACACCTTCGAGAGCGGCTTGTCGGCCGAGACGCTGCCGATGTTGAGGATCGAGCCGCCGCCCGTGCCGGCGGCGAAGTTGGCCGCCATATGGGCGCCGAAAATCTGGCAGCCGATGTGCGTGCTCTTGAGGTTCGTGTCGAGCACCTTGTCGTAGTCGTCGTCGGGAATCTCGAAGTAGGGCACCGACGAGTTCACGCCGGCGCAGTTCACGAGGATGTCGGCCCGGCCACGGGCGTGGATCGTGGCGTCGAGGAGCGCCTTCACGCTCTCCCGGTCGACGGCGTCGACGCTCACGAACGTGCCATCGCCGCCGGCGGCCTTGATCGCGTCGACGCGGGCGGCGCCGCGGTCGGCGCCGCGGCCGGCCACCACGACGAAGGCACCGGCCTGGGCGAGGCCGTCGGCGATGGCGCCGCCGAGCACGCCCGTGCCGCCCACCACCACCGCCGTCTTGCCGGAGAGCGAGAAGAGACCCTGCAGAAAGCCGTTCATGCCTGTCTCCGGAGGTCGAGCCATTCGGTGTGGAACGTGCCCGGCTTGTCGGTGCGTTCGTAGGTGTGGGCGCCGAAGTAGTCGCGCTGGGCCTGGAGCAGGTTGGCCGGCAGGCTGGCGTGGCGGTAGCCGTCGTAGTAGGCGAGGGCCGTCATGAACGCCGGCACCGGGATGCCGATCGTCGCGGCCGTGGCCACGACGTGCCGCCAGGCCTTCTGCGACTTCGCGAGCGCTTCGGCGAAATAGGGTGCGAGCATCAGGTTTTCGAGGTTCGGCTGTGCCTTGTAGGCCTCGGAGATCCGCTCCAGAAACTGCGCCCGGATGATGCAGCCACCGCGCCACATCATCGCAATCGCGCCGTAGTCGAGCGGCCAGTCGTGCTCCTTGGCGGCGGCGGCCAGCTGCACGTAGCCCTGTGCGTAGCTTGCGATCTTCGAGGCGTAGAGCGCCTGGCGAACCTGTTCGACGAATGCCTTGGGGTCGTCATGCGTGGCGAGGTCGGGGCCCTTGAGCACCTTGCTCGCCCGCACGCGGGCGTCCTTGAGGGCCGACAGGCAGCGGGCATACACGGCTTCCGTGACGAGCGTGCTCGGCACGCCGAGGTCGAGGGCCAGCTGGCTCATCCACTTGCCGGTTCCCTTGGCGCCCGCCTTGTCGAGGATCTTGTCGACCATGAAGTCACCGGTATCGGGGTCCTTCACGGTGAAGATGTCGCGGGTGATCTCGATCAGGTAGCTGTCGAGGTCGCCCTTGTTCCACTCGTCGAAGACCTTCGCGAGCTCGCCGTTCGAGAGGCCGGCGCCGTGCTTGAGCAGCCAGTAGGCCTCGCAGATCAGTTGCATGTCGCCGTATTCGATGCCGTTGTGCACCATCTTCACATAGTGCCCGGCGCCGCGCGGGCCGACCCAGTCGCAGCACGGGATGTCGCCTTTGGGGCCGACCTTCGCGGCGATCGCCTGGAAGATCGGCTGCACGAGCGGCCAGGCCGATTTCGATCCGCCCGGCATCAGGCTCGGGCCCTTGAGGGCGCCCTCCTCGCCGCCCGACACGCCGGTGCCGATGTATTGCAGGCCGGCGGCCTCGACCTCTTTCGTGCGGCGCTCGGTGTCTGAATAGAGCGTGTTGCCGCCGTCGATGATGCAGTCGCCCTTGGAGAGCAGGGGGGTGAGCGTCTTGATGAGGTCGTCGACGGCGGGCCCCGCCTTGACCATCATCATCACCTTGCGCGGGGGCTTGAGGGCCGCGACGAGGTCTTCGAGCGTGTGGCAGCCGACGACGTTGGGCTGGTCGCCTCGGCCGGACGTGAAGGCGTCGGTGACACTCGTGGTGCGGTTGTAGACGGCGATCGAGAAGCCGCGGCTGGCGATGTTGAGGGCCAGGTTTTCGCCCATCACGGCGAGGCCGATCAGGCCGATGTCACACGATCCTTGCTTGCTCATCCTGGAACGGCTCCTTGGGGAAAACCGGCAGACTATATCGGCCTCCGGCGGCCGCAGCCAAAGGGGGGAGCTTTTCCGGCCGGGACTCCGACGCAGCCGGTTCGCCCAGAGCCCGGAACAGATTGAAGCGGAAGGCCGCTCACGGCCGATCCATACGCATGACCGTTGAAAACGCGATGATTGACAGAAGCGGCAGGGTCAGCCCGATGCATCGCGCTTGACCAGACCGCCTAGTTTTCCGTAGCGTTCTCAAAGTCTCGACATACGGCTCCGTAGCCAAGTGGCTAAGGCAGCGGATTGCAAATCCGCCATCGTCGGTTCGACTCCGACCGGAGCCTCTTCTTTTTCTCACGCGCCCTTGCGGCGGGCCATGACGAATGCCGCCGCGGCGCCGATGGCCGCGAGAGCGTAGGCGGACGGCTCCGGCACGGTCACGATCTGCATCGGGGCGGTCAGGCTCACATCGAGTTCCAGCACATTGCCCCCCGAGAATTTGATGAAGTTGATGCTCGTCCAGTTGAAGCCCGACTGGCTGGTGAAGGAAGAGAACGGGATCGAGAATTGCGCGGCTGCCGTTGACGAGCTCTTGACTGGCAGGGAGCCGGTGTACGAGGAGGTCTTGTTCGCGGTGTCGGTGAACGTCCAGGTGAAGTTTGAAGCAAAGTCAGCAGAACGCTGCTTGAACTGCAATGAACTTCCGGCCAGATCGGGCCAGCCGCTGGTGAGGTCAACACCGCCCAAGCCGGCCGTGCCGTTCGCACCGCCCCAGATCACGTCGAATGTTGCCGTTGCATCCGTCGGCGACGAAAGATTCAGGCGGTTCGTCGTGCCTGATGACACGTTCAGGGTCGACGACACATCGGGGTTCCCCGCGCTTGTGATGGTCAGCGTTCGATATCCGCCGATCGCTCCCGCCGTGGCCACCGTGTTGGTCCCCGAACCCACAAACACAGAAACGGACTGCGTGGTCGTGAAGGCGTCGATGCCCAGGATCGCCTCGCCGAAGGACGGTGTTGCCCAAGCCGCGAAGCAGATCACCAGCATCATTGCACGTGCCATACGCATACAAATCACCTTTGTCGAAAAGCAGTTGTCGTCCGAGCGAATTGCCGTGGCGACACACGCAGACTAGTGCGGCTCTTCCCGGCCGCAACCGTTTGTTTTAAAAAGTGACGAATCGGGATTGAGTAGGGACGAATCGGGCGCGCCTGGGACGAAACGGGATTCGCGCGGGACGAATCCGCCGCACTGCCCGCTGCATCGTCACCGATGGCATGAAGACCGTGGACGGGGCTACCTTGTGCGTTTTGCAAACCGCAGGATCCCGCCATGCCCGCCAATCCGCTTGCCGACGTCGTTTCCGGGCAGTATCGAAAGTGGGTCTATCCGGAGCCGATCGTCGATCTGGCGGCGTGGCTCACCGGCAACTGGCAGTGGTTCGATCCCAGCCACGCCCACCGGATGTTCTGGCCCGACCGGGACTACCGGCCCGACCTCGAGATCCTCGTCGCCGGCTGCGGCACCAACCAGGCGGCCGTGTTCGCCTACACGAACCCCGGCGCGCGGGTCGTGGCGCTCGACGTGAGCCAGCCGTCGCTCGACCACCACCGCTTCCTCAAAGACAAGTACGGGATGCGGAACCTGGAGCTGCACCTGCTCCCGATCGAAGACGTCGGCTCGCTCGGCCGCGATTTCGACCTCATCGTCTCCACGGGCGTGCTCCACCACATGGCCGACCCGCAGGCGGGGATGCAAGCCCTCGCCCGCTGCCTGCGGCCCGCCGGCGTGGCCGCGATCATGCTCTACGCCCGCTACGGCCGGATCGGCGTCGAGATCATGCAGTCGATCTTTCGCGATCTGGGCCTCGCGCAGGACGAGGCCGCGCTGTTCACGGTGAAGGAGGCGGTCGCCCTCCTGCCGCAGGAGCATCCGCTCCATAGCTACCTCACCATGGCTCCCGACCTGCGGTTCGACGCGGGGCTCGTCGACACCTTCCTCCACGGCCGCGACCGCAGCTACACGGTGGACGACTGCCTCGAGCTCGTCGCCTCCGCCGGGCTCGTGTTCCAGGAATGGTTCCTGAAGTCGACCTACTACCCACCGGCTCCACCCGGCGGCGGCTTCTATGCGGCCGTCGCGGCGCTGCCCCCGGAAAAGCAATGGTCGGTGATGGAACGGATCAACACCCGCAACGGCTGCCACTTCTTCACGGCCTGCCGCTCCGACCGCCCGCCCGCGACCTACCGGATCGACTTCGCGGCGCCCGAGATCCTCGACGCCGTGCCGATGTTTCGCCACGCCTGCGGCCTCGACGGCACCATGGTCTTCCGGCCCGGCTGGCGCACGGCGCTCGACCCGGCGCAGCTCTCGCTCGTGCAACGGGTGGACGGCCGCCGCACGCTCAGGGAGATCGTCGCCGAGACGTCGCGCACCGGCGGCGACGCGCAGCGCACCCCGGCCGACCGCGAGCAGTTGGCGACGACGCTCTGCCGGTCGCTGTGGCAGAGGGATTTCCTGGCCATGGGGCTCAGGCCTGCTTGGAATCCGTGATGCGACCCAGCACAATCGGTGCATGGCGCAGCGTGAACGCAACCGGCCGACCATCTGCCTGAACATGATCGTGCGCAACGAGGCGCACATCGTTCACGAACTCGTCGAATGCGTCGCGGCCCACATCGATCACTGGGTGATCGTCGACACGGGCTCGAGCGACGGCACGCAGGAGAAGATCCGCCGGCTCATGGAGGAGCGGGGCATTCCCGGCGAGCTGCACGAGCGACCCTGGCGCGACTTCGGGCACAACCGCTCGGAGGCGATCGCCCTCGCCCAGGGCAAGGCCGACTACATCTGGGTGATGGACGCCGACGACACGATCGCGGGCACGCTCGAATTCACCGGCCTCGAGGCCGACGCCTACAGCATGCGGATCAAGGATGGCATGCTGTACTGGCGGCTGCAGCTGTTTCGCGACGGCGTGCCGTGGTACTACCAAGGCGTGCTTCATGAAGTCGCGGCCTGCGACGTGCCCTACACGAGGGCGCAGATCGGGGGCGACTATCACATTCATTCCCGGCGGCTCGGGGCCCGCAACAAGGATCCGCAGAAGTACGTCCGCGACGCCGAGATCCTGCAGGCCGAGGTGGATCGCAACCCCGACGACCGGCGGTCGGTCTTCTATCTCGCGCAGAGTTACCTGAATGCCGGCGACTTCGCCAACGCCCGGAAGTGGTACGAGCGGCGGGCGGAGATGGGCGGCTGGGAGGAGGAGGTGTTCTGCTCGCTCCACCGGGCCGCGGAGGCGATGGAGAGCCAGGGCGAACCCTGGCCTGCCGTGCAGGACGCATACCTCAGGGCCTGGGCCTCCCGGCCCATCCGCGCCGAATCGCTCTACCGCATCGCCCTCCACTACCGCATGAAGGGCGACTATCGGCTGGGCCACCTGTTCGCCGAGCGGGCTGCCGCGATTCCGCTGCCGAAGGAAGACGTGCTGTTCGTGCCGGCAGACATCTACGAGTGGCGGGCGCTCGACGAGCAGGCGGTCTGCGCCTCCTGGATCGGCAAGTATCCGGAGACGTTCGCGATCTGCCAGCGGCTGTTGTCGCGCGAGGACCTGCCCGCTGAAGACCGCACGAGAATCGCGGCCAACCGCGACCTCGGGGCGAGGAACATGCCCACGACCGCCGGCGACGGGGCCGGCTCGAGCCCGAATGTCCCGGCGTCGGCATCGGCCGACAGCCCGTTTCGCCCGGCGCTCGCCCGGCGGCTGCAGGGCCGCACCACGGCCAGCGGCCAGATCCGCCTGCCCGCGGTGCCGGCGATGCTCGACGAGTGCCAGGCGATCTGCCTGCGTTCGTTCGCCGCGCTCGGCGTGGAGTTTTCCCCGCAGCAGACGGCCCGCCTGCGCGAGGTGCTTACGGGCCAACTCGCGGCCGCATATGCCGCCTCGCCGCGGTCGGAAATCGTGGTCACCTACGATTCGCCCGTCGGCCGGCGGGTGAACTGGCACGTCAAGGCCGAGTGGGTGAGCGTGGAGGCCGCCTACGACGCCTGGGTCACCACCCGCCAGCCGCCCTTCTTCGGCACCGCGCCCGACGCCCGGGTGATGGCACTCGCGGCCGAGGTCGCCTCCCCGGCAGTCTGCCCGGTTCTCGACATCGGCGCCGGCACCGGCCGCAACGCGCTCGCAATCGCCCGCCGCGGCCACTCCGTCGACGCGGTCGAGATGTCGCCCAGGTTCGCCGCCATCCTTCGCGACGAGGCCGCGCAGCAATCGCTCGCCATCCGTGTGATCGAGCGCGACGTGTTCGCGATGGGCGACGAGCTGCGTCGCGACTACGGGCTCGTGGTGCTCTCCGAAGTGGCGTCGGACTTCCGCGATGCCGGGCAACTCCGCCGGATGTTCGAGCTCGCCGCGGCCTGCCTGGCCCCGGGCGGTCGGCTCGTGTTCAACGTGTTCCTGCCCCACGTCGGCTCCACGCCCGACGAGGCGGCACGGCAATTGGGCCAGCAGGTGTACACGTCGATCTTCACGTATCCCGAGGTCGCCCTGGCCGCCGCAGGCCTGCCGCTCGAGTTCATCGCCGACGAATCCGCCCCCGACTACGAACGGCAAAACCTGCCGGCAGAGGCGTGGCCGCCGACGGGCTGGTATGCCGACTGGGCGAGCGGCCGCGACGTGTTCGATGTGCCGCGGCACGAATCGCCGATCGAACTCCGCTGGCTCGTCTACCGGAAGCACGCTACGTGAGCGATCCCGAAACGACGACCGACGGCGCACGCTGACGCGGCCGCGCTCGACGCCGTGGCCACCGAAAACCAGCAGATCCGCTCGATCGGCCTGCGGAGCCAGTTGCTCTGGGAGCGGCTCGGCTATCCCGGGCTGCAGAACGAACATGTGCACGACCGCTCCGGCCGGGCATTCGAGCTCATCAACCACACGCCGGCCGCGGTCGCCCGCGACCTGCTCGGCAACCGCTGGGGTGGCTACTTCACGTTCAGGAAGTGATCCGGCCCGCTACACGACCCGCAGCCCCCGCGGGATCCGTGCCGGGTCGCGCCAGAAGGCGTCGTTCCGGAAGCGGTTGAAGAGGTCGGGCGGGAGGAGCGTTTCGCGGTCCTCGGCCTTCACCGTGCCGCGGACGGTGTGCAGCCCCGGCGTGCCGGCCCGCTCGTCGAACTCGCGCACGTCGTAGTCGACGTGGCCGAAGTCGTGTGCGAAGAGGGGCTCACCGATGAAGTCGTAGATGGCCCGCAGCGTGCGGGCCGGGTCGGTGGTGAGGGTTTCGTACTGCACGAGCAGCAGCCGGTCGCGCTGGCCGCCGTAGCAGGCCTGCTTGAGCGAATCGTAGGGAGCGCCCACCATGCCGTCGGGAGCCACCACGGCGTTGGCGCGGGTGTAGACGGTGCCCCCCGCGGTGAAGGCGAAGATCGACGACGGGCTGAAGACGTTTCGCTGCACCAGCTTCTCGATGCTGTCCACCACCCACGACACGTCACGCACGCAGGCGATCACCTTCGCCTCGGGGAAGAGCCGGGCGATCGCAGGCATCCAAGCGCACCAGCCGCGGCTGGTATCGAAGATCACCTCGGCGGGGCAGTCGGCGTAGAAGCTGTCGAAGAGACCGCGGAGCACCCGCTCCCGCTTCTCGTCGTCGATGAACACGGAGTATTCGCTGCGGCCGCTCATCTGCCCGAGCAGAGCACCAAAGAGCCCGGCGAGCGGGCCCGACATCCCCGCCTGAAATCGCGGATTCTGCCGCAGGATCGCCGACAGAAGCGTCGAGCCCGAGCGGGGGAGGCCGGAGATGAAGTGGAGTTTTCCCATGGAGTGCCGCTACCGCGGAACCGCGGATGCGGGCTAGGCATCTTGGCCTGGGCTCCCTGGTGTGGCGTTATCCGCCGTTGCCGTGCCGCCGGCGCCGCCGAAGCCGTCATACAAGCCGCCGTCGCCGCCGTTGCCACCGATGGCCGTGGCGCCGGCGTTCGTGGCGGTCGCACTGCCACCAAGGCCGCCGTTGCCGCCGGAGCCACCAAGGCCGCCAGTGCCGCCGGTGCCGCCGAAGGCGGTGCCGCCGACCGAGTTGGCGGTGCCGCCGGCACCGCCCTGACCGCCGGTGCCGCTTGCTGCGGTGCCGCCGGCGCCGCCCAAGCCACCAGTAGCCCGCGCGTTCGTGCCGTCGATGCTGGTCGAGGTCGCGGCGCCGCCGGCACCGCCGATGCCGCCGACGCCACCGGCGGCCGTCGCGCCGCCGCCATTGCCGCCATACCCTGCAAGGGCGACCGAGCCGAAGCCGCCGGCTGTCGCGCCGCTTGGGCTCGCCGACGCGGCGCCGCCGGCGCCGCCATTGCCACCGAAGAGGCCGCCGACGCCGCCATCACCACCCCGTCCGAAGCCACCCCCGTCGTAGTTGCCTTCCACGTAGGCATTCGACCCCACCGCGGAGCCTGATCCGCCGGCGCCGCCGGCGCCGCCGCCGACCCCGCCCGCACCGCCGTTGCCGCCTTGGCCCGCCTGGGCGGCTCCGACACCGCTGTAATCACCGGATCGGTTGCCAGTCATGGACGCGGCGCCACCCTGACCACCGGCGCCGCCTGTGCCGCCACCGGCGCCACCGGCGCCGCCGTTGCCACCCGTGGCGAGGCCGTCATTGCCGGTGAGGGTTCCCGCTCCGCCAGCGCCGCCAGCGCCGCCGAGGCCAGCTGTGCCCCCCGTGCCACCGGCTCCGCCGACGCCGCCTGCGCCGCCGAGCGCCTGGGCGAAATTGCCATTCGCGGTCGCACCACCACCGGCGCCGCCGGCGCCGCCGTTGCCGCTCACCGAGGAGCCGCCCTTGCCGCCGGCACCGCCATTGCCAACAACCAAGATCGGGGCACCGACGCTTACTGCGCCGCTGCCGGTCATCGTCGCACTACCGCCGGCGCCGCCAACGCCGCCATTGCCGAGCGTCGCGCTGCCGCCCGCTCCGCCGGCGCCAGCGGTGACCGTGCCCTTCGTTCCTGTTCCATCGCCACCATTGCCGCCGTTGCCGCCATCGCCCTGCGAGCCGCCTGCACCGCCGGCGCCGCCGTTGCCGCCGTCGCCGCTCGCGGGCGAGAACCCATCGCCGCCGTTGCCGCCGTTGCCGCCGATGGGCGCGGCGTTGCCCGTGGCCCCTGTCGTGCCCGCGCTTGCACCAGTGCCACCGGCCGCACCGCCCGCGCCGCCGTTGCCCGCCGTTCCCGGCTCGCCTCCGGCGCCGCCGTCCCCGCCATTCGGAGTCGTTGCATCGCCGTCGGCACCGTCGCCGCCGTTGCCTGCCGCGCCCGCATTGCCGCCCTTGCCGCCGTCGCCGCCAGTGCCCGAGATCGATCCGCCCGCGCCGCCGGTGCCGCCGTCGCCGCCCGCGCCGCCATTGCCGCCCGTGCTTCCGTCGCGGATCCCGTAGTTCGAGAAGTCTCCGTTGGCGCCGTTGGCGGCGGTGCCGCCGTTCCCGCCGGAGCCGCCGCTGCCGCCGTTGCCGATGCCGAGTGCGTTGCCGCCGGCTCCGCCGGCTCCGCCGTCGCCACCGTTGGGGCCGGGGAAGCCCGGAGTGTCGGGAAGGCCGGCGCCGCCCTCGCCTCCAGCGCCGCCATCACCGCCGTTGCCCGACACGGCGCCGCCCTGGCCGCCCGCGCCGCCGTTGCCACCCTTGTAACTGGGGACGCCCGCCGCGGATCCGGCACCACCCTTCCCGCCGTCGCCGCCGTTGCCGATCAGGCCGCCGTCACCGCCAGCTCCACCGGTACCGCCGTCGGCGGCGCCGCTGGCCAGCGAGTCGCCGCCGTCGCCGCCCGCGCCGCCCGCGCCGCCGTTGCCGGCGGGGCCGGTGGCCGTAGCGCCTGTGCCGCCGGTGCTGCCTGCGGTCCCGCCGACGCCGCCGGTACCGGGCGCGCCGCCGCTGCCACCGAGTCCGACGGCGCCGGGATCTCCGCCGTCGCCGCCCGCGCCGCCGCGGCCGGCCACATTAGGACTGTTGGACCAGAAGCCGCCGTCGCCGCCGGTGCCGCCGTCGCCAGGTAGCCCGGCCTGTCCGCCGGTCCCGCCCGCTGCACCGGAGCCATTGACAGCGCCCGAACCGCCCGCGTTTCCGCCGGTGCCGCCGGCACCGCCCGTGCCGCCATCGCCACCCACGCCGCCCTTGCCGCCGTCGCCACCGATGGCCAGGCCCTGGGTTTCGGTAAAGATGCCCGTCGCCCCGGAACCACCGATGCCCCCTGCGCCGCCGTTGCCGGCCGCGCCGCCGTAGCCCGCAGTGCCGCCATTGCCATGCGTGCCGCTGATCGCCGTGCCACCCTTGCCGCCGTTGCCGCCGCGGCCGCCCGCGCCACCG
>Ga0214921_10008854_pt1 | contig 12902 bp, 17 predicted proteins | sample LL1505_MetaG_FD_177992 | JGI IMG/M metagenome (GOLD analysis project Ga0214921, IMG submission 177992) | Freshwater microbial communities from Lake Lanier, Atlanta, Georgia, United States - LL-1505 | ecosystem: Environmental > Aquatic > Freshwater > Lake | place: USA: Georgia | collected... | reverse complement strand
TTCATGCCATGCGTCGTCCACATCTTAAGAACTTCACCGTTGCACTCGTTACTGCAGCCCTTGCACTCTCACTTACTTCTTGTGCAGGTGCAGGTCCCAATGCATCAACACGTTTGATCAAGCGCGTCACAGATGGCAATGAAGCAATTGTAAAGACAGATGGCAACGACCTCTCAGTTTCAAACCTTCTCCTTGTCGCAACCGAAGATGGTTCAGCGGTAGTTGTCGGAACAATCGTTAACTACATGGATGAAGCAGATGCTCTCCTTGGAATTTCAGCAGGCGGAGTCACAGCCACACTTTCAGGCGAACAGAACCTTGCAAAGAATCAGCCAATCCGCTTTGAAGGCGAAACAGCCAATGCAAAGGCTGTCTTTAAAGGCGTAGGCGCATCAGCAGGCAAGAACGTTCAACTACAGCTTGCCTTTGCTCGCGCAGGAGTTGTAACAGTTACTGCAATCATCCGCGACAAGCGCGATACCTACAAGAACGTTACGCCGTAAGTAATTACTTCTTACCCTGATTTGCTACCGCTGTAATTGCTTCAGCTGCTGCTGCAGGATCTAAGTATTCGCCTCCAGCTTTAACCGGCTTGAAGTTAGCATCCAATTCATAGAGCAACGGAATTCCTGTAGGAATATTCAAACCCGCAATATCTTCATCAGAAATACCTTCAAGGTGCTTTACCAGCGCACGCAATGAGTTGCCGTGCGCAGTAATAAGAACAGTCTTTCCAGCCTTCAAATCAGGAATGATGGATTCGGTCCAGTACGGAACCATGCGAACCACAACATCTTTTAGGCACTCAGTTAGCGGTAGATCTGAACCCAAGTCCGCATAACGTGGGTCTGCATCCTGCGAATACTCAGAACCCTTTTCAATCAGCGGTGGCGGGGTGTCATTCGAACGGCGCCACAACATAAATTGCTCTTCGCCGTATTCAGCCAAGGTCTGCGCCTTGTCCTTACCCTGGAGCGCACCGTAATGGCGCTCATTAAGGCGCCACGAGCGCTTCACGGGGATCCAGTGGCGGTCACATGAATCAAGTGCCAACTGCGATGTGTGAATCGCACGACGCAACAAAGAAGTGTGAACTACATCAGGCAGCAACCCACGCTCTGCCAACAACTTTCCGCCGCGAGCAGCTTCAGCGATGCCCTTTTCAGAGAGACGGACATCAACCCAACCAGTAAAGAGATTGAGGGCATTCCATTCGGATTCGCCATGGCGCAGCAGGATAAGTTTGAAGTTAGACATGTGCGTATCTTCTCACATCACACTAAGTGCTTAAAAGCTTCAAGATTTGCCAGCGATTCACCACGGCTTACACGCCATGCCCATTCGCGGCGGATTGCATCTGCAAAGCCAAGTTCCAACAATGGATTAAATGATGAATCTGAATATTGCAGAACCGAGCCAATCAGACGATCAATCTCTTGTGCATTCACAGCATCCAACGGCAAGCGCCCCACCAAATAGATATCGCCTAACTCATTAATCGCAAAGGCGATGCCATACATCGAAGCATTCTTAGCCATGCACCACTTATGCACTGCATCTTCATGAGTATCCGGTTTACGAATCACAAAGGCGTTGATACTCAACGAGTGATCGCCCACTACCAACGCACAATGAGTTTGGAGCTTCTTCTCTCCTGGCAGAGTCACCATAAAGGTATTGGCGCCCTGCTTCTCAAAATCTAAATCGTGTGACTGAAGAAAATCCTCAATCACATCTTTCGGGTTAAGCGCCATCTATCCGATGTTCTTCTTCGCATCGACGCGCGCCGACAAGACACGGTCATAAATATCTAGGGTTCCGCGCGATGTTGCATCCCATCCGAAGTGCGATGCATGTTCAATCGCACCCATTGAAAGAAGCACACGACGCTGAGGTTCTTGTAGCAAACGCGCTAATACAGATGACCACGCACGTGGATCATGTCCATCAACGAGAACACCTGAAATACCGTCGGCCACAGCTGTGCGAAGCCCACCAACAGCAGTAGCTACAACAGGTGTTCCACATGCCTGTGCTTCAAGAGCGACTAGACCAAAGCTTTCTGAATAACTTGGCACACACACCAAATCTGATGCGCGATACCACTGCGGCAATTCTTCACGTGGCACGGGTGGTGCAAAGCGCACAACATCATCGATACCAAGCCAGTTTGTTAACTCTTTCAAACGCTCGACTTCTGATTGGTTAGCACCTGAGGCACCGCCAATAATGTTGGTTATCAACTTGGTGCGAAGATGCGGTGAGTGCGAAACAAGTTCAGCAATCGATCTAATCAATACTTCAGGGCCCTTATGTGGCTGAATGCGGCCCACAAAGGTGATGATATGTGAATCTTTATCAAGACCTACGACTTCACGAGCTGCGGCACGTCCAGCACCAGGAGTAAAGACTTTCAGGTTCACACCAGGGCTAACTACTAAGACATTGTCGGGACAAGCCTCATAGAGAGATACCAAGCTCGCAGCTTCTGCATCAGTATTGGCAACAAGTGCATCGGCTGCTGCAACAACCTGAGTTTCACCCTGCACACGAATCATTGGCTCAGGAACTTCTCCTTCAGCCAGATTTAAATTCTTTACTCGCGCCATCGTGTGCATTGTGTGCACCAATGGAATTCCTAGTTCTTTAGCAACTGGCATCGCCACTTTGCCGCTGATCCAATAATGCGAATGAATAATGTCGTACGGACTCTTTGCTAGCTCTTCTTTAAAGGCTGCAGATAAATCAGGAATCAACTTAGGTAGAAGTTCCTTTGTCACACCAGAAACCGGACCCACGTTGAGTTGAATAACGCGCACACCAGGTGCCACTTCAACAACATCAGCAACTTCGTTATTTGTGCGTCGCGTAAAAATATCTACCTGCACGCCCATCGCCGCCATATTTTGTGCAGCTTCACAGACGTAGATATTCATTCCACCGGCATCGCCAGTACCCGCTTGATCAAGCGGTGAGGTATGCACCATCAAGGTAGCGATACGGCGGGAAGTCATGAATTAAAGGGTACGCGCGTTTAAAAGGTTGCGCGAATGGTGCCGATAACTCGGTCACCACCAAGCACGTTTTCAGCCTCATAAGGGCTATCAATACCCAGACGCTTCAAACCTGCATGGACCAAGACTCTAAATGGACGCAGTGACCCATCAGAGACTTTAAATACCAATGTGCGCCCATCAGGCATCGATGCAACTTCAACAGCTTCTGCGCCATCTTTCATATACAACCCAGGCACTGCCTCAATCATCTGCGTTGTTAAACGACCTTTACCTGCAACCATTTCAGGAAATGCACGAGCTGCATCAAGCACTGATTGATGAATTGGATCAGTTGAAATAGTGATTGCTCGAATTGCGCGAGCTAAACCAAGAACGGAAATCAAAAATAGAGGAGCACCACAACCATCGGTTGATGTCAGCGTGATTGTCTCTCCTGCCAACGCTTCAAGCTCTGCCTTAATGGCAACCTGCAACGGATGCGCTGGATCTAAGTAATTTTCAATCGGCCAGCCATTGGTAACACAGGTCAGCAACATCGCTGCATGTTTTCCACTGCAATTCATTGAGATACGAGTAGCCGGCTTATCGCCCCACGCACGTCGTTCTGGTTCTCCCAGCGGCTTATCAAGCATGCACTGCAAAGCGCTTTCATCAAGAGATGCCATGCTCAAGATTTCACGAACTGCCGTTAAATGCTCTTCAGAACCTGAGTGGCTTGAACAACCCAGTGCCAACAAACGTGGTTCTAACTTCAGTCCTGCGCGCACCATAGCTGCGCCCTGAATTGATTTAATTGTCGAGCGGGGAAAAATTAACTGATCGATATTTCCGAGTTCCAAATTAACTGATCCATCAGAATTCAGCGCAACGAGATATCCACGGTGCACAGATTCAACAACGCCATCGCGTACGTATTCAGCTAAAACTGCGTCAGTCATTATTCGCTCTGACGCTCAAGAGTTGACCAGATATGAGCCTGGAGTTCTTGTCCTTCAGCTGCCATGTCATAGGCATAGAAGAGTTCGCCTTCAACAAGACCGTATAAACGCACGCCCGCTGTAACAATCTTTGCAGTTGGTGCTGAATATCCCTGATCCATCACCAATTGAATCTTTGGGCCATCAAACTGTCCGACCCAACCCTCGGTAATTCCGGTGCTATGTGAGATAACAACTTCCAAAACTTTATTCTCTTTCACGCGCCAGAAACCTGCTTCAGATGCTGCTGGACGAATGATTTCGCCCTCTGCATCGATGATCCATGAACGTGAGTAGTAATTCATAAATGGTCGTCCATCGTGATTAAAGACAACCTCGTGCGCATATTCAAAGGTAGGAATCGTTGGGTATTCACCACGGCCCTTGCCGCGCCAAGTTCCGATCATCCACGCCAGCGGATTGAGATCAGGATGTAGTCCTTCTGGAATTGTGAAGGCCATTAGAGCCTGCCTCTCTTATATGTACGCCCATCGCGAGCTTGAGATTCGCGAGTTCCGCGGATCCCATAAATAACAAGCCCCACACCAACAACAAGCGCAATTAGCGCCAACATGACTGTTGTGAAGAGCTCCATGGGTTAAGAGTAACCGTTAGAGCTTACGAACAGCCCACATGATTGCTAGGCCAGCCAAGGAAACTACAAACAATTGGCCGATAAATTTCATTTATGCCTCCACGATGATCTCTTGTGATGCGGCCACACCTTCAACCATCAGCTGTGCATCAACTGGTGTATTGCGCTTCACCAGCGCCAAAGCAATTGGACCCAATTCATGATGGCGAGCCACAGTGCCCAAGAATCCAACTTGAACTTCACCATTCATCACGGGAGTTCCTGATGGTGGCATGACAACTGCATGGCCATCAAGGTGCAACATCACCAAACGACGAGGCGGCTTACCCAAGTTATAAATCTTTGCCACTGTCTCTTGTCCGCGGTAACAACCCTTATTCATATGAACGGCACCATTGAGAACACCAAGTTCATTAGGAATCGTCTTAAAGTCAGTATCAATCCCATGTCGTGGGCGCCCTGCAGCAACACGCTCTGCATCAAGTGCCCATGTGCCAACCTGCATGGCCGTTGAATTAAAAGCTGATTTCATCTCTTCAAGTTCAGCACGTGGCACCAAAGCAAAAGGACCACCGATTTCATTAGCAACACCTGGTGCGCGCATTACTGCAAAATCTTCCGTTGCATCTCGAACTTCAACGCGCAACATAAATCGCATCTTGTTCAGGTATGCAGATAGACCTTCAACAAATTGCGGATCCATCACTAAGTACGAAGTAGTTCCGTCGTCAACAACATTAAATTGATATTCAACATGGCCTTGCGGATCCAAGACCATTGCTGAAGTCCAGGTGCCAGCACCGAAATCAACAAGATACTGAGTTGTTAAATCATGTAACCACTTCAGGCGATCTTCACCTGAAATCGCAATCACTGAAAGATGTGAAAGATCTGCCCAGGCTTTACCTTCGGCCAATGCGCGTTGTTCTTTATTGGGTTCACCGAAATGCCAGATAGCGCCCTTATCGGGACCATCTTCTACAAATACGGCTGTCATGCTCGCAAGTCTACGAGCGCCAGGTGATAACTGCTATTTAACGCATGCTGCACAGGTGCCATAGATGGCAAAGTGCGTGACATCGGTCTTAAAGCCGTAGTCATCAGAAAGGTTCTGCACAAAGTTCGCTGCAACATCAATCGGAGCATCTCCGACTGAACCGCATGTTCCGCAGACCAGGTGCAAGTGTGTGAGCTCTTCAGCTGCGTGATAAGTCGCTCCACCGTGGCCAAGGTGTGTGTGCTGAACAAGGCCAACGTTTTCAAGTGTTTCAAGGTTGCGATAGACAGTAGAGAGGTTGATACCAGGATGCGTCTGGCGCACCTTTTCGGCTACTTCTTCAGGAGTTGCATGTCCCAACGCACGAACAGCAGAGAGAACGAGTTCGCGCTGCGGAGTTAGGCGTAAGCCCTTTTCATGAAGTTCGTGTTTGTCAGTCATGTGAGAAGTCTACTTTCGCTAGCTACTTATTGATAAATCAAAGCTGAATTACGAGGTCTGTGGGTTCGCCCTGAGCAGCGACAATCTTCTGCTCTACGCGAGCACCTGGTGCCTGAACCACGAGAGTCCAGGAACCAGGAGCTGCGAAGAAACGGAACTGACCTTCTTGATTGGTCGGAACCTCTGCGGTGAATTCACCTGATACATCGAGCAGACGAACATGGCCATTAGTGACAGGTGCACCGTTAGGTACTGAATCATTCTCACCCTCTTTGAGAATAACTCCCTGAATAACAGTCTGCTTTGTCAGATCGATTCCTTCAAGAGAAGGACCACCAGGTGTTGCACCGCAAGTACGCACTACTTAAGCACCTACTGCTACAGGAACGCCCACAAGTGAACCGTACTCAGTCCAAGATCCGTCGTAATTCTTTACATTGTTAACGCCAAGGAGTTCGTGAAGAACGAACCATGAGAACGCTGAGCGCTCACCGATACGGCAGTACGCAATTGTGTCTACCGAAAGATCAACGCCAGCTCCCTGGTAGATCTCCTTCAACTCTGCATCTGACTTAAATGTGCCATCTTCATTTGCTGCCTTTGACCAAGGAATGTTCTTCGCTGTTGGAATATGTCCCTTGATCTGTCCGCCTTCTTGTGGAAGGTGAGCAGGTGCTGCGAGTTCTCCTGAGAATTCAGCTGGTGAGCGCACATCAACGATGTTCTTTGTACCAATAGCTGCAACGACTTCATCGCGGAACGCACGGATTGAGTTATCGCGATCCTTTGCAACGTAGCGAGTAGCTGTACGAGTTGGAACTTCAGTTACGAATGGACGAGCATCGAGCTCCCAGCGCTTACGTCCGCCATCAAGAAGGCGAACATCTGCATGGCCATAGACCTTGAAGTACCAGAAAGCATATGTAGCGAACCAGTTGTTGTTGCCTCCGTAGAGCACAACAGTGGTGTCATTTGAGATACCGCTCTTAGAAAGGAGAGCTTCAAACTTCTCCTTTGAAATAAGGTCGCGGATCAAGCCATCTTGTAGATCTTCGCGCCAGTGGAAAGTAATTGCGTTCTCAATGTGGCCCTGTGCATACAGGGTTGTATCTTCGTCAACCTCGACGATAACAACGCTTGGGTTATTGAGGTTGGAAGCTACCCATTCAGCGGTAACCAATGATGTTTCACGTGACATTTTATTCTCCTTAGTTGTTTTAAATTTAGTTTTATTTAGTTGTAAAGCGGGTAATCAGTAGGTACATCTCACAACCCAAACAATAATTAAATGCGGCATTAAGAAACGCGGCAGCTAAAGCGAAACCAACAGCGACGGTGAAGAGTGCATCGATTCCAGCGAATGCACCGATGGCTGCAACAAGTGCGAAACCAAAACCAACAGCTTGCGCAAACTTTGGTGGGCGAACATCTTCTGTTGGAGCCTCTTTCTTCAAGCGATGCTTAATCACATTTTTAAAGAGAAGACCATACGGAGTGAACTGTGGACCGCGAGTTGCACCGATAAGGAATACAAGACCTTGTGCAACGAGAACCCACTTGTTCTGAGTTACCAACGCTGTTGCAAGAACAAGTGTTGTAAGAGTTGCAGAGAAACGTGGACCGCGTGCATCGATATAGATCTTCTGCACTTCTTTGTTGTTAAGAACTTCAGACATGGTTGAAGGGTAGAGAAGTGCTTATAGATAAGCGAGTTGCGAGTAATTCGCAGAAGTTAATGAATTGCAGCCAAAGCCGCTAAAACCTGCTCGCGCTTTGGAGTTCCTGCAGCGCGCCCTACTTCAATACCGTCCTTGTTGATAAATAGCGTTGTGGGAGTAGATCGAATATCTAACTCACGCACCAACTCAAGATGAGACTCAGCATCAACCTGCACATGCTTCACATCGTTCATCGTGGTGACCATCTGAGATAGCAATGAGTGAGTTGCTCTGCATGGCGTACAGAATGCCGATGAGAACTGAACCATGGTGGCCCTTGATCCCAGTGCCTGCCCCAAAACTTCGGCACTTAAGCGATGGCCAGGAATAGCTTTATTGGACCTGATTGCTCCTCGTGAGCGCTTCCACCAGATTCCATACGCGCTAGCAAGAGCCAGCACAATGACGAGTGGTAGATACGAATTCACAAGAGTATTCTCACACAATGGCCAAGGTGTTGCTACTGACAAATTCGCAAGGAGCAAGCGCAGAAGTTCTGCCTGCACTTGGCCTCTTGCAACACACTTGCAAAGTGGCGCCACTTGAAGCATCAGTTCTCGTCGATACACCTCTTATGGATGTTGTCTTTATCGATGCTCGTAAAGATTTCCCAACAGCCAAATCACTCACGCGACTTCTTGCAACCACTGGAGTCGGTGCACCCATCATTGCAATCACCACAGAAGGTGGCCTCTCTGCATTCACAGCAGATTGGGGCATCAACGATGTCATTCTCGACACCGCAGGTCCTGCAGAAGTTGATGCGCGTATTCGCATCGCAGTTGGTGCACACCAGGCGCAGATCGAAGCATTAGATCCAACATCATCAGAAATTCGCCAAGGCGATGTCGTCATCGATGAAAATACTTACACCGCCAAGATCAAGGGCACTTCCCTTGACTTAACTTTTAAAGAATTCGAACTTCTCAAATACCTCGCACAACACCCAGGCCGCGTCTTTACTCGCGCACAATTACTTCAAGAGATCTGGGGCTATGACTACTTCGGTGGCACTCGCACAGTAGACGTTCATATCCGTCGTCTTCGTTCAAAGCTTGGCCCAGAATTTGAATCCATCATCGGCACCGTGCGTAATGTCGGTTACCGTTTCACCGTCCAAAATGGCGGCAAGGAATCAACAATCTCTGAACTCGTTTAACCGTGCGCCACATCCTTAAGCTCAACCGTTCTCTGCAAGAACCCATTGCGCATATCGAACATAGCTATCAATTCATCACTTTTGATCCTGAAGTCCATCCTGAAGCATGGCTAGACCTCAACAACCTCATCTTCGCAAAGCACCCCGACCAAGGTAATTGGGCAATAAAAGATCTAGAAAACAGAATGGCTGAACCTTGGTTTGATCCAAAGGGATTCTTCCTCTGTGTTCACAAGGGCAAGATCGTTGGTTTCTGCTGGACCAAGATTCACAACGAATTTGTTAACCAAGATCCCATCGGTGAGCTTTATGTAATTGGCGTGGATCCTGCCGAATCAGGAAAGGGCATAGGACGTGCCGTCTGCACAGAAGGCCTTATCTACTTGAAAGAAAAGGGCATCAAGCAATCAATCTTGTATGTCGATGACGATAACGAAGCCGGTAAAGGCTTGTATAAATCACTCGGCTTTAATTAACCGTTTACTAGCTCCGCGCACATAGTTCTAAATGCTGCAGTGTGGCCATCAACATCTGCTTCCGTTGTATCGGGACACATCAGAGCCATGTTGTGGAACGGTGTAATTAAGTAGCCATCATTCAATAAGCGCAAGTGAATATATTGCTCAAGTTCAAAGTCACCAGAATCAGCTGCCTCTTTACCTGTTACCGGTTGCTTGCCCTTAAAGATGTACTCACCACGTGCACCTAAACGGTTGCAGTGCCAATCAAGATCAAATTCCTTAATGGCTGCATCAATACCATCGCACCAGCGATTTCCCAGTGCAATCATTCGTTCAAAGTTTGCCTCAGTAAGAACTTCAGTCAGCGTTGCCTTCATCGCAGCAAGCGACAACGCATTTCCTGCAAGTGTTCCGCCGATGCCACCCAGGTCGATGATTTCTAGTTCTACTAGCTTCTTGATTTGATCTGCAATTGCTTGAGTCATTCCAAATGTTCCAGTTGGAATACCAGCAGCAAGTGCCTTGCCAATTGTTAAGAAGTCAGGCTTTAAACCAAGCGCCTTTGTCATTCCGCCAGGACCCACAGAAATTGTGTGGGTCTCATCAATAATCAAATAGGTGCCGTACTTCTTCGCAAGTTCCTGTACCCCAGCCAAATAACCATCTTGTGGCAGAACAATGCCGATGTTTGTCATGGCAGGTTCCATCAAGATTGCTGCCACATCACCGTGCGCAAGCGCCTTTTCCATCGCAGCTAAATCATTAAATTCAACAACGCGAGTTGTGACATCAAGATCAACTGGTGCGCCAATATTTCCCTCGCGCTTCACAGTAAAACCTGCATCATCAAGAGTTGCAAAGGTTTCATCAACAGAGCCGTGATAGCAGCGATCGATAACAACAATCTTGCTACGCCCTGTAATCATGCGTGAGTAACGGATTACGTGACGGTTAGCGTCCGTTGCTGACACTGTAAATTGCCACAACGGCAGACCAAATCGTTCTTTCAATAAGCCGGAGACGATTGCTGCATCCTCAGTTGGAAGCATCGCCGTAATGCCCTTACCGACCTGCTCGCGGATCGCAGCGACAGTTGCATCAGGTGAGTGACCTGTCATCGATCCGGTATCGCCAAGGCAGAAATCAACATAAGTGTGGCCATCAACATCGGTAAAGCGCGCACCCTTTGCCTCTTTCACAAATACTGGGTGGGAACCTGGCCACTTAGCCATCCATGACATCGGCACACCCTCGTGCATCACCTTCTTTGAATCTTCAAAGGCAGCAGCTGACTTCTTATGGGTATCAAGAAAGCGCTGTTCTTCACGTAAGCGAAGTTCTTTGAGGTGTTGGCGATTTATCTGTGTGCTCATAAGAGCCGATTCTATTTACCCTTGAGAGAAAACAAATAGGGCTTCGATGTAGTTCTCACCACTAATCCCTAAATTCGCCGCATCTGGTGGCGCAGTCTGTGGTTCGAGGCAGACTCCATCAGAATCTTCGCTATAAACAACCCACCATGGCGCATCAGATTCAATATCAATACGCGCAACATCTTCCCAAATCACTGCAGGGGTTCCACGAACTTCAGTAAATGCATCATCCCAAGGCTGCGGAGTTGGGCTAATGAGTTCACCAGTTGGCAACCCATCAGAACCACGCTTGAGCATCTTTGCAGCGCTAAATTCAATCTCCGCTGTTCCTCCGCGCTCTAAATCGCGAGCAAACCAAGGGTGCATTCCAAGCCACACTGGAATATCGCAACCATTGTCATCGTATTCAAGTGACCAACGGATTGCATCATCGAGAACTTCAATTGTCTGTTCAACAGTTGCACCCATATATGGCTTTGGTAGGTGCAATAAAGAACGCCCCGGGCCAATTTCTTGCCACGAAGTTGTAAATCCAAAGCCATGAATCGCATTCGGTGGATCAATGTTTGTTGGTAGTTGATGCTCAACACCGGATGCTGAAGTAATCAAACCATCACGGATACGCCCAGCCCACGGGGCCATCGGGTACCAACCATTAGTTAAAACGTTTCCACGGAACGGAACAGTAAATTCCATTTCGCGCCATTTAATGGATGTGATCTTTCCACCACCATCGAGATCGATTGCAACCTGGAATTCTGCATCATCGATAAATTGCATTACACACCCTTTAATTCGTGCTTATACGGTGGCTGCGCACCTTTACGAGAGCATGTGATTCCTGCAGCAACAGCTGCACGATGCAGAGTCGATTTCAATACTTCACCCGTTAGATTAAGAATCCCCTTTTCAATCATCGCTTCAACAATGATTGCACCCACTGTGTCACCAGCACCGACAGTGTCAGCTACTTCAATCTTCACGCCAGCTACTTCAACAATGCCGTCTGCCGTAAAGCCAATCAACCCTTGAGACCCGCGGGTGACGACAACTAACGCTGCACCGTCTGATACCCAGCGCTTTGCAACATCTGCATATTCAGCACCTGGATATAACCATGCCATATCGTCATCGCTCACCTTGATGACTGATGAAATGGCTGCCCACTTTTCAACCGAAGCTTGGTACTTATCGCGATCACCCATGACAGATGGTCGAATATTTGGGTCATAGACAATTGGCGCGAACTCAGCAACGCGAATAGCCCAGTCATAAAGAACATCGGCACCTGGTTCAATCACGGTGACCAAAGTGCCTATATGGAGCACATTTGGCTTATAGCGCGATGGGTCTGGCAACCAATCGAGAGAGAAATCAAAGGTCGCAGTTCCATCAATTAAGAATTCATATGATGCGCCACCGTTTGCATTAAGTGTCACCGTTGCTAAACATGTTGGTTTATCACTCTTCAGCGCCAGATCTAACTTCACTTCATCATCAATAAGCTCTTTACGTGCAGCAACTCCATATTCATCACTGGAAATACCGTCAATAAAATAAGAATCTAAACCAAGGCGAGCCAGCGCTTTTGCCGTATTTGCTGGTCCTCCGCCCACATGTGGAACGCGCACACCATCTGCGCCAGGAATTAAATCAATCAGCACCTCACCGCATACCCAGATGCTCATTGCTGTTCTCCCTTTCGCGCCAAATACTCAGTAATGATTTCAACACCCAACAAATGATCTTCAACCTGCGGCAGACCACTGACAATCAAGACTCCAGTTAATCCCAACCCAACGACATTGAGCGCAAGTCCTCCACCGTGGATTGCATAGAGCTCATCTTCCAAACCTTTTTCTGCGTGCCAATCAATTCCTTGCTCTTCCGCAATCACACGCTCATGAATTGTTGAACGCCCTGTTAAATTCACAACGCGAGCTTTACGACCAATCCACCAATCATTTTCAGGAGTGGATCCTGGAAGGGATGCATGAAAGACAATCCAATCTTTCATCCGCACTTCAACTGCAATCGGCAGCTTTCGATCTAAACCAATTTCTTGCGCAATAGTGCCAATCTCAATTGCTTCAGCCTGCGTCAGGGATGACAACTGCAGAGCATTAGCCTCAAGCTCTAAACCAACGCTCGTAAACCCACCAGT
>Ga0214921_10008853_pt1 | contig 12902 bp, 14 predicted proteins | sample LL1505_MetaG_FD_177992 | JGI IMG/M metagenome (GOLD analysis project Ga0214921, IMG submission 177992) | Freshwater microbial communities from Lake Lanier, Atlanta, Georgia, United States - LL-1505 | ecosystem: Environmental > Aquatic > Freshwater > Lake | place: USA: Georgia | collected... | reverse complement strand
GTTTCCTGAGAACGAGCATTCGCGGAATGAATGCTGCCCGCCTCCGGTATGCGCCAACATAGCAAAATTGGTTCCTGACAGCGATTGACCGATGATCTTGTCAAACGAGTTCGAGAAGCAGCGCGTCCCGGTATAGATAACTCCGTGGCGCGCATTGCGCAGCAGCAGGTCGGAGAATATCGAGTTGCTGATGTTCTTTATGCGCAGACAATCGCCCGCACCGCCGAACAAAGAAAGACCGCGTAACTCGCCTTGCTCAAACGTGCCAAATGCTGTGCCGTCCATGTCGATGACGTACTGCCCAACAGCCAACCCGGCAGCAGCAATCGTCACATTGCGCGAGCCTTCGCCATAAATCTTGATAGGCTTTGTGATGCTCAAGGTCGCCGAAGTCTTGTAGGTTTGACTAACGTCATTACCTGGGAAATAGAGCGCCTTTAGGTTGTTTTGGCAGTAGTTGATGGCAGCCTGAATTGCGGCCGTGTCATCGGTGCTGCCGTTACCAACAGCCCCAAAATCCTTAACACTCACACTCTCCCGCAACTTAGTCTGCACCGTAGTCGCCACAGCGCCTGTGCCTGCGGGGGTGTACGTTACACCGCTGCTGTCTCCAACATACGCAAAGTTGCTGTCCAATTGAGACAACGGGATTGGCCCTGTTTGACTTGCAAAAGTGTACGGAATAGTCATGTTAGAACCTCGCTCTCAATTCAGTTTCGTATTGCACACCACTGACAATAAAGTTTGGTGACGTGCTAGTGATTGTCATGCCAATGTACTTGCCCCATTGCTGGGCATCGTACCGATACAAATAATATCCGTTAATAAAATAATACCAATAGACAGATGATAACGATGAGTTAATCCAATTTACTGTTATTGATGAACTATTAATCCAAGACACATTGAACGTATTGGACAGCGTTGTACCTGACGATGACCTGTTTTCATTGTCAACAGTAACGGTGATGCTGCTTGCATTTGTGTCGCTAAGAATTGCCTCAACACCAAATTTTAATGCTTGCTTGTCACGGATGTTGTCACCCATTGGCAAAAGCGCAGGCTGAATCTTGCTGCTGATTGCAACTGTCTTGTCAGTGAACAGCGTCTTTAGATTAGTCCCGGTTGTGGCGTACAACTTTGCTGCACCATTGATAGGAACAGAAGTCATCCACGTTATTTCTGACTGAGATGTGAAGAACCACTTCTTGTCAAAGTACACCGCTTGTATTACTCTGGCTGACGATAGTGGATCGTTGTAGGTAAACGAGAACGCAGCACACAAGATGTTGTTAATCAACACCGGGCCAGCGGTGATTGTCTTGGTGAAGTCAATGTACGGGAAAATGCCGTCCAGGCCATCACTTAGCTTTGATGTTGTTGAACCCACCAGCGCATACATACCGTAGCGGTTCATAAACACGATTGACCGAAAGTACGGCATCGTGGCATACGGCAAGTCAGAACCAACAGACGCTGAGATGTTGGTATTGGTGAATGTGGTTACGCCTGTGCTGCCAACACGAACATCAGAAAACACGTTGATCGAATCTTGACCAAAGATGTACAAGAAGTTGTTTGCGCTGACAAGATTGGTGATATTGCCAATCAGTGTTGCATCATTTAACGTGATGTTGCCAGCAGATACCGTCACAAAATCTGTTGGGCTGATTGAAGACGAATAGTAGATTGTTCGACCATTCACAATCCAAACACGGCCAGAAAAAGAAGCAATTGCAGATCCTGTAGCAGGCGCACCAGTGATAGACGCAGTAACAGCACCATCTGCTCCTGTCGTGTCTCCTGATGCGTTTGTGACCGTTACGGTGGGTGCGCTGCTGTATCCAGAACCGGCGTTGGTGATAGTTGCCGCAAGAATGCTAAAAGTGAATATTTTTGCTCCACCGCCAACAGTGCATCCTGTACCAACTGAACCATTAAGACTAACGGTAACTGCTGGTGTTGATGGCGCAACCGTATAAACACCGCCGTTATTAACAGCCGTTCCAGTTACCGCTCCTGTTCCGCTAACACTTGTAACAATAAGAGTTGCTTGAGTGGTGTATGTGCCGCCTGAAATGTTTAAAACATCACCAACTTTGTAATTAGAACCGCCTGCATTGTGTTCTACTTGCGTCAAAAATATGGTGGTAGTGGCTGTAGCAGAACCAGACGAAAAGCTAAGTATTGGAGACTTGGTGTAATTTTTACCAAGGCTAGAAATCGTCAACGCCTGAATAGCGCCAGTAAACGTCTTGAGTGTTGTGCCATCCCATGTAAAGTATCCCTTTACAGGGTCAATGATTAAAACAAGCGTGTTGTTCCAGTTGGTGGCAGACATTCCTGATGCAGAAAACGTGCCAGCAGCCGCAATGCTTGTCTTGGTGTTGGTGGTCAGATTAACTACTTCACAGCTTCCATCTGTCTGAAATGCCAGAAAATAATTGGTTGTACCAATGTTGCCATACGCTGTGTACGACACCGCCGCTAAAAATGTTATGCCAGCAATCGTGCTTGGAGCGGGTACGATTCTGATGTTGCCGTGACCAACCGGCATGGCGTTTTCAAGCCACGCAAATTCTTCTTCTTTGACTGCCGTTCTGTTGGCTTTGGTGTTAACGCCAGCAAAATCTTTGGTGACGTGGTAACCCTTCTTTTGTTCTTGCGCTGCCATTGATTGACCTACCTTCTAGCGGTCTTCTTGGAGCGCCTAAATGATGCAGCCGTAGGGTAACCCCTCTGCCCAGGCTTCTTTGCTGGCAAACCTGCTTTACGGCGCTTGTTGATGTTGTAGTACAACCCGCGCTTTGCTTTGGGAGTTTTCATCTGCAACCCCAGCTTCTACGCGCAGCCCGTCCACGTTCACTCTTCCAGCCTTTGCTCCTGGCGCAAAACGCTTTATGTCGAGGCCCAGACTTTTGAGGAGCCTTGAGGTTGCTGCCGGTAGCACGGTTGTACTTGGCGCGACCTTTGGCAGTCAATCCACCGCCTTTGCTAACAGATCGTTTTTCGCCTCTGCCGACAGAAAGATTTGGGCCTTTTTTCCTTGCCATGTTTACCCCATAGAGTAAGGTGTAGACAGACGCCGAGTAAACACGCTAGACAAGACTGCCTTGACCTGGTTCGTGTATTCTTGTTTGAAGATTTCCGATTCACCGTAAGCCTGCTCTTTGTACTTGGCTTTGTGGCAAGCATAGTACGCAACTGGTGCAGTGTACGGATCAGGAATGGTTTCTGTTGGAGATGCTGTTGACAACGAGGCAGGAAGAACAATCGTATCCAGTTCAATGCTGTACGTTTGGTCAGGAATCGGCCCGATGTAAATTGAGGACTGACCGTACATTGAAAAAGCAATTGGCCTGCCTTGGTAATTTTGCCAATAACGCAACTCAGCATTGAACTGAGTCCAAGGAAGATACCGGAGATAGATTCGGGTGTTGCCCCAAATCAAATTAATGCCAATAATGTCCAGCGTGTTGCTGCCACCTGGAATAGCACTGGTCGCAATAACTTCTTGGCCTTGAACAACCGAAGAAGATTGCAGACTACGAAGGCAACCAGTATCACGAACTACACGCTGCCTTGCGGCATTGATGTAGTCAGTTAGTTCTGAGTCTGTGTAGAAATTACCCGTTGCGTCATGCAGGAGTCTACGACATTCAGTGATGTAGTCAGCGAGTGCCATATCTTCCTCATGGTGTTAAGCCACAAGTTGAACCTTGCCAGCCCCACGCCGTTTAGACATGGGGACTGGCTCAGTATCAACCACCGGGGATAACGAGTGGACGGGTTGCCCAGGCTTTTCAGAGGAAAACGAAAATTGATTGAGTCTTTCAACAGCAGAATCGTAATCGTCGGATTTGTAAATCCAGCCTAAGCGGATGAGGTAAGGACGTTTATCGTCGTCACCAAAACCAAAAATGTGTCTCGCAACAACAGTGGGTACTTCCAAAGATTGTCCAGCAACAAACGTGTAACGCTTGCCATCGTATCCATCTTCAAGATTCTTTCCACTATTGTTGGTGATCCACATATCAAGCAGTGAGAATGTCGCCGTAGATGTACAGGTCAACAGTTGCTGCTGCGCCCTGTGCCGTACCCACGTTGATGTACAGGAATGATTGAGAGAATGCGTTGGTAGACGCAATGCTCAAATCTTGCACAACAGCGGAGGATGCCAACGAAGGCGTAACAGAAGTCACCACAGCAGTACCACCGGCAGAAGCAGCCGTTTGAACAGTAAACCGAGCCGTAGTTGGGTTGATCGAGCCATTGGTCATTGCAATGGCCCGAACCCGGAACTTGGTCGGCGTATCAGGAAATGCAACGAACGTATCGCCCGTTGCATTCAGGTTCAAACTTGGCACAACTGCCAGCAGAATGCTACCAAACTGACTTGGCAGCTTATTTGCAACGCGAGATGATGCCATGTTGATTCCTTACAGTTGCGACAGATAGCTGATATCTGAAACGCCACCAACAGTTTGAGCCACCGCTGTTGCGGCTGCGGAAATGGTTCCGCTGGACAACACTGCGTAAGCAATACCAGCAGGGATGGTCTGGTGCAAACCAGAGTCATTGAAGGTAATACCGCCAGCGGCAGTGGTGTTGAAACCAGTGGTTGCAATCCGAGGAACAAACAAACCAGTAGTGATTGCCGGGTTGGTGTTGATGGATTGTGCTGTTGCCAGGTTACCGCCAGCAAAACCAATGTTGCCAGTACCCATGTTGCTTGCCGAGGTTTGAGCCACGCCAGCAGTAATGGTAAAGCACATGATTGCCGTTGCAGCCGAGGTGGAGGCGGGCGCAAACGTGATGGCAGGCACAGAAGTCATGCCAACACCGTTAACCGGAACCGTGATTGCGGTAATACCGCCAGAGCCAGCCAAGGTTGCATTGACGGTCAGAACAGCACCGCTACCAGTGGTATCCAGAGCCTGGTTGACCACCGTGATGGTCGGAGCAGCCGTGTAACCTGCGCCCTGGTTGGTCACGGTCACGGCATTGATTGCGCCACCAGAAATGGTGCAGGTTGCCGTAGCGGGAACGCCACCAGCAGGCGGGTTGGAAACAACCAGAGTCGGAGGCAGCGTGTAGCCAGAACCACCAGAGGTAATCGTCACAGTGGTGTTAATTGCGCCACCAACAATGAGCGTACCCTTAGCAAGCACAGAACCACCACCAGCGGCAAAAGTCACCGAGGGAGCAGTAGCAGTGCCAAGCTGGGCAGAAGGCGGGTAAATGCCGTTGGTGTAGCCAGAACCAGCGTTGGTCACAGATGCGCCAACAACAGTGCCAGTCAGGTTAGCCAGACGATAGTTGAAACCATCCGAGCTAATGACCGCGCTGTCCGATTGTGCCGGGCCAGAAAACACGCGCCACAGTTGGGTGATCGGGTCAAACCACTGCAAGAAGGTGTAAGCACCCAACAGCAATTGATATTGACCAGAAGGAATAACGTAAGTACCGCCTGCTGGCAGATTGATTACGCTAGTTGGGTTGGATGCGGTTTTTGTACCGTAACCGATGATGTTCAGTCCCATTTCGTTTTCTCCTTAAATGGTCAGTGAGTTGTAACCCGTCACCTTGGTCATAGACTTGGGCTTGGTAACAACCAGTTCAGCAATCGTCAGCACTGCGCCAACATAGCCAATTTGCCAGTTGGGCAGAGTGGATTCAAAGCCGGTGAAAGCAAACGAACCCATCTCATGGATGTACAGCGACAGGTAGTTGCTGTTCAACAGGTACACAGTACCTTCAGGACAGTACGGATCCGGGTAAATCGGCACACCGGCAACCATCAAGGCGCGAAAACCAGACTGAGGGCCATCAGCGTCATTGTCAAAACCAATGCCTTTACCAGGGGTAATGACATACGATTCTTGACCAACGAAGTCTTGAGCCAGCAGCGTCCAAGTACCAAAGCCACACACGCCAAAAGTCGGGACTTCAGCGGAGTTCTTCACAGTACCCGAGATGTATTGCAGCACGTTCTGACGGGTCGGGTTGACCGAGCCAGCAGCGTATTGCTTCGATTTCCACCAGGTATTGGTAGTACGGTTGATGTTGCCGTAAGTGGCAAGAGTTGTGCCGTCATCAATAGCACCAGACAGGCCAATGAATTGTTGACCGTTGGTGGTGTTGTTGTACAGCGAGGTTGCCATCGAATCCATCATCGAGTTGGCAGCGTCATTCATCCGGGCTTCAATCAGCGGGATGATGGCGTAGTCTTGTTGAATTGCGCCTTCCATGCCGAGGAAAGGCACAGGAGCAATCATCAGCTTCAGGTTGAATTCAGCGTTGGTGATACCAGTCTGAACAGAAGGCTGATTGAATGAGCCAGAGTAATCTGACCACTGCGAAGTGACCATCTGCGAACCCTGGACAGGTGCAGTGACCGACGACACACCGCCAGATGCTTGCTGACTGTTTGCCAGCAAAGCGGCAAGCAGGGGAGTTGAGTTGTAGAGTTGAACTACGAGCTTCGGGATAAACGCACGACGAGTTACGTAAGACAACTCAGTGTATTGCGCCGAACCCGCTGCTGGCAAAAGACCGCCACCAATAGGCATAATAATCTCCTAAAAACAATCCCCTGTTTACCGAATTATCTTACAAACCAATAGGGCGTGTAGGACGACGAATTTCATTCAATGCTTGCGCGGCAACATCCCTTGCAGCTTGCACAGGGTTTTTGTGGAACGCAGACATATCAAACTGCCTCAATGGATTTGGATTGTATCCAGTTGGAGTAGGCGTTGCTGCCTGCTTCATCCATGCGTGATATTCAGCAGCAGCTTCATGATTGTGGATACCTTTGTCAATCATGACTTTTTCCACTTCTTCAATCTCTGCTTCTGACTTGACCAAACCACTTTTCAGAAGATTTGCCCGACGCTCTTTGAGTTTCTCAATCGCGTCACGCTCTGCCATCTTTGCTTCCATTTGAGCAACACGGTCTTCCGACTTGCTCATCAGAGACATGGCACGGTCTTCAATGTCCAATTCAGGAATTGGCAAATCAGGCCGAACCTTTTTGGTCAGACGCAAAAACTCTTTGCGAGTCGATGGGTCTTCCGACAAACGGCGAGACAAAGACGCAAGTTCATCTCGCGCCTCAAAAGAAATATCTTCAAGTGACATGGTTATCCCCTATGTGAATCAAACAACGCGACGAGTGCCGCCTGGCTTCTCAAGCGTCATCTTGTTTTTGGTCATGCGGCTTTTGATCGCAGTACCATCACCGCCGCCGCCGATTTGGCTAAACCGAGGCGGGTTGAAAACTTGGCCGTTCTGCATATTGTTGTCAGTCGGCTTGCGGATAGAAGGGTTGCCTTTCGGCTTGAAGATTTCCAAGATATTCTCCAGTTACATTTGCATGGGAGGTTGGGACATACCCGGTACGGGTGCTTGAGCAATGCTACGCTGCTCGGGCGTTGCTCCACCAGCTTGCGGCAGAGTTTGAATCATTTGCAGAATTTCTGCTGGCATCAGTTCACGATTCTTGGATTCACGTTTGCCAAAAACCTTGTGCAAGGAACTGAGCGCCTTCATGATGCTTTGGCCTTCTTCAGATTCGGAACCAAGCGCAGGCAGCGATTGCTCCATCAAATCCATAGCCATTTGCAAGTTGACGTTGGCGGCTTCCTTGCTTCCCATTTTGGGTTCAGGCGTAGACATTGCAGACGCCATAGGAGGCGTACCAGAATCTGGGCCAGCGCCAGCTTGATCTGGTGTGGGCAAATTGGAATCTTCAGGAGACTGCCCTTGAGCTTGCCCCTGCTTAATCAAATCCATCATTCTGTCCGTTGCCATATCAATCCTCAATTCAATTGGTGGACGTTAGTTCATCTCTCCAACGTCCAATGAGAGGGGGAAGAACCTAAGTTCTCTGGAGGGTGTTACCCCGCCAGATTACTTGCGGCTCTTGCGGCCTTTACGAGCTTTACGTGCCATTTTCATGACCTTTCAAACAGCGGCCACTTACTTGGGGTGAAGCAGCCATAACCCATTCCTTGCGGGGAATTACCTACGAGTCTTGCGACCACGTTTGATTTTGCGAGTATACATGGAACTCCTTTTGACTTCCGGTTTGCCAACTGCACCAATCCTAATCGTAACCATTATGCACCTTTTTTTGGTTGCTCTGGTTTAGCTTGAGGAGGAGGCTGCATTGCTGCTTTTTGTGCTTCCTTTTTCTCTGCTTTCACCAGATCGTCTTTCAACAATTGTTTCATAGGAGGATCCACCAAGTCAATCAAACGAGTGCGGTCAATAACCTTGACTTCAAACAACTTGAACGCCAGTTCCCTAGAATCTTCCATGAAAATAGGCGAGTTGGAGTGTGCATCCACCTTGACAACAAAATCATGGGTGAATTGCTCGGCAATGAAGTGGTTGTTGTCATCACCAACAAAGTGAGTGTTGTCATAAGCCTGCATCAGCTTGAGATACAGGGTTGCAACCTTTTCCAGGCTGTCTTCAATGACTAATGCACGTTTTTTGGCGCGGGATGAACCAAGACGAGCAAGTTGTGATGCGTGTCCAGCAGAGCGCACCCCGCTTTCTCCACGACCTTGGAGTACAGAAGATATTCCAGATGCCTCTGCAAACATGGCATCGATTTCGGCGATTTCTTTGAATAAATCGTTTGGAATAGATGGGGATAGTTCATCAACTTTGGCTCCCGGCATATCTGACATGACGTAGGAGTTAGGCATATTCAAGGCATATGCTTTCTCATCCGTGATGCCCATGAACCCCGTAAAAGCCTTTGGAGGGTTCACTTGCTTTGCCAGCAAAGTGGATATCTCTCCTATGCGCTTGTTACGCAGCATTTGCAGGTAAATTAATTTCTGTACTTCTGATTGACCCCAAAAATAGTCATACAAAGGATTAGGGCAAATCTGAATGAACGGACATTCGCCCTTGAGGAACATTGCCTCACCTGATCTATCATACACAACAACATCAGGATTTGCTATTGTAACAACTTGATAGTCGCTTGTGTCGTCATTCCATACCCACAGTTCCCGCATCTCCACTGTTTCCTCCGCTACCCTTGCGATATAGCGGTTGGAACCTTCTAACCCAAGGTTCACATTGCCGGTGATATTGGGCTGAGACTGTGATGTGATGATTCGATTGATTGCGTTTGGCAACTCTGCCTGCGGCGGTGGGCCAGAGAAGATTCGTTTGATTAGCGAGTCACGCTTGGGATGCAAGTACAAACGGTTGTACAACTCGCTGCGAGTCATGTAATACGTGTGGACAATAGCTTCTTGCCTATCGGTGTAAGGCAAGTCCTCACGCAACACACCAATGCTGGCAGGTTCCACCATGTACGGGTGAATGCCGTTGCGAACAATCAGTTTGACAAACGCGCTGTTGAACACCAGCGACCAGTTGATGGCTGCGCTGAACACTTGGTCAGCATTGCTGTTCAGCCACTCATCGTTGAGCGCTTGGGTCAACGTGTTGATCTTGAGATGTTCTGTCTTGGGAACAGATGCCCCAATGTTGATGCTGAACCGGGTTGTCTCCGAAGAATACAGAAACGAATTCAGTTGGTCAATGTGCGGGGCGATCTTGTTGAACAGTGCGGGAACCTCTTCTGGCGCACTGCCAAACATAAAGAAGTTCTTGAGCAAGGTGTAGTCAATGATGCGCTCATCCCGAGAAACAAGGCATTTCTCCATCAAGTCCAAATAGAACCATTCGCGTTCAGCATCGTTCTCGGGAATACGCATGATTTAACTCACTTTTCAATCTGTAGATTCTGATGGTCTTTGATTACAGACGCAGGCATTAACGGGTTAATCCGTCCAGTTTCTTTTGCGGATTGTAAGCCGTTGACTGATTCACCGCGAATGGATGCAGTGTTGTAGCTGCCAATCTCAGTAGGAGAACCCCACTTGACGGCATAAGGATTCTGAGGCTGCTGGAACCGTCCAGGCTGCGCCTCACCTTCCCTGACAGACTTGATATCACTCATGCCGTATTCTCCAGCCAAAGACTTCAACGTACTGTCGTTGTGCTTGGTTGTGTCAGATTGCATTCCAACTGGCGTCAGAAACACGCGCATGATGAGTTCGTCACCAGTGCAACCATGCGGACACTTAGGCTCCCAGCCATCAAAGAAGCCGTGAGCCAAACACTTAAACTCTTTCAACACTGCCATTTCAATCCCCTATCAGTTCATCCAAACCGGGCTTTGAGTAGTCCATGCGATTGACCGGCCCCGGTTGTAACCGTATCGCACCATTGCGTATGTCAAAAGAAATCTTGGGCTGAATCTTTTGTTTTGTCTCGCCTTTAGGTCGATATTCCACAAACTTGGTGTTGTTGTGTGGTTTTATCATTACCCGTATTTCACCACGCTTCCATGATGCTAATGCTTTTGAAACACGGATTTGCACCCCTTCGCTAATCGGCTGAATTTTTTCTTTGAATATTGAAAGCAGGTACTTTGATTCATACCCAGCAATCTGGGAGAAGTGGTCAATAGATATTCCTCTGTTCTTGTCATCAATGAAGCGTTCCATCTGCTTCATCAATTCAACTTTACTGAGTGGTCTGTCCATACATTCCTATCTGCTTCAAATAGGTTGCCACGTTCTGATTCATTGCGGCCATTTCAGGAGAAACATTCTCTCGCTCTGTGCTTACTCTGCGAGACAGTTTCTGTTGCACAAGACGAGGCTGTACCTGCTCTGCGTAAGCCACGCAAGCCAAGCCTGTGGCAATCACCCGGTCATCCTTGCCGCGACCAAACGCCTCAATGCTGCCGCCATCACGCACGATGGATTTCATTTCGTCCAGCAAATCCATTGAGTACACATTCAGCATTCCACGCTCAAACAAATCCTTGAAGTAGTTTAGCATCCGCTCTTTGGTACTTTGCGTTGTCAAGAAGCCGATTGACATACCTGGCCCGGTCAAGGAATCATTCCGTCGCCAGATGTAGTTCTGCATATTGCCCAACACGTTGAACAAGTCATTGCCGCGCTGCGTACCCATGTTGGTCGCCAGCCTACGCAAGTTCCTCATCTCATTGATGACCGCCTGCCCTGGCCCATTGATTTCAAGGTTCAGCGTAGAGTTCTTGTACGCACCAGCCAGATAGCAAATCACCCAAGCAAACTGGTAGGTGTTCATCTCGCTGGTAGCAAACTCCGCAACCTGATCCAGTCCATCAGAGTAGCAGCGGTAGACCTGAATGCAGAACCTGTCTGCCCAATCAGACGAGCCATAAGCTGGGTCAGCACCAATCACATAGTAGGCGCTGTCCAAAGGCTCTTCCCAAATCTTGAGTGTTGCCAGTCGCTCAGTGGATTTGGTCAGTGATGTGTCCTCAAAGTTTGCACCCATGATGAAGCGATAGAAGTCTGGCAAACGCTTCTTGGCTTCCTTGGCTGAGTCTGTGCAACGAGTCTGTGAGAAGAACCCCGTGCCAGTCATGATGAAGGCATAATCCTCTGTTGGCGGGAATTCCTGATACATCAGGGAATCATCCTTGATGCCTTCCAGCAACTTCCACCGCCACCAGGCCATCTGGCGCGAGTTGATCTCGACGCCATATAGCTTTTTGATTTCCCTTGTCCATTCCTTTTCTTCTGATGACAGTTTGCCATCCCAATATGTTTTGTACACCAACGAGTTTGGATCAACAGAGTACAGTTGATTACGCCACCATCCGCAGAAGATTGCTTTCTGTGACTTCGCTTTCTTGGCAGTTACCCACATATCATGGAACAAGTTGTAACCCCGAGCCGTGCTTTCAAACACAAACAAGCGGTTCTCATTCTTCTCGGCTAACGAGGCGAGTAGCGAAGCAACACCTTCATCATCACCATAGCTAGACGTTTCGGTAGAGTGCAAGTAGGTAATTCCCTTGCCACGACCCAATCCCCCTTTGCTACGAGTACCCGCAATTTGGTAAAACATACGGGATCTGTTCTTAAGAACAAACTGATTGCGATTGTGGGCAACCAGCGGAATCTTGTACTCATTCGGTAGATGTTCCATATACATCCCGAGTGTCGAACGGAACTGATCACGATTCTCCTCAGTGTCTGTCACCAGAGTACCATTAAGGCCACTGTGCAGGAAATGCCAATATAAATCCAAGGCAAGAGTGACAGTGGTAATCCCCTGTTGACGGCCCTTAAGAATAACGAAATGGTGAATATCATCAGCCAAACCTGAACATATTTCGTCCATAACGTAAGTCTGCGTCCCAAGAAGGTCTGTACCAAGTTTCTTGAGTCCATGTTCTTTTGAGTCAATAGTAAGTTGAGATGCAAACTTGTAGAAGTTCTTCTGATTGAATTTAGACATTTTCCCGCCTGTAGTATTCAGCCAACAACAAAGCCTCTGCTCGATTGTTGTCTTTCTTTCTTGCAAGTGATGCTTGCGGAAACAATGCTCTTGCCATTGTCAGTGAGTCAGCCTTCTCGCTGGTCAACCCCATTGCTTTCTTCCACAACCTGGGCGCAATGAAATGCACGGGGAAGTAAGTCAATGTCGCCACTGTCTCAATAGCGCCAGCAGCCCTCATAAACCCGCCTGTAGACACTGATCCTTGTCCAGGCATAGGATTGACCAACTCAATGATGATTTCAGCATCCTGACCATCAATCAGGCTATTCAACTGAAACCTAAATTTCTTCACATCAATGCGCTTGTCACCAGAAGGAATGTCAAAGCATCCTATGTACTTGCCATTGTGGTCAACTGCACCAACAGCACCTGAACGCAAACCTGGGTCAATTCCGACATAGATCATGTTTCCCCAATCAGCTTCCAGTTTGCCACAACATAACAAGCATCCCTGTTACGCGCAGTGTTGACTAACTCTTTGATGTGGTCAGGATTGTGCTTGTACTTCTTTTGCCATTCTT
>Ga0214921_10008851_pt1 | contig 12903 bp, 12 predicted proteins | sample LL1505_MetaG_FD_177992 | JGI IMG/M metagenome (GOLD analysis project Ga0214921, IMG submission 177992) | Freshwater microbial communities from Lake Lanier, Atlanta, Georgia, United States - LL-1505 | ecosystem: Environmental > Aquatic > Freshwater > Lake | place: USA: Georgia | collected... | reverse complement strand
GGAAATCGTCTTTCGTCAGCGAAAACCCGTCATAATCGTATATAAACATCAAGAAATCATTTGTTTTATCTATAGATTTATTGGATATAATGCGCGAACCAGAATCATCCATCCATTTCTTAATTGCATTCTTAAAATCAACCTGATATGTTTCAATCTTCTTTGACAATCGTTTCTCCATTATGTATTTAATATATGATATAGTATATGTGCTATATAATATATAGGGTTATATCTAATTCAATTTTCCGATGAAATAGAATTAGATGTGTATAACAGCTTAAAGAAATAAATGTAATATTTATTTTGTAAGTATAAACGTTTATTTTTTCGTAGCATCATTATCACAATATTTGAAATCATTGTTTTCTACATCTTCTTTATTTTTATATATTATTTCCATTTGTGTAACATCGTTTGTGCCTGTGCCTGCACCTGCTTCGCTTGCACTTGCTCCTACTGCGTTTGCGCCTGCACTCTCCACATTATTCGTGCGTATATTATTATTTACATTCCTCAGTATAGACAATGACGTATTTAATAATTCGGTTAAATAATTTGTATGATGATGATTAAATGTTTGTAAATATTGAGAGAACATATCAACATTACTTTTCATAATCGCATTGTGATATTTTTGCGTATTTATCAAATTATCAATAAAAATCCCCTTTTCAATTTGTTTTTTATTTTCGTTCAATTCCATCTCTCTTTTCTCTAAATAAGATTTCATATCATTAATCGTTTTTATAATAATAGACTGCATTTCAATCGTGTATGAAATGTCATATTCTTTCATCGTGTCTAGCTGTTTATATACAGGAAAACTTTTATTCAATAGTTGCATTTGTATTTGTGTTTTACTAAACGCAGAATATTCCTTTTTAATATAATCCTGAACCATCTTATACAATTTATAATGCTCGTAATAAATGCGATTATCAATCACTTTATACATCGCAACGACGTTGTTGTATTCCATTTCAATTAATTTATTTTGAAATAAAAACGCATCTATACCAAATATAGAATGTTGATTATCGGCAGTTTTGTTCGTCTCCGTCGTAATCATCTCTTTGTATAATTCTTTAAGCGACTCCACTTTTGCGGATATTTTTTCAAATACTTCTGTCACATTTTTACGCAGCATTAATACATTTATAAAATCTTTTTTGATGCTTTCTATATCATCACTCATCATCATATACTATATTATATACTATATTATAATAGAAAAAATCGCCGATAATAACCACTAGCAGTTGCCTCCTTAGAAAATATACTTTACCAGAAAATCAATATAAAGACACACTGCGTTTGTAATACAATACAGTTAGCTGTATTCACCGAATATATGTGTCTTTGACCGAATATATGTGTTTTTGACCGAGTGGTTAAGGTGGTGGTCTTAAGATCCACTGACGTAATGTCGCATGGGTTCGAACCCCATAGAACACAGTAAATTTTATATTATTATAAAAATATAATATAAAATGGCGGAAGAATTAGAAGAAGATTTGGAAATGCAGAATTTATATGCGAACGCAACAACCGCAACAGCATCAGCAAACGATGACAAAAATAAATCAAAAATTCCACATATTGATTGGGGTGAAGACCACATTAATATTCTTGTAGAATGGGCGGATAAAGCATTGTGTTATAGATGGTTACATTCAAAAGCACACGCCGGATATTCGGTATCAAATACGTGGTTTACAATACCGGTTATTATAATGAGCACTTTAGCAGGAACTGCCAATTTCGCACAAGACAAATTTCCAGAAAGTATTCGTCAATATGCGACAATGGGTATAGGCGCAATCAATTTATTTTCAGGTATATTAACAACCATTCAACAATATTTGAAAATCAGCGAATTAAATGAGGCACATCGTGTTGCTACAATTGCGTGGGATAAGTTTTACAGAAACACAAAAGTAGAATTGGCAAAATCGCCAAATGAGAGAATACCTGTAGCACAAATGATGAAACATTGTAAAGAGGAGTTTGACCGATTAATGGAAACAAGCCCACCTATTTCCGAAGATATTATTAAATTGTTTATGACTACATTTTCTACATCGGAACAGACTTTAGCCGGTATTGAATCGCAGGAAAAACATCAGGATTTTAAACATTTAAAGAAACCAGAAATATGCGATGCGTTGGAATCAACACGCAAGAGTGTTTTTGACCCCAAAAAAATGGGTTTAGCCGAGCCACAACAGCAGCAGACAGCGCGAAACAGTATTACTGGAAACGACTTACAAACTGCAATTAAAAAAATGGATTTGAAACATAAACAGAAGAAAATTAATAGTGTCATTGCCAAGTTTAATAAGGAGAAACATCGTGACCCGCTTATTGACGAAATTATGTCGGAATTAGATAATAAAATAGAATTGGATATTGTAAAATCCGTTTTATTATATAACGCAAAAAAAGATAAAAATAATGACAATGCCAAAGAAAAAAGCCATTTATCAATTGATATAATGAGCGATTGTGATGATAGTTCATCTACGACGAGTAAATCCACTTAACGGGGACACCCCGTCAGCCCCGTTTTGGGGACACTCCGTCAGCCCCGTTTTGGGGAGAAGCGTTATAAGCGCCTTTGGCGCAAGTAGAAGCGTTAGAAGCGTTAGCACTACCAGCACTACCACACCCCGTTTTGGTGGGGGGGGTCGTAGGGTACCGAAGGTACCGCCCCTTATTCGGGGTCGTAGGGGCGCAGCCCCTAGTCAAAGGCATACGCTCTGGCCGGCAATAGTGCGAAAAATATAATAAGAGCGACAGACCACATTAAAAAGTTGCCATATTTGTCAAACCCTATATCAAAGAATTGAAATATGGTTTGTGCTGATATAACGAATAATGTTATAAATATAATGGAATACAGTATTTTGGTTAAAGTGTACATATTTCTAATATACAAAATATAAATATTTTTTATTTTGCATATCTTCGTGGTTCGTGGTTCCCGTTTATTTTGAACCATTGTCTGCGTCCTTAGAAACAACACCCTTCGGTGGTTTATGCCTAATCGTTTCTTTCACAACGGTTGTTCGTTTTTCCAATATAAAATTTGCTACATCATCTGGCTGAACGGTTGAATTGTCAGCAAAATACATAGCTAAACAATCCATCAAATGTTTTTTACTCAGCGACGATTTGACATTATTTCTTGCGTAAATAATTTTCCCTTCAGAAATATCAAAACAATCCACATCATTTGTTTTCATAATCTGAACTAGTCTTTCCGATAATTCCTTCTTTTTCTCTCTACGTATCTTCATTTCCTTTTGTAATTTTTTCATATCGTTTTCTATATTCATCCATTCACGGATGGTTTTCACTAATATTTCTTTTGTGCTCATTTTTTATTACTACTATACATCATAAAAGAAATAACTTTATATTATAATCAAAAAATAATAATGAAAAATAATCATACAAAATTCAAAACATAATAATGAAAAAATTATAGTATAAATATTATATAATCATAAATATAATATGTGTGGAATAACCGTTGTCATTTGTAAAAAACAGACGAAAGATGCGGTTTCACTCTTATTAACAAGTCTAGAACAATTACAAAATCGCGGTTACGACTCATTCGGCTTGTCTGCTATGACACACAATAGCGAGTGTGCGTCCGCATGCGATATACACAAACTCGCGTGTATCTCTCCATCGGACACATTTCAATCATTCAAAACAAAAACAAAAGACATCAAAACGGATGTTGTGATGGGACATACACGTTGGGCTACACACGGTGTTATTTCTACTGAAAACGCACATCCGCACTTGTCAATGTCTAAGAAAATTGCGCTCGTCCATAATGGAATTATTGAAAACTATAAAGCGATAAAAGACCGACTACCAGAATATACGTTTGTATCACAAACCGACAGCGAAGTGATTGCGAATTTAATTGATTATTATTATGTATCAAAGAGAGAAACGATTGAAAACGCAATTAAAAAAACTGTAGCCGAATTGTCAGGAACATACGGATTAGCAATACAATGTGTTGATTATCCAGATAAAACATTTATTATTCGTAATGGTTCCCCACTACTTATCGGAGAGAATGATGATTATATTATGGCGACATCCGAAGTTTCTGGATTTGTCAATCAAATGAAACATTACTATACATTGAAAAAGAATGACCTTATTGTATTCTCTCAAAAAGATGGTATTACACAAACATCGGTTGCAAATGGTAATAGTAATAGTAATAGTAATAGTAATGCGAATGCTGACGTGAATACGGCCGATATGGATATGAAAAAAATGACTTGTCATAATGACGCAATTATTCTCTCACCAGCACCATTTAAACACTGGACTCTTAAAGAAATCCACGAGCAAAAAGACACGCTTCTTCGCGCCACAAATAACGGCGCACGTCTTCACCACAATAAAATCAAATTAGGCGGTATAGATATGCTTCGTGACTATATTAGAGAGATTGAAAATATAGTGCTTGTTGGCTGCGGAACAAGTCTTCACGCCTGTCAAATCGGCTCATTCTATTTGAAGAAATTCCAACAACTTGGAAATGTAAGCCATATATGTGTTTATGACGCTGCCGAATTCTCTCCATCCGACATTCCAAAACGCGGCAAAACGCTTGTTATTATGATTAGCCAATCCGGCGAAACGATGGATTTACATCGCGTATTACCATTTGTAAAAGAACACGGATGTTTAACGATGGGAATTATCAATGTGGTTGATTCGCTCATTGCGAGAGAAGTGGATTGTGGAATATATATGAACGCCGGTAGAGAGAATGCCGTTGCATCCACGAAATCTTTCACCAGTAGTTTAATGATATTGAAATTATTTTCCATCTGGTTTTACCAAGAGTCGTGTTTGGCTGAATTATTTGATTCGCAACCACCATTTCATCACGATGCTAAAAAACAAAATATATTGGGTTGTGGCGGCGGCGAATTCGCAACTGTATGTCAGAATATACGAAATGTTATAGAACAAGTCGGCAAACTAAATGAAATATACAAATACATATACGAATATCCATTTAATGACGGCTACCCGATGAACGAGTGCGATTTGTCCTTGTATGAGAGTGAAAGCAAAATTACTGGCGATATGTTATCTCATCTGAATAAGGAAAATCTGTTTATTCTAGGAAAAGGGCGGATGGAATATATCGCCAAAGAAGCCGCGCTGAAACTCAAAGAAATATGTTATATACACGCAGAAGCATATAGCGGGTCGGCATTGAAACACGGCCCTTTCGCGCTTTTATCCGACGGATTTCCAGTCGTTTTTCTTATTGACAAGGAAAACAAGGATAAAATGTGGAATGCGTATCAGGAAGTGAAAAGTCGGCGAGCATATTGTCTAGTCATTAGCGAGTTGGATTTGCCTTCCGTTCCTTCAAAACAATTGATTAAAGTGCCTGAAAATGGAGACCTTCAAGAGATTTTATATATGGTCGCACTACAACATATATGTTATTCTCTCTCTCAATTGCGCGGTATCAATCCAGACACTCCCCGAAATCTGGCGAAAGTAGTTACTGTTGAATGAAGTGTGCGTTTAAAATCCGGATGGACGAACTTTAGGCGATTTTGGGTGGCTGTGTGCGTTTGAAATCCGTTTGGACGAACTTTAGGCGATTTTCGCGAGGCGTATGTGATTTATATGAAAATGGATATAAACGAATAATCATTTATATCTATATTATTACAATGTCGTCAGAGACTAAAACCCAATCACCCCCTACAAAAAAATTGGCATTTATTACTGGTATTACAGGACAAGATGGTTCTTATTTGTCCGAATTGTTGCTTGAAAAGGGTTATAAAGTATTTGGCATTGTTCGCCGAACATCTCTCTTATTTTCGCATACGCGACTAGACCAAATTGCTGATAAGTTGAATTTAGAATATGGCGATTTAACTGATGGAGCCAGTTTGACGAACTATATTCACAAAATTGTAAGAGAACATCCTGATTTTGAACGTTTTGAAATTTATAATTTGGGAGCACAAAGTCACGTGAAGATTTCATTTGATAATCCTGAATACACAACATTGGTGGATGCTGTAGGGACATTGAAAGTGTTGGAGGCGATACGTTCAATGCCTGCTGATGTGATGAAGCGTATTCGTTTTTATCAGGCGGGGACTAGTGAAATGTTTGGAAAGGTGCTTGAAAAACCACAAAAAGAGACAACCCCATTTAACCCGGTCTCGCCTTATGCTGCGGCCAAAGTGTATTCTCATTATTTGGTGAAGAATTATCGTGAGGGGTATGGTATGTTTTTATGTAATGGTATTCTTTTTAATCATGAAAGCCCGCGACGTGGAGAGAATTTCGTTACTATGAAAGTTGTCAATGGAGTGAAGAAAATCGCAAATGCTATCGCGCATAATGTAAATAATGGTAAAGACGCAACGCATGAACTGCCTGTTCTTCGTCTTGGAAATATAGATTCAAGCCGTGACTGGGGTCATAGTCGCGATTATGTGGCTGGAATGTGGCTTATGTTGCAGCAGGATAAACCAGATGATTATGTGCTTGCGACTGGAAAAACATACACTGTTCGTGATTTTGTGGAGAGATGCTTTAAAAAAATCGGAAAGACGATTGTATGGGAAGGAAAGGGTTCTGATGAAGTCGGAAAAGATAAGGAAAGCGGAGCTGTTTTTGTTAAAATAGATGAAAAATATTATCGTCCGTGCGAAGTGGATTTCCTTTTAGGTGACCCTAGTAAGGCTGAGCGAGAGTTGGGATGGAAGAGGGAATATGACTTGGATGGATTGATTAACGATATGTTTTGATACTTTTGATACTTTTGATACTTTTGGGAAAAGTATCGCAAAAATATACTTTTGGGAAAAGTATCGCAAAAATATACTTTTGGGAAAAGTATCGCAAAAATATACTTTTGGAAAAAGTATCGCAAAAATATGTAAAACTATATACACTGTTTCATTGATTGAATTTACAACCACAATTTACCGTGTTTATTTCGTAAAAAAAAACTATATGTATAGTAAAACTATGGATATAGATGGGCGTAACAAAAATAATTGTCAAATCAGGCGAATATACATTTCAAATAATAGATAATACATTATTCTCAATGGATAAGAGTGAAATATACAGTCGTAATTTCAAGATTGGAGGAAATTATCCTGATTGTGTGAATGTTTCAATCATCTATAAAAATAATAAACCAGTTGATGCTATAATGCCAATTTTATTAAGTGACAATGAATGTTCTTTTGATAAACCATTAGAAAAAGGTAGTGGTTCAATTATTATGATAAAAACCCTATTACAATATGTCTATAGCCAAATACCAACACTTACTCATATACGTTTTGATGACAAGTCTAATATTGAATGTGCTACTGAAGAAGAATTGAAAAAAGGTTCGCGGTTTAGAAAAAAAGGAACATATGTTAAACCAATGCCATTATATTATTTTTCTATATTATTTAACGGACAAACGTGGTATGAGAAGCATTTTGACGCAAAACAAAAAGATGAAGGTAGGCATCAAGAATATAGAAAAAGAGTTAATGAATTTTTACACTCACAAGAATACAAAAAAAATATGAGTTTTGGTAGATTTGTCTCATTATTTGATAAAAGGGAAGAAGAAGTGCCCGAATTGTATAAGTATTATAATGATGCGAATACATTCAATGCTTTTTTTCAATCTATACCCAAAAAAGACAGATGTAGATTAGTCGGGACGTGGATTGAACCCGTTATGAAAATTATTCTGAAAGATGTATTCTATAATGATAATTGGTACATTCCTTTTCCTCTCAAAATGAATGGCGGACGACATAAAAAAACACGAAAATATTATTGCCCGAAAGGAGTGATTAGAAACAATTTCATGAAAAAAAATATTTGTATATCACAAGAAGATTTGTAGAAGGGAAATATTCACGTCTATTGTATTCTTTTTTTTCTGGTGTAGGTTTATAATTAGTCGTTTCTTTATATTATATCTTTGAAACTTGCGAAGGTGTAAATGGAACAAAATCCACTCAATCGCAAAAACATTACAATTCTTTTATACTTGTAACAATAACATCGTTGCAATATAAGTGATTATCTATTTCTTTGTATTCATCACCAATGTCATCTTCATTATGAGGTCTTAGAGACAACCCGGTGTTTCTCAAGACATTTATTTGATTGAAAATTCCTGTTTTGTTAAACATATTTTGACATACACGTCCATGCGGAACTTTTCCTATTTTTATTTGTTTATGTTGTTCGTCAAATCTATCATCATATTTTTTCACAATTGTTTTTACTTCATCAAATACTAAATGATAAGGACTACCGTCATCATCACGATGACATTTATCAACCCATACAACTGTTGGCTTGAAGTATTCAACTTCAACATAGCCTTTTAGTTCATCTTTCTTGGCATATTGCTCCATCAAAATTTTGTATATGTTATCAGGTATCTTGTCTTTATTATCAAATACAAAGTCGGCTAATGATTGTTGTTTTTGTTCGCTCATATTATTTTGTTATGTTTTTATTGGTTATTATTTTTCTAGACAAAACAAATTCAATTTTTCAATTCAGAAAAAAATAAAATATAAGTATAAAATTGATTTAATAATTAGTAATAAGAATATATACATAGACATAGCGAATATGATGAAAACAAATAAACCAAAAAAGGATATAGGACAATACTTTACGATTTCAGAACATTTACAAAAGTATGTCTTTGAAAAAGTGAAGAATAAATCAACTCTTCTTCTGGAGCCATCATTTGGCGCGGGTCATTTACTTAAAAAATTTAAAGAATATGACGAAAACTATCCAATCATTTGTTATGAACTGGATACAAGTGTAACACCAGTAATTAGTTTCAATCAATATCAGACACCTATATATGGCGACTTCACTAAACAGAAAATTACTACCAAGTTCAAAACTATTATTGGTAATCCGCCATTTGTTAAACAAAAAACAGGCAATCTTTACATAAAATTTATTGAATTATGTTATAACAATTTAGATAACGACGGCGAACTGATATTTATTGTTCCATCTGATTTTATTAAACTAACAAGTGCGTCGTCACTCATAAATAAAATGACTGAAAATGGGAGTTTTACAGACTTCCTATTTCCACATGATGAAAATCTTTTTGAAGGTGCTAGTATTGATGTATTAGTGTTTCGTTATGAGAAGGGTCTCTCAAACAAAAAGACAATTGTTAATGGAAAGGAGGTATTTTGTAATGTAAATAAAGGAATTATTACATTTAGTGATTATGAAGTATCCGGAAAGCCGATTGATTCAATATTTAATGTATATGTTGGTCTTGTATCTGGTAAGGATGAAATTTATCGCGTGTCATTCGGCAATACCGATATTTTATGTGATAAAGACAAAGTTGAAAAATACATCTTTACTGATACATTCCCTACTAAAAATACACAAATTGACACACATCTTCAGGAACACAAAACAGAACTACTTGATAGAAAAATCAAAAAGTTCTCAGAAAGCAACTGGTTTGAATGGGGTGCTCCACGAAATATTTCAAGTATTCAAAAATACTGGGGAAAGAAATGTATATATATCAGAAATATGACTCGTAATAAAGAGGTCGCTTTTATTGGAAAAGTTCAATACTTTGGAGGGTCTTTGCTATGTCTTGTTCCAAAAGAAGATATTACTGATTCAGAAATACAAAAAATAGTTAAGCACATTAACTCAACTACATTTCAGAATGATTATATGTATGCTGGAAGATTCAAGATAGGTCATAAACAGATTAGCACCGCTATTATTCCTAACTAAATAATGTGTCTATGTCTGCCTCAGCAAATCGCTTTGTCCTTTTAATCATTTCTTTTACTGACTTTTGGATACACTTTATTAGTGATTTAACTTTATTCTCATAATCATCATCTTCTGTATGATAGTCAGAATATACAAATTCGTTTTTCCAATTAATCTGAAGGTCATTACTCGCATTACTAACATAAGTGTGAATATCAAAGATTGGTTTAATCAGGACATCTCCTGTTAGTTTATTTTTAACTAGATAATGATATTCGGATTGTTTATGTCTTTTCTTTTTTATATTGTTTGTGGTTTTTGCTTCTTCAAGTTTATCTTTAAACTCGTTCCAATTAGAAGAATACGGATATTTGGTAAGACCTGTAATGCTATAATATATAGAAGGTTTATTAACACTATTATCAGATGATTTACAATCTGTAAGTTTTAGATTAATCCTGATAGAATTAATCATGACGTCACATGAAGCACGAGGAGGAGATATAACTATTTCCCAATCAGGGTGTTTCTCCAATAACAATCGCTTCATCTCATTCAAGAACGGCGTTTCCTTCATCGCACTATCAATACGACCATCGCCATCTGTTTTTTTGACATCAATTGATTTCGCAACAGTCTCTATATCAGTAATTATAGTATTATATTCATCATTAGTCATCTCTTTTAGTTTCATTTGTTGTATTATATCAGTTTCATCCTCTTTTTTTTCTGAAATAGATATCATAATATTATTACATGAACGCTTGTTGTGCCCTGTTTGCTTACATGTAGAACATATCATTATTCACGATTATTGATTGATGATTGATGATTGATGATTGATGATTACGATATTGTTTTATTGAATAAAATCTTTCAATTTTATACCTTTTCTCATTCAATCAATTGGTTGTATTTTTGTCTTATGATGATACATCCAGTATATAATAAAAAATATTTATGTATTTTTCATTATATTTCTTTTACGGATTGAATTTATAACCATTTTCTTTTACATATTTGGCGATGGAATCCACACACAAATGTCTAGTCATCGTATTCATCATTGTTCTTTCGGTTGAAATCTGATTGCTTTTCATAACGGATATAAAATGATTAACAATATTGACAGTATTTGCTGTAGAATACAATTTATTACATTCATCCATTGTAAATATTTGTTTTTTCAGTCGTTTATTAACGACATTATGGAACTCAAAAAAGAACGTTTTAAGGTCATCACGTGTTTTTACCTTGTCTAGTTTTGCGTTTTGTAATGTTTCGGTAGCATGCTGAGAACAACTAGGACAAGGGAGGTTAAAACATACCTGCTTAAAATGAAATAAAATATGTTGAACTTCACCATCATGTTCCGGCTTCAATTTTTCGGCTAGAGTATGAAAAATATACCACGTAGCATTCCCCCACACATATTTTGACATTATTTTATTATAATATGATATAATATATAAAGACTATATATTTATTATACTAAATGCATAAATATAAAATAGAAGGGGATATTAATTTTTATGACGAATTATTAAAAGATGATGATGCTTCAGAAAACACAAATACAACTGTATGTTTATTGACTGGATTACCGCTGACAAAAAATCACCTAAAATTGCCTTGCTCGCATACATTTAATTATGATGCGCTATTTAATGAGGTATATAATCAGAAACAATATAACGAATACAATGTGTATGCTTTACAAATATATGATGTGAAATGCCCTTATTGTCGCAATATAACTCACAATTTATTGCCGTATGTGCCGACAATTAAAAAACAAAAAATAAATGGTGTGAATAGTCCGGATAAATATACAATGTTACACAAACAATGTTCCTATCGGTTTATGCGTGGAAAAAATAAAGGTGAAATGTGTAATCAAAACGGGTTTGAGACAGATGATGGTGATTTATGTGAAAAACACTGGATGAAACGTTTCGCTGTAAAAACGAATAAAAGTGCGAATGCGAAGAGTAAGGCGAACAAAAAAACGACAAACGAAGCAGCAGCAAGCGCCAAAGGCGCAGCAAACGAAGCAGACACAAACGAAGCGGCAAGCGCCAAAGGCGCAGCAAATGAAGTAGGTACAAACGAAGTAGGTACAAGCACTCATATTATTTCAAATTAACTTTATTTTTGTATGTTGTTTCAATGTCAGATACGATTGAACCAACATATTTTTCAAATTCATCGTCTTCTTTCATAATCGTTATTTGATTTTGTATATTTTCTACGATTGCGTCAAAATTAGAATATTCAGATGACAAATACAAACACGTTGCCGTTGATGTAGTTATAACATTATTAAACAAAATCATAACACGTCTAATAATATCACTTTTTACATCAATAATCAAACGAATTAGTTGTATGACTTCTGCGTTTTTACTTTTATTTTTGGCTTCTTTTTCCAAATATGTTTTATACTGTTTTTCATTGATTTTCTTTTTCAAAAAATCACGTCTTTTATTAAATTCATCTATAAAATCCGTTTCAACACTATATCTATCCAAAACGACTTCTCTCATATGAACTATAATTTGTATGCACTGTATCATATGAGTTGTAAGGGTATCAATTATATTTACAATAGTAGTATGTTCTCGTAATTCCAATTTATCTGTATAGTTTCGTTTCAAACTATCAAACATTCGTTCAATTGTATTGTGGTTTATTTCTCCGACGCAGCCTACTGCGTTTGCGCCACCTTCGGTGTCGTCGCCTGCTTCTCTTGGTATTTCTCCGTTAGCGCTCTTACTACGCATCCATTCATAATAATGCGGATTGTGTATTTTCGTTTCTATTGCTCCAGTTCTCCAACTAAATGCTGTATGACATTTGACACACCACATTTGGTCGCACCCATCAATTTTATAAATACCAGTATGACATTTAGGGCACGCTTTCGTATCCTTTTGAAGCAACTTGACAGTTTCAACTGTATCTGGATTACACTTGTGTTCCTCTTCTGCTTTTTTTATTTCACGACAAGACGAACACGCATCAACCTTACACAATATACAGTGCCATTCAGAATTAAGAAATCCATTA
>Ga0214921_10008850_pt1 | contig 12903 bp, 18 predicted proteins | sample LL1505_MetaG_FD_177992 | JGI IMG/M metagenome (GOLD analysis project Ga0214921, IMG submission 177992) | Freshwater microbial communities from Lake Lanier, Atlanta, Georgia, United States - LL-1505 | ecosystem: Environmental > Aquatic > Freshwater > Lake | place: USA: Georgia | collected... | reverse complement strand
TTGATTTGTTTGATGATGTCGGCTATCATTATTATATAAAAATATTTTAAACTATGTAATAATGCTTCTCGTGTGGATGCTCGTGTTGTTCATAGGCTTCGTACTGACGCTGTTCTTCATCCCGAGAAAAGAACCGTACGTTCCGACTCCCGAGGAAATCCATAGAGCCATAAAAATCAAACACGCAATGGAAATCGTAGACGAAAAAGACACGAAACGGTTTTACGAAGACATCCGCAGTTTGTACCCGCTGTAAACATCATATTCGAGTATTTACAATGTGTCGATATACATCTCCGTATCGACAAACCGCCCTCGAGACCAAATACATTTCGTGCCGGCCGGAATGTTATAATAAATGTTCCAGTACGGAAAAAAAATAATGAAATAAAAAAAAATATTTTCGGATACCCCAAATTATTTTGGCCAACGTGTTGATATGATTTTTTATATCGACAAACCGCCCTTTAAAATACATTTTTTTCCCAATAAAATATATTACATCGTGTTATATGTTTCCATATATCGGGGGTAAATCGCATCACGCAAAATGGATAGTCGAGCTGTTCCCAGACGATTTTGAAATCTTCGTAGACGTATTCGGCGGCGCGGGATGGTTGACGGTTAAGAACACGAAAGCGTTTGGGAAGCAAACAGTGTATAACGACCTTAACCCACTTCTTGCGAACGTCTTTGAATGTTTCAGGAGCCCTGAACAACTGATATTAGAAATGAACAAGATACCATCATCAAATATAGACATCTACAAGGCGTTCCAGAAAGAACTCTTCGTAGATTTAAACTGGGATGACATTTCGATGGGAGACTTTATACTAGCAACAAAGTATTTGTACCTTCAAACTCAGATATTTTCAGGCACACCTCTGAGCGCTAAAAACGTGTCGTATTTCACAGACTTGAAGTCTGGAGGAAAGTACCCGAGCAAATACGAAACATTGAAACGCAAACTGACCAATAAAAAAATACTAACGAGTCTCAAAAGCATATACGCAGTAGAAAACAAAGACTGCGTAGAGGTGATTAAGAAGTATGACGCACCGGGGGCATTTTTTTACATCGACCCTCCGTATTTCAAAAAGGAGTTCTACTACACAAGTGATTTCTCCAGAGAAAAACACGCGGAGCTTGCGGCTTTATTGTCAGATATCAAGGGGAGGTTCGCATTGAGCTATTACGATTTTCCAGAACTGAAGATGCTATATCCACCCGAGAAGTTCAGATGGCACAGGCGGAATGTATACAAAAGCTCGGCAACGAGGAGCGGCAAAGACGCCGACTATAAGAACATATCATCGGCCACAGAAATCTTAATAATGAATTACACATGCGGAGAAGTCTAATAGGCACGATCTGAGGTGGTCAACGTGTCGATATAAAATTTTATATTGATCACGAATTTATATGTTGTGTCAGCCGGATTGTTATAGCATGTGTAATTATATTCATAATTTAGCATATCTGAAGGACCATACTGGATTAGATATACCCGTACCACCAGACCATCTCAAGAAAACGCTGAATGCTCCCTCATAATTATTACCATTATTTGAAATATCGCATATTACTTTATATATTGTTAGAGTTTCCTTTGTATCTATATTTGATTCTATAGTTTCTATCTTTTTTACAGATATACGCAGATCTTTAACAAGAACGGCCGAAAATACTTGTTGTTGTGTCCTCCAAGTAATCCAGGCGTCTTTTTCTTTCAGCTTTTGGTTCAGGATATCTTCTATAACTTGTGTATCTACGGTGTTTTTTCGTAAATAATTATTTGTAAAACTTTTTACATGTGCTGATATTATCTTGAATTGCTCCTGTTTTTTTGTTTCTGTTTTCAGCATTTTAAATATTGCCGCATACTTCTCGGATGATTTTGTTGTTATCATTTTAGAAGCATTTCTAATATATGTATTTTTATTTGGTATATCAACAACGACTCCTAATTTGCTTATCAAAGAAGGAAGCCCAAACTGATACCAATCTATCAAATAATCATCCGCGGACTTTCCTTGTATTATCTTTTTTTTACTTAAAGGAAACTCTGCAATAGCAACTCCGCTACTCCAAGGGAATTTTTTAAACTTATTTTCATCAAATTTCTCTTTGCAAGATGAATTTGTTTTGAATTCTACATTAAATATTTTGGGCGATTTCCCTATACGTAATTCAAAATCGTGTGACTTATGAAGACCACCAATCAATTTTACATATGTTATTGGAATAAATCCTGAATTTTTTAAACAGTCGTAGAGATTATCAAATATTTCTGGAAGTTCCAAAGTATTTTTACTAGTGTTATTACAAATGTATCTCAAACACTTGTATACATAATTTTCTCTTACATTATTTATTTTTCCATTATCTCCTCTTTCTTGGCATGCGTAAAACGCCTTATATAACAATGATTTATTGTTTGTTACGTTAAAATGTTCGCGGTCGTTGTTATTTTTTTTAATCTTAGAAAATATTTGTTTGACCATTGTATACGAAAGTTTATTCGATAATATATTGTTTCTTTCTTTAGTTAGTTTATCAATATTTTCTTTACTAAGTTTTTGTAATTTTTTACCAACTGCTCCGTTCACAGCCACATATCTACCTGTGATAGGGTTAAGCATAGTTTCAACCATGTTTTATAGTATAACAAAAGTTTTATATTATTACATAAATATGAACAATTATCTCCGGATACATATATTCGTGAAACATATCGACAATCAAGTCATTTAACAAACGAAACAAAAAATATGAAATAAAAAATATTTTAGATATCTAAAATATTTTGGTCAACGTGTCAATATACATCTCCGTATCGACAAACTGCCCTCGAGTCCATGTACTCCATTTCGTGCCGGCCGGAATGTTATAATAAATGTTCCAGTACGGAAAAAAAATCATGAAATAAAAAAAAATATTTTCGGGATACCCCAAATTATTTTGGTCAATATACATCTCCGTATCGACAAACTGCCCTCGAGTCCATGTACTCCATTTCGTGCCGGCCGGAATGTTACATGAATGTAAATGACAATTATCTTATATTGTCACTCAATGATATAAATATACAAATGATTATAACAATATCATATAAAATAACAATGGATTTTAACATCTATAAATTTCACATATATTCATGTGGTTGCGGATTTGAATCAACACATCCTGGAAATGCCAGCAGACATAAAAAAATCTTATGCGGACACAAAATGAACGACGAAATAAAAGAATTTATAGAAAAGTCAGAACACTTTGCTACTCAAAAATTATGTGATGAATATACAACGATCAAAACAACAGTGTTGAACCAGGAGAGAGAACAACACGCACAATTAGTATCGCAACTGAAGAGTTCAAATCAAAATCTTAAGACATCGCTGGGTGCCATGGATGGAAAATTCAGGAGAGCGCTTGCCAAGATGTCAAGATCAGCATATATCGACGAGGATGTCATCGAAGATGATCTCGGCGGTGTGTTCAAAGATGGAATCATATATTTTATCACCGATAAGGATGTTCCTGACCGTGGCAAAATTGGCCGAACGATGAATACCGACGTCAAGAAATTGAAGTCGAGATATTCTATTTTTGGAAAACCGGATATTTTGTGTTATTTCTCTAGCGATATAATCGCCGACGAAGCCGCTTTGAAGAAATCAATGAGAGAAGCCGGATGTATGGAGTCTAATACCGAAATGATTTCTAATGTTTCACTCGCCAGAGAAGTATTTTATGAATTCGTGGAAAAGTAGTACCCATGTAAATGTTCCAGTACGGAAAAAAATCATGAAATAAAAAAAAATATTTTTAGATATCTCATTTTTAGATATCTAAATTATTAACTTAATATTCCTTTCTTACATCATAAATATGATTGATTATATCCCAGGAGTCATATATTCGTGTGACTGTGGCTATAAAACAATCAGTTCACATCAAGCGTGTCAACATTCTAAAACTAAAAAATGTAATGGCAAAACATTATCAAAAAGAAACGTAGAATTTGTTTTGAAAGAAGACCATCTGGCAGCACTCGGCCAAACATCTCCCGCGACAAACGTCATTGGCAACAACGCCAACACTCACAACGGAGATAACATCACGAACAACATCACGAACGTGACTCTGGTGCTGCCGGAGCGGACGACCAAGGAAGACTTCGAACATTACGCGCAATCCCTGGATAGATTAGGATACAAGTCTTCGTCAGAAATCCTCTCGCTGCCCGGTCAGATGCTGATGTTCACCCGAGACGCGAAAAAGTTGCCCGGCGCTCTCGTCGAACGAAATAACAAAATCGTAGAAAAGATGCCGGACGGCTCGGAACGCGTCATGGCCAAAAAGAAAGCCATACAAACGTACACGCACGAAGCCGTCGACGCGCTGTGGCGAAAGGCTCCGGTGAATTCCGTGTCGAAATTCTTGGACACGGAACGCGGGGTGAACAAAAAACAGACGACGCTACAAGAGGCTGCGAAATTGCGAGTTACAAATCCTCCGGCGTATCATAACAAAACTCCCGACGACGTGAAATTTTGTCAGGGGAAGATGGAGAATCACACGGAGCAAGCGATCGACAAGATCACGACGGATAATAAACTTAACGGATTTTTATAACATTTATATTAATGGATATCGTATATGCAGCGGCCATGATGGCTGGCGCAGCGTTCTTGTTCGCCACCTCGAACACCGCTAGAAAAGCAGATTTTTCGTTGGACGTTCCCGAACTCGAAACAAAGATATATCATCGCAACCTGGAAGTTCGCCAGTGTAGAGCCGTAGATGAAATTAGAGATCTGCTCGCGAGAAACGGTAAGCAAAATGAGGTTCTTTTGGACAGCATGAATCTGATGCTGTATCAAATAGCACATCCGGACATAAATCTCAACCAATTGGTTCCAGAGGACGGTGCTCACCTAATAGAAACCGGAAGGAATTATCTCTCGAGATTTACAGAGGTATCCGGAGTCGTGTTTTATTTCTTGGCCGGCGTGATAGAACACGAAGTAGAAAATATCCGACTGGACGTGAACGTTACATATCAGGACAAGCAGTCCGTCCGGAAATTAGTAGATATCTTCTATTACAAAGAAATAAAAATGTTTGATTAAGTATAATGGGAGTCGGCGCATCCAAAACCAAGGTGAACAACACGAGAAGAAATAACAACAATAACAACAACAACAACAATAACAACAACAACAATAACAATAACAATAACTGGGAATGGAATAACTGGAACAATAATAATTATGGCAACAATTGGAACGAGTGGTGGAATAACAACAATAACACCTCAAATAACAACACTAACAACAAGAACAAGAACAAGAATGCGAAGAAGAACGTTAAGAAATGAGTTTTTTGACGAGTTCGAGCACGTCGTGCATAACATTTTCCTCGGATACCGTGGCATCTACAACGTGTGATTTGGCATATTTATTGAAGACCTCATAGAAATACAGGAGTCTTTTCATGTACTCTTGCGTTATGATGTTCTTCTCGTTGCGCTTCTTCAGTCTTTCCATCGTGACGTCTATCGGGCACTCCAAAAAGATATAGTGATCTGGTTTCCATATGTCCAGGTGATTATATACGTCGACATATGTGGACATCTCTTCGTCCGACAAGATCCCATCGGATACCAGCATCTTTCCAAAGACCGAATGATTCACCTGCGGGCATCTCTCTACGAAAACAATTTCTTCGTCTTCCTGGAATATATAATCGTTGAATGACAATAAAATTTCTACTTGGAGAGCCAGGGAATATTTTTTAGGATTTTCGTAAAATTTAGATAGAAACTTCCACGTGTGAGTTTGTTCCGTTATGACGGCAAACCCGAGACGCTTGAGATTATCCAGAAGCGTCGTTTTGCCGGATCCCATCAGACCATCGATAGCGACGATGATCGGAGCCATTTTCTAATGTAATAGAAGATATGAACGTATATATAAGTTATGTGTCGATATGAAAACAATTTTATATCGACACATCGGATTCAATTAGCCTCCAATTATACGCGGAACGTCAATAGATAGATGTACATACACAGACCAGCGACAAGGGAGTGTACGAAAATGCCGGTCGTAGAAGGTGCTCCACCCACGACGAATGGCATCCTTAATTTTTGTCCGATGAACATATCCGTCAATTTATATGTTGCGGGCGCGCTAACGATCATGGTAACTAAGATAGTGAAAAGCACGAGTTGAAGTTTCACGGGAATCATTGTATATAGTAAATAAATATTTTTTTTGCGTATTTTTTTGATATTTTTTATAATAGCGTAAGATACACTATGGCATCATCATCTGACGACTCGATGATGAATGCGACGCTCGTTTCTGATTTGCCACCACCGGCAATGTCCATGATGAACGATAACAATTCCAAGCAGCCGATACCGTCGTCGTATCAGGATCTCATAAAAAACATGGATATAAAACAGATGCAGAGTCAGAATCAAATGCAGCAGATGCCGCAAATGACTCAACAAATGCCGCAAATGCAACTGCCGCAAAATCAAATGCAGATGCCGCAAAATCAAATGCAACTGCCGCCTCCAGAAAGTGCCATGGAAATGCTTCACGTCCAAAACTCTACGTACCCTGGAGCGATGCCACAGTCCGCTCCCATAGGCGATTTTCATCAAGCCCCCAGTATGGGCATCTCCCAAGGGCCGGTCGTAAATTCGTTGTTGCCAGATCCTATGTTTTTCAACCCTCCTCCGGTCGAGAGGAAGAAGCGTCGCCAGTCCGTCGAGCCTGCGCCCATGCCTGCACCCGTGAATACCGCTTCATTTCCTGCTATGGATTTGAATAAGATCAAGCCGGCCATACTCGTCGCGTCGATTGTGTTCGCGTTGCTATCGTGGGGGGCACCGGCCATCGCCAAGCGCCTTGCTTGGACCGTCGATGCTATGACTGGCAAGTTTACTCCGTCTGGTCTGATCGTTATTTCTGTCCTTACAGGCGGAATCTATTTGGGCATTTCGGAGATCATTCGTAAATTCGGGAACGGTATTTAATCGTCGTCTACAAACATGCATGCCGAAGTATGTGTAACATCCGGTTCAATTTCAACATCTTCATATTGAATGGGTTCCTCAAAAAATTTGAATTGGTCGACCTTGAATTTCAGCCCGTATTTGGAGTCTGTGAGCCATAGACCGGTGAGCGTGCACACTACGGACGCGCTCTTTGCCTTCAAGAAGTCTGCCGACATGTCCCCGGAAGAATCGAAGCAGTTCGTATCGGAGAAAAACATCAATCTGATGCCGTTGTTGTAAATAGCGGACGACCTCGACACGTTTCCCCACGGTCCTTGCGATGATTGTTCGAGGTCCGCGATCCAATCCATGAACTGCGCGTGGATCGGAATAGCCGGACTCAGCTTGAGCTCCATTCTGAACATGCCTGGAGAGTGAACTGCGATGTTGCAATTCATTTTAGGAATCTGAAATTTGATAGTTTTTTCTCCGCCGAAACGATTCGCATAAATACTGCCTTTGCCGCCGCGACGCCATGTGATGCTCTTCGGGCTGATATCGCGGAAATCCATTATGATGTACTATACTATGAGTTTTATTTATATGGTAAAGTGACGATATAATACCGGGATCAAATGACGATATGATCATAGGCGTACGATGGTGGCATCTTTGGAAATGAACATATAGGTATCGCGTTGTTTTCCCGATATGACGAGCCTGAAATTTTCGAGTTCCTCGATAGTCATCGAACACGATTCGGAGTCGAACATTTCCTCGAGAGCGCTGTTCACGTTTCCGTCGATGCATACGACCGTCTGGTGATGTTCGTCTGACAACCCTATAGTTTTGAGAATTTTTACGACTATTTCGTACGTATCTGTTTTTTTCAACATCATCAACGAAAAAGGAAACACGAATATCAGGCTCTTGTCTCTGTTGTTCCTGAGTTCTTTCGCAAAATTTCCCACGGACGAAATGATGTACGAAGGCGTGAGCGATCGAGCGCATTCTAACACGTGAGGGACTACGTAATTTGGTTTCGAAGACAGCTTCTTTCGGAATCTCACGTGCGAATCGTGACAGACGCTTTCGATCGTCAAGATGGTCATAGCCATTATAGTATGCCAACATTTTGTTAATCGACTTATATCGACGCGTCACAATATTAATTTAACAATATTATATGTATACAAGGCAATGTCTTCTGCGGAGAGCTTCAACGTGGTCATGCACGCGTTCCTGGTAGATCTCACCGACGTGTTCCCGGAAAACGACGCCATTCAAGCTTCTTTAGAAAACTTTGATCAACTCGTGAAGATCAACTATAAAAAGCCACAGAAGATGTTCGTCGAAACCGTAGGAAAGTTTGCCGCTCAGATAAAAGCTCGCGACGAATCGATGTACGACCACCTCAAATTTCCCGGATTCAGATTCAAGGATCTGTGGAACGACGAGCTCTCTGATGGAACGAAAAACGCGATTTGGTTGTATCTCGAGCAGCTTATTATGTTGTGCCGCTGATCATATCGTCACATTATATCGTCGCTAAAAACAATTTAAATGATATGGATTATGTAAAACAATGGGCTTTATTTACGCGCTCACGTCGCCGAGCGGAAAGACGTATATCGGGCAGACTATTCGTTCGATAAAAAAACGCTTCAAACAACATCAAGGAAAAAACAGTGGATGTCGTGGTATTTCTGGTGCTATCCAGAAGTACGGGTGGAAGAACTTTGTGATAGACTATTATGAAGTTCCGGACGAAGAATTGAACAAACACGAAAGATGGCTGGTGAACTTGATGGGGACACTATCACCAGAGGGTTATAATCTCAGAGAAGGTGGTGGTAGTCGTGGAAAAGCGAGTGAGGAATCCAAACAAAAGAATAGAGAAGCACGTCTTGGGAAAAAAACAAGCAAAGAAACCAAACAAAGACAAAGAGAAGCACGTCTTGGGAAAAAAGATAGCGAGGAAACAAAACAAAAAAAGCGAGAAGCACAACTTGGAAAAAAAGAGAGCGAAGAAACCAGACAAAAAAGCGAGAAGCACAACTTGGAAGAAAGCAGAGCGAAGAACACAAACAAAAGAATAGAGAAGCAAATAGTGGCGATAAACATCCCAGTTCTAAAAGAATATATCAATATGATCTGGATGGCACATTTATAGCATCGTTCGGATCCGCAAGAGAAGCGGGACGACATTTGGAGAAAGACGGACCAACTATTGCCAGATGTGCTCGTGGCGAACGTAAAACTGCGCACAAATTCAAATGGTCTTATATCTATGTAATCAATTAGCCTCCTGGGCGAATTTTACAGTGCTTGAATCCGTCCTTCCCGTCTTTCCAATCGAGCCACAACTCATCTGTGCCCGGCGGACACGACCATTTCGATCCGTCCCACATCCGTGTTGTTACAGACGGAAATTCACCTTTTTTACATTGTCTCCAGGACGCCCACCACTCTGAGTTGTCCCAGGATATGCCAGTATCTTCATCGGTCGAATAGCAGGTCCATTTTCCGTTGATATATCTCCTTTGAGTCCAACCACGAACACACTGTTGATTCCATTCGTTCGTGCCTGGATTTGGAACAGTTCCTTCCGCGCATTTCCAATTCCAGGTGCCGTTTCCGGTGTCTCTCCATATTCTAGGACCCAATTCTGATGCCAAACATTGCTTATCGTCGTTCGATCCCATATCGACAGTTCCGCGGGGGCATGTCCACGCCCCGTTCGACGCTCGTTCGCGATATACATATATAGGAACAAAGTTTTTGTCGAAGATCTTGCCTCGAACTTCGACCTTAGAGCCGCCGCTTCCCGGTAGCATGTCGCCGATTTTCCCGGTTACATTGAGGGTAAAGTCTTTGACCGTGGATCCGACGTCTTTTCCGACGTCGACAACTTTTTCTCCGACGTTCTTGCCGACGTCGACGATTTTTTCTCCGACGTTCTTGCCGACGTCTTTAATTTTGTTGAAGACGTTGCCGAATGAGAAGTTTTCTTGTTTCCTGAAAACTGTAAAGAAAATTACGATGAGCACTATAATTAATGCCGCCATCAACATCATCGCCGTTTTGCTAAGAATCATTATATAATACAGTATTTTATTTTTTATTAAATCCGAACATTGATACGATGTGTCATTTGCCCACGGTATCATATCGTCAAGTTGAACTATAAAATCACAACTTTCATCATAATTGTAACACTCCTCATCATGCGGATGTCTATGTGTCTGGTTCTCTTCGGGCTGTTCGTCGGTTCATTCGCGTCTCCTTTAGACATCGTGAATAATTGCGATCGCAAATATACAGTACAATTCTACACGAAGCCCGGGCCGAAGTTTAATCCATGGTTTGACAATCAAATCGGAGAGGCCATTTACACTATTCCCAGCGGCATCTCGAGTTACGATGCGAATGACTCTTATATAGAGGTCTGGGAAACTCCTTCTCCTGTCATATTTGACGAGTATGGCTCGCGGCTTAGTTCGGAGAAGTTTACCTGCGACGAGTTTGACGAGGAAAATCTTTGTTCTAAACTCAGAATTCCGACTCGCGAACTATTCTATGTGGGCGACATGACAACAGTATTTATGTGTTCCGTTGAGAACGATCTCGATATCGTGAGCATTGTGAACAACTGCGATTACGAGCCTTCTATGTTTGTGTATCAGTCTTCAGACGACAAAATAAAGAACTTTAAGCCCGATGCAAATGAGAGCTTCAACTATCTTGCGACTGGTGCTACAACTTTCGTGGTCAAGAAAGGTGCATTGACATTCATTGAACTTCTGACGACTCCGTTGAATAGCACGCCTTCTGATCCATTTTCATATGATTTGGTGTTTCCCCCTTCCAAATTCTTCGATGATACTAAGAAGCCAGTCGTCCCGGTGGAGTTTATGTGCATGGATCTTTCGCCCGACTGTGGCTCAAACGCCGAAGACAAAGTCAAGATGATTGACGTCACCAATACGAAGACTCTTTATATGTGTTCCGTTGATAAGAATGATGAACTCGTATATGATGGTCGTAAAATGCTTATTGTTTGATTTACACTTATGTAAAAAATCGTAAAATATTGGTCATTGCGAATAGAGCTCGTAAAATTAAAGCATAAATAATATGAGACATAGATAGGATACCATAATAATGATCGCAGACACCTTCAACGCGCTGGCACTCGAGTTCGTCAAAGAGCTGTCCGAGGTGTTCCCGGAAAACGCAACGTTGATCGAGTGTGCGAAAAACTTTGACTCGCTCACGAAGGATGATCCCAAATCGCCCATGAATTTTATGATGACGGTCGTGGGCGACAAATCGGATCTGATCCTCGCGAAGGACGAGACCGTGTTCGATTCCGTCACGATCCCCGGGCTGGCTATCAAAGAGATGTGGAATTCTACGTCGGACGTTACCAAGGACGCGATCTGGCAATATTTGAGTACTCTGCACATGCTCGCGAGCACTCTCGGAAACACGTCGGGAGAGCTGCTATCTGGAATCGAAAATATGGCGATGGAATTTGCGGACAAGATGGCTATGGGAAACATGGACGTTCCGACGATGCTCAACGAAGTCATGCAACGTGTTCAAACGCTCGATCTTTCGTCTCTCGATGGTGCAGACATCGGGGCCCTGACCAAAAGTTTGGGCATCGATCCAGATCAAATTACGGATATGATGAGTGGTATGCTTGGGGGTACCAGCGGGGCGAACAAGGAGCTTATGAGCATGGTGACGAGCATGATGAATGGCGGTGGCGACGAGCAAGATTTGCTCAAGTTGCTCGAGAACGCAAAGCCGGACATGCTGCCTCCGCAAAAGAAGAAGAAGTCCGGCAAGAAGCACCGCAAGAAGTAAATACTTTAAAAAAAATAAAGTATTATGTTAGTATAAAGAATGAGATCAGAGACTCTTTACAGCGATCCTATTTGGTTCGAGAATCTGAGAATACTCTTCGATCGCCCATCCGAAATAATTCCTACGAGAGACCAGTCGGATGCAGAACGCGTAAATTCGCTCGTTCGTTTGGTCTTGTACTGTTCTCTGGCGGTAGCATTGATCAGATCTAATGCGATGTACGCCGTGCTGGGTCTTGCGATCATAGTAATTATTTCGCTGGCGTACGCTCTTGGCGCCAAGAAAAAAAATCACGAAGAGGCATATTCTAATATAAAACCAAAAACACTGACTCGCCAAACGAAGACGTGCTACAAATCGAATCCTCTGAATCCTTTTGGAAATGCAACGGTCGGAGCGCTTCTCGACGACGAAGGAAAGCCGCCTACGTGTGGCTATGACGAGCCGGGGGTCGCGTCACAGATCCGCAGAAATTTTAACAAAGGTTTGTTTAGGAATTTAGACGATGTGTATGAAAAAGAAGGTAGTTCTCGACAATATTATACTATGCCGGTCACGACGAGCGCGCCGGATACGATCGCGTTCGGAGAATTTCTTTTCGGTCGAAAAAAGACATGCAAAGAGGATCCGTCGCTCTGCACTCCAGGAAGAGCATCGAGAAATTGATTGGTCGATCAACACGTGGTTTGTCGATATAAATAGACATTATATCGACATACACTTTACGGAATTTAAAATAGCTTGCTGGCATTTTTAGTCACCAGCATGAGTATCAAGCCGACCGCGATGGCGGAAATACCGGCGTTTACAATAAAAGAACCTGCTGCCACGGCAATCAATACAGAAATAATTTTTATGTTATCCTTGAAGATCCCATTTATGGCGTCGTTCTTCGACATCATATCGTATAAATCCATGAGATATTTGCCTATTTTGGTCATGTATTCTTTGATAGCGTTCGAGTATCCCGAATAATCTATCTTCATAAGATCTACGAGAGGCACGTCGGCGCG
>Ga0214921_10008849_pt1 | contig 12904 bp, 10 predicted proteins | sample LL1505_MetaG_FD_177992 | JGI IMG/M metagenome (GOLD analysis project Ga0214921, IMG submission 177992) | Freshwater microbial communities from Lake Lanier, Atlanta, Georgia, United States - LL-1505 | ecosystem: Environmental > Aquatic > Freshwater > Lake | place: USA: Georgia | collected... | reverse complement strand
GCAAAACGCAAAGCTTTGGCATCCATGACCAATCCTTGGACAGAGGCAGGCCTTTTAGCTATTCCTGATGACTCAGCGACTCCTCCTCCCACCTCGCAACCTGCCACCACAGCGCCTTCCGCACCACATGCGCCTTCAAAGAAATAGTTTCTTCCCTTAACTCGACTCAGGGACTGCTATGAGAAGTGTGTCGAAATACCTGAAGTTTAACCTGACTAGATAAAGCTATTAAAGATAAGTGAACTTGTGGTCGTAAGTCTTACTGGGAAACTCTAATCAGCTTTTGAAAATCTGGGTCAGCCTGGATCTGCTGAAAGATTGGTTCCATGGCAATCTTCTCTCTCATTGGAAGGCCGCCAAAACGTATGGCTTCTTTTAAGAATTTATAGAACTCCGCTCGATTTCCAGTAGCCATATAGAACTTAGCCATACCAAACTTCACTTCCGCATCCTCAGGAACAATCTTTTCAAGTTTCTTGCCATACTCAATAGCCACTGGGACTCGATTCTGGATCGCGAAGTAGTTCACAACATCTCGCATCACATCCACATTCGTCGGAAATAGAGCAGCCCCTTGGGCGACAAGAGGATCAGCTTTGCCCAAGTTTCCGTCCTCAGAGTATTTCCCAAGCAACTCTTGAAACACCTTCACATCTTTAGGGCCTGAACTCCACTGGGATTCCAAAGATTGAATTTCCCTCGCTAAAGCGATCCGTCTTTCGCAGTTGGTCAAAAGCATTGCTAGTAATCCATTGTTTGGGTCTGCTTTCGAGGCTTTTTCAAGAATATCCCTCAACTCAGGGGCTCTCTTCTGTTTGAAAAGTAAGTCGGAAAAGTTATTTAGGGTCTCCGTATTGCCAGGCCATAACTCCAACGACTGGCGATATGCCTGCTCAGCGGCTTGATCCATCTTGCGCCATTTGTAGATATTTCCACCTGTATTCCGAAGCTTCGAGAAGGATCTCTGAGCATCAATGTCATCTTCAAAGCGAGGATCCTTTTTCAGGTGGTCAATATATTCTCTCCAGTAATCCATATCACCCTGCACTAACTCAGGGCTGAGGACGCGAACAGGATCTTTCTTAATTTCATAGCAAAGACCATGTGGAACTGCGTTTGGATATGACCACTCCATCGGAAAACTTTCTTCAACAAAGAACGCACGCTGATCTTTATTCCTTTGCCAAATCCACTCCCCCACCAGCGAATTTAAAACCGTAGGGTCAGAATTTGGGTCTACCGCTGAAGCATCCCTCTGCTTTTTTTCGATCGCTGCCTGATAAATTGCCAGTATATCCTCCTGCCTTGGCAATATCAAAGGCGCCTTTGGAAAGTGTTTGTCTCGGCCTAGCCACCTATCGACCCATCCCCGCGGATCAGGTCGCTCGGTCGAATAGTGATTTCGGATATACTGGTTATAAAAAGCATCCGCCAAGGCATTTTGCGTGATGATGTAAAGATCGCGACGATCGAAATTGGGATCTCTCTTATTTTTATTATCCTCAAAGCTCTCGGATAAAATCATATAGGTAGGAACAAATCGCCCGGGGTCAGTGCCTCCAAAAACAAAACTGTCCTTAGGCAGATCCGCCAGCATATCCCTCCCATACATCCAGCCAAACCAGTGATCCCGCTGACTACAAAAGGTTAAATTCTGCCTAAAACAAAAAGCAGAAACGATTCCGCCCAGAACGATCGCGGTAACAGCTGCGAGGGATGGTTTTTTCGCCCACCTCTGAATCGCTAAACCCGACCCCAGTCCCGCTAGGAGAACGAAAAATGCGTAAGAAAAACCTAAATAAGGCATGTAAAGAAGCCATGCGGCCTCATCAGCACCTGCCTGATCAAAGGCGGGCTGGAGAAATCCGGCCAATAAAAAGCCGAGAGCCATTACCTGAATCCAAGTTCGAATAAGGCGAGGAAGTCCGCCCAAAAAACCAACGGAAGCAAGAAGTGCGAAAATCGATAAGGGAGTAAAATTGGCGACAATCTTACGCCAGTATAGCTTTGAAAACTTCCCTAAAGTTTCCCTAAACGATGCTGGAAGAGGTGATCCAGGTGGAGGTGGAGGCGGATTAAGAAGTTCTTGGGGAGCTGCACCCATAGCCCGACCCACAGTTTTTAGAAGCTGGTCGGAAAGCTTGCCTGAATACTGACTGCGGTTGACTGAGTAAAAGAAGCCCTCTTTTGTGCTCGTAAAACCCCAGTTCATGGGAGGGTTCGTCTCTGATGCCAACGGCATATAGGAGTATGGCGATAGCCCCAAGATCACGGCCAAAAGAACCCACAAGCCCAATCGCCAGTGACTTAATTTTCTTTTAACGACTACCCATAAAACGAGAGCAACTCCAACACACCAAAGAAAACGAACTGAGGAGTGCCACGTAGCAGACTCCCCCGAAATACTACCAAAACCCCAGTAAACAAGTGCCGCTGCAATACAAAGATAGAGAAGACCTTCAGCTAAAAGATCGCGTCGGGCTAAAAGCATTACAACAACTGGAAGTGGCGCCAGAGCAATCATTAGATGGTGATTGCTCATCCCTAAAGCAAAGAAAAAAACAGCCCATGCGAGCCCGTTCGTCCAAGCCGGTTCTCGGACCCAACGATAGAGAACCCATATATAGAACATAACAACTAAGACGTGTAATCCGTAAACCTCGGCGATGACCGCCTGAGACCACATAGAAATACTGAAAGCCAGTGCCAAGGCCCAACCCACAGCAAGGATTTCAGCAAGTCGATCCCGAATCCCCGCCCACCTCATTGAGTTACAGAGAATGAGTCCAACGATTCCAACAGAAAGAGCGGTACAAAACCCAGAAAACAGATTTACTTCCCACGCTCCATTCCCAAATGGGAAGAGCTTGAAAATATGAGCTCCGATCGTCCAAAGAGGATATCCGGTGGGATGAGGAACCCCCACATGAATAGCCGCGGTTAAAAACTCGCCCGAATCTAAAAGACCGACATTAGGTTGAGCTGTAAAGAAGTAGACACACTGCGCAACTAGCCAGCTGAGCCCAGCTGCAATCCAATCCACCGGTTCAAAAGGCCATATCCAACGAATTTTTTTCGGCACGTCAGATTGGCTCAAGGAAAAACCTCCGTACTGCTAGTTGCAGCAATCTTTTCGCAGCTTCAAGTGCAATCTGTGCAGACATTTTAGAGTTCCCTTCCCCTCTCTCTGTGAAAACGATTGGTACCTCAACGATCTTGAATCCTGCTTGCCATGCAAAGAAATGAAATTCGAATTTGAAGGCATACCCTTGGGCAGTGAATTTCTGCCAATCCAGTTTTTCCAACACGCGGCAGCGGATCGCCTTAAACCCGCTAGTCGGGTCAGTCATAGATAATCCTGATAGCAAGCGGATACACCAACCACCCAAACTACTTATCCATAGCCTTGACTGAGGCCAATTCAATACACGAACTCCATGAAGATACCTCGATCCGACAGCCAAATCCACCCCATCATCCAGGGCATTAAGCAGCTTGGGAATATCGGCTGGATCATGTGATAGATCTGCACTCATTTCTACCGCCGCATCATAACCCTGAAGTATAGCCGATTCAAATGCGTCCTTATAGCTATAGTCGGAGCACGGACCGATTGTGTAAGGTCGATTCATAAGGCGAACCGTTTTACCAAAACTCGCAAACTGCTTTACCCTATCCTCTGATCCATTAGGGGTGTGACAGTCGATCACAAGGATTTCAACACTGGGTGCGTGAGATTGAATCTGCTTGATGATATGTGAAATGGGGTCGGACTCGTTACAAGCAGGTAAAATAACAAGACACTTTTCAATCGTTGTGCCCGGACTCGCTTGGGGTGAATCAAGATGAACCTGACCTTCCAACAAGGAAGTTCCCGTCAAATTTTCCATGGCCTTATTTCTCGAGAAAATCAGCTACACCAAGGGGGAGCGCTAGCGTCTCATTGCAAAGTGTTTCTGCCAATGGAAAGCCTGTGCCTTGAGCATCAGAAAAACACTCTTGCTGGTGCATGGCCCTAGGATAGTAGATCTCACTCTGGATTCCATTTCGGGCAAGACGTTCTCTTGTTTCGTCACGCTTGCCTTGACCTGTAATCCGGATCACAAACTGGTTCCACGTGTGTCCTTCTTCCCCAGGTTGACAAATGTAGGGAAGAAAAACTCTCTCCATAGGATGCTTAATTGGATTCATCTCCTCCCCCTCGCAAAGGCAACGCTCGACTGGGAATATGGCCCTCCACTTTTCCTTGAGTTCTTGGATAAGTTTGGCCGCTTTCTTCCGCCGATTTCGGAGAGCAGAATCAAGATGCCGAAGTTTCACGCGCAAAAAGGCGGCCTGGAGTTCATGCAGACGGAAATTTCCACCGATTAGCTCATGAAAATACTTCTTCTTGGCCCCATGCACGCGGAGTTTTCTAATTTTTTCAGCCAAAGACGCATCCCGTGTGGTGATCAATCCCCCCTCCCCTAGGGTCCCGAGATTTTTTGTCGGGAAAAAGGAGAACGCTCCCAAAGTTCCCATAGTTCCAGCCTGCCGCCCGTTGTCTTTGGCCCCTAAGGCCTGCGCCGCGTCTTCAATCACTGGAATGCCATATTTTTTTGCGGCCGTAAGAATCGGATTCATATCGGCACACTGACCATAAAGGTGGACCGCAATAATAGCCTTAGTTTTCGGGCCGATCTTGGCTGCGACCTGATCCGCACGAAGGTTATAGCAACACTCTGCACTATCTACAAAAACCGGTTTCCCGCCCAAACGAGCCACGGCTCCCGCAGTGGCGAAAAAGGTGTAAGTAGGGCAAATAACTTCATCACCAGGGCCGACTCCCACCGCCTGCAGAGCCAACAGGAGTGCATCTGAACCGTTTGAAACTCCAACGGCATAAGGAACCCCAATCCAAGTGGCAATCTCCCGCTCAAAGGCCTCGACCTCAGATCCCAGCACAAAATGTCCGCTATCCAGTACACGCTCAAAAGCCGCAATCAACTCCCCCCGGTAAGGGGAATGCTCATCCACCAAGTCGAGCATTGGAATCTTCATAAGTACTTTATTGTAGAGAAAAAACCCCAGGACGTAACCCCAAAAAAGAACTCTTTCATAGGATTGCCCTTATCCAATGATCTGGGCAGTTTCTGGGTATGGCTTGTGGTAATGGCTCAAGGTTTATTGTTCAAGGGGGTAAACCGATTCATGGCGAAATCGAACCTCAGGGAAACAAAAACGAAGCGATGCCCCTCATGGCAGCTGCCTGCCTTACCGATGAGCCTGTTACCCTAAAAAATATTCCCCAAATTGATGATGTCCGGTTGATGGAGGAAATCCTTCATGACCTTGGGTTGTCCTCGAGTGAATCAGAAGCCACCAAGGTTGGCCGTACCTTGACCCTGCAAGCCAAGAAAAAACCCAAATCCACTATCCCTTCAGAACTAGGTTCCCGCCTGCGAGGATCTGTCACTTTGGCTGGCCCACTCCTCGCCTGCACAGGTGAAGTAACCTTACCCCGTCCTGGTGGCGATCGAATCGGCCGTCGTCGCCTCGATACCCATCTTCAAATCTTTACCGCACTAGGCGCTAAGATCAATGAGTCAAAAAATGGATTACAAATTCAGGCAAAAAAACTCCACGGGGCTGATATCCTTCTTGATGAAGCCTCAGTCACCGCTACCGAAAATGGTCTCTGTGCTGCAGCATTAGCAGAAGGAACTACGGTCATCCATAACGCAGCCAGTGAGCCACACGTTCAGGCCCTAGCAAATCTTCTCAATTCTATGGGTGCCAGGATTTCGGGCATTGGCACCAACACCCTCACCATCGAGGGAGTGAAATCTCTAAAGGGAACCACTCATCGGATCAGCGCAGATTATCTGGAAGCCGGATCCTTGCTTGCTTTGGCGGCAGTCACGGGCGGCGAACTGAAGATCAAAAATACCGCTCCGCAAAACATGCGAATGATTCTACAAACCTTTGGGCGACTTGGAATCCGTACAGAAATTATGGGTCAGGATATCCTTGTTCCAAAACGACAATCCCTTGAGGTGGAAAAGGATTTTGGGGGGTCGGTTCCGCACATTGCCGATGCTCCTTGGCCTGGTTTCCCTGCCGACATGACATCCGTTGCTCTTGTGACTGCTACCCAGTGCAAAGGGACGGTCTTGATTCATGAGAAGCTTTTCGAATCCCGACTTTTCTTTGTCGACGGATTAATGGAAATGGGAGCCAGAATCATTCTTTGCGATCCCCATCGCGCCGTGGTCCTTGGATCCGATAAACTGCGGGGAGCCAAACTCGCTAGTCCTGACATCCGGGCGGGCATGGCACTTCTCATTGCCGCCCTTTGCGCCGATGGGGAGTCAGAAATACGCAATATAACTCAGATCGACCGTGGCTTCAGCCGCATTGAGGAGCGCTTGCGCTTCCTGGGTGCTCAGATCGAACGAGTTTAACGTAAATCCGCGACGACAGGCTATTTTTAATATTTCTTCAAAACTCCGCCCCTGCCAGTTTGTTCCTTTTCAGGGAATCAAACCTACAGTACCTACCCTATTCTTTTCTTGTCAGTCCAGCTTGCGACCGAGCCCACAAAATCACACTAGAGTTCCGGTAGGGTATCTTAATTTATCAAGGCTAACTTGAGTACCCTCCAAGCAGCTTCCCAGGCGATTCCTGCCGTCATTTTGGAGTAGCCATCACGCCGCTCCGTGAAAATGATCGGTATCTCACGAATTGAATAATTCAACTTCCAGACGGCATGGTGAAGTTCAATTTGAAACCCATATCCTTCGGCACCCACTCTTTTCCAATCCAATTCCTTTAGAACTTCAGTTCGTATGGCCTTGAAGCCACTGGTGGGATCACTAAGCGGAAGACCTGTAAGAATCCTTACATACCGACCACCGAGAGTACTGACAAGAATCCGACTCCTAGGCCAATTTAGGACCGAGATACCGTTTAGATAGCGTGATCCCACTACCATATGGGCTCCTTCCTCAAGGGCCTGAAGGAGTCGGGAAATATCGGAGGGGTCATGCGATAAATCCGCATCCATTTCCACTACTGCGCCATAGTTTTTTTTCAAAGCCCATTCGAACCCACGACGGTAAGCCGTACCAAGCCCTTGTTTGCCCAAATTTTCGAGAAGAAAAACTCTTTTTTCAAATTCCGGAAACGCGCGCACAATCTCAGCCGTTCCATCGGGCGAACGGTCATCAACTACGAGGACATCAACCTTTCGAGGTAATGCCATTACCTCATTAAGGACTTGGGCAATATTCTCCCTTTCATTATAGGTAGGGATCACCACTAGTGTCTTGCCAATAGCTTTACCTTTTACTTTATGCACCAAAGTTTGTGGCTTTAACCCTCCATTCCACCATCTTTTCCAACCCAAAGGTGTAAACGGCATAGGCATTAGGATCAACAACCCGACAACGCCCAACCAGGAAAGACCGGAAACCCAAAGACAAAGGTCGTACCAATGCGGTGCCTCAAACATAAATCGTAGAGGACCTTGAGTTCCTTCCAAAGAAACCGCCATCAAACCGCCAAAAGCCTTGTAGACGGGAACCGGGTTTCCACCGAAGTAGGCATGCCAATCTGGATGCCAAGCCTCGGTAACTACCAACCAACCCTCTCTGGGTTGCTGTGGCTCAAAAACCATACAAGTCGGATCAATCCTGGATTCGGAAAAGGGGACTTTTTGAAATGGAAGACCCACCGTTCTAGTGTAGTTAGGACTTAGCTGCACCTCACCTTTCACCGTTCCGGTGCCAACGAGATAAGGAAAGGCACGTTCATCCGGGGCTAATTCAATGGGTGCTGCATTAATTTTTCCGGCAAGATCCAAAAACCCTGATGCTAACCCTTCCGTTCCGGTATCCATAGCCAAGTACTCTCTTGCTACGAAAGCTGGAGCTAGAGAATCACGGTTTTCCAAGATACGGATATACTCAGAGTCAAATCCGATAGGATAAAACTGGGTATAAAAGTTTTGAACTTCCTGGGGGGTGAAAGGATCCTGCTTGTCCAGAAGTACATGAGAAATCCCTGCCACGCGCATGTAAGTTTTCATAGCGTTGGGGGATGTGTTGGCCCCGTTCAACAGTGCCCGCACCCCACGCATCTGAAAGTGGCTCCACGCAGCTTCGGTGTTGAGACCCCGCCCGGATTGCATGGGCGTACGTAGATAAAAATATCTTCCCGATAACGGGTACACACGACCCTCTATCGGAGAGGCACGCAAATACTCTTGGGACCAGTCAAAGTCGGTAAAAGTCTGGCTCGGCAACCCAGGGGCAAAAAACTTTGACATGTAAAAGCCTGAATCGACGAACAGAACAATCCCAAAAAAGACGACTACGGGAATCCGTGCCTTTTTTGGAAGAATCTCATCCCACAGATGCTGAATCGCTAAGGCTCCAGCCACTGCAGCCGCAAAAAAGCCAACCTCCCAGAACCCCCATGGTGCCCGAATATCTCGATACATTGGCAGTTTTTCCAGAAGGACAAAACCTGGCACAAAGAGATAAATCCCGATCAAGATGGCGCCCCAAAAACGACTATGGGCTGTAACAGGTAGCAGCCTAGGAATGAGCAAGATGGGAATCAGAGTCATCAGCCACATGATTGCAATCAACCAGTCCTTGGCTAGGGCAGAACCGCGAAGGAACTCCTGGGTGCCGGTAGCAACGGAAAAAGGCCCTTGAGACAACCAGAGCGCCAGAAGGGTAAGTCCGACAAACAGGCGGAATAGACCACCTTGCCGCGTGGAAAGCCAATCCGAATTTCGGCGCGAAAACCAGAACACCGAGCCTACGGAAAGAAGTACCACTACCCCCAAGTAAAACTGGCCCCGATCCGCCACCAGATCCGGTCGCATTCCTGCGAGAAGCGTGTTCCCGCGGTCCAACACCGAAATGAAGTTCTTGATGGAGAAGGCCTGTTGCCATCCAGCGAAGTTGTCGAAAGAAAAAGCGGCAACCCACCGGAACTCTCTGGTCAATGGCATAAGCAGAAGGATCGCCATCAGAAAAACCCCCAGGAGAGCCAGAAGTGTCCCCCGAATCAAGGCTGTCCGTCTTTCCGGTTGGTCCCAAAGCAACCAGAGAAAGAACAACGTCGCCAAAGGAGCAAACATAAAGGTTAGTTTCGCATAAGAAAGCATCATGGCCGACCAGCCGAAAGCCAACCAGGCTTTGGCATTCCAGGAATTTTCCTGAACCACCTCGAGGAAGGCCCAAAGAATAAGCGGAGGAAAGATATAGGAGTAACTACCCATCCAATGCTCAAAGTTACCGATCCGAAGAAGAATTTGAGCGCTGAATATATATAAAATTCCGGCCACCGCTCCCGTCCATTCATTTCGAGTCAACCGTCGGACAAAGATGAACATTGTGAAGGCTGATGCCGGAAGCACTGCTAAAGCTGCAACCTTGATTCCAATCGGTTCCCCAAAAAGATGTGCTGTAAGTACGCCGAAAAGAAGAGGAAAGGCACTCAGGAAATACGGAGCGGTGCTCTGTCCCTGAAGAAAATGCGAGCTCCACCACTGAATTCCGGAACTTCCCCAAAGAGCCTGAATTTCGTGAATAAAACGCCCCATATCACCATATAGCTCCTCCTGAGAGGGAGTCTGAAATAGCCATCCTGACCCCAAAAAAACAACAAATAGGGTCACAAGGCACATAAATAGCCTGGAGGCAGGATGGGCAAAGTTTTTCATCTTTTATCGGCTGAAAGGATACCTTTTGAGTGGTCTATTCTCAATAAGGTACAAAAATATTTTTTGATAGGACTTTTTGCGCATACACCGAGATGAGCGCAGGAAATCAACCAAATCATTGTCCAAATCGATTCCGATATTCATTTCTCGGTTAACACTGCTTATACAGTGCCTGGGAAATTCTACGGATCAGGATGTTTTGTAGCGAATGCGCAACGGAGGCGAGATTACGAAAGGTTAACGCCTTGGAATTTCCCTTCTGCCTCTCTTGTCCGTAAACAGGAATTTCACGATAACTCAGCCCCCTCGACAAAAGGCGAGTAAGAAGATCCGCCTGGAAGCCAAAACCATGAGAGTTGGAATGCCATCGCATAATATATTTACGCCGAGTGACAACCATCCCATTGAAGTAACGAAGATTAAAGCCACTTATAAAGTTAACCAAAACTGTGTAAACCCTAGAAATAATTCGCCGCAGAGGGTGTCGTCCTCGGATTTCAATGTTATAGGGAATCAACATTTCAGCTGTGCCAACTTGACTAAAAATCGACACCAAGGTTTCTTTCGGCTCCACGTTGTCACCACAAATCAGGCGATACCATGTGGAACGCAATAAAAAGGCAGCTTCTGCATAATTGTTAGCCAGCCCTTCATTTCGAGTGTTTAGATAAATAGTTAAGGGTATGTCCGGATGGGAACGGCCGAATTCCTTGATTTTTTCGACGGACCGATCATTAGAGCAATCATCGATCACTACGATTTCAAAGGTGATACCAACATCACGACAGGCCGCGACTACCGTTTCTAAGGTCGCAAAGATGTTTTCCTCCTCCTGGTAACAGGCCACAAAAAGGCCTAATTGAAAGGGCTCCTCCCCTTCTGGATTGGACGGCTGAGGACCAAAGGCAAGGATTTCGGAGAAGCCGCCCTTCACTTGTCGAACTCGCTTTCGCGTCCGAGTAAGATTTTTTTTATCCAATAAAGAATTAAGCCCACGATCAGCAACCGTCGTTTTCGCAAACGGTAAACGGAGCCATCAAAGACCAAATCTCCCGCCTCCCTCATTCGCTGTAGCCGTGTCATTAGCATGCCGCCCTCGTCATATCTTCCCCGAAGTTCCTCTAGTGCAATGCCTTGAGGTGAGGCCAGAAGTTCTCGGTATATACGTATTCTCACCGAGGCCTGCCCAAGATTCACAAAGTTCGCATACCCGAAGGCAAGACATGCATAAACAGGGCCGTCGACCAGGACTAAAGAGAGGATATTGCTTCCCCATGTTTGCCCAACACCGACCGCCACGAACTCCATGGCCAATAAACCTAGCCCACCCAAAATCGCTGAAAACAAAAAGAGGCTTAGGATTCCCCATGAGGGACAAAGCCTACAAAGCGCGGCATGACTCCACACCAGTAAAACTAACGCCACCGCAGGCGCCATCAAATGTAGCAGCTGAATGATCGTGGTTTCCGTCATCCGCCGTGGGAATCGATCCTTAGTACTTTTACCCGATGCCATACCACGAATCGAAACAGCACATAAGGGTGATTGGCCAAAGTAATCTTGTAACCTTGCTCGCGAATCATCTCCTCCTGGAGCAATGCCGTAAGACGAGCTCCCAAAAAAGGCCGCTTAGCCATAAATTCGCGAAGTTCCTCTTCCCGCAGACCGCCTGAGCCTGCAGCAGCAATGTGACGCACCAGGCTAAGTGTCGGACTGTCCGCCTCAACCGCGGAATATGCCACCACGTAAGCCAAAGTAACCGATATAACTACAATTGCCACATTCAGCCATTGAATCAAGGTAAGCTCCCCAAAACCAAGTTGCTGGACAAACAGCCTTGCCACAGGCGACAAAAGGATTCCGCCAAACAAAAATATCATCAAAAGGACTGGTCTTTGACGACGGGGTAGAGCGATCCGCCACCAAATCCAATGAACTACCCAAAGCAAACTCAAAAGGAAGGAAACAGCTAAAAAAATCGCCATAGCCTTTTGTTATCCATGATGGACCATTGAATGGATCACATCCTGACTTCTTATTCCATCCATGATCGTCGACAAAGCGTGAAGAAATCGACACGGATTGACAAAGCCTGAGACATGCAGGTTCACATGAATGTCTAATGCACAAAAATTATTTACAAAAAGCTGATGATTTTCTTTTTTTTCAAACCCACCTACAATATTGATATCATTTACCACTAAAGTCATCGCAAATAATTACCTACAATTTTTGTTACAGGAAAGCTACCGCCCTTGGTCATTTGAGCCCTTATATAAGGCACCAAAACCAATCCTAGCACTCCCATTTTTCTGGACTTCGAATTAAGCACAAACCCTGAACCGAAAGTAACTTACATACATTAAGTTTTTATTAAATCCATAGCCACAACTAAAATTCCATTAGTAACGGAGTTAGAGAGCTTCAGTATTCTCAAAGTACTTACCACTAATCTTATGCCCTTAAGCTGGTAAATTTTTGTTACACTACCGGAATGGAAAACTATACGTTCCCACGATTCTTTGAATCAACAAACTATGGATAGCCAAACTGGCCAGTTCCGACATCCGTGCAGAAATGGCACTTCTTATCGCAGCACTCTGCGTTGAGGGTAAATCAGAAATTCGTAATATCACCCAGATCGACCGTGGTTTCAGCCGGATTGAAGAGCGCCTGAGGTCGCTAGGCGCTCAAATTGAGCGCAGGTAATAGGAGTTACCGCTTGAGAGCCATTGCTCCGGCCGCGGGGCGGGAATCGAAGATCGTGGCAGTGATGCCTGTTTTGACTTTATAGTCGGTGGCAATTTTTTTTGTAATGGCATCTACAGAAGCAGTTTTAACGAGCGCCACGCAGCATCCTCCGAAGCCTCCGCCGGTCATGCGACACCCATAGACTCCACCCCTTTCTCCGATGGCTTCAGCAATCTCGACGACCGCATCGAGTTCGGGGCAGCTCACCTCGTAGTCATCCCGCAGGGCCGCATGACTCGCATACATCAACCGACCCACGACGGGCCAATCGGATCGGCGGACACCTTGCACCGCCTGTACCGTACGCTCGATTTCGCCGATGACATGGCGGGCACGACGGTAAACAGTCTCGCTCATTTTGCTTTGCCCGGCTTCGAGCTGGCCAGCAGTCACATCGCGTAGCGATGCCACGCTGAGGTTCCTGACGGCTTCCTC
>Ga0214921_10008848_pt1 | contig 12904 bp, 10 predicted proteins | sample LL1505_MetaG_FD_177992 | JGI IMG/M metagenome (GOLD analysis project Ga0214921, IMG submission 177992) | Freshwater microbial communities from Lake Lanier, Atlanta, Georgia, United States - LL-1505 | ecosystem: Environmental > Aquatic > Freshwater > Lake | place: USA: Georgia | collected... | reverse complement strand
ATTAAGGGTATTCCGTTAGATTGCAATCATATGATTGAACTTCGTAAGATTGCAATCATTCAAGCATCCATGGGAGTTATGGTTAGTCAAGGTAAGTATGATACTCTTGGATGTTTTAGTCAGTGGAAGTTAGGACGGCTGATTCCTATGCACTATTCTAAGAGCACAACCCATCTTGAACTGTACACAGATAAGAGTATTAACCCTCTAAATCTGCCACAACTTATTTGGTGGGCTTTAATGATGTGTATGTTTGGTATCTTTACTGAACAAATCAATACATATCAACCAGCTGTTACCGCATTGTGTAATGAACACGGCAAGGAAATGAATGAGAACAATTTCCTAATGATCATTCGTAAGATGTATGAAAATAGCATTGTTGGAAAGTTTTCTCTTGTTACATTAGGAGAATGCCCACAATCGTTTTTTACGTATGAGTCATTTCCAACTGGTTCACAAGTCCGCCGGTTTAAGAACCACGGTGAATGCCGTGTAAATGCTTTGTACGCTGTTCCACAGGAAGTAGACTATATTAACGAACGTGGTTGTCTTTTCTGTCGTTATAAGCCTCGTCCCAGTGATTGGGAAGAAGGAACAATTAGTGACACAAAGGCAGAACTTGTTGATGCAATGCGACTAGCGGTGCCATTAAGTATTCGCACCGATACACCGGTTCCGGTTAGTGTAGTAAGTGGACTCGAACAATTAACTATTACATCACCCCCTACTGGTTGTGAACGTGTCGTATTCAAGTTAATGGGTCCAACTGGTTGTGGCAAGACTACAACACGTCAAGAGCTAGAGAGACAGCTTGTTGCAAAGGGATATCAAGTATTTGTAGTCAGTCCAGATGATATTAATAAGGTTGGTGGACGTAATGTAAATCAACAAATTACAGCACAACTCGGAAACTTCATTGATGCAACCCGGGGTAAGAAGCGTGCTATTATTCTAGATATGTGTAATGAAACACAATTTAATCAAAAGTGTGTGTTTGGTAATGACATCTCTGACTTTAAGGTTGTAACTATTATGCCCAACTTTATGGCACAAGACGACTATGGAAATTTTACAAAGTGGTGTCTTTCGAATGTGCTCGGACGTCCGATGCATGGACCTAATACCATGTATTGGTTGAATCCACAATCAGCAGGCGTTGATACTTGTATTAAGGTGCACAATGCCAAGGTAAGTGGAATTATGCGTATCCTAAATATTCCAAATAAGGGTTATGCAATCAAGGTCACAACGAATATGGATGAAGTTATGGCTACTATCAGGGATGGAGCAGCACAACATGCGCTCAAGCTAGCTGCAAGACCATCTATTCAAGATCAAATGAAGATCTTGCTCTCAAGTAATGGTATTTAATTAATTATACTAACAAAATTTTTTGTAAGTTTTTAGATAAAGATAAAATAGTATATAGCGACAAAAGTAGGACTTTCTCAACCTCCGTTGTTTGATATTATCCAAACATTTAATTTCTAAAATGTATTATATGAAATTAATAATTTATATAATTTTATTTATTATATTGATTATTTATATAAATAATCAATCAATAGAACAATTTACAAATCAAACTGAACATAGGATTGATAAACAAAAATATTTACCCATGACAGATTATAAACAATTAATTGCATCGCCAAGTGTTTCAATTAATAATACAAAACATCCCAGTATTCCAATGCATAATCCATATATTACTATCAATCAATATAATGCAAATTATAATCCCTATTTTAAATCTCATTTAAATAATTCTAAATTTGATAATATTGTTGCATATAATGATATTAATAATATTAACTTTGGTATTAATAATTCTTATAGTCTTAATCCTACAAAAACCACTACAAATATAACAGAAAATCCTATAGAAAATCCTATAGAAAATCCTGTAGAAAATCCTGTAGAAAATACTGTAGAAAATACAGAATCAATTGCAACTACAATTGCTACAGCAAATGCTAAGAATACAGATGGTATTGATAACTGGGTTATAAAAGATACTGGTTATTCCGATATATTTAACGATGAAGATATTGGTAGTTATCAAATTAATCATATATTAAATACACCTAAACCAGTTCATTTTTTAGATAAAACAATGACTGATATTAATAATAAAATAGCTATAAAAAGACCATTTGGGAGAATAGAGACAATTAATATTAATAGTCCTAAATTACCAGGCATAGGAGCTTATCAAATGACAAATAAACCAAAACAAACAATGATATATGATGCGTCTGAATTATCAGATATTGTATATGATAATGTTGACTATTATCCTATTGAACAAGATAAACATATATCATCTAATAAAAATGAATCTTATTCTGATACTATTATAGATAATAATAATAAATATCATTTATTAGGTATTGCTTATAATCATGTATATACTCAATATTATTTAATTTATGAATCTATTATTCAGCAAAAAGATGATAATATCATTTTGAAAGATAATATGAGTAATATGAAATTACAATTATATAATTATGCATTAGTTCAAATGGAAAATAATAAAGAAGTTATAAAATATATTTTTGGTCCTAGAGATAAAATAAACTATAATGATATTGTTTATTTTCATCAAGGTTTTATAAAATTAGGACCATTTATTGTAAATAATATTTAATCTATATTATATATATAATAAAAAAAATGTATAAAAATATTCAAATGAAAATTAAATTACGTATGTTATTAATTGGACTTGTTTTAATAGGTGCTATCAACTGGGGGACAACTGCAATTGGTTATAATTTAGTTGAATTATTATCAACCACACTAAATAAAACTTTTAATTCAAATATACCTATTAATAATATAATATATGTTATTGTTGCTCTAGCTGCTATTAAATTAGCAAGTGATAAAACAACATGGTTGCCATTTTTAGGTATGGGTGTTTTGCCATCAAATTTAATACCATTAACAAAACCATCAAGTGATAATAATAAAAAGATAAATATAAAAACATATCCAAATAAGAAAATAGCATATTGGACAGCAATGCCATCTGTTAATAGTGAAATACCTAATGTAGAAGAAGCATATTCTGATTATTCTAATAGTGGTGTGATTATGTCAAATGATAAAGGTGAAGCCACTATTGAAATAAAAGAAGGCAGTAGTTATATTGTTCCATCTGGTAATGTAATACCAAAACATGTTCATTATAGAGTATTAGGTCTACCATATGGTATGATAGGTAAAATAGAAACATTATATTATTAAAACAAAAAATAAAATTATTTATCTTCACACAGCATTCAACGAGGAAATACCTTATACCAGTATTCTCACTTTGGCACACCTATATGATCAAGCTCTCTTAGCTTTGCCTGGATGGCTTCATCAGAATGCTTTTCGTCTACTAAAAGCTTAACGTACTCTGCTCGTCCACATTTGATATCAGAGGCGGTCATATTGATTGTTCTACTAGAATCTGTCCATGCAGGCACATTACCACTCAAACAATTTAATGTATAGTCTATTTGCGATCGGCTGAATTGGGCTTTCTTCATTAACTGTATTATTTCATCACGTGATAGTGTTATTGTCTCTGGTTTTTTAACTATAAATATAACAAGTTCTAGATAATATTTGTTCCAGTATCTACCAAAACCACGAGGTTCTTTTTCCCTAGCTCGCGCGAGACAAAGCTGAACAAAGGAGTCATTGTCATCATCGTCACTATCTGACATTGTAATTATAATATATATTTAATATATATATTATAATATTATTATTTCAATTTTTTTTATTCTATAAGAATAATAATCAATTATTGACTAACATTTAGACTATTTATTGATGGATATTCTAGACTTGTTTCACTAAATTCACCAGTATTGTTTACTGGTAAAGCCACTGATGATAAATTATCTGTTGGTGTAATTGTATTTGTTGTTGTATTAGTTGTTGTGGTAGGTGTTGTAGTAGGTGTTGTAGTAGGTGTTGAACGAGATGTAAGCAAGAAAAATAAACCAATACCACCAAAACAAATAAAAATAACAAGTGCAACAACCATTGCAAAACCCTTGGCTACATTTCCAACTGCGTCACCACCTTCTTTTACTACCTCTGCTGCACCTTTTAGAATTTTCTGTCCGGCTGTTCCGCCTTCCTCAATAATCTTAGATCCAGCATTACCAACTGATTCTAATATAGCAGAACCAGCAGCACCCATTGCATAAATATCACCTTCAATTCTTGCTTTTGTTACTTCATCTACATTATCATTGATATTTTTTACTAAATTTTTTATTGTTAAATTATAATCTGATACTAACTTAGAAGCAATATCATTATATATTGTTTGAGTAAAAACACACTCCATTACATCTGATACTTTACCAACTTGTTCTGTGCCTTCAACTCTTAAAGTGCCTCCAACCTTTGCTCCTTTAATACTTAATTTATTTTCAGCTGTAGTCTTTGCATCACATTTTGAAAGATTATCAGATGTTAATAAATTTGATATAGTATCCGCTGTTTCATTATTTTTTTCATATCTAAAACTTTCATTAAGATTAAACATATCTTTTAATTTTTTTGTTGCTTCATCTGATGAAATATTTGATGTGGAAGTGCCAATACTTAATGATAATATATCTTTTAATGCATCAACTCCTTTGCCAGCAACATTTGCAATTGAATCAACAATACCACCAACAGATGTTCCACCTTTACCTGTGTCTGTCAATGATTTCTTATTAATATTTGTTTCTTCTGCTGCCATATTAATATTTTCTAGTAAGTTTTTAGTAATATCATTTACTATTTTATTTGTAATTGTTTGTGCAGATACCATTTTAACATCTTGTTCTATATTGGTAGTTTGTTTAGTTCCAGATATTATAAAATCACCTCCAGTTGATATATTTTCTAAATTTATTTCATTTGATATTTTAATTAATTTCATCAAATCTGCATTATTTTTACTTACTGTTGTTGCAACTGCATTAGACATTAGTTTAGCCATTCCTGCTATAACTTTACTTTTATCAATTTTTTTGTCAATCTCTTGAAGATCATCTGCTCTTTTCCTAGCTGAGGTGGTATCAGAAGTGCCAATCTCAAGACCACTAAAATTTTCAATTGGTGTAAGTTTTTTTATTTGATTTAACTGATCAACAAAATCAATACTAAATGCATAAAATAAAATAATTTTATCATATTTAATTGTTTTGATAATAGTATCTAATATTAATTCCCATATATTAATAATAGTTAATGAGAGTTTATTAATATATTCATCTGTAAATAAACAATCAAATGAAATAGTAGAACATGCTTTATTATCACGTATTAATATATTATAAAATAATTGGTGTATATTAATAGTAGTAGTCATTTTTAATGGTTTAGTTAATTCATACTCTAAACTTAATTTTTCAGCAATAGTATTAACAGTCTGTAATGATAAGCCAGTTAATCCAGATAATTCAAATAATTTAATATGAAGATCTTTGAATCTATGTGTTAAAGGTAATTTTGTAACTATTTTTAATAATTCATTACTAAATGTTTTTACAACTAAATTAATAATGATATTTATTTCTTGATCATTATTTGATTTAATCATTCTTGCAATTTCATTTGTATTACTATTTATTGCTACATTTAATGAATATGTTAATATATTATTAACACTAGATACAATATTATTATAATTTAATTTCATACTTTTTTTAACTAATTCAACATATAAAAATTTTGCAATATTCTCATTATTTGTATTAATTTGTAAATGTGGATATTCTTGATTTAACTTATAATTTAATTTATCAGTTTTGATCAAATCGAAAATATTTGCAGGAATATTACCATTTAATATTTTATTAAAGTAATTCATATTATTTTATATATAACAAAGTAGAAAATATTAAATATATTTATTTTTATATAAAATTGAAATATATATATAAAAATATCTAATCATTAATATTAAAAAAGCATGACAAATAAGAAATCAAAGGTTTCAACTATATCAGATACAACTAGTGTTAAAACAAAAAGTTCCCCATCAAAAAGTTCTACAAATGAATTAAATATAAAAGAATTACAGTGTGTAACTCCATATCGTTTTATTAATCAATACACACGTATATCTGTTGAACCATATCATATGAATTCCGATATTGAAAATAATATGAAAAATATTGTTAAAGATCAAACAGAGAAAAGATGTAATAAATATGGTTTTGTTGATACTGTATATCGTATTGTAAAATACTCAGAAGGTATAATGCCACCTGAGAATCTTAATGGTTGTGCTATTTATGATATAACATATCATTGTAAAATATGTATTCCAATTGAAAAAACAATTATTATTGGTATTATAAAAGTAATTAGTCAAGAATTAATTGTTGCTACTAATGGTCCACTTATGATTTTTATACCAAAAGAAAATATTGATACAAATATATGGGACATTCCTGATAATTATGTAAATAAGAAAACTGGGAAAAAATTAATGATTGATGATTATATTAAAATACAAATTATGGCTAAACGAATTAATCAAAATGATATTCAAATTAAAATTATTGGATATTTAATTGATATAGCTTTACCAGATGAAATTGATAAATATTTTGGCACACAAATATCAAGTAAAAATACTGATGATACTACCGGAGATTGCACCGGTGAAGATGGCTCGTGTCTAACAACTGTTGAAACAAATACAATAGATAGTGTAAATACTACTACACCTAATACAGAGTCAAATTTTATTATATAAAAGAATATTATATTTTATATAATAAAAATATTGATTTTTTATTTTATTAATAATAACAATTATAATTAAAACAATTACACACTGGTTTTGACCTTTAGTGGATTTCACTTGTCACTCAGTTCACATGTTACTGTCTCCACTGACAATAACGCCAATAATAAAAGAAATTGTTACAATTTTTGAAGCCTCTCCAACATTGCCATTACCATTGGATATAATAAATAAGCATAGTTGTCAAACACAAATAACTATATTAGATAATTTGTTAAATTATGTGAATAATAGACCAATATTACAATATGGTAAAACAAATATAAATTGTAAAATGAAGTATTATTATACTTTATTATGTTTTATTGTAAGTGTATTAAATAATTTATATATTACATCGGATGAGACTCATCATATTAATCTAGATAAATTAATTAATAATAGAGTATTATATAAATTATCTAGTGCTTATAATGGTAATTTACTTTTACAAATACTGGATCGAATTAAATATAAAAAAACTATAACTGGATTTAACCATTGTATAATTTATACTGCTAGTGTAGGAACATTTGAAACATTTGTATGGTGGGTTCATTTTATTAATAATACTAATTATAATAGACGTTTAATTATTAGTCGTGGTTTAATGGAAAGATTTTTAACAATGCCAGTAGTTAATAATGACGGAGTGAATGTAATGTTTATAGATTTACTAATGAAAACATCTATAAATATGGAACAGCTTATTATGAAATCAAGTATAAATTCGGATAACAGGGTGTTTAAATATATTTTAAATGAATATAAAATAAATAATCAAATTATTAATTTTACAGATGAATTATTACAAAAGATTCTTACTATATTAAATACTGCTACTTTTGATACAAAAAATGTATTAAATACAAAATATATATTAAAACGTCTTAAATTATTATCAGAATATGTAAATATTGGTCATTTGTTTGATTATATTATTAGTTCATATAAATTTACTAATATTAATGTAATAATCACATTACATAAATTTACCTATTATTATAATAAACCACATACATTTAATAACATCTCTATAATTGTAAAAAATTTATATTTAAAAAATCTAAATGATGAGTGGTATTTCAAAATAGAAATTAATAATATCATTAAACTTTTCAAGACACATAAAGAAAAAGAAATGGTATTATTATGTATTCTAATAATAGATGAAATAAAAAAAAATTATATTAGAAAAAATATAATTTTTGATAAATTGAATTTAATAAAAAAGTATGATACAATAATTTATAAGATAAAATGGAATCAATATGAACATATCATAAACTGGGATAAATTCAATAAAAAATCACTTGTTTATAAACATATTATAAATAATATAATAAATACTATTGCATCACGGGCTGGTGCAGAGGGAACACCTGAGTGGCCATTTAATAAATTTACACCCGAACTAGTTCATTTTACTTCAAACCAACAAGATGAAATAGAATTTACAAGAATTAATAAAGTATTAAATATTTTAAAACGTATTATCAAAAGACGTTATAATTTAAACTTGTATAAAAAATTAAATAAAATATCAACTATTACATTAGCGCTGAAACAAAGATTTAATGATTTACAGTTTAATCACTTTATTAAAAAATATCCACACATTTTATATGAGTTAAATAATATATATATAATAGATAATATCAATTCTATTTATAATTATGTATTAAATTCATCCTATTTATCAATATCACAAAATATGAATTTATCGTATCTAGTTAAAATAATAGAATTTTATATAAATGATAATACTATATATGGAATTATTGATATTGATATACCACAAACAACATATGATGAACGATGCAGATTTTTATTAAATGCACATCCAGAAACAATATATTTACAACATAATAATAAAATAAATATTGATTCAGTAGATATAAAATTATACCATAAAAATATAATAGATTATGTTAATAAAAATAAAGATAATATATCATTCTTATGGTGGCCTTTAATGGCTTATAAATATACTATTTCTTTATAAAATATTACTTTATAATAATATTTTATAATTATTCTACATTTTTATATTTTCCTTGAAGATTATTATTTTATATAAAAAGTATAATATGATCAATTATTACTATATGTAAGATTTAACCAATTTAACATTTTAATATAAACCATTTGTGGTATATAGTCATTATCTTCATTTGGGACTAATATAGAATGTTCTGTATTTGGTAATATTACTAATTCTTTATCAATATATTGTATATTATCAAATGTTGTTTTAATTCCTTCATAAGATATTATCGTATCATTTGATCCATAAAATATTAATAATGGTATATTCCATTTAGAAACATTTAGTGGGATCCATAAACTAATATTATATATTTCTCTTAATGTACACAATGGATATGGTGCATCAAAATTATAAGGACATTTTTGTTTTAATTCTTGATATTTAATATTTCTAGTTGTTTTTGTGGCTATATTAGTTGATGATAAATTAATACGTTTTGTTGGAAAAATATAACTAGTAAAACGTAATAAATTAACTAAAAATTGCGATGGTTTAATATTTTCATCTATACCACATAATGGACTTAATAATATAATTCCTTTTATAAAATCGGTTATATTAATATTATCTATTATATATTTTAATACAACAGCACCACCCATAGATTCTGCTAATAAAAATATTTTTTTATCAGAATACATATTTAAAATATGTATAATAACATTTTCTAAATCATTAACTAAATCATTAAAATTTTTAATACAACATCTTATTCCATCACTTCTACCATGACCATGAAATTCAAATGCAAATGATTTATATTCTACATTTGAAAAAAAATTATCTCTTTCATGAAAATCATTATGACATTTATAAACCGGTTGGAAATGTGATCCTATACCATGAATATGTATAATTATTGCTTTTATATTATAAATCGGTTTTCCTTCAATAATATTAATTTTACCATGTTTACCATTTATAAACATCTATATAATATAGACTATATAATATAGTAGATAATATTATAACCATTATAATAAAAATTAAAAAAAAGTATATAAGTGAAAGTAATATTATTTTATAAAACATGACAGCATTTATGCACGCACTCATCATACGAGTTCTGACTGTATTTATCCAACGAATACTATTCATAATCTGTGTGCACTACTAGAAGAGTTCAATCGCTTGAAGGCTGCCATTTTCGCACGTGCAGCAGATGCTCTAGCCGGTAATGCATTCGGGGAGAATTAAGGTGGTATAATTACACTAAGCTAACCGGTCTTGAGAAAATTCACAAAAATATATATGAAGCCTCTTAAGAGGTTGTGCACGAATGGTATTAGTGCTTTAATTATAATTTTATAATTTTATAATGTAAATAAAAAAAGTATATTATATATTATTCAGCGCATATAATCACAACTTGTTTATTTGTATGTAATTCTGCTTTCAAATTAACACGATTATTACGCATATATGATTTATCTAATTCATCAAAATAATTGATTGATTTATTAGTAGTCATTATTATATACACATGTGGATAAAAACCATTATCTAATTTATCAAGCCAACTATTCCACCCTGATTTATTCTGTATTTGAATAGGAATATATTTATGATCAGAAATATTATTATGAATTTTATTTATAATAATATCTATTTCTTCAAGAACTATTATTAAAGGTGAATTACTAGTTGGATTTATCTTTCTATAAATCTTACCAAAATCATCACCTGGTGTTGTAGGATTAAATGTATCAATATAATTAAGTTGGTTAATTATATTTTGACATATTGATTTATTTGTTAATAATTCTTTAGCTAAAAAAGTAGCAATTTTTGATTTACCAGTTCCAGGTGGTCCTGATAATAAAATGACAGATGTTTTAGATTCTTTTTCATTCATTATTCTAATTGTTTCGGATATAATTAATTTTTGATTTTCATATGGTTCTAATTTTGAATATGATATTTCACGATTATCATATCTATAACCATAACTATTACCGGACCGTTCCCAGTATGAAATATGTGTATTATTTACTTCTGTTTGTATAGTACCATCAAAAATATGTTTAGATTTATTTATATTCATAAATATATATAATTCAGTAATTTCATTTCGTTCTCCATTAGTTTTTATTATATATCCAATAAACCATAAACCAGCAATCCATCCAATATATTCATCACCATCACGAATTGAATATAAATGCACATGAGGATAAATATATTTTATTTTAGTCGATGATATTTTAATCATACTCCATCCAAAAATAGATGATAATATAAATGGTAATGACCATATAATTGTCATTGTTGAAAATATAAAAGGAGATAAGAACGCAAATAATGCATACAGCATTTCAAGACTTAAAATAATATAAAATATATTTACTTTATATTATTTTTTCATTTTTTCTTATATCAATTAAGAACGTTTTTTATAACATAACCAATAAGCATTCATTAAATGTCTTATTAATTCTGTTTCTGATGAAATTTCAAAATGAACACTATCATCAAATACATACCATTTACCATTCTCTTGTTTACCAACATATACATAATGTCCGCCATCAAGAGTTCCATAATGTAAAATAGCACCTTGTAATGAATAATCACGCCAATCAATATTAATTACTACTGGATGGTTATTTTTAACAATAGTAATTTCTTCATTATTTACATTGCCATTATTAACACAACTATAACGTTTTAAGAATATAAATAGATAATCAGGCCATGTATTAATTATATTTCTTTTAGATGCAATTCTTAAATCATTACAATTTTCACAAAAATATGCATTATCTGATTCTAATCTTTCAGCTTGTTTAAATAGATTGTAAGCATCATCAAGTGATTTAATATCTGAATTAATATCTAATAATAATACATTATTATTCTCTTTAGTATAATATTCTTTTAGACATGCTAACAATTTACATTTAACACGAATATTTATTGTAATACCAAATATTGATCCAATACTCTTAGATTCACTGTCTATTTTTTTTATTTCCGTATCAATAATATCCAATAAATATATAATAAATTCTGTAGAATCTTGTTGATCATAACCTGTAAATATTTTACATTGTTCATCTAAGACTTTTTTTATTTCAATTGGTGATATAGGTCTATCACTTGATGTATTATAATAATTATTAATAAATTGAGCAAATGTATCAATTAACGGTGAATCTTTTGCATAATAAAGTATAATGTCACAAAAGTCTTTATTTTGAATTAACATTTGTAATCCAGCATTTAAATAACATGTATTTCCTATATTATTAAGACCTTTCATTATTATAATAACATTAGAAAATAACAATCTTTTAATTATTTTTAAATTATTTTATAAATTGATATAATAAAAAATTGAAATAATAAGTGTTCGATAGTTTCATAATATAATTGACTCATAAAACATGCCCGTTTCGGATGCACTGGATTACTCAGATGAAGTCCCACCCCGAACTCTATCACCTAAGCGTGTCTCTATGTGGTGTCTGCACAACGGACAAGGCGCCTGTGCGGAAGAATGTCAATACACGCACCGCACAGGGCTCAAGTGCTTAATGAAGCATAAGGTGAGGCTTCCTTAAGCACAGCTTGGCAAAAATAATTTTATTTTTAGAATAAATAGTCATAATAATATATATATCGGAACTGATGATAGCACTACTTTCTTCACCATCATATAAAAATTGAAAATATATATTTTTACATATTTTTATATATTATTAAGTGCAATCGCCCACATGACACCTGAGCAAGTTAATGAGACTATGAATGACCTTCAAGAAAGGTTTAATCTAGCAACAAGTGATCCGTATACGACACCTTTCCTAATTGCTCGTCATAAGAAGCAACTTAATGCATCGATTGTAGCAATTTATAAGGCACTCGAACTTGCTAATAATAATTAGGAGTTCCAAGTCCAAGTTAAATTTTTAACTTTTCTATAATGGTATTATACAATGGCGAAGGATAAAGTAAAATAAAATTTTACTTTCTTCTTCACTATTAGAGGTGAAGAAAGGACTTTCTTCGCCTCCAATATCTATAATATATTATATAATAATGGTATT